>JAEEGI010002436.1_pt1 | contig 45669 bp, 37 predicted proteins | sample 8958751 | NCBI WGS metagenome assembly JAEEGI01 (sample SAMN16246545, study PRJNA631951) | gut metagenome | biome: gut microbiome; feature: rumen; material: KS-attached | host: Bos | place: Iran: Karaj | collected 2018-10
GAATTTTTCGAAGGAACGTTTCCGAATTCGCATCAAGCGAATATCTTTTGGAGCGTCTATGTAAATTGCTTTTGAAAACATGTTTTCAATTTCTTTTGAGTAATCCGCCTTAACAGCGGCAAGAACGATTTTATCAAAAACAAGTAAATCGTTTAATAATAATTCCGAAACTTCCTCATGGCTTCGCGGATCCGTATATGCATCTACCGCTCGACGGTTAGGAAAATAATAATCTTCAATGTCTTTGAAAGCAGCGTTGATCTCCTTTGCAAGCGCTTTCCCAAACGTGGATTTTCCGCTTCCGTTTAATCCGCATATCAAAATATGGTTTTTCATTGTTCTTTCGATTTCGCCGTGTTGACAGAGGCGATCAGCATTCGTTTGATCTCTTCTGATTGGATAACAAAGAATCATAGTTATACTCAGAATTTGAACTGACAAATGTTGCGGTCTTTTCCACATTCACCTTCAATAATACTCATTATACTGTTCTTATTTATTTGGTTACAAAAAAACAGTAATCAAGAATTACATTCCCATTTTCATCGGGGGTGGTGTAACGAGGACACAAACAATTCTCAAATGACCAAACTGCACCCTTTTCATCTTGCCATATTTCCATACCGTTCTCTGCAAGTTTTTGTTTGCAAGCACTTGTATCGTGAACTTCATTCTCTTTTCCGTAGATCCAACAAGTTCCCAACCCCAAATCTTTGAAATCAATGCTGATAAATCCATCGGGAACAGGTGTGTTTTCAGGAGTGAGCATACCTATGTAGTATTCAAAAGGTTCTCCTTCGGCTCGTCTTTCAACACCGATATAACCGCCGCCATTTTCCCAAATGGAAAGGATTTTGTCTGTACCGCCCATAGTTTGCTCAAGAAGATCAAACCAACCGTTTTGCCACCATTCACCCCAGTGTCCAAAATTGTCGTACTTTTTTCCGATAAATCTCATTGCGGGGATATTTTCTCTAAATACCTTAATGATTTCAGCCATAATCAGCCCTCCTGAATTTGGTTGCATTTATTTACATAGCCGTTTTAGTATCCCGACAAAATAACATTTTCCGATCTTTCCTTTCCTTATATCACAAAATCGTGAATAAGTCAAGATGGATTTGAACTATCGAAGATTAAGTGAAATCGCGACTGACGTCGCGGTGAAATCCGGGCTGTACCCGGATGAAATCGTTCGCTTCGCTCGCGATGAAATTAAATCCACCCACCCGCCGTCGAGGCGGATTTCATCCACGTCAGTGGATTTCATCGGTGTATGCCGATTTATTCCACCCGTCAGGGTGGATTTAGTTGAAAAAACCTCGTCTTGCGACGAGGCTTTTTCTGGTGGACCATAGGGGGATCGAACCCCTGACCTCAAGATTGCGAACCTTGCGCTCTCCCAGCTGAGCTAATGGCCCTTGTCAAATATGCGATTGTGTGGGGTGTGTAACCGTGTGAGCCGTGCTCCCAGCTGAGCTACAGGCCCTTGTCAATTGTATGAAATTGTGGGGTGTGTAAGGACGCCCTTCGGGCTCCCAGCTGAGCTAATGGCCCGGATGATAACTATGGATCGAACGGCGGTTTTCTTTCGACCGCTTGCGTATTATAGCACACAAGACACGTATTGTCAAGAAGATATTTGCCGCCGTTTTCGCTTTTTTTGCGTTCCGCGGCGGCAAACAGTATGAACTTGGTAATGCTTAATTATCCAGATACCCTTCGCGCGGGGTGACGCCGAAACGTTCGGCGATTAGCCGCAGATCGTCGTCGGTGATGGTGTTCAGGATCTTGAACGGAGCGATCTTAAGATAGATCTCCGCCGCTTTTTCGGCGGTCTCTATGAGCCCGAACGTTTCGTCGAGATCGCGTCCGGCACCGTAGATGCCGTGCTGAGCCCACACCGTAAGGCGGTTTGAGCGCATTTTTTCGGCGGTCGCTATACCTATTTCGTTAGTGCCGCAGAGCATCCACGGCAGTACGCTGATACCGTCCGGGAAGACCACCATGCATTCGGTACACATACGCCACAGACTGCGCGTGAATTCGCGCTCGTCGAGCGGATGCACGAACGAAAGGGCGAGTATGTTATTGGGGTGGCAATGCATAACGACGCGGTTTTTCGGGTCTGCGCCCAGCCGCGCGACGTGGCTCATAAGGTGTGCGGGCAGCTCGGAAGTGAATTTACCGCCGTCGGAATACCCCCACAAAAGCTCGGCGTCGCAGCCGTTTTGCGCTATGCGGATCACGCCCAGATTGAGCTCGGGATCGTACTGCACGTTTTTGAAATATTTGCCGGTGCCGGTGACCATAAAGGTCTTGCCCGCAAGGGACGGTGCGGAAAACCCCATTGGGATGGTGCGGAGCACTTTATTGAGCCCGTAATCTTCGAGCTCGGCGGCGTCGAGCAGCAGACTTACGTTGCCGCCGTTGCGCTCGTCCCAGCCGTGGGCGTACATATTGGTGACGGTGCGTATCATCTCCACCGTGAACGGGGCTTTGAGCAGATCTTTCATTTTCTGTTCACCAGCACTTTCTGTTCGTATTCCAGCACGGTCTTCATCCATTCGCCGTCGGCGGGGACGCCGCAGAGACGGCAGTATTCGTTCCACACGTCGCCGAAAGGCAGCGTTTTCAGCTCGTCCTGCATAACGAGCAGCTCGGTGAATCTGCCTTCGTCCTGCAGCTTTTTGAGCGTTTCGTTCGGCGTGAGCAGGCCGTTGAGCAGCGCTTTCTGCACGTTGCGGAAGCCCAGAGTCCACGCGGCTATGCGGTTGACCGAGGCGTCGAAATAATCCAGCGCGATATCCACCGAGCCTTCCAGCCCGCCGCAGCGGACGATCTCTTTGCAGAGCTCTTTCGTCTCGTCGTCGAACAGCACCACGTGGTCGCTGTCCCAGCGCACGCCGCGCGTTATGTGCAGCGCTATTTCGGGGAAGAATACCAGCATGGCCGGGATCTTATCGGAGACGACCTCGGTGGGATGGTAATGGCCGTTATCCATAAGCGGAATGCATTTGTCTTTGTTGGAGGCGGCGTAGCCGAGCGTGAATTCCGCCGACCCTACCGTGTAGGATTCCACGCCTATGCCGAAGACCTTGCTTTCGACGCAGGGCTTGACGAGCGAAAAATCGTAAGGTTCCGAAAGGATCTCGTCGAGCGATTCCTTATATCTGCGCCTGGGGCCGAAACGGTCTGCGGGGGTGTCCTTGAGCCCGTCGCCGGTCCAGATGTTCATAACGCATTTTATGCCGGTCTCGCGCGCGAGATATTCCGAAATGCGTATGCACGCCTTGCAGTGGTCGATCCAAAAGCGGCGCGTTTTTTCGTTTGGCGAAGAAAGCGTGAGCGGATCGCACATCGGGTGCGAAAACAGCGTCGGGTTGAAATCGGCGCCTATGCCGCGTTCGCGGCAGAAATCAGCCCACGCCTTGAAATGCTTGGGCTCTAATTTATCGCGGTCGACCCAGCCGCCGTTTTCGGGCGTGAAGACCGCGTAAGACGCGTGGAGGTTTATCTTCTTCGTGCCCGGGCACAAAGCCAGGACGCGGTCGATATCCGCCATCAGTTCTTTTACGTCGCGCGCTCTGCCCGGGTAGTTGCCGGTGGTCTGTATGCCGCCGGTCAGCGGCTTTTCGGAATCGGTATCGAAACCGCGCACGTCGTCGCCCTGCCAGCAGTGGAGCGCCACGGGGACCGAGCGCAGTTTTTCCATAGCGCGTTCGACGTCCACGCCGAGCGACGCGTATTTTGCTTTTGCTTCGTTAAAACTCATTTTGCTGCCTCCATTTGTACTTTTAAATTTCCTATTGCGGTGGCTTCGACCGGGTACGCGCGCACTTCCTTGCCGGTGAAAAGGCAGGTCAGTTCGTTTAAATATCCGTTCTTGGCGCCGCCGCCCGCGATGACGAGCACGGGGCGTTTTTCGCCGAGCACCGATTCGAGTTCGTTTACGGCGTCAGCGTAGCTCTGCGCCAGCGAGCGGTAGACCGAATTGAAGATATCTGAATCGGCAAGGCTCGATTCGCCCAAGGCGCCCAGCACCTCGGCGCGCATATCGGGGCAGGAAAGGAAGCGCGGCAGGTTCACGTCGAAAGTCTTTTCGTACTTGCTCGCTCGCGCCATATCCGCCATCGCCTCAAACGAATACCCGGTCTGCTTTTGCAGGTTCTGTATGATCCAGAGCCCCATTATGTTTTTGAGAAAACGTATAAACCCCACGCCGCCTTCGTTGGTGAAGTTGCACTTCAAGCTCTCTTCATCCGTGCGGGGCGAATCTATAGCCGCGCCGAGCAGCGACCATGTGCCGGAAGACAAGAAGAAGCAGTCTCTGCCGAGCGGCATGCCTTCGACCGCGGAGCCGGTGTCGTGCGTGGCGCACAGCACGGCTTTTATGCCTTTGTATTCGCCGGCGGCGGTCCCGGGGAATGAAAGTTCGCCGAACAGCCTTTGCGGCAGCCCGAGACGATCTATAAGCTCGCGGTCGTACGCGCGCGCGTACGCGCCGACAAGTCCGCCCGTGGTGGCGTTGGTGTATTCGTGCGTTTTTACGCCGGTGAGCCGGTAGATGAAATATTCCGGCATCATAAGGAAATCGGTCGCCTTATCGAGTCTGCCGCTTTCGTTATCGGCGCAGAGCTGATACACGGTGTTGAACGGCTGGAACTGTATGCCGGTGTGCGCGTAAAGCGTTTGGAACGGCACTTTGGCGTGGACTTTTTCTATTATCCGTTCCGTGCGGCCGTCGCGGTAGGCGTAGCACGGGAGGATCGGCTCGGCGCCGTTCATCAGCACGTAATCCACGCCCCAGGTGTCGATCGAAAACGATTCGATGCGCGGGTATTTTTCCAGCGCGGCGTCGATGCCGAGTTTGATATGCGAAAGCAGCGCTTCGGTGTCCCAGACCAGATGGCCGTCCTGCTGTTTTACTCCGTTGGGAAAGCGGTAGACTTCGCGCGTGAATATCTTTCCGCCGCGCCTGTAACCTATGATGTGCCTTCCGCTGGAAGCGCCGATATCTATTGCGAGGTAATATTTCATAACAGAGTCCGCCCCTTTGTTTTGGCTATGTAAAAACGCCGCCGCGGGGACAAAAACGTACCCGCGGCGCGGTGATTTACGGAATATCAGTCGCCGGATTCGAGTTTGGGATAATCTTCGGCTCCTTCCAGCTTCTTGGGTTCATCCGGCTTGATATTGTGCAGGACGGCGATCATGGCGAGTCCTTCGATGATGAGCGCCACCGCGTGGACGACGACGCGCGCTTTGGATTCGGGGTCGAACGGATCGATGAACACGAGCACGGCGAATATTGTCGTAAGGCAGGCGAAAACGAGCGACATTACGAACATGGCGCCTTTTTCCTTACGCAGCTTGATTGCGTGGATGAACATTATGATAGCGCCGTAAACGAGTATGACGCCGGTTATGACCTGGAACATGGTTTCGAAAAACGAAGGCCTGATTATGAGCGCGAGCCCGAACGCGAAGAGGATCACGCCGAGCAGGAGATTGAGCGCCTTGCGCTCGCCTGACTTGTTGACGATATACGAAACGACTTTGAGCACGCCGAGCAGCGCGGCGATCCCGCCTATGATATAGCAAAGCATATCGTAGGTGCCGGTCCATATGAGCATCACTACGCCGAGCGCGACGAGCAGGAAGCCGTCGAAGATATAGCTTGAAAACAGCTTTTTGGTTTTTTGCGACATAATTGTCATCCTCCTTGTCAAAACCGCCTTTTTCTACCGTCAATTATATCATCACTCAAAGCGAATGTCAATAAATCTTTTGCCGATCGTCAAAAAAACAAATGCGGTCTACTTGTGGTATTTGCCGTTGTTCAGAATAGAAAAACCGCGGTAGATCTGTTCGAAAAGTATCACGCGCATAAGCCGGTGCGGAAACGTCATTTTTGAAAAAGATATCCTGCGCCGCGCGGCTTCTTTTACGCTTTTGCAAAGCCCGTGGCTGGAACCGATGACGAACGCGACAGGCCCTTTCTGCGCCGAATCGCCGAGCAGCGCGGCGAATTCTTCGGAAGAAAGCTGTTCGCCTTCCACGCAGAGCGCGCAGAGAACGCAGTTTTTGGGGAGCGACGAAAGAATTTCTTTTCCCTCTTCCCCGAGCGCGCGCTCGATCTCGCCTGCCGAAGGTTCTTCCGGCAGGCGTTTTTCTTTGATCTCGCGCACGTTGACGCGCGCGTACGCAGAAATGCGCTTGGCGTATTCGTCCACGGCGCGGCGGTAGTATTCTTCTTTTTCGTTACCCACGGCGATAATAAACACGTCGGTCATACGGATATCCTCACAGATGGGTCATAAGGAATTCGAACGTGAATTCCTCTTCGAAGAAGCGGTATTTCCCTTCCGCCATCGGTCCGCAGGAATTGCTGCCTATGGCGTCCTGGCGGTAGTCGATATTCAGCACGTTGAACCCCGGCCTGACGAGCTCGTGATCGTGTTTCGCCGCGGTCATAGCGCGGCTGCCGTATTCGTTGAAGTTGAACGAAAACGGCTTTTCGGTCTGCATAAACACCGCCACGTTTTCGCCGTCGCCTATTTCGAGATATTCGGTGTCGGCGTGAGCCATATTCTCCTGCGGGCGTATGTAATGTTCGAAATTCTTACGCGCGGTGGTATCGTAAAGCCCCATTCTGGAAGCGCGGCGCTTGTCGGCGTAGCTTTCGTACGGGCCCATACCGAAATACACGGCGTTTTCGAATCTGCTTTGCAATTCGAATTCCATACCGAAACGCGGCAGCACGGGCAGACGCTTGTTGCGGCGCGCGCTTATTGTGACTTTTACGCCTTCCATATACGGAGCGTAAGTCACTTTTCCCCATACCGCGGGCTTGCGCGAAATACCGTGGCGGAATTCGGCGGTGAGCGTGCCGTCGGCTTTGAGCTTTAACGGCTTTACGATACGCGTCTGCGCGTCGAAGAACCCCGCCTTGAACCAGCCCGCCTTTACGTTGCGGTCGTTATCGGTGGGGGCGCGCCACACCGTGAAACGCGCGGGCGAGACGCTTTCGGGCAGCACGGGCATGGCGGTGGAAGCGTCTATGAGTATATCGCCGCGGACGTACCCGTTTTCGGTCTTTTTGAACGAAGACGGCGTGAGTTCGAGCTTCGCGCGTTCGCCGGAAGACAGATAGAACTGTTCGAACCCGAGCTCGTGTTCATCCTGTTTTGATTTTACGGTGACGGTGAGATACACTTTGTCGCCGCGCACTTCCGTGCCTTCGAGCGCGTATTCGGCGCTTCCCTGCGGCGGGATATCGAGCGTGGGGATGATTCCCGAAGCCATCTTTCTGCCCGAATCCGCGAGCTCCCACACGGCGTAGGTATCGGCAAGCGAGGTGAAATAGCGGCGGTTCTTGATCCTGAGTACGCCGTCTTTGAATTCGGCGCAAAACGGTTTTATCACGTTGCGGTATTCCAGAAGTCCGGCGTGCGGCGTGCGGTCGGGGTAGACCAGGCCGTCCACGCAGAATTCGGCGTCGTTGGGGGCGTCGCCGAAATCGCCGCCGTAGGTGTAGCGGCCGTTTTCATCGAGCACCGAATGGTCGCAGAATTCCCACACGCAGCCGCCGAAAAAGCGTTCGTCGGAATATATGAGCTGCCAGTAGTCCCATAAGTCGCCGGGACCGTTGCCCATAGCGTGGGAGTATTCGCACAGGAAGAACGGTTTGGTCGATTCTTCGTCTTCAAGATATAAATGTTTTATCTCGGATACCGGCGGGTACATACGGCTGTCGAGCGAGACGTACGGGCAATACGCCTGTTTGGGGTCGTTGTGTATGAATTTTGCGCGGCGGCGGGACGCGTCCTCGCTGTGGACGAGCCGCGAACTGTCGCGGGAAGCGAAATAGTTCGCCATTTTTTCGTGGTTGCGGCCGACGCCCGATTCGTTGCCCACCGACCACATTATGACGCTCGGGTGGTTTTTGTCGCGCTCGAGCAGACGGCGCGCGCGGTCCATATAAGATTCTTCCCAGTCGGGCGAATCGGTGAGCATATCCCAGTCGTTTATCTGCTGCATACCGTGAGTTTCGAGATCGGCTTCGTCGCAGACGTAGAAGCCGTATCTGTCGCAGAGTTCGAGAAAACGCGGGTCGTTGGGATAATGGCTGGTGCGTATCATATTGATATTGTGCGCCTTCATTATCTTCAAGTCGTTTTCCATATCGTCCATCGAGACCGCGTAGCCCTTGACCGGGTGCGAATCGTGGCGGTTGACGCCTTTGGCTTTGACGGGCCTGCCGTTGATGAGCACGCGGCGCGATTCTATACTTACGGTGCGGAACCCGATATCGAACGGTATGTATTCGCCGCCGCAATGGATAACGAGTTTATAAAGGTCAGGCGTTTCGTCGGTCCACAAAAGCGGGTCCTTTATGTTTTCGAGCGGGATCCCGGCCCCGTCGGGCGCGTACAGCGCGGCGGTATACGGCGCGCCGCATTCGATCCTGACGTTCGCCGTGCGCAGATCCCGGGAAAGCTCCGGCTTGACGTAGATATCGCCCGCGTGACCTTCGTCGCGGCAAAGCAGATACACCTCGCGGAATATTCCCGAAAGGCGGTATTTGTCCTGGTCTTCGAGATACGAGCCGTCGCACCACTTGAACACCAGCACCTTGATATCGTTTTCGCCTTCGGCGACGAAATCAGTTATATCTATTTCGGAAGTGCAGTGCGAGACCTGGCTGTATGCGGCGAATCTGTCGTTAATATAAAGGTAAAAGCAGGAATCCACGCCTTCGAAGACGATATATACCCGCTTCCCTTTGGGCGAGCACGTGAATTTGCGCGTGTAAAGGCCGCAGGGGTCTTTTTCGGGGACGTTCGGCGGATCGACCGGGAACGGATAGATGATGTTGGTATAGTTGGGCACGTCGTACCCGCGCCCCAGAAACACCTGCCAGCACGAAGGCACGGGCAGAGTATCTTTGGGAACGTATTTTCCGTTTGTGAATTCGGGCAGGTCTTTTTCGCACCCGAACCATTCGAATCCCCATTCGCCGCAGAGCGACGTGAAGAACGCGGAATCTTCGCGCCTGCCGGCTATGGCTTTTTCGGCGCTTTCATAAGGGATATAATACGCGCGCGGCGGCAGACAGTTCACGTGCAGCGACCGGTGGTCGCGGTGGTATTTGAGTTCCATACGTTCAAACCTCCGTATATGTGAGCGAAAGCGGCGGTAACGTGAGCGAAAACTCGCCGTTTTTGACTTTTATTTTCTTTTTGATATCGCCGGTAAGCGCATAAGCGCCGTCCGGGAGTTCGCACTTGACGTGCGCGGTCACGTCGGTCATACCCGAATTAATGAGCATAAGGCATTTTTTGCCGGTGGGTTTATGCATCCAGTACGCGCCGTTCACGCAAGGCGATTCGACGTACCCGCCGTACGCCTCGCGGCATTTGGTGAGCACGATCTTTTCGCCGTCGTCGGTTATCACGGGCGGACGGAGCATGCGGCCTTCGTTGAAATAGCGCCGGACGGCAGCGCGCGCACGTACGAGTTTTATGAAGAAATCGCGGTGGGACATGCGCGAAAACAGCTCGGGCGTCATCCAGCCCATCTGCTGGCCGAACAAAAACGACTGCGCGCCGAAAATGCGCACGCCGGCTTCGTCGAGCGCGCCGAACAGGCCGCAATCCATATTGCCGAGACCGCGGAAATCGGTGCCGAACATAATGACCTTATCGGAAAACACCGCGGGGAACGCCGGGACCTGATCGTTTTTGATCCAGATCCAGGTCAAATACCCGTCGAGATGCGGCATAAACGGATCGGCGGTGCATTCGGTGGTCAAAGCGCGGTCGGCGGGTTTGGAGCGCGCTATGCGCTCGAGCATTGTGTTGTAGGCGCGGCACCACCATTCGCCGCCGCCGGCGGGATGATTGTGGCGTTTATCGGTGCAGGGTTTGGCCTCGGCGGCGGCGATCTGGTCTATATACACGCCGTCAAAGCCGTTTTCGAACAGTTTTGCGACTATCGACGCCACTTTATCCTGCCACAGCGTGGCGGAAGGACACATCACGGCGAGCGTGACTCTGCTGCCGTCCGATTCTTTGGAGGAATACTGCTCGGTTATGGGCTCGCCCGCGTAATCCTTGGTCGCCCAGGGTTTCGCCACGGACGTGAATTCAAAGTCTTCGGTCCCTCTGTCGCGGGTGTCCCAGAGGCGGCCGTTTATGTAAGGCATAACTTTTATGCCCGCTTCGTGCAGTTTTTTGAGCCCGGGGAGCACGTTTTTGCGCATTGGGAAATAATGCGGATAATCGTTATCGAACGGTATCTGATGCCAGTAGTAAAGGTGGATGGCAAGATTTGCGCCCAGATCTTTTGCCTGGGTTATGACTTCTTCGGCAAAGTCGCCGTCGTCCAGCACGCGGGTGTTGAACCAGCAATCGGTGTCGAGCAGCCACTGAGGCACGCCTTTTCTGCCGTGTTCGCCGTATTCCGGGCAGTATTCCGCCGAGCTTTCCACAAATTCGCGGTAAATCTGCGCCGCGTCGTACCAGTCGCCGTCGAACGCCTTCATCACACACACGCCGCACAGCGACTGCGAATTGCGCCCGCTTTTGACGCCGGAAAGGATCTGACTGGATTTTAACAGCACGGCTTTTTCGTCCGCCGCGGTGCGCACGATGAGCGATTTTGAAGCCGGCGCCGGATCGTGCAGGCCGTAATACACGCCGCGGCGGGTCACGGTGTTATAGAAGCACAGATACTGCATAGAAGCGCCGTACGAAGGATACGACCACTTGGCGTTCCAGCCGTCTTTTATCGTGGAAGGCTTGGTCTCGCCGCTGCCGTACGGGTAGAAAAAGCGGGTGTTTTTGTTTTTATCGAAATAAAGTGAAGGATGCGAGATCTCGTACGCCGAAACGTTATCTTCGGCGTTTATCACCTGAGTGCGGAATTCCAGCGCGTCGTCGGCGCACGAGGCGCTGATGACCACGCTGACGCCGGGCGCCTTTTCGGCCGAACGGAAAGTGAGCGTGCCGTCGGATGCGGAAACGCTCTTCCACGAATCTTCGGAAGAGACTCCGAACCGTTCTCCGCTCGTGAGATCGGTGAAATACGCGGTAAACACGGGCTTTTTGCCTGCGAACAGAGTCCTGCCCGCCTTGACGTCGCGTATCGACACCACCGACGCGCCGTGCGCATAAAGTTCCACGCGGTAGCTTATCCCGCCGCCTTTGAAAGTGTAGGTTCTGCGTTTCATAATACGTCCTCCGTTTTCTTATCATATTGTCGGAACAAATACGGCAGCGCGGTGAACCGCAGCGCCTTTTTGTCGTTTTCTGTCATAATTCGCATAACGTGCGCGTCGCCGACCGCGATAAGCAGCGACTTTGCGCGGGTGACGGCGGTGTAAAGCAGATTGCGCGTCATAAGCGGCGACGGGCACTGGAGCAGCGGTATGATGACCGCCGGATATTCGCTGCCCTGGGATTTGTGCACTGTCACAGCGTACGCGAGTTCCAGGTCGTCGGCGAGTTCAAAAGCGTAATCGCATACGCGCCCGTCGAAATCTATTATAAAGTATTCCTCGCGCGTGTCGATGCGGGTGATGCGGCCGATATCGCCGTTGAAGATCCCTTCGCCGTGCTCGCGCCCTTTGTTCCAGACCAAGTCGTAGTTGTTGCGTATCTGCATCACTTTGTCGCCTTCGCGGAATATGCTGTCGTGCAGGCGCTTTTCGCGCTTGGAATGCGACGGCGGATTGAGCGATTCCTGCAGCGCGCGGTTGAGTTCGACCGTGCCGCATTCGCCGCGCCGCGTTGGGGTTATGACCTGGATATCGTCAAGACTGTCCATACCGTAAGCGGTGGGCAGGCGTTCGGAACACAGCGAACACACCAGCGCTTTGAGCGACGCGCTGTCGAGCCGTTCCATAAAGAAGAAATCGCCGTCCCTGCGCCGGAGTTCGGGCATTTCGCCTTCGTTTATGCGGTGGGCGTTTACCACTATGAGCGATTTTTCGGCCTGGCGGAAGATATGATCGAGCCGCGTGACGCAGAACAGGCCGCTTTCGATCATATCGTTGAGCGCGTTGCCCGGGCCGACCGGCGGCAGCTGGTCGGAATCGCCTATGAACACGATCATCGCGTCTTCCTTGAGCGCGCGCAGCAGCGCTTCCATAAGGAATATATCGACCATAGACGTTTCGTCGATTATGAACGCGCGTGCGCCCAGCGGATCTTCCTCGTTGCGGCCGAACACCGAAACGCCTTCGTCGGAATAGGCGGCTTCGAGCATGCGGTGTATGGTCTTTGCCTCTTTGCCGCAGGCGTCGGTCATACGCTTGGCGGCCCGGCCCGTGGGGGCGGCGAGCATGTATTTCACGCCCAGCGATTCGAAAATATCTATTATCGCGTTGATGACGGTCGTCTTGCCGGTGCCGGGGCCGCCGGTTACGATGCTGACGCCGCTGACCACCGCCGCTTCTATGGCGCTGATCTGGCGTTCGTCGTATTTTATCTTTTGCTTTTTTTCGGAAAGCGCTATCTGATCGCGCACGCCCTCTAGCGCGAACGGCAGCGAATTCTGCTTGAGCAGCAGCAGTTTTGCCGCCGTGTAGCGTTCGGCGGTGTATATGCGCGCGAGCGCGCATGCGTCGTGCCCTTCCATATGAGTGCACACCACGCTGCTTTGAGATATGCACTCTTCCAGCGCGGCCGATACGGAAGCGCGTTCGGCGCCGAGCAGACGTGCCGCCTGATCTATAAGCTCGTGCCGCGGGATATAGCAATGCCCTTCGCCGTAGGCGGCGTTCATAAGCGCGTGTTTTATCCCGGCGCAGAGCCGCTCCGGGCAATCGGAAGCGAACCCGAGTTCGCTCGCGACTTTATCGGCTTTTGCAAAGCCCACGCCCGGGACGTCGTCGCACAGGCGGTAGGGGTTTGCGCGTATGATATCCGGCGCGGCCGAGCGGTATTTTTTGTAAATGCGTATGGAAAGCGCGGGCCCGAAATAGGTGTTCAGGAATATCATCGCTTCCCTCGCGCCGAACTGCGCGCAGAACGATTCGCCGATAGATTTCGCGCGAGCGACGGTTATGCCGCGGATCTCCGCCAGCCATTCGGGGTGGTTTTCCAGCACCTCGAGCGTATCGGAGCCGAAACGGTCGACTATCCGCCGCGCGGTGACCGGGCCCACGCCGCGCACGGAGCCCGAAGAAAGGTAACGGAAAATGGCGTCTTCGTCCTGAGGCAGCTCTTTTTCAAAGGCGTTGGCCCGAAACTGCCTGCCGAAAGTGGGGTGCATTTGCCACACGCCCGTGACTTTTATGTGCTCGCCCGCCGAAAGATACGGAATGACGCCCACGACGGTGACGGGCTCGCCGCCGCTGTCGATGACGCAGACCGTGTAGCCGTTCACGTCGTTTGCAAAGACTATTTCTTCCACGGTGCCTTCTATCGAATCTGGCTCGTATTTCTGATCGGCCAACACGTTCACCTCCGTCCGTTCTATAAGGCATATCGCTTCGCCCTCCGTAATGCAAACAGGGAACGGCAGCCGGAACGGCCCGGCGCGGCGAGCGTTTTTACCTGTTTAGATTCTACCATATTTGCGCCCGGATGTCAATGACGGCGGACGGCAGATATTAATTTATTCGGAAATTAAGGCAAAATCTTTTTTTATAAAAAAGTGTTGACAAGCGCAAAAAGATGTGATATACTTTACAAGCTGTCAATGAAAAGACATCCGCTGGTGTAGCTCAATGGCAGAGCAGCTGATTTGTAATCAGCAGGTTGGGGGTTCAACTCCCTTCACCAGCTCCAATTTTATATATTTATATGGGGGAATTCCCGAGTGGCCAAAGGGGACAGACTGTAAATCTGCTGGCGATGCCTTCGGTGGTCCGAATCCACCTTCCCCCACCAGAAAAGCCTCGCGAATGCGAGGCTTTTCAACTAAGTGTTCCACTAACGCGGAACGTGAAGTGTCCTTCGGACGTGAAGTGCGCTTCGCGCGTGATAGGGGTTCCCCGAAACGAGTGAAGCGAGTTTCGGGGGTTCCCGTGAAGTGTGCCTTCGGCACGATATGCGGAACACTTAACTTCACTTTGCAGCACCCCTCGGGGTCCCCGAAACGAGCTTGCCGAGTTTTGGGGAATGGGGCAAAGCCGCAAAACTTCACTGCGCCGCAAGGCGCAGCTTCACTTGCCCGCAGGGCAAACTTCACTTATAAAAAGGCGTCCGCTTTTTGCGTGCGCCTTTGAATTCGCTTATCACAGCACGATATTCGTTATCATATAATTGAGGTATTCCTTGAGCGCGAGGCGGTCGGCGACCATGCGGCGCATATCGTACAGCCGGTTGGGCGGGATAAGGTCTTCTTCTTCCTTGGTAAGCTGGTTTTTCATCATTTTATCAAGATACAGCGCTTCGTGGATATCCATAGTCTCTATGGCGCTGCCGCGCAGGCAGACGACGCGTTTCATCTGTCCGCTGACCAGCGATTCGACCGCCGCGCAGCCCATCTGGGTGGCGAGGACTCTGTCACGCAGCGTAGGCGAGCCGCCGCGCTGGATATGCGCGGGGCGGACGAAGCGAGTTTCTATACCGGTCTTTTCGCGGATCTCGTCACAAAGGTGCTCGCAGTAATCCTTACCCACGCCTTCGCTGGTTATGATTATAAAATTGCGCTTGCCGTTTTTGCGCGCGGTGATCATTTTTGTATAAAGCTTATCGAAATCGGTAGGCATTTCGGGCACCACGGCGCACACCGCGCCCACGGCGATAGCCGTGTTCAGCGCGATATCGCCCGATTCGCGACCCATGACCTCGACCACGTTGCAGCGCGAATGCGATTCGCCGGTGTCGCGCAGTTTATCCACCAGCTCCACGACCGTGTTCATTGCGGTGTCGTAGCCGATGGTGGCGTCGGTGGAAGCGACGTCGTTATCTATGGTCCCTGGGATCCCTATGCATGGGACGCCCGCGTCGGTCAGTTCAACGGCGCCGCGGAACGTGCCGTCGCCGCCTATGGTGACTATGCCGTCCAGACCGAACTTGCGGCAGGTCTCCACGGCTTTGTCTATGCCTATTTTGGTCTTGAATTCCTCGCTGCGGGCGGTGTAAAGCATGGTGCCGCCGCGGTTGATAATGTACGAAACGTCGCGCTCGCCGAGCTGTTCCATTTCGCCTTCAATAAGTCCGCGGTAGCCGTTGTAAATGCCGAAAACTTCAATACCCTTAAGCAGCGCCAGGCGCGTGACCGCGCGCACCGCCGCGTTCATCCCCGGAGCGTCGCCGCCCGAAGTGAGGACGCCTATCCTGTTGAATCTGCCCATGCTTTATATGCTCCTTTCGGAATAACGTATCTATATGATGATTATATCACATAAATCACATTTGTCAATCGATTTTTGCCGCCGGCACTTGACTTTTGGAACAAATAATGATAGAATCAAATCAAACAAAACAAGGAGGAAACACAATGGATATCAAAGCGATAATCGAAAAGATCGTAAACAAACTCAAAGGCAGCCCCGACCTGCTCGGAAAATTCAAATCCGACCCCGTAAGCACCGTTAAAGGTCTTGTGGGCGGGCTCGACGACGACGCCGCTTCCAAAGTGGCCGAAGGCGTCAGTGCCGAACTCGACGCCGAAGGCATTGCCGACAAAGCAAAAGGCGTGCTTGGCACCATCAAAGGCATTTTCGGGAAATAAAAAACACTCAATAAAAACAATAAAGGAGAAAGCAGCATGAAATGTATCCACTGCGGCAAAGAGATCGCCGAAGGCGCAAAGTTCTGCCTTAACTGCGGAGCCAAGATAGCCGATATGGTCACCGAAAACGTCCCTGCGCCCGAAGTACCTGCCGAACCCCCTAAAGCCGAGATCCCCGAAGCTCCCAAACCCGCGTTCTGCGCAAAATGCGGAAGCCCCCTTGCGGAAGGTCAGAAGTTCTGCCTTAAATGCGGAGCCGCCGCCGACGGCAAAGCCAAAGCGGCAAAATCCGGCAAAGGCATAGACAAAAAATGGTTCATCATAGGCGGCTGCGCGCTCGCCGCCATAATACTCGCGGTCGTGCTCATCATAGTCCTCGCCGGAGGCGGCGTGGGCAGCGACGGCGCGTCCTCGCCCGAGGCTGTAGGCGAAGCCTGCTTTGAAACTCAGCTCGACGGCGACGCGGAAGGCTATTACGGGCTCTTCTGCACCCCCATACTCAGAGATAAGAGCGGTATGGACGAAGAAGCCAGCCGCGAAGATATGATCAAATATCTCGCCGAAAAGAATTCTTCCGTAGGCGACGTGGCAGAGATGCTTTCCTACGGCGTCAGCATCGACATAAAAGACGCCGAAGCCGAGACCGGTTACGAAATCTCGAGCTACAAGTTCTATGACTTCACCGAAGAAGAAATGGCGAAAGTGGAAGACACCGCGAGAGTCGTAGTCACGATAGAGTACAGCATGGGCGGCTTTTCGCAGACCGACACCGAGACCGTGTATTGCGTAAAGATCGACGGAAAGTGGTTCCTGCTCGACGATTGATAATCATAAAACGAATAACGGGCGAAGAGTCAAGCTCTTCGCCCGCGTTTTTTATACGCATCAATGACTTGCGAGATATTCCACGTATTCTTCCAAACACATATTGAGTTCGTGCATCTGAGTGGCGGCTTCGCGTCCCACAAAGCGAAAATGCCACGGCTCCCATTCCACGCCGGTGATATCCTCCTTATCGGCGGGATACCGCAGGATGAAACCGAACCGCCAGCAGTTTTCCGCAAGCCACTTGCCCGCTTTGGTGCTGCCGAATTTCTGCTGCGCAGAAGACAGGTTGTGCATATCGCAGCACAGTCCCGTCTGATGCTCGCTGCAGCCGGGTTTCATGGAATAAGTGAGCACTATCTGTTCCGCCTGTTCGCGCGTGAGCGAAGAGTTCTTGTTCATCTCTTTTTCCACGTACGAATTGAACAGCGATTTCTGGTACGAAGCCGAACGGTAGGCGCTGGTGATGGTGACGTCGGTTATGCCGTTCGCCGCCGCCTCTTTCATAAGCGCTTCCAGCGCCTTTGCGGCGGTATTCACGAGTTTTTGCCCGTCCCTGCCGTCCTTGCGCGTGTATTCCGAAACGACCAGGTTTTCGGGCACGTACTTCAAGTCGAGCGGGTGGTCGAGGTTCACGAGCGTGAGATATCCGTCGCCGGGCTCAATGTACTGCAGGTATTTGGAAATATCTATAGCGTACTTTTTGCCGGCGCGCTGCTCGTATTCCGAAAGGTCGCCCTGCTGTGAAACGGGTTCGGAGCTTTCTTCCGGCGTTTGTTCTTTGCCGGTATAGCAGCTGTCAAGGAATTCTTCGGGTATGTATTTGAGCACGGTCTTGAGCAGGTTGGCTTTGCTGAATTTGCCGCCCACGAGCGTTGTGGAATGGTCTTTTTCGCGCTGGACGACCTGGTGCTTTTTGGCGAGCTCCTCGGTGTAGTCGTTGAGCACGTACAGTTTGTAGTTGCGGTGTCCGGTGTCGCTGCTGTTGAGTCCGCTGCTCGGCTTGGTGTAATGAGTCACCACGGGGGTGAACAGCACGTTCTTTACATTTATTTTGCCGGTCTTGCCGTCTTTGACTATATCGAAATCGAGCATACCGCCAAGCATATTGTCGGCGTTGAGCATACCCGAAATAAAGTTGCCCAGCGAATACACCAGAAGCGTCTTGTGCCCGTTTTCGCCCGTGCGCCAGCCCATTTCCTGCAGACAGTGCGGATGCATTCCGATTATCACGTCCACGCCCAGATCGATCATCTGCTGAGCGTAGGTGCGCTGAGTGCTGTTGGTCGTGTAGCTGTCTTCGCTGCCCCAGTGGGCAGAGACGATGACGATATCGGCGAGTTTTTTAGCAAGCGGGATCTGCCGCTTGAGCAGTTTTTCGGAAAAATACGGTATGACCGTGCCGGAAGAAGACGAAAGCTTTATGCCGTTGGTGCTGTCGGTATACGCGAGCAGCGCGATCTTTATGCCGTTCTTTTCTATGACGACTATGTTATCAACCGCGGCGTCGTTTTTGTAGTAGCCTATCACGGTCTTGCCGCGCTGGGTGAAGAAACTGTAGCAGTTTTTAAGGTATTTGTCGTCCTTGGAATCGAGCATATGGTTGTGGGCGACGTTCATAATGTCAAAGCCCAGCGTGACCAGATATTCGCCCGCCGCTTCGGGCGAGTTGAACGTGGGGTAGCCGCTTATCTTGTTCTGGTTGCCGCCTATGAGCGTTTCGACGTTGATGTACGACAGGTCGGCGGCCGCTATATGCGCCGCCACGTTTTCGTATATTGGGGAAAAATCGTATTCGGCGGTGCCGAGAGAAGAATAATCGGGCTTTTTGCCCGCGTTCTTTGCGGCGCGCTCGAGCGCGTCGTAATAGACCGAAGGATGGATTATATTATCGGGGCAGGCGAGGAAATGCACCACCCTGTCTTTGCCGTCCGGAGGGATGGTGACCGGTTCGGAGCTTTCTTCCTTGGGTTCGGAACTTTCTTCAACGGGTTCGGAGCTTTCTTCCTTGGGCTCGGAGCTTTCTTCAACGGGTTCGGAACTTTCGCTTGCGGATACGGCAGAACTTTCTTCTTCGCCGGTGACGTCGGACGAAGGCTCGTCTTCGGAAAGCGCGGAGCTTTCGTCGGGACTTTCTTCTGACGGGACGCCGGACTGCTGCGGGTCTTCGCTTACGCGCGAATTTTCGGAAGCCGAAGATTCGCTTTCGGAAACCGGCTCGGCGGTGTTTTTGCCCAAGGTGAGCGACGTTATGATCAGCGCCGCGATCACGACCGCAACGAATATTGTGAGTATCAAAGAAGTCTTTTTCATTTTCTCTCCTTAAAACGCCGAATATCCGGCGCTTATCACCGCGGCGCGGGCGAGTATTGCTGTGGGGTCGGTGAAGTCGCCGCGCAGCGAATAATGTTCCGCCGCGAGCGGAAGCTCGGTGCAGCCGAGAATGATTTTCTGCGCGCCGTTTCGGGCGAGCGAATCGATCCCGCGCTGAAGCGCCGAGACGTCGAACTGTGTTTTTCCGGCTTTGATACCGTCGTAAATGACTTCCATCACTCTGCGCTGGAGCGCGGGGCGCGGCAGCATAAGCTCTATGCCGTATTTTTCGCACGCACGGGAATAGACGCCGGTCCTGACCGTGCCGTCGACCGCGAGCAGCGCCGCGCGGGAAACGCCGTTTTCTTTGAGATGCGCCGCCGTGAGTTCTATCATATTGAGCAGCGGTATTTCGATTTGTTCTTGAATTTCTTCTATAAAGCAGTGCGCCGCGTTGCAGGGCATCGCCAGGATATCCGCGCCCGCGTTTTGCAAAAGCCGCGCCGAACGAACGATGCTTTCCACCGGTGATTCCCCGCCGTGCAGGATAAATCCCGTGCGGTCGGGTATGGAAGGATCGTTATCGACAATAATATGTATGTGCCCGGAATCGGAAGCGGCGTTTGTGGCGCGTATTATCTTGGCAAAAAGGTCTGCCGTGGCGAGCGGACCCATTCCGCCTATTATCCCTATGGTCTTCTTTTTCATATATCATATGCTCCGTACATAAGAGTTCATTATATTATAACGCGCATATCGCTCCTTGTCAATAACAAGGAGTTGACCTTTTTGTGAACGCGCGATTATTGTTGACAAGCGCCGGCGCGGGTGATATAATCAGCTTATAAATATAAAAAAGGGATATTGCGTTATGCGTAAAGTTCACGTTTTAAGCGAATATATATCGGCGCTTTGCAAACGCGGCCTGCTCGTCTGGGCGAGCGGAAGCTGCGCGCTCGACAAAGACGTTTCAAACGTCACGTTCGACGACCGCGAAGTAACGCCCGGCACGCTGTTCATTTGCAAAGGCGCGCGCTTTAAAGAGGAATATCTGCGCCGCGCTTTGGAAAAAGGCGCGTTCGCCTACGTTTCGGAAAGCGAATACGGCTGTTCGGACAAATGCGTGAAAGTGACCGATATCCGCAAAGCGATGGCGTATATCGCGCGGCTTTACACCGATTTCTCCGCAAACAGACTGCGCATAGCCGCGATAACCGGCACCAAAGGCAAATCGACCACCGCGTTCTTTTTGAAAAACGCGCTCGACGCCGCGTCGGGCGGGAAATGCGGCATGGTTTCGACCATTTTGAATTACGACGGCGACACCGCCGCCGAAGCCGAGCTTTCCACGCCAGAATCCGTGACGCTTTACAAATACTTTGCCAAAGCGCTTGAAAACGGTATGGAATTCTTTGTGACCGAAACTTCGTCGCAGGCGCTCAAATACGACCGCGTGCTGGGCATAACGCCGGAGGTGGGCTGCTTTACGAATATCGGGCGCGACCACATAAGCCCCGCCGAGCACGCCGATTTTGAAGACTATTTTACTTCCAAGCTCAAGATTTTCGATATGTGCAGATACGGCGTGATCAATTCCGGTATGGAATTCTTCGACCGCGCTTACGCCTACGCGCGCGAAAAATGCGAAAAGGTATACACTTTCGGCAAAAACGAAAGCGACGACGTATATTGCAAAGATATAAAGGTCTGCCGCGGCGTGACGAAGTTCACCGTGCGCGCGCCGTATTTCGAACGCGAGTTCACCACGCGGATGCGCGGCGGATTCAACGTTGAAAACGCGCTCGCCGCAATAGCGTGCTGCGCGGCGATGGGCATAGACGCCGGCGCGATCGCCGAAGGCATAGCGGCGACGACCGTCCCCGGCAGGATGGAGATATTCGAAAGCGAAGACGGCAAAATAAAGGCGGTAGTCGACTACGCGCACAACGGGATGAGCCTTTGCGCGCTGCTCGACGCCGTAAAGCGCGAATTCCCGGGCGAGCCGGTAGTGACCGTGTTCGGCTGCCCCGGCGGAAAAGCTCCCGCCAGGCGGCGCGAGATGGGCGAGATATCGGCAAAGCTGAGCGCGCTGACCGTTATAACCGAAGACGACGAGGGCGAAGAGCCGCTTGAGGATATATGCGCCGAAATAGCGCGCAGCGTAAAGGAAAACGGCGGCGAATACGTCGTCATCACCGACCGCGAACAGGCGGTCAAATACGCGGTGTGCGGCATAGACGGCGCAAAGACCGTGGTGCTCGCCGGCAAAGGACGCGAAACGCATCAGCGCCGCAAGGGCGGCAGCGTGAAGGTGCCTACCGACGCCGACTACGCAAAAAAATATATAGCCGAATATGACGCCGCGCACAAAGCGGCGCACGTCTGAGGGGTGATTGTATGGAACCGTTCAGAGCGGTGATACTCGGCGGCGACGAAAACGCGTACGGAGTCGCCCGCCTGTTTTACGAACTCAACGGCGAAAAGCCGCTGCTTTTGTGCACACGCCTGCTTCCGTTTACCGAAAAGAGCACTATTCTGGAACTTGAGATAGTGCCGCAGATCGACACGCCGGAAGTATTCCGCGAAAAGCTGCCCGAAGTCCTTGAGCGCGAGCGCGCAAAGCACGGCAGGGTGTTCCTTATACCGTGCGCGGATTACTACGCCGCGCTGTGCATAAAGTACGCTTCCCTGCTCGAGGGGCTTGTTGAAAACAGATTCATAAGCGAAGAGCTTTACGAAAAGCTTGAAACCAAGGATAAATTCGGCGCGCTGTGCGCCGAATACGAGCTCGTCCACCCCAAGACCGTGATAATTTCCCCGGAAGAACGCGAAAGCGCGGCGGACGGGTTCGGTTTCGGGTATCCGCTGGTGCTCAAGCCCGAAAACAGCAACGCGTACGATTACCTCCATTGCTCGTTCGCGGGGAAAAAGAAAGTGTACTACATAAAGGATCGCGAGGAATATCTGCGCACCGTGCGCGCGATGACGGAAGCCGGCTATAACGGCAAGCTCGTGGCGCAGGAATATATCCCCGGCGGGGACGACGCGCTGTACGTTATGAACTGTTATTCCGGGCCCGACGGAAAGGTGCGTATGATGAGTCTGGGGCGCGCCGTACTCGAGGAATGCGCTCCCGGCATGCGCGGCAACTACGCGGCGGTGATAACGGCGAACGACCGCGCGCTTTACGAAAAGATAAAGCGGTTTTTAGAAAGCATCAATTACGTCGGCTTTTCGAATTTCGATATGAAATACGACAGCCGCACCGGCGAATACGCCGTGTTCGAGATAAATCCGCGCCAGGGGAGGAGCAGTTATTACGTCCGCGCCGGCGGGCTGAATCTTATGCGCGCCGCGGCGGAAGCGCCCGGCGAGACCGTGTACGGTACTGAAGAGGCGCTGTGGTCGGCGGTGCCCAAATGCGTTATTAAAAAGTATTGCGAAAGCGAAGGATCAAAGCGCAAAGCGCTTTATCTTTGGAAAAAGCGCGGCGTCGCCAGAACGATGTTCGAAAAGCGCGACAAGTCCGTAAAGCACAAGATCAACGCGCTCAAGCGCTACTGGTATTCGGTAAAGACATTCAAAACTTATTATAAAAACAAAAACGGAAGCGACTGAGCTTCCGTTTTTTTATATTCGTTTTTTTATTTCGAAAGGATGCTAAACATATCGCCCATAAGGGCATCGCGGTGGATATGGGTGACGCGGCGCATCGTGTGTCTGCGCGGGTCGAAGGCGTAATGATTATCATATTCAGGTATCGGCGCGGGAGTGAATTCGGACATCATGAACCGGTCGCCGCCGTTGAACAGCCAGCCGACCGCCGTGACGTCCCATATAACGCGGCTCCATACTCTGCCTTTTGCATATGATTCCGCCGCCTCCACGGTGTGTTCCACAAGATAATCGCACAGCGCGTTTTTGCCCTTGAGCCAAAAATCCAGTTCGGGACGTGTGGAATAAAACTCCGAAACAACGCCTGCACACGGGAGCTGGACAAGCGGGGCACCGCAGCCGAATACCACTCGCGCAGCCGCCACGTCCTGCATCATATTGAATTCGGCGGTGTCGCACCAGTGGGGCGAATGGCCGCCGAGCCACACGATCACCGTATTTTCGGCTACCGCCGGATCCATTATAATTGCCGAAGCGATATTGGTTATGCAGCCGATCGAAACGACATAAAGCGGATTTTCGGGAGAATGCTCGCCTGCAAGCCGGCACAGCTCGCGAGCCGCGTCCGAAACGACCGGCGTTTTTTCGTCCGGAAGATAACGGTCGGATCCTTTGAAGACGAGCCTGTTCATATCTTCTTTGCCCATGAGCGAAATCAGATTGAGTATTTCGGCATGGCTTTTTTCCATTCCGTCGCCGGGGGACGTCGAATTTTCGTTGAAAAACGGCGCGGCGAAAATCCCGCGGACGTTTGCCCTGCCGCTTTTTACGAGATACGCGATCGCAAACTGATCGTCGGTCTCGTTATACGCGTCGGTATCGATCACGCAGTCGAATCCTTCCGCCGGCGGCGTGAGGTTTTTTATTCTGATACTTTCATCCATGGCGGTCACCCCGTTATATTTATTGGTTTTTGCGCTTTTTGCGCAGATATATTATCGAAGCCAGCGTTACGGCGACTGCCCCGGCGGCGAGCGCCGCGACGATGCCGAGCGGGAATTCGCTCCCCTGCCCGGGCGCCGAAGATCCGCTTTGCTCTTCGCTTTGAGGTTCGGAAAGATCGGCGATTTCGGGGTCATACACCGTGACGTTGACGCGGCATTCGGCCGTGTCGCCGAATTTGGTGGTGAATTTTATTGTTATGACGTCTTCACCCGTGTAGCCGGATTCGGGCGTGTAGAACACGCGGCGGTTGGAAACGAGCATCTGGCATTTGCCGTGCAGCGCCGACGCTTCGGCGGTAAAATCCGCAGTGTAGAGGTCGCCGCTTATATCCAAATCAACGGCGTAACGCTTTTTGTCTTTCGGCACGCGGACGTCTTCCGCCGTAACGTTTGGCGCGCCCATATCGGCGCTGCGCTTGATATAGCGGTAGGTCAGCGTGTAGAGGTAATTCATATACGGGTCGTCGGAAACGTAAAAGTTATATATCGCGCCGGGGCCCGCGCCCTGATAGAACGTCTGCAGAGCGTTCATATACCCCGTCTTTGCGCCGTAATACAGATAATTTTCGTATATTTCGCCGTTTTTCTTAATATTTTCGGTGGAGCGGAAATTATGCGGTTCGGCGGTCTCGATCTCCACGCCCAGACCGTATTTATATATGGTCTTCGCGAACTCGCCCAGCATTTCGGTCTGATAATAGCTCGTGCGGAACACCAGGTTGGGCTGCATCACCGCGCCGTCGAAACCGTATTCGCGCCATTTGTCGAACCCCACCGAAAGGTAGAACGGGTCGTACAGCACGCGCGCCGAGGGACGGATTTCGTGGATGGCGCCAAGCGCCGAGGTGATGAATTCGAATTCGTCGGCGGAATCGTATCCCGCGATCTCCTCGCGGTACCAGTAGAAACCGGCGAGCTCTATGTGTTCGTATCCAGCTTCGTCGAACAGGGCGCACACTTTGCGCACGTACCACTTTATTATTTCAACGCGTTCGGCGGCGGTGCGGGAGTATTCTTCCTTTCCGTCGCCGTCTATATCGCCGAACGGCTTTTCCTGCACCAGCGGATACGGGACGGTGAGCAGGACTTTGACTTTTGTATCTATGCCCAGCGCGGAGTTGCGCAAGGCCGCGGCTTTTTCGAGCGCCGCGAGATTATATTCGGCGTGGAAGGTGCGGCTTATGTAGAGTTCCCAGTCGCTCATAACGGCGCCGGGTTTGCCCGAAGTTTTGGTGAGCCGCCCGCCCGAAGGATAATCGGTATGACATGGGACGAACGCGACCGTGTCGAACATAGTGTCGAGCACTTCGCCTTTCTGCATATACGCTATATACGGGAGCAGTTCTTCGGCGGTGTTGTCGGCGCGCGCCTGGTCGGAATAATAGCCGTCGTATATCTTTATGATCGACGCGATACCGTTCATTTCCGCGCTGCCCTGCGGGAAATATCCCGCGTCTTCGGGCTCGGTATACCCGGGCAATCCGCTTGCCGCGGAAACGTCGCCGCCGCCGAAAACCGTTATCTCGTCGCACCAGACGAACACGCCGCATTCGAATTCCACTTTAACGTACCTTGCGCGGTAGGTCTTTTCGGTTTTGAGCTCGTATTCGCGTTTGACTGTTTCTTCGGAATATCCGCCGGTGCGGTATTCGTGCACGCAGACGTAATGTTCGCCGTCGGCTGAAAGCCACAGCCGCAGATACGCGGGCTCGTAGACTCCGCCGCCCGCATGCAGAAAACTGCCGCCGTAGCCGCTTATAGCGACTTCCTCGCCGAAATCAAAGCAGATAAGGCGCGAAACACTGCGGAACGCCCGGTAGTAGCGGGCGTCTTTTACGTTCGCGGCGGCGTACACGCCGTCGGTGAGGCAGCCGGTATCGATATCGAACTTTTCGCCGTTTTCGGTGTAGTTGCGGTATGAATATTCGGTAGGGGCGCCGAATTCCACGGAATACGCCTTGCCTTTTGCTATGTTGCGCCCGCTTTCGGCGGCGCCTGTTTTGAAATTTGTGAACATCATAAGCGTGAGCAGCAGCAGGGCTGCGATCTTATTCTTCATTTGCTTTTACCAGTGAGTTCCATTTCCGCCTGAGCAAGCGCGCGATGACTTCGTGGCCGTATCCGTTGGGGTGCGGATCGAAATCGAGCGGCGTGCCGAGCGAAAACGAGGTGTTTGAATTGAGCACGTCGTATTTTGAGTTTTCGAATTCGGTGTAAACGTCGAGCACTTCGCAGCCGCACAGCTCGGCGGCGCGGTAGATCACGCGGTTGAGGCTGCACACGAATTCGTCGACCAGCGCCGAAACGTCCTTGTGATAAATGGCGGGAATGTTTATTACCAGCCCCTTGTAGGGATTATACACGGTCTGTATTATGACGACGGCGTGCGGCGCCTTGCGGCGGATCTTTTCGAGCAGGTCGGGAAGTTCTTTTTTTGTCTTATCCAAGCCGCGCCGGACTTCGGCGCGCAAAAGTTCGTCGTCGAACGCGTCTTTGAGCGCTTTGAAAAACCTGTCGACGCGCGCCTTGTCGCCGAGTCCTATAAGCGTTTTGGCGTATTCCCCGAGTATGCCCACGCCGAAATCCTCGTACAAAGGCAGGAACCTGTCGCCCACGGTGTGGAGCACGTTGTTGCCGCCTATCGAGACGGTGACGAGGTCGGCGTCTTCGATATTTATGCGGTCAAGCTGCGAAAGCAGATCGTCGGTCTCGTACCCTTTTACCGCGTAATTGCGGTAATCGCATTCGCCGCACATAGCCGCGAACAGCGCGCCGTAGCATTTGCGTTTGGGGTCGTTGAGCGCGTAGCCCGAAGCGATGGAATCGCCCAGCGCCACGTATACGAAATCGCCGTCCGGCAGATACACGGGTTCGGTCTCGGGTTCGGAATTATATCCTATGGGGTATGTCTGCCCGTACGAAGGCCGGCTGACATCGGGCAGCGAGGTGTTCTTGCCGTGCTGTTCGGAGCTTTCTTCGACTTCTTCTTCGCTTGATTCTTGTGATATTTCTTCCGTTTCATCCGCTTCGCTTGCTCCGGGTGCGGAAAATTCGCCCGCGAAACGGTCGGGTGTTTCCGAAACATCCTCTTCCGCCGAGCAGGCGCAGAGCGCGCAGAACAGTATTGATATCGTGCATAACAAAGCGAGTGCTTTTTTCATAAGCGAATTTCCTTTTGGTGCCTTCCGCCGCTTATTTCAGTTGCCGCGTTTTATCTTGGCGGAGGTGGTCTTTTCGAATTCGACGGTGCGGATGACAAAATCTTTGATGACTTTGTGGTTGGGCTGGCCTTCGTTGTAGCGGTCGAGTATTTCCTTGACCGCGCCTTCCACGTCGGTTATATTGTTATCTTTGATATATTTCTGATCCGGGTATATCTCGGCGCCGACTACGTGTTCGCCGTTGGGGCGCACGAATTCGCGCACCACTATCTCGCCGAGCAGGTCGGACATACGGTGGAGCTTGTATTCGAGCTCTTCCGGATACACGTTCTTGCCGTTGGGCAGGATTATTATGTTCTTGAGCCTTCCGGTCACGCACAGGCGGTTATCTTTATACAGTTTGCCAATGTCGCCGGTGCGGAACCAGCCGTCTTCGTCGAACGCCAGAGCGGTCCGTTCGGGGTCTTTGTAATAGCCCATCATAACGTTGGGCGCCTTGACGCAGATCTCGCCTTCGCCTTCGTCGTTGGCGTTTGCGATCTTGACTTCGACGCCGGGCATTATGGTGCCGACCGAGCGGTAATCGTGGAATTCCGGGCGCGTGATGGTGATTATGGGCGCGCATTCGGTTATGCCGTAGCCGGTGCAAATGGTTATGCCTATGGAATAGAAGAATTCCGCGATCTCGGGTGCGAGCGGCGCGCCTCCGCAGATTATCTCAAGCAGTCTTCCGCCGAAGGTGGCGTGGATCTCCGCAAAGAGTTTCTGACGCAGGTCGATACCGCATTTGAGCAGGAAGTTGGAAATCTTTATGGCTTTTTTGACCTTTTTCGCCTTGCCCTGCTCTTCGATCTTTTCCCAGATGGAACGGTACATTTTTTCCACGAACAGCGGGACGAGCTGGACGTCGGTGGGGCGGTATTCCTTGAAGTTGGGCATAAGGGTGCGCAGGTTTTCGTTTATGTGGTTGGTATTGCCCGAATGGAACATCCCCAGAAGCCCGCAGGTCGATTCCAGCGTGTGGTAATAGGGCAGCACCGAGATGCACGAATAGGTGACGTGCATAATGTCCGGCGAATGCGAGACGACGTAGCATATCTGCCGCTGATTGAGCATAACGCCTTTTGCCTTGCCGGTGGTGCCGGAGGTGAACACCAGTTCCGAAAGCCGTTCGGTATCCGGAACTATATCGGTGTAGCGCGTGTCGCCGGCGAGATACAGCCTGCGCCCGGTCTCGAGCACGTCGGAAAGCGAAATGTGCATATCGTCGCGTTCAGCGGGTTCTTCCATACAGATATACAGTTTTACGTTGGGAAGTCTGGGTTCGAGCGAGCGTATCTTTTTTTCCGCCGATTTGGCGTAGATGATGACCGTTGAATCGGAAAAATTGAATATGTATTCCAGTTCTTCTTCCGAAAGCATATTGTCGGTGGGGACCGCCACTCCGGCGGAAGCCATAACGGCGTAAAACGAAAGCGCCCATTCGTAGCAGTTGTTGCCGATTATGACGATATGCTCTTTTTCTATGCCGTATTCGCAAAGTCCGGTGCCCAGCGAGTTGACTTCGGTCTTAAATTCGTTGAACGTGACGGAAACGGGTTCGCCGTTCCGTTTGAATTTCCACGCCGGTTTGTCGCCGTATTTTGCGACGCAGACGTCGATGAGTTCGCGCACCGAGCTGACGTACGGGCAGCAGCGGTAATAGGGATAGTCTTTTCTGCGGTTGCGAAAACGCTTGAATTCGGGTTCTTTTACAGACATTGCCGCACCTCGTTGGATGATTGATGTGAAAAAGTGTTTTTCCGCTCATATTATACCATCCGGGCGTGTAAAAATCAATACCGTTTTGTCAGGCGGGAACGCGCGTGAATAAACTTAAGCGAGGTGATTTCTTTTATGAGTGAAACGCTTTACCGCACCGCGCTGCTCGCGCCCGACCTGGTTTCGCCCGCCGCGGCCGCGTTCGACGGCGAAAGGTTCTATACCGTGAACGGGCTCGAGCCGTTCGTGTACGTTTACGCGCGCGACGGCGCGTTTTTGAACAAATGCCGCACCGTGCGTCCGTACCGCACCGCGCGCTACGACGTACAGACGCGCACGTTTTGCTGCCTGGCTTCCGGCTGCGGCAGAACGGTCTATTTTACGGGCGAACGGTTCGAAGAGACCGGCTGCGTGCGGATCGGCAGCGCGCCGTACGGCGGCGACGGCTATATCGCGGACGCTTTTACGGGCGAAAACGGCGATATCATAAACGTCGTCCGCCCCAAAGCGCTGGAAGTCTATTCGCCGGGCGGCGACTATCTTTTGACTTCCGCGCGCGCGGGCGAAGGCGCCGAATACCTGCTTTGGGCGCAGGACGAAAGCGGGCGCGCTTTGTACTTTGAACAAAACGGCGTGCGTTTTATAGAGACGGCGGACGAAACGCGCGTTATGGAAAACTGCGTGAAACTGCGCTCGTTCGTCCCGTACGGGAACGCGATCCTGGGCGCTTTTACGGATAATTACCTGTATACTTACGTTGCGCCGCTTTTCGATACGCGCCGCGCGGCGGCGGGATACGCGCAACCGCGCCGCGGGTGCGGGAACGTTTGAATTATAAGGCAAAATATAGCAAATGACTGTTGCATTCCCGCAAAAAGTATGGTAGAATCATAATACAAAGACGTGAAAGGCGGTAAACCGGTATGAAATACGAAAACGTTTTTCTCTCGGCTTCATCTGTAAAAGAGGCAGACGGCAGAGCGGCAGGCTACGGTATCACATCTTTTATGCTAATGGATAACGCGGGCCGCGAGCTTTTGCGCTATATCGAAGAATACGGCGCCGACACCTCTTCCGTAATAATTATGTGCGGCAGAGGCGGCAACGGCGGCAACGGGTATTCGCTGGCGTGCCGTATGCGCGAGCGCGGCATCAACGTGCGCGTGGTTTGCACCGCGCCGCCCAAAAACACGGATTCCGTGGCGTTTATGGAACGCTTTCTGAACAGCGGCGGCGAGATAATAAGGTTCGCCGAAGACAGCGACACCGTGTTTGCGCTGTTTCTTGAAGCCACGCTGGTAGTCGATTCGTTCCACGGCGCGGCGTTCAACGGCGAGCTCCGGGGCGACGAGCTCAAAATGGTTGAATGGTGCAACGCTTCGACCGCGAGCATACTCGCCGTGGATATCCCCACCGGGGTCAGCGCCGACGGCAGAGTGCTGCCCAACTGCGTGGACGCCGATTTTACCGTCACTTTCACTTCGCACAAAGCCGCAACGGTCTCGTACCCCGCGCTGGATTACTGCGGCAAGGTCTACGTCGCGGACATCGGAGTCCCCGACGAAGTGCTCAAGTCTCTGCGCCCTTCGGGCTGTATAATAGACGAAAACGTGCTTTCGTATCTTCCCGAGCGCGCCGCCAACACCAACAAGGGCAGTTTCGGCACCCTGCTTGCGTTCGTGGGCAGCAGGAATATGCCCGGCGCCGCTTATCTTTCGTCGCTCGCCGCGCTGCGCGCCGGCGTGGGACTTTTGAAAGTCACCTCCGACGACGACACGCTCGCCGTGCTCAAAAACCGGCTGGCGGAACCCGTATTTGTGCCGCTTTCCGAAGAATCGGTCAACGAACAGAAATATTCCGCGCTGCTCGCGGGCTGCGGCCTGGGGCGCGACAACGACGACGCGTTGGGCTGGCTTTTGAAACGCCAGAACCAGATAACCATTATAGACGCCGACGGCATAAATTATCTCGCTTCGCATATAAATGTACTGATGGAAATGCAGGGCGATATAATCCTTACGCCGCATCCCGGCGAGATGGCCCGGCTCATAGGCGCGGACACAGAATACGTGAACAGCAACCGCATAGAATGCGCGCGCGCGTTCGCTATGGAATACTGCTGCGTGGTGGTGCTGAAAGGCGCCAACACCGTGATAGCTTCGCCCAACGGCGACATATTCGTCAACACCACGGGCAATTCGGCGCTCGCCAAAGGCGGCAGCGGCGACGTGCTCGCCGGCGTGATAGCTTCGCTCGCGGCGCAGGGAGTGACTCCTCTGAAAGCCGCCTGCATAGGCGCTTACGTCCACGGCAGGGCCGCCGACGAAATGGTGAGCGAACTGGGCGTGCGCGGTCTGCTCCCGCACGATCTGCCCGCGCAGATAGGCAGGCTGCTGGGCTGACGTCTTTTGCCCGCATTTCCGAAAATCTCATTTTTTCGGGAGTGCTTTCAATGAAAAAAACGTTTTCACTTGTTTTCGCCCTCGCCCTTGTGCTCGCGCTCGTTTCCTGCGGCGGGAGCGCGGACGCGGCAATGCAAATAAAGGCCGCCTTTACGGCGCCCTTTGAGTATTCGGTCTCCACCCCGTCGTTCGGGTTCGAGTATACCAAAACGCCCGAAAGCGCCGTTATGGTGCTCGATACGCCCGACACGCTCAAAGGGCTCACCGTCACGCGCGACAAAGACGGCGTGACCGCGTCGTACGACGGGATAGTGGTGACTCTGCCCGAAAGCACCGTCAAAAAGCTGACTTCGCTGGATATGCTGGCGGATAAGATAGTCCCCGCCATCGACGCCGGCGAATACGCCTTAACCGAAGAAAACGGCGTTACGGTATTGACTTTTGTAAGCGGCGACGACGTTTTTGCGGTGACCTGCGGCGAAGACGGCGTCATCACGGGAGCCAAAGCGACGGTCGCGGGAAAGACCTTTGAATTTGCCTTTTTACACTGACACTTTAAACGACAAGGAAGATAAATTATGTCGGAAAAACGCGCGGAAGCAGTCATATGCACCGAGAATCTGCGTAAAAACTACAACTTTATAAAAGAGCTCGTGTATCCCGCAAAGGTGATATCGGTCGTCAAGGCCGAAGCTTACGGGCACGGCGCCGCCGAGGTATGCCGCATACTCCAGAGCGAAGGGTGCGGCATTTTTGCCGTCGCCACCGCCGACGAAGGCCTGGCGCTAAGGCGCGCGGGCGTGGAAAGCGATATACTTATCCTTGGAGTGACGCCGGTCTCGCAATGCGAAATACTCGCCGAAAACGCGTTCATACAGACCGTGAATTCACGCGGGTACGCCGAATCGCTGAACGCGGCGAATATCTACGCGCCGATACGCGCGCATATAAAGATCGACACCGGGATGTCGCGTTTAGGGCTTTACTGCCACACGAAAAAAGACGTGAAACGCGCGGCGGACGACGCGGAATACATCCATTCCCTGCCGAACCTGCACGCGGAAGGCATTTATACCCATTTCGCCTGTTCGGACGAAGAGGGCGACAAAATGACCGAAAAACAGTTTTCCGCTTTTTCGGCGCTGTGCGCCGAATGCGAGTCGCGCGGGATAAACCTGGGGCTCAGGCACTGCTGCAATTCCGCCGCCATACTCAAATATCCGCATATGCACCTCGACGCGGTGCGCGCGGGCATACTGCTTTACGGGCTTGCGCCCGACGGCAAGGAAGAAAAACGGCTTGAACCGGTGATGCGCGTGATCGCGCGCGTTTCGCAGGTGACGCACCTTAAAAAAGGCGACACCGTGAGCTACGGCGCCGCTTTCACCGCCGAGCGCGATATGAGCATAGCCACGGTCTCGATCGGCTACGCAGACGGGATCCCGAGACTGCTTTCGGGCAGGGCCGACGTGATGATCCGCGGAAAGCGTGCCCGCATTATAGGCAGGATCTGTATGGATATGTGCATGGTCGATATCACAAATATCGGCGACTGCGCCCCGGGCGACGAAGTCGAGATATTCGGCGGCACGGTTTCGGTCAACGAGCTCGCCGAGCGCATGGGGACCATAAATTACGAACTGCTCTGTTCCGTCAAAAACCGCGTCCCCAGAAGATACATATAATTCAGCCTGCGCTGCCGCCTCCCACACCGGAGGCGGCGTTTTCTAATCCGAACGATACCGAGATCGCGTCGTTCACCAGCCGCATGGTGGTTTCGTCGATATGCCCCATCCGGTCGCGCAGGCGCCGCTTGTCGAGCGTGCGGATCTGTTCCAGAAGCACCACCGAGGTGCGCGCGAGCCCCGCCGACGGATCGATCTCTATGTGCGTGGGAAGTCTGGTCTTGCCCGTGCGGCTGGTTATGGCGGCGGCTATCACCGTGGGCGAATAGCGGTTGCCTATGTCGTTCTGGATTATGAGCACCGGGCGCACTCCGCCCTGTTCGGAGCCCACCACTGGCGAAAGATCGGCGTAGTATATGTCGCCGCGCCGTACGCAGCTTTCCGTCATAAGAATCATCCTTTTTCATTATCAACTTATTCCCGCACACTTATTTTTGCCATAAACGCTTTGCTTATTCCGCCGTATAGCGCATTTGTTCCGCGCTCAGTCGCCAAAAAACGACGTTACGGCGAAAAAGCGAAACATATTATGTGTTGATTTTTAAAGCTTACGATGGTATAATAACATAAATACAAAAAAGAAAGCGAAGTATAAGCATGCTCGATAACAAAGAAAAAGACGCGTCGTTTGCGCGTTTTGATATGACAAGGCCGCCGTGCAAACAGAGCCCGTTCCTTATGCCGCTCATCTGGGCGCTGACGCTCCCGGCGGTGAAAAGCCACCGCACGCACATAGAAAAGACCGGCTGCGACGGGCTCAGACCGCCGTATATCCTTTTGTGCAACCACAACGCGTTCCTCGACTTTAAGGTCTGCACCAAAGCGATATTCCCGCACCGCGCGAACTATATAATCGCCATCGACGGCTTTATAGGTCGCGAATGGCTGCTAAGGCACGTGGGCGGCGTGTGCAAGCGCAAATTCACCAACGATATACAGCTGATACGCAATATACGCAAGGTGCTTGAAAACAAGAGCATACTCGTAATATACCCGGAGGCGCGCTATTCGCTGTGCGGCACCGACGCCGTGCTGCCCGATTCGCTGGGGACGCTGTGCCGGCGTATGAAAGTCCCGGTGGCGACGCTTATCTGCCACGGGCACCATCTGAATTCGCCGTTCTGGAACCTGAAACAGCGCAAAGTCAAGGGCACCGAAGCCGAAATGAAACTCCTGTTCACGCCCGAGCAGCTGGAAAATGCGACCGACGACGAGATAAACGCCGCAATACGCAAGGAGTTCGAATACGACGAGTTCGCGTGGCAAAAGCAAAAAGGCATAAAGATAACGGCGCCGTTCCGCGCCGAAGGACTGCACAAGGTGCTGTATCAATGCCCCGCCTGCGGCAGGGAGTTCCGTATGGCAAGCCGCGGCGACACGCTTTACTGCTCTTCCTGCGGCAAGGAATGGCAGATGACCGAGCTCGGCGAACTGAAAGCCAAAACCGGCGATACCGAATTTACGCATATCCCCGACTGGTACGAATGGGAGCGCGCCAACGTGCGCAAAGAAATCGAAGCCGGCACGTATTCCTTTGAAGGCGAATGTCACGTGCGCTCACTGCCCAACGCGAAGAAATTCATTTATATAGGCGAAGGCACGCTGAAACACGATATGACCGGATTCCATTTGAAAGGCAGCGGGGAATACGGCGGCTTTACTATGGATATCCCCGCTTCGTCGCTGTATTCCTGCCACATTGAATACGAGTATTTGGGCAAATACGGCGACTGCGTGGATCTGAACACGCTGAACGACACGTATTATATTTACCCGCACGGCGAAGATTTTGCCGTGACCAAATTCGCGCTCGCCACAGAGGAACTGTACGATCATATCTGGAAAGAGCGCAAAAACAAAAAGTAAAGCCGAAAGAATTGAAACAGTATGAAAAAAACGCCCGTTTTTTCGCGAGGTGTCCTAAAGGACAGTTTATAAAAAACCGGCTGAGGCAAGGATCATTCCTGACTTCAGTCGGTTTTTTGTCGCATATCGGTGCAAGCAGGACGTTTGTGCGCCAAACGTCCGGAAAAAGTGATGTTTGCCCTGCGGGCAAGTGATGCAGTTCGCTTTGCGAACAATGATGTTTTGCGGCTTTGCCGCAAAATGATGTGATGTGTTCCGCTCACGCGCCGAAGGCGCACATCATGCCCGAAGGACGCATCATTCGGCGCAGCCGTACATCACGTTCCGCTGTCAGCGGAACACATCGTTCGCCGAGTGTCCTTAAGAACACTCGGCGTTTTTGCGCCGTTTTTGATTATTTTTGCAAAAAACAATCTTCACAAAACGGGCATCGTATGGTATAATGAACTCAAAGAATAATGATTTTTGTTTCGGGCGAAGAAAAAGCGTATCAAAAACGATCCTTCGGGCGAAAGGCGGCGCAGAAGAATGACGAAAAGCAGATTCCCCATAACCGGCACGTTTATAGACGAAATAACCTACGGCATCCCGGAAGCGAACTGGACGAACGGACAGTGGGCTGCGGAGCTCGACAATATGGCGGAACTCGGCATAGACACGCTCATCTTCATCCGCGGCGCGTTCGAAGACAAGTGCGTCTATCCTTCAAAGATATTTCCCACGCTAAAAGACGAAGACGACGATTTCGCCGGATTCATCTTCAACGAAGCGGCAAAACGGGGAATGGACGTCTTTATGGGCGGCTATATAAGCAACCTCACGTGGAACGGCGGCGACTGGCGCACCGAATTTACGCAAAACGAAAAGTTCGTTAAAGAATGCGTCACGCGCTACGGCGATATACCGTCGTTCAAGGGCTGGTATATCCCGCACGAAGGCTACGACCGGATACTCAACCTCAAAGAGCTTATGGGGCTCGCCGAACTCTACAAAGATCTTTGCCCCGGAAAACCGGTGCTCGTCAGCCCGTTTTTCAGGTCCCCCGTCACGTCGGCCGATCCGTTCACGCCCGAACGCACTGCCGAAGAATGGGCGTATATCTTTGAAAAACACGGCGCATTTATAGATTATTGCGCGTTCCAGGACGGCACCGCGCCGCTTGGGGATATGGCTTCGTATTTCAGGGCGGTCGGAACGGTGTGCGAAAAATACGGCATAGAACTGTGGTCCAACGTCGAAACATTCGAACGCGACGTGCGGGATCTGTATTATCCCATCGCGTTCGACCTGCTCAAGCGCAAGATAAAAGAAGTCGAAGGCCTTGTCGCCAAGTGCATCACCTTTGAGTTTTCGCATTTTCTGAGCCCGCAGTCTATGTATATCTCCGCGCGGAACCTGCACGATCTTTACAAACGTTACTACGGCGGCAAAAACAAATAAACCGAAAGGCGGAAGACAACACTTATGAAAACGAATTATCCCATAACCGGCACGTTTATCGACGACGTCACTTACGACATCCCCTGTTCCAACTGGACGTACGAAGAATGGGCGAAAGACCTCGACAATATGGCGGAAGTCGGCATAGACACCCTCATTTTCGCCCGCGCGGTGTTCTACGACAAATGCATTTACCCTTCAAAGATATTCCCCACGCTCAGAGACGAAGACGACGATTTCGCCGGATTCATACTCAAAGAGGCGGCAAAGCGCAATATGACCGTCTTCGTCGGCGGCTATATCAGCAACCTCACGTGGAACAACGGCGACTGGAAAAACGAGATCGCCCAGAACAAAAAGTTCATAAAGGAATTCCTCTCGCGCTACGGCGATATCCCGTCGTTCAAGGGATGGTATGTTCCGCACGAAGGCTACGACCGGATACTCAACCTCAAAGAGACTATGGGCGGTCTGGCGGCGCTGTATAAAGACGCCACTCCGGAAAAATACGTGCTCGTGAGCCCGTTCTTCCGCTCTGCCGTCACTTCCGCCGAACCTTTCACTCCCGAACGCACTGCCGAAGAGTGGGACTATATTTGGGAAAAATGCGGCAAAGATATAGATTTCTGCGCTTTCCAGGACGGCACCGCTCCGCTCGACGGGCTGGCTTCCTACGTTTCCGCGGTCAAAACGACGTGCGAAAAGCACAAGATCACCCTGTGGTCCAACGTGGAAACGTTCGAACGCGACGTCCGGCGTCTGTATTATCCGCTTCCTTTCGACCAGCTCAAGCGCAGGATAAAAGAAGTCGAAGGCATTGTCGAAAAGTATATCACCTTTGAGTTTTCGCATTTTTTGAGCCCGCAGTCGATATACCTTTCCGCGCGCAACCTCAACCGTCAGTACAGGGAATATTACGGCGCAAAGAGATAGATACGTCAAATATCAAAACAGCCGGCGCGGCACCCGCCCGGCTTTTTTCTTTTTTAAAGAAAGGGAAGTAAAAACGCCGTTTCTTTGCTATTGACTATTCCGCGCGTCTGTGCTACAATACGGGCGAACGGAATATCCCGAACGGCGGAGTTCGGCCTCTAAATCCTCCGCTTTACAAATCAAAACCAAGGAGAAAAACAAAATGAAAAACAGAATCAAACGCGGATGGGCGGATACCAAACTGCTCTTCCGCAGTATCCCTGCGGTAATAACGGCTTTGTTTACCATTTCCGTCGTCACAATGAACCTGCTCGCCAACAAGACAATCTATCAGTCGGGCGCGCTGGCGATCGACGGCGGCATACTGGTATCATGGCTGTCTTTTTTGTGCATGGATATCATAACCAAGGCGTACGGGCCTAAAGCCGCCACCAAGATATCGGTGTTCGCCATCTGCGTCAATCTGCTTGTGTGCTTCATCTATTTCGTCGCAAGCGTCATTCCCACCGAGACCGACTATACGGCGTTCAACACCATCATCGGCGGAACGTGGTTCATCCTGCTTTCAAGCACCGTCGCGTTTTTGTGTTCGGCGGTCGTCAACAATTTCCTCAACTGGGGAATAGGCAGGCTGTTCGTAAAAGACCCGGACGGCAAGCTCGCTTTCGTCGCGCGCACTTATGTTTCCACTTTTGTAGGGCAGTTCATAGATAACCTCATTTTCGCACTGCTCACCTTCACGGTTTTCGCGCCCATCTTCTGGGACGGCTTTTCGTGGACCGTGCTCCAGTGCGTGACCTGCTCGCTCATCGGCGCCTCGCTCGAACTGCTTATGGAGATCTTCTTTTCGCCTATCGGCTACGCGGTGCTAAAGAGCTGGAAAAAAGACGGCGTTGGCGAAGAATACCTTAAACACGTAAGGGAGGCTGACTTATGAAGATAATAATCACCGGCGCTTCCGGCGGTATAGGCGCCGCCGTCGCCGAACGCTTTCTTTCGCTGGGGCATTCGGTCTGCGGCATAGATCTTCTGCCCGCCGCCGTCTCGCACCCGGACTATACGCATTATATCGCGGATATCACCGACTTAGGATCGCTTCCCGATATCACGGACGCCGATATCCTCTTCAACAACGCGGGCGCGCAGAACGGAAATGACGATATAAAAAACAACCTTACGGGGACTATAAACGTCACCGAAAAATACATAGCTTCCAATCCCGCGCTCAGGTCGGTGCTGTTCAACGCGTCTTCGTCTGCGGTGTCGGGGCAGGAATTCCCCGCGTACGCTGCTTCCAAAGCGGGCGTGGTGGGGTATATGAAAAACGTCGCCATACGACTCGCGCCGCGCGGAGTGACCTGCAACGCGATATCCTTGGGCGGAGTGCTCACGCCGCTCAACGACCCGGTCATGAACGATAAAACTCTCTGGGACCGCGTTATGGCGGTCACGCCGCTCAAAAAATGGATGACTCCGGCGGAAGTCGCCGATTGGGCGGTGTTCCTCACCGTAGTCAACCGCTCTATGTCCGGGCAGAACCTGCTTATTGATAACGGCGAACACGACCTTAACCCCACTTTCGTGTGGCCGCAGGACGAATGAACGGAGGGAAAAGCGATATGAAATTAGCACCCGTTTTTACCGATAACGCCGTGTTTGCCGAAAACAAACCGGTTTACGTATTCGGCAGCGGCGAAGGGAATATACGCGTTTCTTTCCGCGGCGACACGGTCGGCGCCGAATGCAAAGACGGCAAATGGCTCGTGCGTTTTCCCGCGCGCGAAGCGGGCGGACCGTTTGCGCTCACCGTCACGGACGGGGCCGAAACCGTCACGCTTAACGATATTTACGTGGGTCTTGTGTATCTCGTCGCGGGGCAGTCCAACGCCGAATTCCGGCTGGAAGAATCCAACACGCAGGAAAGCGAATACGTCTCGGACGAAATGATACGCAGCTTTTTCGTCGCGCGGCCGTGGGACGCAAACGACCCCGTGAAAATGTCCGACGGCTGGCAGAAAGCGGCAGCCGGGAATGTGGGCAAATGGTCCGCGCTGGGGTATCTCGTTGCCCGCGCAGTGCGCAAAGAGAAGGGCGGCTGCGTGGGTTTCGTCTCGTGCTTTCAGGGCGCTTCGTGCATAGAAAGCTGGCTTGCGCCGGAAGATTCCACCCGTTTCCGCCTGCCCGACGAAGAACTTTATTGCGACCATTTTATCCCCGAATTCGCGTACTGGAACCGCAATTCCGTGATATACGACTCGATGCTAAGCACGCTGTTTCCGTTTTCGTTTTCGGGCGTCGTGTGGTATCAGGGCGAAAGCGACGCGTCGCCCGAAGAAGCCGCGATCTACGCATCCGAACTCGAAAGCCTATTTGACACGATGCGCCGTTCGTTCCGCGACAAAACGCTTCGCGTCTCTCTGGTGCAGATAGCCGATTGCGACGAGCGCATAGCGGTCAACGGAGCCGGATGGCGCGGCATCCAGCGCGCGCAGGAGCTTTACTGCGAACGCGACGCTGACGCACGTCTGGTAGTCTCACGCGATATCTGCGAGACCGACTGCATACACCCGCCCACAAAGACCGCGCTCGCGCTGCGCATAGCTGATTCTCTTATCCGCTGAAAAGACGAAAAGGAAGGCGAAAAGTATGAAAAACGATAATATCCGCACGGTCGCCGCTTCCGCTTACGGAGTCCTCCCGCAGACCGAAAAAGACGTGACGCCGCTGCTGCAGCGCGCGATCGACCGCGCGGCCGAAGAACGCGTCTGCCTCGCTATGGAAGAGGGAAGCTATATTTGCGGCACGCTGTATCTGCGCAGCCATACGAGCCTGTGCATCCCGTCCGGAGCCCGGCTGCTCGGGAACGGAGACAGCTCTTTTTACCCTGATACCACCGGGCCCCACCGGTATCTTAACGAAGAATGGATGAACACCTGCTTCATCTACGCCGAAGACGCCGAAGACATACGCCTTTTCGGCGGCGGCGAGATCAACGGCAACGCCCGCGCCTTCCACGACGAAGACGACTGGACCGTACCGCGCCCGATGCTGCTGCGCCTGCGCAGATGCCGCGACATCGTCATAGAAGACCTGCGCCTTTTCGACCCCGCCTCCTGGACTTCATCTTTTCTGGAATGCGAAAACGTAACGGCAAGGCGGCTTAATTTCCGCGCGCTGGTCAACCTCAACGGCGACGGACTCGATTTCGACGGCTGCAGGAACGTGCTTATCGAAGACTGCGCTTTTCTCCAAAGCGACGACTGCATATGCCTCACATGCCACGACCCGGCTTCTCCTATGGAAGACGTCGTCGTCCGCCGCTGCCGGTTTTCCTCGTGGACGGACGGCGTGCGGATCGGTATGAATTCCGCGGGCGATATACGTAACGTCCTTATCGAAAACTGCGCGTTCGAAAACGTGTGGCGCGAGGGTATAAAGATCGAAAGCACCGAGGGCGGGACTATTGAAAAACTGCGGTTCGAAAATCTCTTTATGCTCAACGTCAGGCGGCCGTTTTATTATCTGTGCAACAACGCCGTGGTCACCAAAGGAATCAACGAAATACCGCCGTTCGGGAAAGTCGCGCACGTCCGCGCTTCGCATATCGAAATAGCCGACACGCCCGAAATGACCCAGTCGCATTTTTACACCTATCAGCATATCAAATGCGTTCAGGGCGATCCGTGCTCCGGCGGGATCCGCTGCGACGCGCCGCCGGCTTCGCCTTTGGAAGATATAGAATTTTCAAATATCTCATATCTTGCGCTCGGGGGCGTGAAAAAGTCCGATATCCCCGCCGAATGGCCGACCGTGCCGGACGCGCGCTATGAACCGGTACAGGGGAGAGTGAACAACTATTACCCCGATTGGTCGCGCGCCGTGTTTTTGGATTGCCGCAACGTAGACGGTTTAAAAATCAAAGATTTGTCCCTGCGTCTGCGCCGCCCCGACGAACGCGAGAAGTGCATTTTTGAAAACTGCCGTTTTGCGGAAAGCCCCGCATTCAGCGTTTCTTCCGGTTTTGCGGACCTTACCTGATTCTTCCCTTATAAAAAACGCCCGAAAGCCGTGCGGCTTCCGGGCGTTTTGTTTCTTTGTGATTTATAACGTTCCGGTAATGGTGAGCGAAGCGCTGCCGGGAGTCGCGCTCCACGCGCCGGTCGCGGGATCCTGCGCAAAGACAGCGGCGGGGACGGTCACGTTCCCCGCGACGGTGGAAAATACGCCGGTGCTGCCGTCGTAGGCGTAATCGGCGGGCGAAGACCACGGCGCGCCGTCAAACGTCACCGAAATATCAGTAAGCAGAGGGTCGAACGTGTCGTTGACCACGATATTTTCGGCCGCTCCGGCTTCGGCGGGACCGTAGTTATATATCGTTATCGTATAGGTCACGTTCCCGTTCGCTTTCACGCTCGCCGGCGATACCGATTTCTGCATTTCAAGTATCACTCCGCCGCCGGCATTGACCGTCGCGCTCGCGGTCACGGGTTCGACGCCTCCTGTCACGGTCGCGGTGTTGGTGATAACGCCGCCTTCGCCGAGCGGAGCGAACTCGTTGGCTTTTGCGGTATAGACCAGCGCCGCGCTGCCGTTCGCAGGCACCGTTATGCCGGTGATATCGAGCGTGTCGCCCGACGTCACGGCGGGAGCCGCCTGCAGCACGCCGTCGGCGAAGTATTTTATCGAGTTTTCGATATAGGTCAGCGGGACCAGCGTCTGTCCGCCATACTCGTACGCGCCCAGATCGTCGGATACCGCGACGTTTTCCACGGGCGCGGGACCCGAATTTAAGATGTTTATAACGTAGGTCAGCACGTCGCCCTGCGTGTATTCGCCGTTGACCGCGGTCTTGCTTGCCGAAAGCACTTCGGTTATCTCGCCCGCGGCGACGTTGGAATACACGGTGCCGCCGCTGTAGGTGAGCGACGCCTGATTATAGAATGCTGCCATTTGTGTTGGTGGCCTCCTTGTAGCTTTGCGGGGCGTATGCCCCGTCACGCCATTATATGCTCGCGTTCCGCCGCGTGTCCGTGAAGCAACGGGGATTGACACGGGTTTTTAAATGTGCTATAATGACAAAAATGCCGAAAGAAGGAAAGCCGTATATGCGCAAGCTTACCGTGATACGCAATAAATCGAATACAGCCCTCTTCAGCAGTATGCGGGTGTTCGCCGAAGACGAAGAAAACGGCAACATCAATTTATACGGCGTAAAGTGCCGTCTTCTCGGGACTTTGAAAAACGGTGCGAGCGCGACGTATGAGATAAGCGAAAAGAGTGCGGAGATACTGTTCGTCGGCAGCTCGTTCAGTTGGAAGCACGATCTGCCCGAAGGGGAAGAGGACGTCGTTCTCGAAGGCGAGGTCGTAAGTATCAGCGGCGTGGGAAGGGCTTTCGCCGTAAAGGGCGACGAATCGCAAATAGAGGAAGTTTCCCAAAGGATCAGATCCAAAAACACAAAACGCAGTACTCTTATACGCGTTCTGGCGATCTTGCTCGTCTGCGCCGCCGTGGGAATAACGCTGTTCCGCGTGTTCCGCAAAAATAAGCCAAAGGATTTCACGTTCGGCGAACTTACTGTCACGCTCGACGAAAGCTTCAGAACCGAAAGCGTCGATGTTGCACACGCACCGGCAATTCCGGAAGTATATAACTCCGATTACAGCATGTTCGTTTACGAATACCCGATCATCTTTTATTCCGGATTAGAAATCATTACGGTCAAAGATTTCGCTTTGCATTTTATCGGATCGAACTCGCTGGAATGTGACGGCTTAAAAGAAGAAAACGGACTTCTTTACTGTGAACACGAGCATTATTTCGAAGAATACAACGACACGCAGTATTACGTGAGTTTCTTTTACAAAGGGAACGAGAGCTTCTGGATGCTCGATTTTTCTACGCACGAGCCGGGCGCGCACCGCGGCGAGATAACCGAACGCGCGTCGACCGTCAGGTTCGCCGAACGCGCCGCGATCGAGGCAAAGGATATAATCATAGAAGAATTCACCATAACGCTCAACACCGGGTTCGAGCTCGTGTCGGATGAAGACGACGAATATATCTACCGCGATCCGGATATGGTCATTTACGTTTATAAAATGGGCCCGAGCGGCAAAGAATACGGCACCGATATGATGTTCCCCACGATGGCGGACTACGCGCAGACCATAATAGAAGCGTGGGAACTCGAATGCGACGGAACAAAAGAAAAAGACGGGCTCACGTATTGCGAATACACTTATACTTACGAAGACTCTTCCACGCTTCACTTCACGTCGTTCTTTTTCAAAGGCGAAAAGAATTACTGGATCGTCGAATTCGGCACCCGTTCCGCCGTCGATCAGCGCGACGAGATATTTGAATACGCACGTTCCGTCAGATTCTCGCAGGCCGTTGCCGCGATAGAATAAAAAAAGAAAGGAATGATATCCTTTGCGTAAACTGACGTTCATACGCGGCAGATCCGCCGCGCTGAGCCTGCGCAAGCTCAAAGTTTTTATAGAAGACCCTTACAGCGGCGCCGTCGAAATACAGGGCGTGAAGTGCCGCGAGCTGGGGAGCGTTAAGAACGGAAAGACCGAAGTCTTTGAAATAGGCGAATACGGCGCGCGTGTGTTCGTAGGCGGAGACCTGTGCCTGTGCGCCCCGTACCGGGTCGAACCCGGATTCGACGACGTCCGCATAGAAGGCAGCGTGCAGAATTTCGTAAACGCCGGCGCGGTGTTCGTATTCAAAGGGCAGGAAAGCGCCGCGCGCGAGCTCGCTTCTTCGTCCGCCCCCAAAAAGAGCCGTTCCGCGACCGTTACCCGCATCGTGATCGCGATAGTGGCTTGCGCGGCCGTTGGCGGCGTCATATATTCGTTCGTGCGCAAGCTTACGCCCAAGACGTTCACCGTGGGCGAAATGTCCATAACCGTCACTTCGGATTTCGAAGAGAGGACGACCGAAGAAGAGGGCTATGAACTGTTCTGCGACAGATATTCGATATACGTCGAAGAGATCGAGTTCATCTACGTTCCCACGGCGGCGATCATAGACGCCAAAGGGTTCGCCGAAGAAATCATGGCCAACGACCCGGATGTTCAGGACGCGGAAGTAAAAGAAAAAGACGGGCTGGTGTATTGCGAATACGAACTGTATTATTCGCTGTATAAGCTGACCAATTATTACCTCACGTTTTTCTATAAAGGCGAAAACAGTTTCTACGTGGTCCAGTTCGCTTCCGACACCCCCGACGCGTGGGGCGAAAACGCTTTCAAATACGCGCATTCTGTGACTTTCGGCAATTAAAAGCAACGATCCCCGCGCCGTATTTTGGCGCGGGGATATTTTTATGCTCTTTTATTTTTACTGCTGCTCCCGGTTCATATCAAGGTCCACGCGGAACGAAAAATCGTACGTTTCCTCGTTCGCTATGACTTTGGTGCAGGCGTAGTCGATCTCCGGGATATTGATATCCGGCCAGAGCGAGCGGTTCTTGGTATGGGTATCATCCCACACGTATTCGTTTTCGCCGGCATATATCTTCACGTTTTCAACTATCACGTTGCGCATATAAAGGTTTTCGTCGGTGTTGTAAAGCGTTATCTCTTTCCAGTTGTCGTCGCTGTAGTTGCCTTTAGTGTCCTTCTTCACGTCGCCGGGATAATCGAGCGCAAAATCCATAAGATACGCGGTGTTGGAGCCGTCGCACTTCATACCTTTCACGCGGAACTCGGCGCGGTCGACTTCTTTGTCTTTAGTCAGGTCGTAAACGATTATGGTGGCGAGCTCGTCTTTTTCGGAAGTGTCAAGCGTGAGCCTGTAGTCGTGATTCTTCTTGAGCCGCACGCTGGATTCGTACCAGCCGGCCTGACTCTTGTCGGCAGGGGTGTAGATGTTATAGAAAAGATGCCACGCGGCGTTCCTGCCCGACCAGCAGAACCCGCAGTCGAAGCAGTTCGACCAGTACGATCCGCTGTAGATATCGCACCCCAGGAACATATACGCGTTTACGTATTTCCTGTCCGTTTTGCGCACCGTGTTTATCTTCATTTCGCTTATTTTTATATCCATGCTGGCTTTGTTGTAGCCCACGTTTGAATACACGCAGTAAGCGGGGCCGTCGCAGTCGCCCATTTTGCCCTTGCCGTTGTTGTAATCGAGGTTGGTTATGACTTTCACCCCTTCGGGGATAGCGACGTGCTCGCTGTCTTCCGAGCTTTCTTCCGCGCTCGGTTCAACGCTGGGTTCCTCGCTCGGCTCAACGCTCGCTCCTTCGCTTTCCGCGGGCGCGGAAGGCTCGGCCGAACTTTCACCGGAACTCGTTTCGGGCCCGGTCTTACCGCACGAAACAAAGCACGCGCATATCAAAAGAACGCATATAAGCAGACAAGCAAATCTTTTCATAAAACAGGATCCTTTCACATTTCGCGTTCCAAAAAACTTGGGCGCGTCTTTATTTTTTGCCTTTTGCAAACAGCGCGGAATACCCTTTGCCGTACTGCACGCAGCGCGAAACGCGGCTGAGCGTGGCGGAAGAGATCCCCGTGGCTTCTATGACCTCGTTGTAGGTGAGCCCGTCGAAAAGCAGCTTCGCGGCGCGCAGGCGCTGCGCCATCTGCTCTATTTCGCGCTTGGAACACAGGTCCGCAAGCAGCGACTGCGCCTTTTCGGCGCTGTTTGTCGCCGCTACCGCGGCGTACAGTTCGTTTTGCATATTCTCAAGATCGTTTTTGCCGTTCATAAAACACACCGCCTTTTTATCTCTGGACTCTGCCGGAAGCGTCGCCGCCTGCCAGCTTTTCGACTTCATTTACCGAAACGCGGTTGAAATCGCCCTCTATGCTGTGCTTAAGCGCGCTCGCCGCGGTCGCGAACTCCACCGCGTCTTTGTCGTTTTTCCCCGCGAGCAGGGCGTAGATGAGCCCCGCGGCGAACGAATCGCCGCCGCCCACGCGGGCTACGATATGCAGACGGTAGGTTTTGG
>JAEEGI010002438.1_pt1 | contig 45647 bp, 38 predicted proteins | sample 8958751 | NCBI WGS metagenome assembly JAEEGI01 (sample SAMN16246545, study PRJNA631951) | gut metagenome | biome: gut microbiome; feature: rumen; material: KS-attached | host: Bos | place: Iran: Karaj | collected 2018-10
CATTGCTTATGGCGCACTCCTCCGCTCAGATTGACCTCCACAGCCACGCTATCACGCAGGGCTACCTCGACTACATCAAGGCCAACGGCGCCGAGATGGACGAGGGGTTCCCCATCCCGGGCTGGGACGTGGAGAAGCACATCGCCTTCATGGACAAGGTCGGCATCCAGACTTCGGTGCTGACGATGCCCGCGCCGCAACCCTTCTTCGGCGATGCGGAGGCTTCGGCAAAAGTGTGCCGAAAGTACAACGAGGAGTGCGCCGCGCTGAAGGCCCGCTATCCGGGGCGTTTTATGTTCTGCGCCGCGCTGCCCCTGCCCGATGTGCCGCGCGCTTTGGAAGAGGCACGCTACGCCTTGGAGGTGTTGGGTGCCGACGGCATCAAGTTGGCCACCAACAGCTACGGACAGTACCTCGGCGACCCTGCCTTGGACACGTTGATGGCCTACCTCAACGCACAAAACGCCGTCATCATCCTGCATCCGCACAAACCCTCGGCGGCGAACGCGCAATTAATCGCCGACGTGCCGTTGGCGAGCTACGAATATCTGGCCGAGACCTCTCGTGCGGTACTCAACATGATGGCGCACAATGTGTTGGGGCGCTATCCAAACCTGAATGTGGTGGTGCCGCACTGCGGCTCGTTCCTGCCCAACGCCCTGCCGCGCTTCCGCTCGCTGCTGCCCGTGATGGTGAAGCAGGGCATCATGCAGCCTGTGGATGTCGATGCCAACCTGTCGCGGCTCTACTACGACCTGGCCGGCGCGCCCACCGATGACATCCTCGACGCGCTCCTCACCATCACTACGCCCGACCATATCCTCTACGGCAGCGACTACCCGTATGTGACCGAGCCGGTGCTCATCAGCGGAAAACAGGCCCTGGAGGGGCGTCTCGCCTCACACGGACTGAATCCGCAGGACATCTTCACCGACAACGCCCGCAGGCTGTTTGGCGAGAATGTGCCCCTGCGGCAATACGGCGAGCGCATCGTCCGCCTCGCCGAAATCGAGGTGGTGCCGGAGTATCTGGAGGAGTATCTGGCTTACGCAAAGGACGTTGGGGTGACCTCGGTGAAGGTGGAGCCCGGCGTGCTAACCCTCTTCTCAATGCAGACCAAAGAAGACCCCTGCAAAATCTACATCCTCGAAATCTACGCCGACAAAGAGGCCTACCAGAGCCATCTCCAGACCGCCCATTTCAAGAAATACAAGGAGGGCACCGCCAAAATGGTGAAGTCGCTGAAACTGATCGACACCAAGCCGATGGTGGGGATGGAGATGTTGGGACATTGAAAAAAACAATACAGCAATATTGAGACTGTATTGAAAAATTGGGGTTATGCATCCGATATGTAAAGAAGAAATACGGGGTGTGGAAATATTTCTTCTTTTCCACATTATCCTATTATCATTTGCTCAATATCTCTCTTTGCTCTCTCCAATATCGCTTTTCCTTCTTCTTGCAGTGCTTTTGCTTGTTGTCGCATTTTATATACATGATTGGCAATCTCAACCTGCTTTTCTTTAGGCGGTAATGGAAGATTGAAATTCTCTAGAAAAGAAGAGGAGACTCGCTGCTGGCCAGCTGAACCTCCAAAATAGAGCATGGCCGTTTCTCTAACACATTTCATGTGAAGAATTACATGTAAAAATTCTATTGCAAGGCGCTCATCCTTTGGACGTAAAACAAAATACTCGGTTGAGCCACACCCTAAACCATTAGTAAGATTCTTTGCCACTGCCGATTTCCCATTTTGCATACAAGGAGTGATTTTCGCCCAAAGCAAATCTCCTTCCCTGAACTTTGTAAAGCCAGATGATTGTTCAACCGTCGTTTCTTCCATTGTCATTATCTCAGAGAATCTCTCATCAATAACTTCCATCGGAACAAATGATATGGGTGTTTCTACGCTTTTACCTTTATATGTACCACTCGGATTGACAAATGCAACTTTTGAAAGTTTTACATTGTTCCATTTTGTTGATATAAGTTTTATGCCATCCTTATAGACCGTTGGATCAAATCTGCCTTCTAATTCTCTTCTGTTCAAAAGGAAAATGCGGTCTTTCAATGTGTTACGTATTGTTGGCAGTTCAATTCCTAACTCACCAAGCAAATAATCATCAATGCTGTTCAATACGATTTCGGATTGTTGCTCTTTCTCTTGCTTCTTTGCATAAGCTTCACTTAAATAATCAACAATTTCTTTTTGCTTGCATAAATCAGGCAGAGGAATTTCCATCGACTGATACTCTTCTGCATTGATGTTCGGCTGAGCGCTTGGACGTTGGATTGCATTCACCCATTCTTTATATGTGTTTAATTGGGTGTACGCAAAAAGATAGCCTGGGAGTAGTTTACTAGGATTAACAAGAAAACGAATCAAATAACCAGCATACAAACAAGTATAAGGCAATCCCTGATGTATATATGCTTTCCCAACAGTTGCACCACTTCTAGCGAATAAAATATCATTTTTGTTTAGGATATACTTCTCTTCAACAACAGCGGCAGTCGCCCCCAATTCATTAGTAGAAACTAGGCCATTTTCATCAATATCAGTAATCCTAATGTATCTCGGTTGTGTATCATTCTCACGAGCGATGCCTGCTTCATTTGCTCCATATTGAGGTTTACTCAATAGCAATTTTTTGAGTTTTACCTTAGGAAACAAAGAATGTTGAACCCTTTTATTATATAATGCCATTTTGGGGTCTAATCTTCCTTCAATCTCCGACCGATTAACAATGAAGATTTTATCATTGTCTATATGTTGTGGGATTTGATACATGGCCTATATTTCTTTTGCATCTTCATTAATGATAATTTCCGCAACAACCTGTATTAACTCAATCTCTGTAAATAATTCTTTATCATCTTTTATTGGTTGGTATTTGTTGTTTTTTTTACCTTCTGTGAATGATTCCTTACTATGAACTATTGCATTGCGGGTTTTATAAATTCTACTGGTCAAACTATCAATATACTGTTTTTCATCCTCATTAGAAAAAATGATAATATTCCCATCAGAAAATTCAACTTTATGTTTTAATTCCTCCAAAAAATCTTGTTCATATCTTTCTATAAGTCTTTCCTTTAATTGTTCCTGTTTAATATGTTTTTGAATCAATAATGATAATGCAGTCTTTTCATTAATTGCAACATCTTTATCAATGGCTTTTGATTGTATATTTTTGATCAATTTTGCAATATCCTTATTTCTCTTGTATGAAAACCCAACATCCGTTAATATTTCCTTGGCTTTAGAAATCTGGTCTTCCATAAAAATATTTTCATAGAAATACTCTAGAATATGGTAAAATGACAAATATTTATGTGACAATATGGAAGATGATATGGCTTCGTTGTAATACGATATTAATTCTTGATTGTATATTTTTTTAGGATAATCAAAATCACCATTTCTTCGAGGATTTATTCTTTGTGGAAATAATGAATTTAACTCAAAACATGGGTAAATAGATGTTTGTTTGTTATACATATATGTGTATACATATGAATACATATATGATTGAACTTTTGGAAAGGGGATTTTCCCTTCGAATTCAATAATTAAACTATTATATTTACGTAGTATGAATTTAGATATTAAAACGAGTAAAGAATTTTCTTGCTCTTGAAACAATTCGTTTACTCTAGATTTTAGAATAATTCTAGATTGTCGAAATAATGAAGTGAGCATCTCCGTGTTACCGTTACATAACATCCAAAACACAAGATTCTCAGAGATTTCCCCATGATAATATTTTATTTTATTAACTTCATCGCTGTATCCTTTGCAATCATATTCACTCACATATCTATATGAATCAGATTGTAATAGAACTTCATAATAATTATCTCTGTATATCTCCAAAGACTTATTTGAGGAATTATTTCTGTTTATATCAAACAACTGATTAAATTCACTCTCTTTGAAGACAAATAATTTATTATCGATGTCTGGAATTCTTAGCTTTAAAGTATCCTCGACCACCTCTACATCCCAGTTACTGAATATGATCTTAATCCTATTTGCAAATTCAACAAAAGTCATAATCTATGTAAATTTAAAGTGCTGCAATAAACTTCTTTAATTCTTCGCCAATAACATCCAACTCATTATTAGCCGTTTTCTTTCCAGTGGCATCATAACCTATTTCTTCGGCGATAGCCATGAAAATAGGATAATCAGGAAGTTTGCTCTGTTTGGTTTGTTGATATTTCTCTATCAATTGAGTTTTAAGTTCCTCTACTTTGCTGGCATATTCGGCAAGCAGTTCCGAATTCCAAGTTTTATACTCCTCGGTTTGCTTTGCAGCCGTAGCTGTTATTCTATGCTTGGTTTTTATGTCATTTGCCTTATTTCGCTGTTTTTCCCTAATTTCCAAATCCCATGTTTGGCGTTGCATGATATAATTGCTATTTTTCAGCAATTCACCCTCAATATCCTTTTTTGTATCGACCAATTTTGCTGTTTGCTCCTTGCTCCACTTTTTTAGGAACAAGACAGAGCTTTTCACGCCTGCACCATTTGCGGCGAACGCTGTCTGGGGCATACTTACAACAGCAACAATACGGAACCAGTCTTCAATTTGGGTTCTCACATATTGCAAACTGCTGTTGGTTAATATACCATCAGGAAGAACTATTGCCAAGTAACCACCTTCTTTCAAGTATTTGTAATCTTGTTCTATGAAAAGAACTTCGGTGCTTTGTCCGTCACGAGTGTTCTCTGGAACGGCTTTAACAGCCAACCAATCTTCTTCTTTTTTCCCCAACTGATATGTCTTCAGATATGCCTGCTCGCTTTGACGAATAGTGCTGCCAAAAGGTGGATTTGTTATTATGAAATCAAAAGTGCCGTATTTAAACCCTGAATTATTTGTTCTTGCTAATATTGTTTCATCGGAAACTAAACCATCAGAAGTGATGACATTAGTGTGGCCATCATCGTGGATAATCATATTCATCTTGGCCGCACGCGAAATTTGCTCACTGATTTCTATTCCATAGAGATTGTTTTGGGCGAAGTCATGCCAATATGGGAACCATCTTGCATATTGCCGCGCATCGTTTTTATAATTTGGATAGTATTCAGTTGCTTCATTGCGAACCTTATTCAGCGCATACAACAAGAAGCCACCGCTACCACAAGATGTATCAAGTACTTTTGAATCATGTTTGATCGGAAGTACATCCACAATAAAACTGACTATTTCGCGAGGAGTAAAATACTGGCCAAAATTACCTCGGAAGAATGATCCCATGAAAGTTTCAAATGCACGACCTTTGCTATCAAGGTCTGTATCACCTAAATTTACACTTTCAAGATAGCTCACGACAGTTCTAATCTTTTCGGGCGTTAATCTAATGTTGTCACGAAACACCTCAGCATCACGCTTCCGACCCTCCTCATAAAGCGCTTTCACACGATTGTAAAGGTTATCATTCTCAATCAATCGGCGTTTCCGTTCGTCTTTTTCTTCTGTCTTGGATACCGTGATGATTTGAAAATCATATGGTTCGCCGATATTTCTCGCTTTTCTTTCATCCCAAATCTTACAGAAAATCAACTTATCCAATTCGTCAAATGCTTCCGAAGGATTCAACTGTCCACCTGCCCATAAGGCTTCATGAGCCTGTTTAAATCTGCGAGTCAATTCAGATTGGTCAATGACAGAAAGGTCAAAAAACTTTTGTTTGCCTTTTTCTTCGGGTAGGTATTGGGCACCATAGACATATTTATAAGTTGCAATGCTATCCACTCCAAATTGAGGAATGTCAGGCAATTGGTTTCTTGTGTTTTGGCTTTTATCGACTTCGAAATAATCAGATTTGATTCCAGAAGTCACCCATACATATTTCACATCAGAAGGCAAAGCAAAAGCATAACTATAAGCTTGTTCTATCGCTTGCTGATATTCTGCCTCACTAACTTCCTCGCGTTTACATTCAACCAAAATATGTGGGCTTAAGCACATATCATCTGCATATACCACAATATCAGCTTCTTTGACTTCTCGACCCATTGTCACAGGGACAAATTGTTTGATTCTAGTTTCTGGGTAATTATAATCCAAGATTAACTTAAGAAAAGTCTCTGCCTGAACCTTCTCTTCTGGGTTGTTGTAGTTGCGTTCCTTGTTTTGACACAAATATGTAATTCTGGACTTATCTCCATTGAATGAAATAAGTTCTTTTTCTATTCCTAATTGTATGTAATCCTTCATGGTGCAAAAATATTATTTTTACTCTAATATGTTTCATTCCTTCAACTTTCTCTTCACCCCCTCAACCCCGTAATAATCCAAAATGTAAACCGGAAACGCACTTAACACGGCCACTTCCGGACATTTGTGGCTGATGTGTTTCTTCAACTGTTTCGCGAAAATGGTGTTTTGCGTCTCCAACTTGGTGGGCAGGTCGAAAACATCATTTACCAGATAATTCATTTTGGACAGATGGGCGTGAATGAGTTCTTGCCAGACTTCTTTGGTGTATTTGTTGATGTTGGTCAGTTGTGGGAGACATTCCGCTGCCGAAACGGCTTTATAATGAGGTTCATTCATGCAAGATTCCACGTCCATGCAGTCGTCCTTGTACGGACAATTGGAACGTTTGCATTTGACAGTAAGATTCTTGAAACTCTCCATGTCCTTGTAATGGCGAATGGCCTCCAACATTGGATAACTGACATAGAGCAGCCCGTTTTCTGTTTCGTTGTCGAAGAAATCAAGCATCTCCACGAGTTTGTCATCGTCGGCTAATGTAGAATGTGCGTCATAGTCAAAGAACAAGTAGATGTAAGCAAAACTGTCTCGGGTATAGTCGCGCAAGAGTTCTGCGTTTTCCTTGCTGCGTTCTTTGAGAAGATTAACCATGTCGAATGCAAATTCATCGGCTTTCAATTGCTGGTACAATTGGTAAATCTCGGCATCATAGACACACTTCACCGAAATCCTTTTGCCAAGGAAATGCTGCTCCAGCTTGTCCACATATTTGGATTCTGCCCGAGCACCCTCAAACACGAAAAGATGCAACTCGCTACTCGACATGGAACGCATTGGCTCTATAGATTTTCTCGATGTTATGTCCAAACCTCAACTCTTTCTCGGTGCAAGCCTGAAGCGGCTTGATTTTGTTGTTTTGCAGAATAAAATTGCAATCAGGGCGCAAGAGGTCATTAGTCATCAAATAGGTGTTGTGGGAAGAAGTGAAGACCTGGCAATCCATGTTGAACAGGATCTTGCACACTTCAAACGACAACTTAAAATGATAGAAAGCATCAAATTCGTCGATAAAGACAAACGAAGCAGCGGACATTCGCTTAATCCACACGTATAGCAGTTCCAATGCTTTTGTTCCTGTTGATGCAATGGACAAGAACGGCGTTGTGTTGCCTCCTATTTCGCAAAGCAAAATTTTGTCGCCTTCTTTGGGTGCGACAAACTTGAATTCCTGTTCGCTCACCTTGGCCAAAAATTGGGAGAAGTCCTCGACATAGTTGTTTTGGATGATAAACTCCTCCAAACCAAAGCTGGATGTTTCAAGGCCGATAAACTCTCGGCTGTCCAAATTCTTGAACCACAGCATGGAGTTCACAAACAGCATCAACTTGACAATATAATGCTCTTGTGGCAAGGGATAGGAAGCCGTGATGAAGTTGATGACAGAAACGCTATTCACATTCTGCTTGAAGTTCTCTTTGACCGTGCTGTCAATCTTGAATTGTTCATTATCAATCTCGAAAAAAGCGGCATCTTTCTTGAACACCAATTTGTGGTTCACCACTAACGATTCTGTAACAAGCAATCCAGCAGAGTTCTTTGAATATTGATATTCCAGAAGGTCATCGCCAAACTTGAAGACGTATTCAAATTCCACCGGAGCTTGGGGATTGCCTGTATACACGAAGTTGGAATAATAATCATTTTTTTTCCATTTCGAGGAAAGATGATTTTCTATGTCAAAGATAGCCAATGCAAAGTTTGACTTTCCTGACCCATTGGGGCCATAGACAATGCCATTCTTGACAATGCCATCCCTTACGGCGTTTTTATTGAACTCATAATTATTAGGATGCGACAAGTCCCATTCTATCCTTTCAACGAATCCTCGAAAATTTTTTACGGCAAATTTGACTAACATGACATTTTATACTTTAATCACGTTGCAAAAATAATATTTTTTTGAATTGCCGTAATTTTTTTACAGAAAAAAAACAACCTGTGTTTGGTGTCTGTAAATCAGGATATAAACGAAGGGAAGGAATGATGAATAATATTTTGTCATTGTATTTTTTAATAATCCAACAAAAAATTTTGTAGAAAACTTCGAGTATTTTTTTATTTTTGCATCTACAAACAATTTCAAAATCAATATGAAACACACCTTTCTGATTTTCGCCGCCATCGTTTTGATGGCCGGCTGTAACAAGACAACAAAAACAGACAAAGATATGAACACTTTGACATTCAACGAGAAACAGGCGGCGGCGATGTCGGCCATCGCCTGCTACGAGGCACAGGGCGACCAAACGTCGTTAGCCACCGCCATCAACGAGGGTTTCGACGCGGGGCTTACCGCCAACCAAATCAAGGAGGCCCTCTCGCAACTCTACGCCTACACGGGCTTCCCTCGCTCGCTCAACGCACTGGGTACCCTGCAGAAGGTGATGGAGCAGCGAGGCGAGGTGACGATAGGGGAGGAGTCCACTCCGATTCCAGGCAGCTACGACGCCCTGAAACAAGGCACCGAAGTGCAGACCAAACTGTCGGGACAGCCCTTCGACTACAAGTTCTGTCCCGCCGAGGACTACTACCTCAAGGCGCACCTCTTCGGCGACATCTTCGCCCGCGACCTGCTCACCCACGCCGACCGCGAGTTGGTGACCGTCAGTGCTTTGGCCGGTCTGGAGGGCGTGGAACCCCAGCTGGCCGCCCACGTGCGCGGTGCACGGAACATGGGTCTGACCGACGCCCAGCTGCTCGCCATCCCGAAAGTGTTGCAGGAGCGTGTGGGCAAAATGGAGGCGCACCGTGTCGCCGCGGCCATTCAGCAGTTGGGCATCAGCGATTCTATTAACGATCATCTTGCCAGCGATATATACGTCCAGAACTACGTTGACTTGAAGTCGAGCTGGCGGCGGGGCGAGCCGAACACCGCCTACGCGCAGTACTTCATCGGCAACAGCTATCTTGCGCCTTACGACGGCGGCATGGTCAACGTGAGCTTCGAGCCGGGATGCCGCAACAACTGGCACATCCACCACAAGCAGGTGCAGGTGTTGGTGTGCGTGTATGGCCGTGGCTGGTACCAGGAATGGGGCAAACCCGCCGTCAAGTTGGAACCCGGCGTGATCATCGAGATTCCCGAAGGCGTGAAGCACTGGCACGGTGCCGCCAAAGACAGCTGGATGCAGCACCTCACCTACCACAAGGACGTGCAGGAAGGGGCCAGCAACGAGTGGCTGGAACCGGTCAGCGATGAGCAGTATGACACATTGAAATAATTGGACAAGGTTCCATGAAGAATCCGCAATCTGGGTAATGGCTTGGGTTGCGGTTTTTTTGTACTTTTGCGGCAAAACAACAGCAATGAAGAAAGAGATTGACCCTAAAGACTCGCCGCGCGGATTCACTTTTGAGCTGTGGAAGACGGCTGGGATGCCGAAGGTGACCATTTTCAAGACCTTCGATATCACCCGATTGATCAAGGTCGCCAAACGGAGCGGGATGAAGACCAATATGCTGATGTGCTGGTGCATCGGAAAGGATTAAAGGTTTGCCGGCGATGCTTGTTTTGTTTGAATTGAAATAATGCGTATCTTTGCACCGAAAAATCCTTACAAATGAACATCGAGCAAGTACGAGACTACACCCTGTCCCTCTACGGCGTGACCGAAGACCAGCCGTTTGGCGATGACATCCTCACCTTCCGTCTGGAAGGGAAGATTTTCGTATGCCTTTGGCTGGGCGGTGGTGAGCATGATATGAAGGATTCTGAGCCCAGACTGGCACTGAAGCTGTCGCCAGAAAGAAATGAGGAACTCAGAGAACAATTTTCCGCTGTAACCCCTGCCTGGCATTGGAACAAGAAACATTGGAGTGATGTGTATTACGAACAGATAAAAGATGCACGGGTTCAGGAATGGATTCGTGAATCGTATCAACTTGTAGCCTCGAAACTACCCAAAGCATTACGACAGAAGTATTTACAATAAAAAATGAATATAAAGGAGGATCATCAATGAAAAAAATCGCATTCATCATGGCAGCACTTTTGATGATAAGTCTGAGTGGCTGCGCGCAGAAAAACCAAACCCAAAATCAAGGAAAGGAGAACAAAGAAATGAACAAGACCTTAATCGTTTACTTCTCGGCCACTGGCACCACCAAGGCTGCCGCACAGAAATTGGCCCAACAGTACAATGCCGACCTCTATGAAATCACCCCAGAGGTGCCGTACACCGATGCCGACCTCAACTGGCGCGACAAAAACTCTCGTTCCACGTTGGAGATGAAGGACAAGAGCTCACGTCCCGCCATCAAGGGGCGTTGCGAGAACATCGCCGACTACGACATCGTGTGGATCGGCTTCCCCGTGTGGTGGTACACCGCCCCCACCATCGTCAACACCTTCATCGAAGCCCACGACCTCAGCGGCAAGACCCTCAACGTCTTCGCCACCAGCGGCGGCAGCACCGTCGATGGCTCCTACAACGACCTCAAGAAAGCCTACCCGCAGTACAAATGGGGCGAGAAGAGGCTGATGAATTGAAAATTGAGAATTTTTATAGAATGAGAAAAGTAGCATTATTGGCAGTAGCGGTATTAATGATTGCCGCATGCGGAAACAAAAATCAAGAACCAAAACAGGATAATATGAATCAGGAATTGACACTCACACAGGAGTGGGACAAGGTGTTCCCGCAGAGCGACAAAGTGGACCATAAGAAGGTCACCTTCAAAAACCGCTTCGGCATCACGCTGGCGGCGGATATGTACACGCCTAAGAATGCCACAGGCAAACTGCCTGCTATCGCCGTAAGCGGTCCCTTCGGTGCCGTAAAAGAACAATCGAGCGGCTTGTATGCTCAAACGTTAGCTGAACGCGGCTTCATCACTATCGCCTTCGACCCTTCATTTACTGGTGAAAGCGGCGGTGAACCGCGCTATGTGTCATCGCCCGACATCAACACGGAGGACTTCAGCGCCGCAGTCGATTTCCTCTCCTTGCAGGAGAATGTGGATGCCGACCGCATCGGCATTCTTGGCGTGTGTGGCTGGGGTGGCATCGCTCTCAACGCCGCCGCCCTCGACCCGCGCATCAAAGCCACCGTGGCAACAACGATGTACGATATGAGCCGCGTGTCGCAGAACGGCTACCACGACGACGGCGACAGCAAAGAGGCACGCTATGCGATGCGAAAAGCCCTGGCCGAACAACGGCTCACCGACTATCGCAACGGCTCGTACGAACGTGCCGGGGGTGTGGTGGAAGACCCGACCGAAGCACCGTGGTTCGTCCAGCAGTATCACGCGTACTACAAGACCGCGCGTGGCTACCACAAACGTAGCCTCAACAGCAACGAGGGCTGGAACAAAACCTCTATCCTGCCGTGGCTCAATGCTGGTTTCCTCAAGTTCACCAACGAGATGGACAATGCCGTGCTGATTTTGCACGGAGAGAAAGCCCACAGCCGCTATTTCGGCATCACTGCCTATGAGAACATGACGGGTGCAAAGGTTGATTTGCAGGGACAGGACGCCAATTTGCAACCGCTGAACAAACCTCTCGCGGAACCGTTCATTGTTACTCGCGGCAACAAGCAATTGTACATTGTCCCGAATGCCACCCACTGCGACCTCTACGACGGCGGCGAAGGGAATTACATTCCGTTTGATTATATTGAAGAATTTTACAAAGCGAATCTGAAATGAAAAAAGTAGTCGTTATCTCCACCAGCCTCCGTCCTGGTTCCAACAGCAATAGGCTGGCGGAGCAGTTTGCCGAAGGTGCAAAAGAGATTGAGGGCAACGCCAAGTTGCAGGAGGCGTATGAGATGGGGAAGAAGGTGTGAATTTCTAAAGTTTCGCAGAACCCCAAACACCTGCTGCGCTACATCTCCGCTGTCTGTTGCCGCCTTCTGCGAGGACAACTAACATACCTAGCCTCCTCTTCATCAAGCACATGGTGAAAAATGCGCATCATTATTATCACCCTACACAATAATCTGCATTTTTTAACGTATTAATTAACGTATTTACAAATCAAAAAACTAAAAAAATGAGACACTTTGCCTTTATTGCATTGACAATTTCAATGTTTATGAACCTTTGTGCCTGCAACCACCACGATGACAAGCGGCCTATCACCTTTAGCGAGCTACCCCATAGTTCACAAACCTTTGTGGAAACATACTTTTCGGACAAACAGGTGTCCGCAATCTTTAGAGAAAGACATGGTGAGAATGAGTACGAAGTGCTTTTCAGCGATGGAGCTCAAATAGAATTTACCAGCAAAGGCGACTGGGATGAGGTGAAAGACCGCGATGAGGATGGCGTACCCACCGGTTTCCTGCCCACAGCAATGGCGAACTATGTTGCCACCAATTTCCCCGGAGTCAACATCATTGAAGTAAATAAGGAACGTTCCAAATTCGAAGTAGAACTCAACAACGGCGTTGAACTGGTGTTCGACAAAAATGGAAATTTCCTCCGTTACGACGACTAACGGCAAAAATTGACAGTCAGTTAGAACAAGCATTGTAAACATTTGATAGGCACCGCCATAGTGGTGATGTTGCCCTGCTGGCTCGTGTATGGCATCAAGATGCTGGCGCGGATGGGAGTGAAGAGAAAATGACAGGGAATTTTATTTGAGATTTTACGTCTTTCCGACAAATTTTTCTCTCCCCATTAAACTTTCAAAAATCTTCCCTATCTAATACCCGTTCTTTCCGCGGGAATTTTATTCACATTTATTACTGATTTTTATGAGAAGAACCTTTACCCTCGTTCTCGCACTTCTATTGTGCGTGAACCTGATTTATTCCCAAAACCAGCGTATTGTTTGCGACGAAACCTGCAAAATAGAGGCGGGCTTCGACACCGCCCAGAGTAAAAGCGGCGGGAATTATGCCGTAGTGTCGCCCGTCGGGCGCAGCTCCGTGAAAATGATTCAGCAGGCGCCCCGCTTGGAAACTTTGGAAGGAAAAACCATCGCCATTGTGGGCGAAAGCTTTATGACGCACGTCACCCATCCGGAACTCAAACGCCTGATTCTCAAGAATTATCCGACCGCCAAGGTCATCCTGCTGGATGAAATCGGCGAGGCGGGACCGTTTCCCGCCCCCGGCGTCACCCGCCAGCGCAAGGAGGAATTTGAAGCCAAGTTGAAATCGATGCATGTGGATGCCGTCATCGCGGGCAACGGCGGCTGCGGCCTGTGCACCCCGAAAGAGACGGGCTCGTGCCTCACCGCCGAATATATCGGCATCCCTTCCGTCATCATCGCCGGTCCCGGCTTTGCCGACCAAGCCTACTATACCGCCTACAACAATGGCGTACCGGTGATGCGCGTGGCCCTTTACCCCGGCGCTTTCGCCACCCACACCAACGAGGAGCTGATCCGCAACACCCGCGAGGTGCTGTGGCCGCAGATTGTGGAGGCCCTCACCAAGCCCATCACGCAGGAGGAGCTGGACCGCAGTGCCAGCCGCGACCACGGCGACATCCGCGACGACGCCTTCTACGGCACCCTTGATGAGATAAATGCCTATTTCAAGGAAAACAACTGGAGCGACGGTCTCCCCTTCATTCCCCCCACATTTGAAAAAGTAAACGAATACCTCAAATACACCGACTATGCTTGGGACGAGGTGATTGCCACGCTGCCGCCCGCCCACCGCAGCACCACCACCTGGCACGTGGCCGTCAACGCGGTGATGTCGGGCTGCAAACCGGAGTACATGCCCATACTGATCGCCCTCACTAAGGCGATGGGCGACGGCAACTTCCGCCGCACGCTCGCCAGCACCCACGCGTGGATTCCCTTCTGCTGGCTCAACGGTCCCGTGGCCCGTCAGCTCGGCATCGACAGCGGTCAGGGACAGATCAACGAAGAGGGCAACGTGGCCATCGGCCGTTTCATGAACCTCGCCATGATGAACCTCGCCGGCTACTATGTGAAGCAGGACCGCATGGGCACTTTCGGCTATCCGATTTCATGGTGCATGGTGGAAGACGATGCCGCCTGCCAGCGTGTGGGCTGGAATCCCTACCACGTGCAGCAGGGTTTCAACATGAACGACAACACCGTAACGGCCAGCTCCACCCTGCTGTGGGGCAACAACATGGCGCCCTCCACCACCAATCCCGAGAAAGTGATGCTGCTGTTAGCGTGGGACATCACCGAGCGTTGCCAGTTCGCCCTCGGCAGCGGACGCCAGTTCACCAACCGCACCATTCTGATGACCGAGCCCGTGGCCGCTACCCTTGCCCAAAAGTACAAAACCACCGAAGCGTTGGACAAGACCTTGGTGAGTGTGGCCCGCCGTCCCTCCAAAGAGCGCGCCTTTGCCAACTACTATGCCAATCCGGGCAGCGAGAAAGACGGTGGCGAGCACACCTTGAGAGAGTACAGCGCCCACATCAAGAAGGCCGAGCACGCCGCCATGACCGACACCCCGCCGTGGTACGACAGCGAGGCCGCGCAGATCAGCACCATCCCCACCATGCAGCCTGGAGCGACCGCCTATCTCATCACTGGCGATGCGGCCCGCAACAAGATGCAGACGATGCCCGGCGGCGGCTGTGCCACCGTGAAAATCGAACTGCCCCGCAACTGGGACCAGCTGATGGAGGAGCTGGGGTATGAGGCGCTGAAGGAGTTTTATATCAAGTGATGCGTGAGCGAAATTATGGATGATTCTTATTTTCACGCGAATCTCTGGCGAGATTTAATCCATTGAAAAATAGATATTCCCAATTTTCATGCGAATCTACAGGTAAAAAAATCAAAGTGTCTTTCAATTCATACTATCATATCTGTTTAATTACAATCCAAGGACTTCTGTTGTCTTTCGTTTCTTTTCTAATGTAACCGTTCGCCCGAAGGAAGGATATATCCCTGTCAATAGTACGTTTTGAAGTGCCTAACAATTTCGCCATTTTTGTGGCAGTAGTATAGCCATCAATATTCAATAAAGATATAATATCTTGTTGTCTATCTGATAATTGAATTTCGCCATCAGTATCGACATCACTATTGCCATCAACCTTCTCATTAGAAACCCTGTTAGGTATTGGGACGTTTTCTCTGATTATTGTTTTTGGAAGCGATATTGCACACAAACTGCAAACAAGTTGCAAACAAAACTGCAAGCAAACATCACTTTAATCTTCTGTATTTTACGTTATTAGGCACACTATCCTCTGTTTGCACGATTTCGTTTGCAGCGACCAATTCTGCAAACAAACGAGAAACGGCAGGCCTGTCTTTCTCTTGTAGCTTGAGAAGGGTTCTTGCTTCCCTGTTATTGATTGTATCTATTGAGTCAAGGTATCGAAGTATCGCTTCTTTCTGTCGGGCCTTATCTTGTTTCTTCGCCTTGACGTAGGCTATTTTGTCTTCTGTGCTTTTTCGTTTTGTGATATGGAGAATATATGCCAATCCGGAACCTTTACCCGTAGTCTCAATAAATTCCAATTCTTGCAGCTTGTCCAAAATGGCATGCAAGCGGTACGGACTGATGTTTGACGATTTTGCCATTTCAGACAACTTTACCTTCCCTTGTTTCACAATTTCCGACAACACAAGCAATTGGTCGAGCTTTAACGATTTCCCTGTTTGATTCTCATAAAGAAGGGATAATTCTATCAATTTCTCGGTCGAGACTTCCGCTTTTATACTGAAGATAACGGATGTTTCGGTTTCTTCTGGCTCTGGCAACGGTTTCCCTTTCTTTAATAAGTCTGTAAATATTTTATCAAAGCCACTGCCTGCTTTCTCTGCCAAACCTATCTCCCGTAAGATATCCATTACATTGGGGTTTCGGGGATTGGTCTTCCGAAGATAATTTTCCACTGTCACTCCTTCAGGGAATCTGCCCGGGCTTTCAAATTCAAGATAACCGCCATCTTCGTATTTCCTAATCTCAATTATTTGTTGACGGCTTATATCCCGATGTGCCAAAGCATTGATAAGCAGCTCGCGAATCACAATCTCTGAATAATCCTCAACATATTCACGAAACAGACCGAAGATATATTCCTTTTGACGGATTTCCGCTTTCAGTTGGGTGAAACAATCCTGTGCAACTTCTATGATGTTTCCCTTATACTCATAAGGCTTATACGTGCCATCGGAGAAATAGTGGATGTACTTTACCTCGTAGTAGGGCAGCTCTCGTAATGCCTTGTTATTACCAACAAAGAGTATGCCTGTGGTGGTGGGTTTTTCTCTCCCTCCTTCCTCCTTGACCATCCCAAGAGAATCGAGCAAGTCTTCATCGGTCTTGTCAAGATATGGACTCTCGTTGTTTTTGTTCTCAATCATCCTTCGTAAGGTCTGCAAACGACCTTCATCCATCCATTCTCCCGACACATCCCACGTTTTCTGGTCATAAACGATAAGACCTTTCTCCGCCTGAATAGTTGCAATCTCGTGAGGCTCAATAGGACGATTGCCATCATTGTTTCTGATAAGGTATTCCCCTTTGGAGGTTCTGTGCATCTGTGTGGAGAACGGTATCTCCAACACTAATAGGTCTGTTCCATTGACCCGTATTCGATGAGGAATGAGTGTAATGGTGGGAGTAGTCCTGTCTTGTATCTGTTTTATCAGTTCAAAAATCTTCTTGTCGTCATACACAAAGGTCTCATTCACCTCTTTCGTCTCATCAGCGATACCCACAAACAGGAATCCACCCTTCAGATTGGAAAATGCCACCACATCACGAGCCATCTCGTCGTATTTTGGAGCAAAGTTCTTCAGTGACTTGCCAAAGACCTTCTTGTCTTCCAACTGCTCCTTGAAATCCACAATATCACATTCTCCTCGTTCAAGAAGACTGTAGAACCATTGGACACTTATTTTTGTATATTTCCTCATATCATTTTAATATTATTGTTTGCAAAATCACTCCGCCGATAGTGTTGGCAAATGCAGAGTATGTCTCCCAAACAGATCTTGGAACCTCGGATTTTGCTCGTTTGCATTCCAAAGTCACACACTCACCACTCTGTAATAATTTTTTTTTGTTCTCGGTCATGTCATTTAATAACTTTTACTATGCAATGCTTCCCGACTATCATTCTTACTTGAATTGAATTATTATCTACAAACAAGCACCAATATTACTATTATTATGAAACTTACTATCACAATCCAACGATTTACATTTGAGGACTTCAATAATGCCTTCGTAGTAGTATCTAATTGAGTACTCAAAGTCGTAACCTTTTCATCAAGTTTGCTGATGTCTGACCCTATCAAGCTTTTGCAAGTATCAATCTCTCTCTTTATCTCTAAAATCTCTTTTTTGGAATCATTTACCACAGTGGAGACGCCGTCGATTGTGGAGGAAACGCTGTCCAATGATTTAGAAATCCCCTCACACGAGGTCTTTATTTCGTCTGATTTTGTACAAAGTTTTTCTTGACCTTTGCCCAATGCTTCCAAGGATTCGTCTTGGGTATTCTGTGAATCTTTAAGTTCTTTCAAAACTTCACCTAACTTGTCTTTTACAGAATCAATAGCACTGGTTGCAGATTTCAGATGCTCGTCCAATTTTGACAATTTGTCAACCTGTGATGTCAACTTGGTATTAGCATTCTCAAACTTGCTTAATTCATTCTCTGTTTTTTGTTTCAGATTGTCAGAGACTTTATCCGTTGAATTTGTGAATTCCTCAATCACCTTATCACAGGATTTTTGAATATTCCCAATGGATTTCTCAATTCCTGTAATGTTTGAACCTTGAAATGATGAGATTTCTTTTACCCAGTCTTTTACATTGTTCAGAAGAGAGTCCAATGAAGAAACATAACCGGCAACTACACCTTGCAATTCATTGCTTGTTTTTACGGTTTTTTCGACCTGATTTTTTGCCGATTCAATGTCTTTAAGACTTTGCTCTAATCTTTCCAAAGAAGTATTGATGTCGTATGGCATATTATTTGATATTTAGATATTTGTTTCTTATTTGATTGAGTTGTTCTTCGTGAACAAATAGCATTATTGATTGTGCCCCATCCCTTATGATTTTATCTTGGATAAACATATCTTCCGGATGAACTTTTTCAGATAAACGATTGATGAAAGTTTCAATTTTGTCCCATACAGTAGAACTATCTTTCTTGTACATATTCATAAATCCCTCGTAAAATGAATTAAGGGCATCGGTTCTCAGTGTTTCATTTTCTCCTGTACCCAAGAATGTGATGCAGTATGTCAGCAATAGTTGCAATGCCGAATTTTCGGGATGTGCTCTTAAACAGAGTAATGTGGCACCATATAAATGTTTCACATTGTCAACCTCACTTCCGGAAGAATCCTTTGGAATCACGTCCAAATATTTCAGCACGAGGTCAAAACCGTCCTTCTTATTTGAATCTTCTGACAAAGAATACAACTCCTTGCCCACTCTATAGTCTGTTCGTGCATACTTTGAGTTAAAATACAAATGAATGAACTCTTTCAACCAACTATCGTCGACACCATTTTTTCTGTGATTAAGGCTATCTTCACAAGCAATTCTCATATCCTCAATTGCACGGTATCTTTTCTTTTCCAAACTGGCATAGACAAAACCGGTCAAATAACCCAGACATTTATCCAAATAGTTCCTGCCCTTCTGATTGCCGATTTCAGACACTTTTTCTTCAGCTTGTTCAAGGGAATAGTACTTGCAGAAAAAGTCCAACATATACTTTTGGTACTCTTCTTCAGTTCGTTTGTGAATCTTCAATTCATAGGTTTGAGACAGATAGTCAATTGTTACATCCTCAACTAACCCGACACAACACATTCTGTATATTGCCTTGTCGGTATCATCCTTATCTCGTTTCCTACAGAACAGCAGTCTTAATTTACGATAGATGTCATTATTGGCGTGATTTCGTAACCAGCGAGTATCACCCGACAACCTTCCAATTTGAGCAATCAAATCGTCAAAATCATTGACTCTATTCAGTTTCAAGGTGCCATTATCGGAATTAAGGTCCTGCCATCCTTGGTTTTGGGCAATGGACGTTATTTCCTCTTTTATTGATTGCTCGAATTGGTCATAGTCTTGTTGTACCTGATTCTCCCACGATACAGTTATAAAGACATAACCATCGGAATCTGCCTTTTCCATTGCTTTATAGATACCTTCTGACACATCGTCTGTTCCGTCAAGTGGTTTGAGCAAATCATTGGCAGAATGATTTGGATAAGTATTGAGAATGCTGATTAAAGTATTTGTTATTTTAAAACATAATGATTGGTTGTAACTTATATGTGTATAAACCGGATGGAGTGTGTTCAGGTAAATAAAACCATATTGTTTATCACCATCTTCTTCGGATTTTATGACGATAGAATTATTGTGTTGATATACTTTTAGTTTTAAGTCCTCATTTCCACATATTTCCCGTAACTCACCTTGAATTTTAGTTGAAATAGTTGGTTTAACATTGAGGATTCTATCCGTCATCTCTGACAAAATAACCTTCTCCTTGTATAATCCTCTAAAAGAATTATTATGGAACCATAAGTTAATGTTCTTGTCTACATTTTCAATGAAACCACATTGTCTAATGACACCCGACAATTTCTCATAAGTCTCTTGAGAACATCCAACAGAGTCACATAGACTATGGAAATCCGACCATAATATGAATTTGTTTCTATAGTTCTCTAACCAAACTGGGTCATCGGTTTCACCCATATGCCAACGGATATCGTTGATTTTATCCGTAGTCAGATGTATAAATTCAGTAGAATCATATAACACATAGGAGATAGCGTGCTTTCTGTCACGACCTCCACGACCCGCTTCTTGGACATACCCCTCAATGGATGAACAAGGATTGATATGAATAGTGAAGCGAATGTTGGGTTTATCAATACCCATACCAAACGCCTTCGTAGCAACCATAACATTCTGTTGGTTCTGGTTGAATGTTTTCATATCACCAGAAGGGTTGTCTCCTCCGATAAAAGTTCCGATACACAGTTCCCCTTCTGTTTCTGCAACCAATCCGGTTGCCACTCCTGGATTGTTTCCCCAAACACTGTCCTCAACTCCAAACTGACCGTGAGCGTGTGGACAAAAAACTATACCTGCATTGGGGTATTCATTGTTTTCATCCTGCTGATAGAAAACAACCGGAGAATAATCACGAAGATGGCACTCTACCGCCTCATTCTTGCTGTTGATAGATTCTATGTCCGTCGGTATTTCTTTTAAGAGGCGATACATTACCCTTCTTTTGGATTCTGCCACTACAGCCTGCAATTCTCTATCCGAAACTATTCCTAATAACAGTGGGTTATACCTATCTCTAATCTTATCAAAATCGGATTGCACTTCAATTATCCGATATGTCAATTCAGGACGGGTGTCATTTTCTGGTCTGACAATCGTCTCACTGTCAATTGAAAGTCTCCCTCCCAATGTCAATTCCCTCTCCACATCGGCAAGCACATCAAAAGAAGCAGTAGCAGTCAATCCAATAATTGATAACGGTCTCTTTGATTTGGTGTGCATAAAGTCAATCATATTCCTACCTAAATGGAGATAGGATGTCCTAAAATCGTGCCCCCATTCTGATACACAATGAACCTCGTCAATAACGCCGTAAGAGAAATACACATTGTTTTTTTCTGACATTGCAACCAGACTCTCTCTAAAGTTCTCCATCATAAACCGTTCAGGAGACAGAAGCATAAACTGTAAAGAGCCGTTCTGCAAAAGATTGAGTTTCTCGTTCTTCTCACGAACATCCATTCCACTATTTACACAATCACAGGCGTCAATTCGTATTCCTCTCAATCCTCGAACTTGGTCCACCATCAGTGAAACCAACGGGTCTACCACTATTGTCACACCCGGTTGCAACATACTCGACATCTGATATGTGAGTGATTTACCACCACCTGTCGGAAGTAATCCTATTGTTGTCCTGTCTGACAAAGAGTGACTCAATATGGGAAGCTGACCAGTTCTAAAAGAAGTCTTTCTGAAAATCTCCCTCAAAAAATAGGTCAGGGTCTCTTTTCTATCCTCAATGTCAATGTATTTACCCGTAGTATCCTTCGTAACAAACTCGGGATAAATGATATTATTGGCAGAACAAACTGTTCTCTCTTTCTTCTTATAATGGGAAGAACGAATTATATAAACTGTTTCGGAATCAACAGCCAACGGCATTGCATCTACATTATCCCTTAATAGAAGAGAAATATCCATACACAAGTCAAAATGACTATCGGGGATGGTAATATTGACTTTGTTTGTTAGATGCAACGGTGAAGATTCGAAATCTTTTGTGGAGACAATGGTTAGGTTAATATTAGGCAATTTCTCGTTACTTCCATCCAGTTCTGTCATTTTGTGGTAGAGTTCGGAGAAATGTTGAATAGCCAGTGCTGAACACGGGACATCTCTTTCCACAACAACGATATTCCAACAATCTTTTCGTGTATCCAGTTCCCCTGTGATGATTGATTGTAGAAGCATCCGTTCAACACGGGCGATAGCCAATGGAGAAAGCACTATCTGCAACGTATCTCTCCAACTACCAGATAATTGTTTCCCATAGTTCTTCTTTAATATAGAGAAATACCTATTGGAACTTGCATCTTGCTCCCAGGCGGAGATGAAACGAGTATTTTTCAAGTCGTCCAATCGATATGTGTCCCAACCCATCTGTGACGATACTTTATCACGTAGTTCGTCTCTCAATCTATGAACAATATTGGAGTGATACTGGGTTCCATCTACTTCAAAGATGAATCCAGTTGGAGCACCACCGTAAGGTATTTCTATGGCAAAATCCACTCGCTGGTCCTTGCTGAACTTTTGGTTCGGAATCTTGACTATGGTTGATAAGGGTCTTTGTGGTTCTAATACTTGGACCAAGTATTCGTTACTGCTTCCTGATAGATAATTCTCAACGAAACCCTTCTCAAACGAACTTTCAAGAACATCTCCATTATATGACTCAATATTGAATCGAGGGTCTATAATATGCAAAGCTTCATTGATGTCATTTTTTGACACCTTATGGGTAGACCCGTAATGGATAGTTGCTGATGATTCGGGTTTAGTAGAAATATGAAATAGTTTTGAGAAAGTATTCTCAATTACCAGAGGAGCCATTGTTGGCAATCCCCTTGATATGATATTTGCAAGTACTGCAAGTCTCGAAGGATAGTCTTTTTCTACAGATAGTGACTTGTTGGACTTTACGTCGAAAGATGACAACGATTTCAGTAATCCTTCGTTCTCTTCCTCCAATTCTGTGTCAACAAACTCATCAGTAATGGCATCTAAGACATATCCGGCAAAGAACTGGTTCTTCTTGTGAGATTCTTCAATACGCTTACGAATATCTTGGATGCTCTCAATTCTATCAAAGTTCTTGAAGAACACTCGTAAAGAGATAGACCATTCCCCCTCCCATTCGCCTTTATTCAAGTCATAATTGGCAAATACTGAATCAGGGTCTGTGGCAACCAAGAAATCATCCAGACGCTTGCTATTGCTATAATATGGACCAACACACAAGAAATGGTTCACTCCTGTGAATACCTTTTGGAATAGTGAGATGAACTTCGGTAGGTCGAATAAATCAACATCAAGTATGTTGCTGAAGAGATGTATCTTGGGAAGATTGTTGGAAACGAAGTCTTTTTCTGTCAGTTGGTCAAAGACCTTGTTGACTACACATATTTCAACATCTTCACAAATACACTTGATAATGTCTTTTGCTCTGGTCACTGCTGGAACAGAAGGTTCAATCAAAGTCACCTTCTTTATCTTGGGTGTTTTTCTCTCACGCTTAAAGAAGTCCAGTAAACATATTGTGGCGATTCCTTGACCACACCCCCAGTCGAAGACTTCGACCTCGCCAGAAACAATTTCTCCAAGATTCGGATAACTCTTATATGCAGTATTAAGCTTGGCCTGGTGCATCTTGCCAAAACTTCTCAAATACATATTTAAGTGGTCTTCATCATCTATGATGTCTGTTCCCCTTTTCAATTCATTGTACAACTGGTCAAGTCTTACCTTGTCTGTTGGCAAACAGGACATAGCTGTATCTCTCATCCCCCTGAATGAGAAATTTCTATTTCTAATGAATTGTTCCTTAAAGGTTGGCATTGTTTACTCCTGTAATTGTTTCTGATTCTTTATTATTGCAGTACCTATTATAGTTGGCCAGTGCTATCTCTTTTGTAGTGTTTGCATAACAATATTCACATTGGTGAGGGCAGGTATTGTACTCTCCTATATCCTTACTGATACAGCATCCACAAGTTGTTCTTTGACCAGCATCTCTGTTATTCTTTCTGATGATTGCATATTTTCCTCCTTCAAGTTCTATGGCATCGGAAGGAATTTCTGGAGTACCAAACAAGTCTCCCATTGGTGTTATTAACTCTGCACCAAGTAATTTGAGCAGTTCCGGGTGCTTATATCCATACTTGACAATCAACCTGTCATCAACACAGTGATTGGGAATAATTCCAGGATACCGACCCGGTTCCCCACAAGTTGCCAATTCATATTCCCAACCTTTAGAATGATTCATTTCAACCAACTTGGTTGCAAAGTCCAACATTTGTTCCTGCTGCCACTCCTTGTAGTTGATGCCGTTGTTTTCCAAATTCCGTCTTACCTTGGTGTATTCTGCAATGTCTGCATAACTGAACACCAATCTTCGGGTATATCCTTTTAACTGGTCTCCAATCCTTTCAATCTTATCCAGTAGTTGATTAGAATCAATCTTATCTGTAAGCACAAGTGGGTCGTGTCTCCATATTACTTGTCCCGGTCCACCAAAATAATCGACCAATCGTTTGAAAGTGTCAATCCTTTTGACCAATGGTGGCACACCCTTTTCTAATCCCTCTTTGTCATAGTCATTCATCGTGTATTGGATATAACATCCTATACCACCATTTTGAGTCTTGAGTTCGTCCAAATGATTCAATAATGGCAGTGGGTTCTTTGACCAAAACACGATAAACTTGGTGTGATGGTATGAGACGTAGGAGTATTTCCCGTTGAATGGATTCTTCCAAGCAGAATAACCCTCTGATAAACGATGGAAAAACCAGTCGGCATAGAATGCAGGAATATCCGTACTCCTACTTGCAGAGACGATTATTGGAGCAATTGCAGAAACCTGCTGCCCATTCTTTATCGTTATATTGTCTTTATCCCAAGTTGCCATATTTATCAAAATTCCTTTCTATAATGAAGTGTCTCGAAAAATTGAATTTCCTCTTTACAATTAGGGCAGACCGACATATTTCCTACAAGTCCGCCCCTTGGACCACCTGAATGATATTCTATCCAAGTTAGTTTTTCTGATGGACATCCACATTTCATACACGGCATCTGGTGAGGTACTGGAGTTATAGTTTTTTTCAATTGATCTTTAATCTGCTCCCACGGGTGCTTATCAGATTGTCTTTGATGTATATAAAGGTCTCCACAAATAATCTGACAGATTTTATCATTCCGAAGTGTAAAAAGTAAATACCACGATGTGAATATAACACAACCTTTTTTAAAACTTCTCACTTCAATACAATCTCGTTCATAATTCTCGCTAAGTTTTATATTCAATATCACCTCCGTGTCACTTCCTTCTTCTGCCCTAAGATTCTTTTTCAAAAAAGATACAATCTGGTCAATATCTGAAAAGGTTTCTTTCCCCAGAGATATTAATTGACAGTCATCTGAAAGATGGTTCCGTATCTTGTCAAATTCATTCAATTTTATAATCCAGCATATAAAATCTGCCATCTCGGTATAAGCCAGCGGTGAGTGTACTACATATTCAAAACCGGATGCTTCTATCATACTCCTGATTTCTTTCTCTTTTTCTGGCGGGAAATAAAAGAACTCCAGTTTTGAGCAGCCAAAGAAAGCATTTTTATGGATGTATGAAAGATTAGATGGAAATTGAATGTATGACAATCCCCTACACAAGCTAAAAGTATCGTTCATAATTTCTGTCAGGGAATCGGGCAAACGAATCTCACGAAGGGAGGAACAGCTTCCAAAAGCATCGCTACCTATGTATTTTATACCCTCTGGGAGTTTAATGCCTTGAAGATAACGACATTCATAAAAGGCATGACTAGATATTGACTCTAATTCTTTGGGGAGATTCACCGTTGTCTTGTCAACTGGGCATCTAAATAACACTTTCTTGTCTGCACTAAAAAGCATATCGTCGTACACAAGAAAATTACTGTTATGTGAGACAAATCTTTTTATTGATTTTAGATATCCAAACGGGGAAGCATTAGAAATCCATTCGTCCTCCCAGTTGAAAGAGCCATCTAATACAATTTCTTCAAGATGTTCACACCCATAAAAGGCACCTTTCCCCAAGTATTCAATATTAGGGCCAAATTCAATCTTTTCCAAAGATTTACAAAACCGGAAGGCATAATTCCCAATGATACTTAAGGAAGATGGTATATGAATACTCTTGAGATGGTGTGCCCTTAAAAAAGCATCGTACTCAAGTTCTTTAACCCCCTCTGGCAAAATCACATCAGTAACCTTTGCTCCATCGAATGCTTCTTCGCAAATAGTAATAACCCCATCTTCTACATGCAGGATTTCAGCATTTTTATCAGCACGTAAGAGCTTTGTTTTATCAGGACTTAAAATATTGTTCATCGTTATATTCTGATTTATTGTTATTATTACTGGATGACTTATTATCAACGAGCAGTTCCTTGATATTTATATCCTCATTAAATTACACTTTAAATCTTGTCGTAATTCCGACTATTAAAAAAATGAAACACACGGCAAAAATACGAATAAATTGAAAACGGGAAATTGAAAAGTTTTTAGCCTTTGATTTCACATCCCCCATTTTAAACTTTCATTCTTCGCAACCGTCAAAAGAACTTTTCAAGTTGCGCCTATGCACCAACGAATACCCCTTTTCCTACTGATATTGTTTTTGGGAATTACCTCCGTTTTCGGACAAGCGGTCGTTGTTCCGCCCGACAGCACCGAAACCGACTATGAGAATGTGGACGATTTCCTGTTTGATACAGAGGGACTTGACGACGAGGATGCCGACTTCGGCGGCTACAACCCCGGCGTGATGAAGTCGGCCGATGATGTGTTTTCCAACAATGCGGCCGTGTCGTTCAACATCGCCTACTTCAAGAACCGCGGCTTGGAGTCGCGCTACCAGACCATCGCCATCAACGGCTTGGAGATGGAAAATCTGGTGCTGGGCCGCGCCTCCAACACCCAGTGGGGCGGCCTCACCCGCATCTTCAACGGCGCGGAGTGCCACCTGAACCTCAGCGCATCGCCGTTTGCCTTCGGCGACATCGGCGGCTCATCGGATTACAACGTCCGCGCCTCCTCGTTCCGTAAACAGCTGAGTGCCAACTACACCCTCGGCAACGGCAGCTACAACCACCGTTTCATGCTCACCTATGCCTCCGGCAAACTCAAAAACGGCTGGTCGGTGGCGGCCTCTGCCTCCGCCCGCTTCGGCACGCAACTCAACTATGTGAAAGGCACCTCGTTTCTCGGTTTTTCCTATTTCTTGGGATTTGAAAAGAATTTCAACAACCGCCATTCGCTCAGCTTTTCAGCATTTGGCGCACCCACCCTGCAAGGTCTGCAGGCCAACTGTGTGCCAGAGGTTTACGAAATTACCGGCATCCATTACTACAACCCCAATTGGGGCTGGTATGAGGGCAAACGCCGCAACGCCCGCGTGCGCGACACACACGAGCCCGTCTTCCTGCTCTCGCACGTTTTCAACTCTGCCGACAAGAAAGTGCAGGTAACCACCACGTTGGGGAGCTCTTTCGGGCATAAAAACACCACGGCTTTCAACTTCGTGAAAACCTCCGACCCGCGCCCCGACTACTACCGCTACCTCCCCTCTTACTTCGACGACGACCCCGAACAGCAGGAGTGGGTGATCCAGCAATGGGCTGAAAATGAAGACTATCGGCAAATCAACTGGGAGCAGCTCTACGAGGCCAACCGCCAGTCAACCGCACTGGGCGGCCCATCGCAATACATCATCGAAAACCGCATCTCGCAGCATGTGCAGATCTCCGGCGCCACCTCCCTTACCGCCCAACTCAGCGACCATATCAACCTCTATGCCGGTTTGGATGTGCGGGGCTACCGCCAACGCAACTTCAAGAGAGTGAGCGACTTGTTGGGTGGTGAATACTGGCTTAGCAAGGACAAATACGCCGATACGCTGGCCGACCCGATGCTCCAGTACTACGACATCGACCATGCGGAGGCCCACCTCGTGGAGGGCGACAAGTGCGGCTACGACTATGCCCTCAACATCTTCCGCGAAAACCTGTGGGCAACGCTGCTGGGCGAGTATGAGCACCTGCGCTTCCATATCGGCCTCAACGGCACCATGAGCGAAGTGTGGCGCACCGGCTTTATGCGCTATGGCGCCTACCGCGACGAGGCCGCCGGCAACTCCCCCATGCAACTCTGGCTCAACTACGGGGCCAAGGCGGGCATCGCCTACAAAATCGACAAGCACAACACGCTCGAAATCAACGCACAATGGCAAACCGTCGCGCCCACAGCCGCCAACATCTTCGTCAACGCGCTTTACAGCAACCGCTTCATCCAAAATCTGACCAGCGAAAAAGACCTCGCCGCAGACTTCTCCTATAGCATGAACTACAAATTCATGAAGCTGCGGGCATCCTTCTATTTTGCCAATTTTCAAGATGTTACCGAGCATTACAACTTCTACCACGACCTCTACGGAGGCTTTGTCAACTATGCGCTTACCGGGGTGAACAAACGCAATATCGGCGTAGAGCTGGGGTTGGAAATTCCTATCGGTAAGATGTTTGCCGTGACGATGGCGGGCAATTGGGGCGATTTTGTTTACACCAACCGTCCGACGGCCTCCATCACCGCCAACAACGGCTATGCCGAGCTGACACCCGGCAGCAAAGAGGTGGTGCATACCATCTACTGGCAGAACTACCATGTGGCCGGCACCCCGCAGATTGCCGCCACTATAGGCCTGAAATTCAAGCACAAAGATTGGGAAGTGAAGATCAACGCCAACTATTTCGACAAGATTTACGCTGCCCTGAACCCCGAGCGTTACACCCCCGAAGCCCGCGGCTACCTCGACGAAGGAAGCGACCAGCTGAATGCCATCATCGCGCAAGAACGGCTGAAAGGACAGTTCACCTTGGATGCCTCGCTCAGCAAGTCGTGGAAAATCAAGAAGCACACCCTTGGCTTCAGCCTCAAAGTGACCAACATCACCAACAACAAAAACCTCGTCACCTCCGTCAACGAGCAGCACCGTTTCAACTACGCCGGGCATAATGCCGCATCTTTCCCCAACAAATATTACTACGCCTTGGGCACCACCTTCAGCTTCGGAATCAGTTATTCATTGAATTAAAAGTTTTTATCTCTTTGGAAGATACCACGTTGCCTCATTCTGTAATGAGGTTTAAAACGCATATTCGCGGCACGCCGATAGCAGCATAGTACCTGAAGGCAGGTTTGCCGCGGAGGAACGGGCGGTATGATAGGGGTGCAGATACCGCAGGACGGAGTGAGGTGATAGTGAAAGTGGGCTGGGAAAAGAAAAACGCTGTCGTGGGCTTTGACAGCGTTTTTGTTTACCTTGATTCCGCGACAACGATTGAAGCGGTTATGAGGACGCAAGGACGAAATTTGAGCGGAAAGCGTGCACGGTCGCCCAAAGAAAAAAAATAGACTTCAAGCCATCATTAGTTTAACGCACTCGAAATGTCAGGTCATAAAAACAATAACATCTTTATCCATTTACGGGAAAAAAACCTATCGGTAGAACTCCCACGTGTCGGTGTGGCCGTCGCGGTAGAGGAAGCTCCACTGCAGTTTGTGTGCGGTCAGCGTGTCGAGGTGGAATTTGTACTCGTAGTCGATGCTGCCGCCCACGGTCTTAACAATCTCTTTTGCCAGTTCGGCAGCACGGTCATCGTCGCACCCATTGAGGATGGTTTCCGTTACCTCCATGCGGAAATCCTCCTTGATGCCGGAGAAGAAGAAGTCAGAACCGTCCAAACGCCATCGGCTGGGACTGACGTAGTTGAACACCAACGTCACCGTGCCGCCCTCCTTGAGGGTGACCTCATACACCTGCCGTGCCGAGTCGAGGGCGCTGCCATCCGCACGGAAGTTCATCGTGCCAGTCTCGTGCACGTCGAGGTGGTTCCCTTGCAAGTCGTAGTTAAACGCATGGGCGTAAATGTAGTGCCCTGGCACAGTAGGCGCAGTATTTTTCGGTTTTGCCTCATGATACTTCCACCAATTCATGTCCATGAGGGACAAGAAAATATAGTACTGATTGTTAGGGACTTCGCCCCACCCGTGTCTTTCCGCGTCAATGTATGGTTTCCAACCAAAATCATAATATTGTTCACTGGGAAAAAACAATCCGGTTCCCAGATCCAACTTTTCGGATTCCGGAATTCGGAAGTCACCCCAGTTGCAGGTGAGCGTGTCGCCCGTGGCAAGCCAGACCCATTTGCCAGTATATTGATTATTATTATACCCGTCGGCTACAATATCCAGAGCATCATAATAAATACTGTCGTTATGTAGCAGATACCAGTATCTGGAGTAGCCAAACAAACGGGCTACAGGTTTTGAATCCACTGAAGCCGCCATCTCATAATGGGCGTAAATACTCCCGCTTTCTGTTACCTGTATGAAACTATCCACAGAATACCATTCCTCGTCCATAGGCACCACTGAATCAATGACGATACGGCCGATGACATTGTATATTTCGTCTTTGCATCGGGAGCGCGCTTCCACTTGGTAAACCATAGGCGAGAGTTTATACACGGTGTCGAAGTGGATATAGAAACGTTGGAAGTCCGCACCTCTGAAACCCAGTGGCTCGGGGCGATGCAACCATACATCCGCCATAGGTTCATTGCCATAACTGGCCCACTCTTTTTTTGCCGACTCTGTCCACCAAGAATAGATGCCATCGGTAGGTGCCGTGTCGGGATTGATCACCGTGGTGGAAAGGTCGTAACGCTCCAGGAATGCTTGTGGCTCCCTCTGCGCGTAACTGACCATAAACCAAAGCAAAACGGCCACGGTCATCGCCATTTTTTGCATCGTTTTATAAAGCATGGGCTGCATAGTAGCTTTCTTTTGTTGGGAAAAAATCGCGGCAAAGATACTCTTTTTCTGATAATCGGGAGTATTGCATGATTGCACTTTGTTTTAACGCACTCGAAATGTCAGGTCATAAAAACATTTCAGTCGGTTATTTTATTTCTATCGAAGTTGTATTTAAAGAACCATTCTATAATAAAATCATCATTCTTAGTTTGAGAAGAAGTTGCCGCATACCAGTCATCGTTTAATTTTATAAATCTTCCCCAGCCTGTCCGCTTCATAATGTCACTTTCTTTATATTTGTTTTTTACATACCCACCTATTTTCATATTATCCAAATGAAAGTCAGGATCATTCGTGCTAACAAAGATTATTGTGTTATTAGCAACACCGACAGTATAGGTTATATTGTTAAATGTTGTATCAAAGGCCGGAACAAGATTATTGTCAGGAGTGAGAACAGATTTATCAATGTCTCCCAAGTATATTTTTTGCCCTAATATTGGAGCTTTCACAGTAGTACACGATTGGGGCAATAATAAAATTGCAACTAACAGTAAAATTGCAACCACCAGATAATGATACGTTCTTTTCATCAATTATGAAAAATTATTATTGATTTATGCTATTTTTAAGATATTTGTTTTAACGCACTCGAAATGTCAGGTCATAAAAACTGTAAACATCCCTTTTTACGAAAATTTCTTTAATACGATTTCAAAACTATCACCATATAAATGCAAACGTTGTGATTTAACTTTATATGAAGATACCTGTGGTATTAATTTCAGAAGTTCTTTGTCTATATCATTACCGCCGCCAACTTCTGTAATTTCTTGATAGCCATAAAAATGGATTATTCCTCTTTGTTCGATTACAAAGTTCCCTATAGCTAAATTTACGCTTGTGTTCAATTGAAAATTGCCGTCTTGTTGGAAAAAAAGCTTATAGGATTCAGAGTTAAAAGAATATTGATTTTCAACACGGTGTATTGTATGGTCTGTTTTTACACTATTTATTTCCCATACAAATTGAGTAATATCAATTTCTTTGATGTTTTTTTCACAGCATACATTTGTGAAACAGAGAACAAAAAGTATTATAATGAATTCTGATTTCATATTTATTCATTTAATATTGTACGGTGATTTTTTTGTTGACAAACAGTTTTAACGCACTCGAAATGTCAGGTCATAAAAACCTGTAAAATGGTACTTTTTGTGAATCATATTATTACAACGATTTTTGTCTAAAAAAAATTGTGCGACTTAGCATTTTTTGAACTTCTCAATTAACGGTGCAAAAATAAAGCCGTCACATTTCGCAACGGCTTTTCAAAACTAATTCAAAATAATACGAAAAAGGATTCTATGTGGTTTCTTCTTCCTCATCAAGGTTGGTGGACTGACCGATAAGGGAGTCCATATCCCCGGTGTAGATTTGTGCGGTCGGGGTGTCATAGACAAAGGACAGGGTCGCGCCGTTGTTGTCGGTGACAGCCTTGCCAGAGCTGGCCTCAACATTGTCGCCGATTTCAGCGCCACGGTCAGCGTCACCCAGCATGTGGACATCGCCGTTGTTAAGACGGGCGAGGATGATGGTCTCGGAGTTCATCACCGAGGCGATGAAGCCGAGCAGTTTCGGCTTGAAGCCTGGATGGTAGATTTCAGGGTTGGCTTTCATGGACTTGCCGCCGAAAGTGCCTTGGGTGGTGTATTTGAGCTCACCCATGTTGCGGGAGCAGTAGATTTTCGGTGGTTCTGAAACGCTCGATGTCGCCCATGTACTCGGCGTTGCGGTAGTGAACGATGGCACGTTAGAACGGGGCGGAAATAGAGAAGTGTAAGATTGCGAAAATTGTGCTATTTTTGCAGTTCCAATCTTTAAAAGTCATGCGATGAAAAAAACGCTCCTCTTTCCCGTTGTAATTCTGTTTGCACTCGCGCTTTTTGCGGCTTGCCATAAAGAAGAAGATTTTCCGCCAGCCCTCACACTCGACAAGGAGGCGAACATGACCATTGCCGAACTGCTTTCGCTCTACACGGTGAACAACGCCTACAGCTATGTTGAGATACCCGACAGCACGGTGATTTGCGGCATCGTAACCTCCTCCGACAAAGAGCAGAACTGCTACAAGTACCTCACCCTTCAGGATGAAACCGGCGCCATTATGATTGTGATGAAGAACACCGAACTCTTCAGCAAATATCCTGTCGGCTCCAAACTCTTTGTGGAATGTGGCAACATGGTCATCGGACACAAATACCGCAACAAGCAGATTGCCCTGCTGGACGATGGCGCAATGGTCGGCATCCCGAAAGCAGATGAAAGTCTTTATCTGTTCACAGATGGGAAGGCGGGACCGGAGCCGACGCCGTGGGTCATCACCTCGCGCAACCAGATCGACAGCACCTATTTCAACCGTCTGGTGCGGGTGGAGGGCGTTCGGATGCAGAACGGCGGTGTGGACACCTACTGTCCCGACACCGTAACCACCTATTGCTCACGCTATATGATGCTGGAAGACAGCACCTATCTCACGCTCCGCACCAGTGCGCGGGCCACCTTTGCGGGCGAACTGCTCCCTGCGGGGCGGTGCAACCTGAAAGGCATCCTCGTCAACTCCAGCAGCGGACCGTTGCTGTACCTCCGCTCATTGGAGGATGTGGAGGTGCAGTGATTTTTCTTGCAAGCAGTCGTTCACAACGGAAAGGATTGCAGCGGTGTTTCATTCTATGCAATAAATATGCTGTACTGAATAAAAAAGTACATATTTTATTCAGTACACTTGTATAGTTGAATAAAAATCAAAATCCGCCCTTTCATCTTGTAAATGAAAATCATCAAAAAACAATATGCGAATTATAGTCGGCTGGACTGAACGTGAAAATTCTATATTTTTTTTACTATCTTTGCAATCCAATTCTTAAGCAAAACATTATGATTGATTTGCTGATCCTCTTAGTGGTTTCGCTCGCGGTGTCGGCTGTGGGCTGGAAGTATTTCATCTATTTTTTCAGTCTCGGCTACGGCTACGGCGTGGCGGCACTGGCGGTGACGATGGGCGTGATGTACCACGCCGACCTCACTCTCTCCACCGTGGCGCTTCTTGCCATGCTGTTCATCTTTGGCATAAGACTGGGCACCTACCTCTTTGTGCGCGAGCGCAAAGCTGCCGCCTACCGCAAGATCCTCTACGACCCCTCGCTACAGAAGAAGAAACCCGTGGGCGTGGTCATCACCGTATGGCTCTTCTGCGCAATCCTGTATGTGACACAGGTGAGTCCCGTGGCATTCCGGCTGGCCAATGGCTCGCAGGGTTCTGAACTCTGGGCATGGATCGGCGCCGCCGTGATGCTGTGCGGCATTGGACTCGAAGCCATCAGCGATGCGCAAAAGTCAGCTGCCAAGAAGCGCAATCCCAAGCGCTTTGTCGATACAGGCCTCTACCGCATGGTGCGTTGTCCCAACTACTTCGGCGAGGTGGTCATTTGGACGGGCGCGCTGCTCAGCGCCATCGGTGCCGGCCTCGTGTGGTGGCAGTGGGTGATTGTGGGCATCGGCTACCTCGGCATCGTCTATGTGATGTTCAGTGGTGCCCGCCGTCTTGAACTACGGCAAACCGAAATTTACGGCAACGACCCTGAATATCAGGCATACGCCAAGAAGACTCCCATATTGATACCCTTTTTACCCATCTATTCCGTCGCACGTTATGAATGGCTCCGTGCTTAATCTTTTTTCCGACAGGGGCACCCTCACCGCCAAAGATGTAACCCCGTGGCAGACCTTCTCCGGTAAGGGGATGAAATTCCATTTGCAATCCTTCGATTGGGCAGGTTGCGCCTGTGTATCGCATCTTACGATGCGGGGTTTCCTTGGTTTGATGAAGATGGAAACTGTTATTTGCACACCCTACACGAAAGATTTACCGCTATTCTCGTATGACCTCATTAACGCCATCGGTAAGCGGACCTTGCTGGTGGAGGTTTACGACACGCAAGTGGCACCTGCCGACCTCTCTCCCCTACAGTCGGTAAAAGAGTCGTATCGTGACCTGAAGGAGAAGAGCATGAAGCCCAACTGGTACGACACGCTGAGACTTTCGCCCAGTACCTGCAAGGTGGGACCGGCCTCCAGACTATCGTCGTTGGCCACAGAGATGACCACCGCATACACCGACCTCTTCGCTACCGCCTGCACGATAGACCCCGTTGCCAAGACCGCCCGCAACCGCGAATACGTCGAAGGTCTCATCAGCAACGGCGGTCCCGCCATCAACACCATCCGCCAGATGCTCGGCTCCGAAGCCGCCGAAACACTTTTCCGCCGGTTTTTGTTCGGGATAGAAAGATAGGGTTCAGTGGGGCGGGAACTAAGTGTATCTAAGGATATCTAAGCCAAGGGTTTTCTTTTGAAATTCTACTTCTGTCACAATCAATCTTGCTTGACATTTACTTCGAGTTTATACGGTTGGTTATCATAAAACCAATTACGCACCTCGATTATCTCTTTGTGAATAAAATCCTTTACATCATCTTTTGCATCGCCAGCATCAAGTATGACCTCGGTCAAACGATTAATGCTTTCTATGCCGTACACTTTGATTACTTGATCAAAAGTTGCCCCTGTCTTTTCCATGACGGTATTAATCAGTTCAATACGATCAACCAAGGATTCTGATTGGAGCATATCATCATGCCGATTTCTGAAAGGATAATTGGGGTTGCTTATCATAATAATATCAATTTTTGATAATTAGTTGTAATCTATATATCTCCTATTCTATCATCTGATTCATTAATTCATACAGATAGGCCGGGCTTTGCACATACAACTCGCCTTCCTCGTCTTGTAAGGCATCCATCAATGGCGATTGATACACCTTTTCCATAGCCTGCTCTATGCTACAACCTGTGTCCTCCATCACATATTTCACCAACTCACTCAAAGCGTAGTCAATGAGATAGGTTGCTATTTGGTGGTGTGTGGGCTGGCTCATAGTACTTCAACATTTATTTTGTGAAGGAATTGCAAGGCTCGCATCGTTCCGAACTCTTTGTAACGCAAGCCTTTGGTAAGGTCTATGGTCTCTATGTCTTCATTTGATCCGTGGTATAGTTTCATGCCAGTTTCCCTCCGTTTTGTTGGCAGATGATAAGCAAATCGTCGATTGTTTCATCCATCGACTGCAAGTGTTCCACGTCGTAAAACTCTATCAAGAATGCAAGACCCTTATGCTGATGCAGATAGTTGAAAGCCGCTTGGCGATTCAACGCAAAGCGCTGCCCGAAAGCCTGCACAGCAGCTGTTAGGAAAGGAATCTCATACTTGCTCATTTCTTTTTCTGATCATTTTTCAATTTGCAAAAATATAATTTTTTCAAAAAATACAGACATTGTAATCGGTCAATTTCCAAAATCTTCCTACTTTTGCAAGAAAATAGAATAGTAGAAATGACAGAATCCGAAGCCATCATCGCCCGCCACAGCGTGCGGCAGTATTTAGACAAGCCCATCGAGGCGGAGAAAATCGAAGCGATACAGGAGTGTATCGACCATTGCAACCGCGAGGGCGGCGTGCATATCCAACTGATTGCTAATGAGCCGAAAGCGTTCTCGTCGCTGATTGCCAAATACGGCAGATTCCGCAATGTGAACAACTATATCGCCGTGGTGGCGCCCAAGGGACGGCAAGGCAGCGTGGCTGCGGGCTACTGGGGCGAACGACTCGTGCTGGCCTTGCAGATGCTGGACCTCCGCACCTGCTGGGTGGGCGCATCCTACAAGAAAGATATGTCGCTGTTCCGGATTGGTGCCGACGAGGAACTGAAGTGCGTCATCTCTTTCGGCTACGGGGCCAACGACGGGGTTCAGCATCCGCAGAAGAAAACCATCACTGACGTAGCCGAGGACAGGTCTACCACCCGCAGTTTTCCCGACTGGTTTGTGCGCGGGGTAGAGGCCGCCTTGCTCGCCCCCACGGCCGTCAACCAGCAGAAGTTCAAGTTCTTTCTGTACGATGATCACTGCGTGGAGGCCGTAGCCAAATTCTCCCTGATCGGCTACGCACATCTCGACCTCGGCATCGCGAAGTATCACTTTGAGGTGGGGGCGGGGGAAGATTTTGATTGGATATAAGACAACAACTTGTAACATTCCAGCGTTATTTTTTTAGCGTTGCAAAGCCTGGATATTTGGCAAGGATTGAGTAGAAATAGAAATTCCATTCATCCTTCCTTGCGTGCCAAAGGCCGCCATCCCAGTAACCCCTTATAAGCGTAACGAAGTGAAGCGCAATATGGGGTGTGTAACTCACTGGTAATCAGCGTGCTGAAAGCACGCTACTATTGAAAGGAGATATGAGTGGCGTGCCCTCTGCACGCATGCACGATGCGCAGCTCCCTACTCCAGACTGCGGCCTAACGGCCTTGTCTGGAGTTACTAGAATTTCGTGCCTTTGGCACTACTGACAGGTGGGGTTCCTTTTTCAAATCAAAACATTACAAGAAATTTCCAAAAAATTTCGCAACAGCATTATTTTTGGCTATAACTTATAGTTTTTATCCCCTTGTAGCCAAAAATAATCAAGCCATTTAGTATAAATTACACTTTATAACATATTGAATGCCAACACATTACCACCCCCCCCATAAATTTTAAAAAATATTGCTAAATTGTTGGAAATGAGAAAATAATATGTAACTTTGCAACGTTGATTTTAAGCGTTGCAAAGCTTGGAAATTTGGCAAGAAAAGAGCAAAATAGAAATTCCCCTTTATTGTCAGAATAAAGAACAACAAATTATGATGAAAAAATGTATTTTTTTACTCACATTGATGTGCGGGGTGTTGTTATTTGTTACATCCTGTAATACAAATATTTCTTTAGTATCTAATATAAACAGAAAAGATATTAACAATCAGAAAAAAGGTTTATGGGTTTGTACGGATACTATTAAAAATCAAATTATTATTTCCAGATATAAAAACGGCAAACTAAACGGTCGTTATTTAAGTTATTACTCTGATAATGGAATACTATCAGAGAAAGGATTCTATAAGAATGGGAAAAAATATGGTCTTTGGAGATCTTATACAAATCAAGGATCTCCATCAAGTGTGATCAGATATAACCGAAAAGAACAAGTCACTGATATGAAATTGTACACGAATAGTTGGGGATCATGCAAACATTGACAATCACACCACAATAATCCCCCCCCCAAAAAAATCGCGGGGGATTTAGGTATTTCAGGAATAAAAATCGCGGGGGATTTAGGTATTTCAGGAATAAAAATCGCGGGGGATTTAGGTATTTCGGAAATAAAAATCGCGGGTATTTTATTTTTTTGAAGCTTTCTTGTTGTATATCAGAAAAAAGCAGTAATTTTGTTTTGTCATAATCTGATGAATCAACAAACGGACATTTCATAGAAACCAAAACACTAACCTCAAATACTATGGAAACCTCAGCGCAAGTTGAAACCACCGAACTCATCCGCACCTCGCAGAGCTGGGACGGTGCGCAACTCCCCGACTATCTGCAAGGCCGCCCCGAACTGGTGGTCCGGAAATACGTCTTCGCCGCCGGACAGAAACTGGGCTGGCACCACCATCCCGTGATGAACTACGGCGTGCTGGTACAAGGCGAACTCACCATCATCGACAAGGACGGAACGGAAAAGATCGTCCGTGCGGGTGAGGCCGTCGTCGAGATGGTCGGCACCATCCACCACGGCGAGAACCGAGGCACCCAGCCCGCCATCCTCTACATGTTCTACCTCTCGCAGGAAGGACTGCCGCTGTCGGTGCCGAATCCGGAGATGGAGCAGTAAATACTCCCCCTTTTCACCTTTTGATATTCCACGAAATGCAGTTGAGCGCACCGCCTCTTCTGACGGCCTCCAACGCAGGAATGCCAATGACTTCGCAGCCTGACAGAGCTTTTGCGATTTGTTCCACCGCCTGTCCATCCTCTTCCGTACCTAACTGCGGCACAAGTACCAACTGTCCAATTTGCAAGAAATTGATGTAGCACCAACTGCGCTCACGATGTCGTTTTACCTTGTATTTCAGGGTGATAACTTCAAACTTTCTGTCCAAAATTTCTCGGTATCGGTTATAATAATCGACTGAAAAATCATCATAGTTGGTCAGCAGGATTCTCCCATCGCCAGCGTAGTGCACAATGCCGTCGCTGTGACCGGTGTAATTTTCTTTTACATTTTCCCACGGCAGAAACAGGATGTCGCTCTGAAACGCATCGCGCAGAATGCGCTCCACCTCGGCAGGCGTTTTGTCCTTGTTTTCCACAAAAACCTTGTCCGTCATCACCACAGTATCGCCGCATTTCACCACGTTGCCGCCGTCAAGCACTAGGTCGATGGTTTGGCGGTAGGGGAGCATGCTGCTGAGGTGGTTTTTCTCCGACAAAAACACCCTTTCGGGGTCGGTTTGACGTTTTAGATGATAATCCGTATCTTGCAGATAATCAGGAGTGTATTTATAAAATACCAGACGATCTTCATCAATCTGTATGGGCATAAAGTCGCGGCACCAAATGTCATTGGTTTCAGCAAGATAAAAGTATGGGACGCCGTGGCTCTGCAAGACTTCTGTGATTTTGGCGTTCAGCGTCGGACATTGCTTCGGCAACCGGCTTGAGAAATAGACGGTGTTGGTTTGGGGGGCGGTGATCATAGGATTATTTTTCATTATTTTGGGGAGAATTACTGGTGTTTTTTTAATAGGACCGTTCTAATATTTGTTTAGCACTCTGACATGCTCCCGGAGGGAGCAAATTTCAGTAACCCCGCATGCAATGTGGGGTATGAGTAAGACCACACCTGTTATAGCGTGCGGAAGGCACGCGCTTTCCATCCTTCATTCAATGAGAACGCGTACCTCTGGCACGCTATTTTCTTCTGTGTTAGGCCCACCCCACACTGACGTGTGGGGTTACTGAGGGCCCGTGCCTTTGGCACGACTAGATGCGACCTGTGATTTCAAATCGAAAACATTAAAAGAAATTGTTATTAATTTTATATCAAAAAGATGGCTTGCCAAATATTATTTATTTAGTCTAAATTGCCATTTCCTCATATCTTGTTTGTATATTTTAGAATATATTTTGAAATATATTGGACACCTCTTGTCCTTCTGAGCTTCTTTTTTTTCTTGATCATAATCATCGGGGCTTATTTCGTCTGTAACTTCTTTTTTGATATATTCTCCATTTTTATCCATCACGTATTTTCCTTCATTATCTTTAAGGTATTCTGCTACATGTACTCGTGGACACTGTTCAACAGTTCCTTTTTTTCTGTCAGTAGGAATCCATACAATTTCCGTATCACCATATCCACTATAAAACATATCATCGAAAATATGAGTAGAACAAGGGTCATATTGAGTATTATCATTTTCAGGATATAAACCATCCTCTGTCTTTAAAACTCTGTATGAACGAATTAGGAAAGAAGCTCTATATTTCTTTTCTATATTTTCAAAAGTCACATCAACACCGGATTGATGCAGATTGAAACTGCCGAATTTAAAATATGGTAATTCGTTTTCAAAGTTTTTTATTTTTGATTTGATCTTATCTTTAATATGGTACATAATATAATCCTTGATTTCACCTTCTTCTTCGTGGTAATACAACTCTATTGCGCCTAAATCAATAATGTATTTGCCGTTGATGAGAAAATAGCCATTACAAAGAATTTGCCTGGCGCAATTTTCAAAGCACTCTGCAACTGCATCTTCATTCCACTTCTTAGCATTAACTTTCTCCGTTCTTTTTTTATCAAATTCTTTTAAAATTTCTTTCAAACTTTCCATAACTAATATTTTTTAATTATTACCATCTGCAAAGGTATATCGATTTTTTGGAGCAACCAAAGTTTTTTTGTTAAATCATGTTAAAGTTTCTGAAAAAGTTATTTTCAAATTATTATTGAAATGGATTTGTAATTATTTAATATTGAGATAATTATTGATAACTTATACCATTTTGATTTACATCTTGTGAGACAAAACGGAATGTGCCAACGGCTGCCCATAAAAATATATTCCCATCATTTTTTGATGTGAATATGGCGTTTTTTCACGTCATTAAAACCTACAGCTCAATCACCATCTCTATCGGATAGTGGTCGGAGATGTAGGGCACGCCGTAGTTGCCGTCAAGCGTGCGGAACTGCTTCACCTTCACATCACGGACGAAGAAGTGGTCGATCAGGGCACTCTTTTCCTTGCCGTAGGCGTTGTAGGTGTCCACGTGACTGGTTTTCTTCGTCAGCTCGCGGGCGGGTTTCAGGTTTGCATCGTAGAAACTCTGGAAAATTTTGTCCTCGATGGTGGAGTTCATATCGCCGCCCACAACAACGGGGACATCGTCAGCTATTGAACTTTCTTTCAATGAATTAATTATCAGCTTCACCCCTTCGGCGCGGGCAGTTTGGCCCACGTGGTCGAGGTGCGTGTTGAGGTACTGGAACTCTTTCCCGCTCTGTCGGTCACGGAAACAGGCGATGGTGACGGTGCGGTAACAGGCGGCATCCCAGCCTTTGGTCGGCACGTCAGGCGTCTCGCTGAGCCAGCGCGTGCGATGGGAGAGCAGTTCGAGGCGGGTGGTGTCGTAGTAGATGGCCATGAACTCACCGGCCTCCTTGCCGTCGTCGCGCCCCACCCCGATGCGGCGGTAGCAGGTCAGGACAGTGTCAAGATACTGCAGCTGGTCAATCAGCGCCTCCTGCAACCCGATGGCGGCAGGCCGCTCTTCAAGAATCATCTTCGCCACAGCGCCCTTACGGTTCGGCCAGCCGTTCTCACCATCAATATTCTCCCACGAATTGTAGCGGATGTTGAACGAGATGATTTTCAAATCCTGTGCCTGCGAACCCCAACAAAGTCCACACAACAAAACGAATAACAGTATTTTGTATAAATGTTTCATATTTGATGTGATTGATTTTGACACATTTTTTATATGCGGCAAAATTAATCAAAATTTGCTTACTTTTGCACCCTCTTTTGACCATCATCAATATGAAACGAACCTATTCCAAATCGTGCAGCATCGCGCTGATTGCGGCCATCTATCTCCTTAGCATAGCCGCTGGTATCTTTCTGTTTTTCAGACTCACTGCCATCGCTGTCCAGCCGTTATGGGCACTGTTCTGCGCCGATGTGCTCGCCACGGTCGTCATCTGGCTGTTCGGACTGTTGTATGAAAACGTGTCGGTTTACGACCCCTACTGGAGCGTATTTCCGCCCGTGGCGTTCCTGCTGTGGGCATTTTACACCCACACATGGTCGCTGCCGGTTGTCCTCGTGCTGGTGGCCTCGTGGTACTGGGGCTGGCGGCTCACCCGCAACTGGGCCATCACCTTCAAAGGCATCGCCCACGAGGATTGGCGCTATACCCAATACCGCAGCAAGCATCCTGCCATCTTCCACATTATCAACTTCTTCGGTCTGAATATGGTGCCGACGCTGGTGGTGTTTTTAGCCATGCTGCCTGCACTCCTGCTGTACAACCAAGGTCTTTCCGCCAACCTCCTCACGTGGTTGGGCTTCCTCGTGTGCCTTACCGCCCCTACTATCCAACTCATTGCCGACAAACAGATTCATGACTTCCGCGCCGCCCATCCGGGGCAATATTGCAATGTGGGACTTTGGAAACGCGGCCGCCACCCCAACTATTTCGGCGAGATTCTGTTCTGGTGGGGAATGTGGGGGATGTACGCCTCGCTCTTCGGCTTCAACTGGCTGATACTGTCCCCGATAGCGATGACCGCCCTGTTCCTCGGCATCAGCATCCCGCTGATGGAGAAGCGCCAGCTGAAGAACAAACCCGGATACGCCGAGTACCGGAAGCAGACGAGGATACTCATCTAATTGGGCACTGAAAAGGCATTCTTACTTCTTCCTTTTCGCCGCCTTCACATAATCTTCCCACTGGTCGCAGTGACGCGACAGCCAGCGGCCAGTCTCTGTATCGGGATATAATTCCGCTACTTTCCATACCATCGCCAGCTTGCTGTATTCCATCGCGGCCTGTTCGGGGTCGGTGAAAAGAGGGAATGCGGCCTGAATCAAACTGTCGGCCTGATTCCAAACCTGCGTTCTGTATTTCGCCTCAGCGGGAGCATACATATCAAAGTACTTTTTGTACTCCTCTTCCTCCTCCCCGTCAATCCATAGCCATTGATAACTGGTCTTGCTATAATAGGTTAATCCCCAACACCAGTTCATCGAGTTTTTCATGCCTAACGCATAGAGAATCATGCTTCTCGCGCGCACATTCGGGTCGGAGGAGTGGTTCATTTTTTGCTCTAATCCTGCCATATCTTGGGCAAATGTGAGCTTATAATCGCGATTGTCGTCAATGGGCTGAATGTTGTATTTGGGATTGTAGTGGAAAGGATTGCGCCACATGCCATGGTCGCGATACACATTCGTACGATACTGATAATCAGGCGAAACCTTCGACAGATACGTCACGGCCAGCGGGTAGTTCAGTTCCCGCAGGGCATGGGTGCCGATGATATCCTGCCAATAATCGGCATCAAGGTAGCTGCATTGGGTCCAATATCGCTCGGCAGGAGTATGCGGAGATTGCACCGCCTCCCAATATCGAATGATCGTACCGGTATGGAGCGAGTCCACCATCCAGAACATCTGATTGCTGTAGTCATGGTAGTTGAAATCGATCATGATACCCTTTTCTGTCATCTCCGCCCACTGTTCGTCCGTGAACGGTCCTGCCAGATAGGGAGCTACCTCCTCTATCGGACTCATTTGAGGATGATGGATTTCTTCATCATTCAATAAATTCATAAACAAATTTTCAGCAGCATTGGCATAACTGATGGCCAAAGTGGTATCGCCAACTGCCAGGGCATTAGGGATGGCACATTCCAAAAGGATTCTACGCCATGCATTGCTGAAGAAGTATTGGGAAGGGGAAAAATGATAATATTTTAACCGCTGGCTTGTGTCGGACAACAGGGGTGCCATTTCCGATTTCAATTGCTGCTCAATCCATTTCATATCTGTCAGAAAGCGATCAGGTTCGGCAGTATTATACCGCGTGGTTTTAGTTTGCAAGTAGATGCGAAAAACTCTGGCAGAGTTGTTCAGAAAATCGTTGGAACTGACATGGTGGAGATTCTGCTGTAAAATGGTCAAACCCTCTTCACTTTTTCCGAGAAAATCATAGGTGCAGGAAGCCACATAAGCCCACATCAGCGGGTCGTTCACCCTCGGATCGGCGGCCGCCTTCAGCGCCACCTGGTTCAGCCACGTGGCTTGCTTCTCATATTTATCCCCATCAGCACCATAGGCTTCAGCATACCAAAAATGGTACTCGTAGCTATCGATAAAAGTCTGTAACATATCGGGGAAGTAGCTGGAATTGGGATTTTTATCCAACAATAACTCAAAAGCCTTTTGATAATTGTACCCCATCGCTTGTATGGATACTATATCATTGTTTTTCAAAAAGATAGACAAAGCTCTTTCCTTATTTCCCTTCTTCAGGTAAGCACCACCAGCATAGTTCTCGGCCATGCCGTACAACACATCCTGCGACAATTTCTTTTCCACACTTTCCCAATATCGCACACACTCATCAAACTGCTTCAACGAAAACAATGTCCGCATGGCTTGCAAGGCATAACGGGTGGCAAATCGTGATGAAGAATAACGCTGACACTGCACCACAATCTCACGCAAGGTGGCATGCTCTTCATCAAAATCAGCCGAATAATACCATGGGTCGCGCATCGCTGCCCGCGTTTCCTCCACCCGCTTGGCCAACAACAAAAAATCGAGTGCCTCTGTGTCATTTTTTAGCACAATGTATTTTACGAAAGCATTGTTACCCATCATTTTGCGCACCGTGTCCGTGGTCAAAATGTCACTTTTCCCAGAAATATAATTCTCTACCCATTTCCACTGCTGGTAGGTATATTGGTAAACCGCACTTTTCACATCCTCCAAAGGAATATCTGATGAGGTTTGCTGCTGCCACAACTGACAGTTGGCCGTGGTTTCATCAGCATGATGATCAACTGCAGTATTGTATGGGAAAATACGGTACAACCACAATTCATGCGTGTTGAATTCCGGATACCAGCAGGCTTTCGACAGCGGAAGGGCGAAAAAGAAACAGAAAAACAACGCACTAATGGCGGTAGATATTCTTGATTTCATTCTGACTAAATTTTGACAAATTGTTGAAATCCAAGTGATAAATCACAACAGAATAGCGACTTCCGCTCAGGGCAGGATAGGATTCAATAGCATTCTTCACCTTCATCATCTCCTCGTAGTCGCTCACCTCCCAGCGAATGATATCGCCCTTCTCCAACTGATGCCCTTCTACCTTGTGATCCTGCAGAACCTCATAACAGAGACCTTCTTTCCACTGGTATAACGCACTATTGGTAATGTCCACCTTGCGCAAAATTCCATTAAAACACTTCCACTTGTCAAACCAAATCCCCCACGAATAGGTAGGGTAGGCGAAATCCAAGTCAAGGGTATGGGTTTTAGGAACCTTTGAAAGATACTGTTTCACAGCATCATACGATAGAATGGAGTTGGCCCAGGTGTAATTCTTCAGATTCGAAGTGTTGTACAACATCAGCACTCCCCTGTCGGCCGGCACTTTGTCGAGCACATTCAGCTGGTGCAAGCGAATGGTCACACTGAGGTCAATGCCCATCCGATGCAATGTGTCGCGAGCAAAAGAACAAAGCTGGAAAAAATCCTCCTCGCTGACCGAGGTCCAGTCGCAGTCGAACTGCACCTCCTTGACCTCAACCTGCTGTACCTTGGCCATTTTCAACAACCTTCCCACAATCTTATAGGCGAGCTCCTGACACCTTACCTGCCGCATCGAATCACTATACCACCTCCAACCTCTTAACCCACGAACCGTGATAAATGTGGTGGGAATGATTTCAATGTCTTGGGGAAGATTCTGCTTGAAAATGGTAGTGGCCACTGGTTCTGCCGGATCATTATCCACATCAAAAAAGCGCACGTACATCCGCTTTACCGCATTGTCATTCAAGAATTTCCACTCCTCTTTCGAAGGATTAAAGGTGGTTTTCCAATGGTAAATGGCCTTCACCGCCTCCTTCTCTTCCCGTCCCTGCGAATAAGCATTCACTATGCCAAAAAACAGCAGAATCAGGCATAAAAACGGGCCCTGATATCTTT
>JAEEGI010002439.1_pt1 | contig 45632 bp, 47 predicted proteins | sample 8958751 | NCBI WGS metagenome assembly JAEEGI01 (sample SAMN16246545, study PRJNA631951) | gut metagenome | biome: gut microbiome; feature: rumen; material: KS-attached | host: Bos | place: Iran: Karaj | collected 2018-10
GAAAATGTCGCCGAACATCGAGAAGATATCATCCATGTTCATGTTGGTTTCGAATCCGCCGAAACCACCAAATCCGCCGCCCATGTTAGGACCGTCGAATCCGAACTGGTCGTACTGCTGACGTGTCTTTGGGTCGTGCAGCACATTGTATGCCTCGGCCGCCTCCTTAAATTTTTCCTCGGCTTCCTTGTCGCCAGGATTACGGTCGGGGTGGTACTTGATGGCAATCTTTCGATACGCTTTCTTAATTTCGTCTTCTGTGGCGCTTTTTTGTACGCCCAGCACCTCGTAATAATCTCGTTTCTGTGCCATATTGTATTACTGTCCAACTGCCACTTTGGCGTGGCGGATTACTTTGTCGTTCAGTTTGTATCCCTCCTGCAGGCAGTCGATAACCTTACCTTTCTTATCGTCGCCCATGCCAGGAACCATCGCTACGGCTTCGTGCAGGTCGGTGTCAAAGTCGGCATCTTTGGTTTCAATCTTGCTCACGCCCTGACCTTCAAGTGTCTTTACGAACTTGTTGTAAATCAGTTCTACACCCTCGCGCAGTACCTGTGGATCGTCGGTTTTTGCACCATTGGCAATGGCGCGTTCCATATCATCGAGTACAGGCAGAATGGCCGAGATAACCTTCTCGCCACCGTTCAGAATCAGCTCGGCACGCTCTTTCAGTGTGCGCTTGCGGTAATTCTCAAATTCGGCAGCCTTGTAGAGCAGCTGTGTCTTCAGCTCCTCAATCTCCTGCTGGGCTTTTGTCAGAGGGTCAACCTCTTCTTCTTCCTTAGCAGCCTCGTCGGCAGCAGCCTCCTGATTCTCGGTTGCCTCTGCTGTCTCTTTTTCAGTGTCTTCAACGGGAGCCTCGTTCAGGTTCTCCTCGTTTTCGATGTTGATATCTTTTTCTTCCATAATAGCATTGTTTAATAGTTCTGCTTCATCAAGAGCAAAATCCGTGCCAATTGTCAATTATCAATTCTCAATTGTCAATTCTCACACGTACATCTTCTCCTTCTGAGCCTTGATGGTCTCGTCGTAGATGTATTCGTCGTAAGTTGTCAGCTTATCGATGGTGCCCTTTGGAGTGAGCTCGATAATGCGGTCGGCCACAGTGTTGATAAACTCATGGTCGTGCGATGCAAACAGAATGTTACCCTTAAAGTTAATCAGGTTGTTGTTGAATGCCTGAATACTTTCCAGATCCAAGTGGTTGGTTGGGGTATCCAGAATCAGACAGTTGGCATTCTTCAGCTGCATACGAGCAATCATACAACGCATCTTCTCACCTCCTGACAGTACGTTTACATGCTTCAGTACGTCCTCTTCCTTAAACAGCATTCGTCCCAGGAACGACTTCATGGTTACCTCGTTACCTGGTCCCCACTGGCTCAGCCAGTCAACCAGATTCATTTCGCTCTGGAAGAACTCGGTGTTATCCAATGGCAGATAGGCGGTGGTGATGGTAACACCCCACTTGTAGGTACCTGCATCGGCCTGACGGTTACCGTTGATAATCTCGAACAAGGCGGTCATAGCCTTTGGATTGTGCGAGAGGAATACGGTCTTCTGTCCCTTCTCGATGGTGAAGTTCACGTTGTCGAACAGTACTGTACCGTCGCTGTCAACAGCCTTCAGTCCCTCTACCTCCAGAATCTGTGTTCCAGGCTCACGCTCCATCTGGAAGATGATACCTGGGTATTTACGTGTTGATGGTGTAATCTCTTCTACATTCAGCTTCTCCAGCATCTTCTTACGCGATGTGGTCTGCTTTGATTTTGCTACGTTGGCGCTGAATCGACGGATAAACTCCTCCAGCTGCTTCTTCTTCTCCTCAGCCTTCATCTTCTGGTTCTGAGCCTGACGCAGAGCCAGCTGCGAACTCTCGTACCAGAACGAGTAGTTACCCGAGAACAGGGTTACCTTACCAAAGTCGATATCTACGGTCTGTGTAGAAACGGCATCCAGGAAGTGACGGTCGTGCGATACAACCAGCACGCACTGCTCCAGGTTGCTCAGGTATTCCTCCAGCCACTGAACGGTATCCAGGTCGAGGTCGTTGGTAGGCTCGTCGAGCAACAGGTTGTCGGGGTGTCCGAACAGGGCCTTAGCCAGCATTACACGTACCTTCTCGTTGTTCGAGATCTCACTCATCTGCTTGTAGTGCTGACTCTCGGCAACGCCCAGGTTCTGCAGCAGCTGTGCAGCCTCGCTTTCGGCCTCCCAGCCATTCATCTCGGCAAAAGCCATCTCAAGGTCGGCGGCACGTACACCGTCTTCCTCGCTCATTTCGGGTTTTGCATACAGAGCCTCACGCTCTTTCATGTTTTCCCAGAGTGGCTGATGTCCCATCAGCACAGTGTTCATCACTGAAAACTCATCATACTTAAAGTGGTCCTGCTCCAGCACGCTCAGGCGCTCGCCTGGCTGCATCTCGATGGTACCCTTGTTGGCCTCGAGCTCGCCGCTGATGGCACGCAGAAGGGTTGACTTACCAGCACCGTTTGCGCCGATAATACCGTAAATGTTACCACTTGTAAACTTCAGGTTCACATCCTTGTAGAGAACCTTCTTTCCAAACTGGATTGCCAGATTTGTAACTGTAATCATCTTAACTTCTTAAACCTATTATATTATTTGGGCGGCAAAGTTATAAAAAAAATCCCGAAATACCAAGAAACAATAAAAAAATCGGCAATATTTGCGTTTTTATTTGGCTCTTTCAAAATTTCATAGTACTTTTGCGCCCAAGTTCGCGCCGCTGACGTCCCTGTGAGGGCGGTTAGGTGTGGGCAACGATTTATTGGAACAGCGTCATACAACGCCTTGTTTTTGGTAGCTTGAACCTAGGAAATTCAAATGATCCAGTCGAAAACATTGCAGAGTTGATGCTACGGGTGTGGTATAACTATCCCCGTTAGTGTGCAGAGGCTTTTTTAGCCTCGAGCACACTTTACGGGTGCATTATATACCTCGGCGTGAGCGTCATTCTGTCTGCTGACTGGAAGGTTTTCCTAGGACCTAAGCTACAAGCGGGCAGAAAGAGTTCACGCTTTTTTTGTGTTTTGCTGATTCCTGATGCTTCTGGTTTTTGTACCAGATTTTTTGAGTATGAAAAAAGACTCGTCAGTAATTGAAAACCATGTCGAGACCCTAATTGCAAAAGATGGGCCTTGCGGCGGAGCCGTAAAGAAAAATGCGGGTGTAATTCGTCGTCTTCGCAGCACTAAAGATGGTCGAGTTCGCCTCACGGTTACGGCAGCCAACGCTGAAAAAACTTTCGATCCTACCGCTTGGTATGTGGCTGAGGTGAAACGTTACTCAGAGCTGAAGTGCCGTGATATGCTCAATGCTCCAGGCAAGTTCGCCTTTCCAGTCGAGGCTTATGCTGCCACACAGGCCCTGTTGCTTAGGAAAGTTGCTGCTACCGACGAACTTAAAACGGTAAAAGAAAAATTGATTATACACGGCAAGGTCTTTATTCGTATTGCCGACAAATCCCATCGTGTCGATTTGCTAAAGGGCTGTCCTTATCTCAAGTGCTTTGTTAAAGATGCCTCGCTTAATCGTACGGTTAACGATTTTACCGATTTTGCCCGTGTACCCGATTTGCAGATTCAGCAGCTTCGTAAACTATTATCATTGGCCGATGGACCTGTAGAGTATTGTGACGTGGTGCCTCAGCTACACGATAAAGTGAAAATTATCGGCGGGCAACTGTCTAAGGGCAAACTATTCAAGGATGTAAAAGGCGAGGTGACGATGACCTCTGGTCGTAAATACGCCACCGTCATTCTCGATGGCATCGGCTGTTTCAAGCTCCGCCTCCCCGCCAGCCATCTCGCCAAATATAAATAGTCATTTTTCTAAGTATGACTTACGACTACATAAAGTCTTTCTCCAAGTGTCATGCTGGCGATGCAATTACTGTCAGTTATAATGCCCCTTGCGACATTGCTCTCATTACCGAGCGCGACTTTCAGTTGACTGTGAATCGTGATGACGACAGTTTCTTGTTGCGAGTCAGTGCTGATGAGATAGACGAGTGCCATGCGTCGCTTGTGGTTCCCTTCGATGGCGATTGGCGTATGGTGGTTTTCTTGTATGATGAGATGGGTGAGTGTCGCTTTGAGATAACCTGTAAGTATCAGCCTGTAGATATTCTGCAGTACAATGCCACTCATACCGACAGTAAGATTGTTTGTAAACAAGTTGGCACCCCAGCTCCTTGCAGTCTTCAGGAGTGGAAACGTCAGACGGGTAATACCTTTAGTGGTAATATGTCCTGTTGCTGTAGTTGCTTTCGAATGGTTCCACTAACAGAATTCGAGTGTGTCAAGGTTTCTGTCGCCTCTAAAAGTGGTGCTACAGCCTATTGCGCAACTCCCATCTGCCACCACTGTGCTACCAGTTCGGATCCCATCCATTTTCTGGTTCCAACTTCCAGCCTTTCTCCATGCAAATAAATAACCCCTAAAATACCGTCAATTAATTCAAAACCCTTAATGAATTAATTCATTGCCCCTTTTGAGTTAATTCACCGCAATTCTAGGCCCTCTTCCCCCTAAAGATTTACGTACCCCTGTTAAGGGGTACTCCAATCTTGGGGGAGGCCTCTCGATTACGATGAAAAATCAAATTGATTTTGAGGCAAAACTAACTTGGTTATGATTGCTAATCAACTTGTTTTTCGATGAAAACCAATAAGGAAAATATCCCTATTTTGATACAGTTACTTTTGTCATAACTTTTAGTTGTAATTTTTATTAATATTTACCTAACATATGAATATTGCAATAGTAGGAACAGGCTATGTAGGCCTGGTAACGGGAACATGTTTTGCTGAGATGGGCGCACATGTTACTTGTGTGGATGTTGATGCACAGAAGATTCAGAAGCTTAAGGATGGGATTATGCCTATCTACGAGCCTGGACTCGAAGAACTTGTTAAACGTAATGTAGGTTTTGAGCGCCTTAAGTTTACTACCGACCTTACTGAGGTACTCGACGATGTCGAAGTTGTATTCTCTGCTGTTGGTACACCTCCAGATGAGGATGGCTCAGCCGATTTGAAATATGTACTGGCTGTTGCCCGTCAGTTTGGACAGAATATCAATAAGTATACTATTTTGGTCACCAAGTCAACCGTTCCTGTTGGTACTGCTAAGAAAGTTAAGGCAGCCATTCTGGAAGAGTTGGATAAACGAGGAGTCAACGTTCCCTTTGATGTAGCCAGTAACCCCGAGTTCTTAAAAGAGGGTGCTGCTATCAAGGATTTTATGAGTCCCGATCGTGTGGTAGTAGGTACCGAGAGTGAGAAGGCCAAGGAGGTGATGACTCGTCTTTATAAGCCATTCCTCATAAATAACTTCCGTGTTATCTTTATGGATATCCCATCAGCCGAGATGACCAAATATGCAGCTAATGCCATGCTGGCTACACGTATCAGTTTTATGAACGATATTGCCAACCTTTGCGAGCGTGTAGGTGCCAATGTGGACAGTGTCCGCAAGGGCATCGGTACCGACTCTCGTATTGGTTCCAAGTTCCTCTATGCAGGTTGTGGTTATGGCGGTAGCTGTTTCCCTAAGGATGTTAAGGCTTTGGTACATACCGGTATGGATAATGGCTATCATATGGAGGTAATCGAGGCTGTGGAGCGTGTTAACGAGAAGCAGAAATCGATTGTATACGATAAGATTATCAAGGCAGTAGGCGATGTTAAAGGTAAAACAATTGCCATCCTTGGTTTGGCCTTTAAGCCCGAAACCGACGATATGCGCGAGGCACCTGCGTTGGTGGTTATTGATAAACTGCTGAAGGATGGAGCAACAGTTAGAGTTTTCGACCCCATTGCTATGGATGAGTGCAAACGCCGTATTGGTAATGTGGTAACCTATTGCACAAATATGTACGATGCTGCCGATGGTGCCGATGTATTTGCCCTGATGACCGAATGGCGCCAGTTCCGCATGCCATCATGGAATGTTATCAAGAAAGTGATGACGGGTAACGTCGTAGTTGATGGTCGTAATATCTATGATTGTCAGGAACTCGAAGAACTGGGATTTGTTTATGCTAGAATAGGAGAAAAATTACGCCAGAGATGTTAGACCAGCCACGTAAGAATAGCGCTTTGGAAGGAGATTAGGATAAGGAAATAGAGTTGACCACAGCCATTGATAAGGTGCGAGAACGAAGTGGCATGATGTATGATATGGGTAATTTAATGCACTCATAAATGATGTTGCAATGTATTTAAATAATGTTTGAAAACAAGCCGATGAGCATCTATGAAGCATCAATATGGTCAGTATCTTTTAAGTGTTATTGAGGTAATTAAAAGTTCAAGTAATTCAAATATTTGAATAGTTACTTTGATCTTTTTGATTGAAGTGCATAGTATGGCAGATAATAAGCGTATAGCAAAAAACACATTGTTTCTTTACATCCGTTTACTTTTTGTAATGGGTGTAATGCTCTACACGTCGAGAGTCATTCTTGATGTGCTTGGGGTTGATGATTTTGGTCTTTACAACGTTGTAGGTGGCTTGGTTGGAATGCTTTCTTTTCTCCAAGGTACTTTAAGTAATGGAACCTCACGTTTTTTGACATACGAACTCGGTGCAAATAATCAAGCAAAGCTGAAGACAACATTTAGTACGGCTTTCTTCACTCATTTGATTTTTGGCCTAATTATCATCTTATTGTTAGAAACTATAGGCTTATGGTACATTTATAATAAACTTGTTGTACCTGACACTCGTTTTACTGCGGCAGTGATAGTCTTTCATATTTCGGTGTTGGCATCGCTCATAAATATTATGCAAATACCATATACGGCACTTATTATAGCCCATGAAGAGATGGGTATATACGCTTATGTGGGTATTTTTGATGCTGTTGCAAGATTAGGAATGGTTTATTTACTCTCTAATGCAAATGTCGATAAATTGATACTTTATGCAGTACTCATGGCTTTGATCCATCTATTAGTAGCATTCTGTTATTGGTTCTATTGCCGGCGAAACTATGTAGAGTCAGAACTGAAGATAGTATATGATAAGAGCATATTTAAATCCATGCTTAGTTTTTCTGGTTGGAATATATTAGCTCACATGTCCGAAACATTAAAATTGCAAGGATATCTGGTTCTTTTAAATCTCTTTTTTCAACCCTTTGTGGTAGCGGCGCAAACAATAGGAAATCAGATTTCTGGAGCGATGATGCAGTTTATAGGAAACTTCAGAAATGCTATCAATCCCCAAATTATAAAATACTATGCTGCAGGCGATTATGAAGAGTCAAAACGTTTAACATTGAGTACAACAGTACTCGTATTCGATATGGTCTTGTTACTGTGTTTACCAACGATGCTTGTGATGAATCAGATTATGAGAATCTGGCTTGTGGAAGTTCCGCCATATGCTATAGTCTTTACTCAATATATTATAATCCAACGTGTTATAAGTACATTTGATGCATCTTTTTATACTCCACTTATGGCATCTGCTAAGATAAAAACAAATTCGATTATTGGCGGTATATTTGGAGTACTTACCTTTTTTGCTCTTTATATTATATTTAAAATAGGAGGCGATGTCATGTGGTTACAATATGTCGGTTTGATTTCGATAGCTATCTATAGTTTTTGGATTAAACCTTCTCTTTTAGTTAAAGAAGTTGAAGGTTATGCTTTTAAAGATTTTATACCCTGTTTTGTCACATGCTTCAAGGTGGCGTTTCTTTCTATAGGGCTTTCTTATGGAGCGTATTTGATATTTGGAAATGATAGGTTAGGATCAGCCATTTTATTATTCTTTTTATCAGCATTTAGTGTTATATTATCCTCATATTTGTTCTTAGAGAAGTCTATGAAAGTTAAAATAAAAACTATTGTAAAAAAACGCATTCATATTATTTTCTCAAGATAGATGTATAACATTTATATAAAAACGAAAGGTATAGTTTTAGCAGGAGGCAGTGGAACACGCCTTTATCCCATAACAAAGGGTGTGAGCAAGCAATTGCACCCAATTTATGACAAACCGATGGTTTATTACCCCGTTTCTGCACCCATGTTGGCCGGGATTTGAGATATCAATATTACCTCTACTCCATATGACCTCCCTTGTTTCAAGCGCTTGCTTGGTCCTTGGAGATATTATATTTTATGACAGTGGTTTTACAGGACTGCTCCGCAAAGCCGTAAAGGATGCGGAGGAAAATGAAAAAGCGACAGAATTTGGTCTATGAAGTGAAACAAAGATTACAAATAACGAAATAAATGAAAAAGAAGCTTGCTATAATAGGAGCCAGTTACCTACAATTTCCATTGGTTAAAAGAGCCAATGAAATGGGGATTGAGACAATTTGCTTTGCTTGGGAAGAAGGAGCTGTATGTAAGGATCTGTGTGATAAGTTTTACCCAATCTCGATAATTGACAAAGATGCTATTTTGAAAATCTGTCAAGACGAGAAAATTGATGGCATTGCTACGATAGCTTCTGACACGGCGGTTGTTACAGTGAATTATGTTGCATCAATAATGGGGTTACGTTCTAATCCAGATGAGTATTCTGAGGTGACGACTAATAAATATAAGATGCGTCAGTGTTTTATGGATAATGACGTACCTTCACCAAAATTTACTCTGGCAGATAGTTCAAATCACTATCAAATCACTGGATTTAAGTTTCCACTCATTGTAAAACCGACTGACCGTTCAGGGAGTAGAGGAGTGGAGAAAGTTCTTGATCCCGTACAACTTGAAGAGGCAATTGAGAGGGCACAAAATGAGTCTTTTGAGCATAAAGCAATCATAGAAGAGTTTGTGACAGGTAGAGAAATAAGTGTTGAATCAATCTCTTATGAAGGTAAACACTATGTATTGCAGATAACAGATAAGGTAACAACAGGCGCCCCTTTCTTTGTAGAGTTGGAACACCATCAACCTTCTACACTTGCAGAAGATATTAAAATTAGAGTTCGTGATATTGTTATTCATGCACTTGATGCTTTGCATATTCAATACGGCGCATCACATGCAGAGTTGAAAATAACGGAAGATGGTGACATTCGAGTTATAGAAATAGGTGCGCGTATGGGAGGGGATTTCATAGGTTCTAATCTGGTTGAATTGTCTACAGGGTATGATTTCTTAAGGGGTGTCATTGAGGTCGCTTTAGGAAATTTTATTGAGCCAGTTTTCACCACTCATAAATACTCCGGTGTGTTCTTCCTATCTGAAGAGACGAAACAGATTAGACTGATTATTGAGAACTGGAAAAATTATCCTGGAATAGTAGAAGCAGAAATAACTGATGAGAAACTTAGGAAAATAGAATGTAGTGGTGATAGAAGTGGCTATATGATTTATCAGTCAGAGAATCGAATGACGCTTGGTGATTTTCTAAATAATACAGACATTTAATATGAGGATTCTATTTTTAGCTTCAGGCAATGGTGGAACTATGAAGTTTGTTCATCATGCAATAAAAAAATTAAACATTAAAGCAGAAATTGTAGGTGTATTATCTGATAGAGAATGTGGATCTATAGAATATGCACGAAATAATGGCATCCCTGTACATACCTTCAACCCTTGGAGAGAAAGAACAGATGAAATAGTTGAAACAATTAAGTCTTTTAATCCCGACTATGTTGTAACTAATATATTTAAGATTTTGCCAAAAGAGATATTCACATGTTGCAAAGCACAGTTTATTAACCTGCACTATTCACTCTTACCATCATTTGGAGGTGTAATAGGCTTCAAGACTCTTGAGATGGCGAAAGAGGCAAATTCACAGATAATTGGAGCAACCTGTCATTATGTAACAGAGCAAGTAGATGGTGGAAAAATTATTTCACAAGCGGCAATTGCTGTTGATTGGAATGATGAATTTGAAGCGATTGGTGACAGAATATTTAGAATAGCGTGTGAAGCGTTTCTTAATGGTTTGATGATAGCTGATAATATGAATGTAGGTGAGAGCAAGAGCTCGAATGTAATCTATTCACCCCAACTAAGATATGATAACTCTGTATTTACAGAGTCATTTTGGACTATTATAAAGAATAGTTAGGTTAATATAATAGCTTTGAGTATGATTATTAAGTCTATAACAACTCAAGATAATCCATTTAATTCGACACAAGAAATAAGGGAATGGATAGCTCAACGTAACCGAGAAGTGACAGTAAAGGTTGATCAAATACCACTCTCGGAAATGAAGTGCTGGCATAGTGATGAAGATGGAAGTATTCATCATGATTCTGGCAAATTCTTCTCCATTGTTGGCATTGATGTAAAAACCGACTATGGTACAAATAACCATTGGCGGCAGCCCATCATTAACCAGCCAGAAGTGGGGTACCTAGGTATTCTCACCAAAGTGATAGATGGCGTGTTGTACTGCTTGATGCAGGCCAAGATAGAACCTGGTAATGTTAACTGTGTTCAAATTTCTCCGACGTTACAGGCCACCAAAAGTAACTATTCTCGTGTTCATGCTGGTAAGAGTCCAAACTATTTGGAATATTTTGTCAATGCCAAGCCGGAGAATATTATCCTTGATCAACTTCAAAGTGAACAGGGTGCAAGGTTCCTGCGTAAGCGTAACCGTAATATCATAATAAAGGTAGACGAAGATATTCCTGTATTGGAGGATTTCCGCTGGATGACCTTGGGGCAGATTAAGGAGTTGATGCACGAGGACAATATCGTTAATATGGATACAAGAACGGTATTGTCAGGTCTGAAGATTAGTGACTACATTACTCCCATTGATGGATTGCGAGGAATGTCTGAGTTTGGAAGGGACTTGATTCTTTCATCAACGACCAACCACAGTTATATATCCACCAGAGAACATCTCAGTTGGTTAACAGGCCTAAAGGCTAAGTATGACTTGTGGGTTTCCCCCTGTTCAGTTTTGGATATGCCAGGTTGGAAGAAAACCGATCGTGAGATTGTTCGTGAGGATGATAAATACTTTAAGATTATAGGCGTTAATGTAACCATTTCAAATAGGGAAGTCGCTTCTTGGTGTCAGCCATTAGTCCAGCCCATGCAGGATGGTTTGTGCGCTTTTATTATCAAGAAGATTAATGGTGTTTATCATTTCTTGGTTCAGGCAAAGCTCGAGTGCGGAAACTTTGATGTAATGGAATTGGCGCCTACCGTACAATGTTTGACGGGTGAGGTAGGGAAAGAGAATAGACCAGAATTCTATGATTACGTCATGAACGCTCGGCCTGAGCAAATACTGATTGATGCTTTGCAAAGTGAAGAGGGTGGTCGCTTTTATCACGAGCAAAACCGAAATCTGATGGTGGAAGCTGACGAAGACTTCCCGCTGGAGTTACCCCCTCGTTATACTTGGATGACATTGCGTCAAATCTATAAGTTCCTGAGATTTAACAATTATCTTAACATTCAGGCCCGTAGCCTGATTTCAGCATTGAATTATAAATAAACAGTATATATTATGAGAATTCCATTTAACAAGACGTACCAGACTGGTGACGAGGAAAAGTACATGATTGATGCCCTTCGCAGTGGGCAGATTTGTGGTAATCATACTTATTGCAAGAAGGTTCTTGCGATGATGAAGGAAAAGTACGGATATGATAGTGCATTCCTCTGTCCGTCAGGTACAGCAGCACTTGAAATGGGTGTTGTACTGGCTGACTTGAAGCCTGGTGATGAGGTAATCCTTCCGTCATATACCTTCAGTTCTACGGTTAATGCAGTTGTGCTCTTTGGCGGTTTCCCTGTGTTCTGCGAGGTTGATCCCAAGACCATGAACATTGACTACACCAAGATTGAGGCATTGATTACTCCCAAGACAAAGATGATTATGCCTATTGACTATGCAGGTGTACCTTGTGATATTGATGAGATCCGTGAGATTGCTGACCGTCATAATCTGATTGTTTTCCAAGATTGCGCACAGTCCTACGGTAGTTACTACAAGGGTGTACCTTCTGGTAAGAAGGCTCATATTGCGGCTTTCTCATTCCACGAGACCAAGAACTACAGTGCCGGTGAGGGCGGATTGCTGATTAACAATGTACCAGAATGGCACCAAAGAGCGACTTTCCTTCAGGAGAAAGGTACCGACCGTAGCTTGGTTATCAATGGCCAGAAAAATAAATATAGTTGGGTTGACAAAGGCTCTAGTTATCTTCTTTCTGATGTTCTTGGAGCAATGCTTTATGCTCAGTTGGAGCATGAAGAAGAGATTAAGGCAAAGAGAGGTAAACTTACTGAAGCATATACAAAGCTCTTCGCCCCTTATGTTGAGAAGGGCATTATTGGTGTATTCCAGCCTAAGGAATATGTTCAGTTGAACCATCATGCTTATTGGGCAGTATTCCCCACACTGGAGGACAAGCTTAACTTTATGGGCAAACTGAAGGAGAAGGAAATCTATGTGTATATTGGTTATATGCCTCTGCATTCTGCACCGTACGGATTGCGTTTAGGTTACAAGCCTGAGGATCTACCTATCACAGAGGATTTGGGTAATCGCATTGCCCGTCTGCCGTTCTACACAAGTCTCGCTGATGAAGGGCTTGACTACACCATCGAGAACATGAAGAAGGTGCTTGTTGATATGTACGGTTTCTAATACAAGACAAATGATAAGAATAGGTATAATCTGTCCTTCAGAAATTGCCTTCAGACGCTTTTTGCCTTCATTAAAGTTGGCAGAAGAGTTCGAATATATAGGAGTGGCAATTGCGAGCAAAGAAGAGTTCGTAGGTGCTACGGATGAGATTCTTGCCAAAGAAAGACAAAAGGCACAAACATTTGTTGATAACTATGGTGGTAAGATCTTTGAAGGTTATGGTACACTGATTTCATCTGAAGAGGTTGATGCCATTTACCTTCCACTTCCTCCGGCACTGCATTTCAAGTGGGCAGAAAAAGCTTTGCTGAACAACAAGCATGTTTTTGTGGAGAAGCCTTCTACGACTTGTCTGAAAGACACCCAAAGGTTGGTTGATCTAGCAAAGGAACGCAATCTTGCCTTACATGAGGACTATATGTTTGTGTTCCATAACCAGTTAGAAGCCATCAATGACATTGTACGTAGTGGAGAGATTGGTGATGTACGTCTGTATAGAATCACCTTTGGATTCCCCAGACGTGATGCCAGAGATTTCCGATACAACAAAGAATTAGGAGGTGGCGCATTACTGGATGCTGGTGGCTACACCATGAAGTATGCTACTACGCTCCTTGGTATGAGCGGAAAATTGGCAGCAGCCACTGCAAATTATCTGCCTGATTTTGAGGTGGATATGTATGGTTCTGCTACTATGGTCAACGATGAAGGTGTTGTAGCCCAACTGGCATTTGGTATGGATAACGACTACAAGTGTGATGTGGAGATATGGTGCAGTAAAGGAACGTTGACTTCAAGTAGAGTGCTGACCGCCCCCACAGGTTTTGTACCCACCTGTACTATCAAGAAGAACCAGGAGTACGAGACGCGCAATCTGCCTGCTGATGACGCCTTCCTGAAATCTATTCAGCGTTTTAGATTGTGCGTTAAGGATGATGCGGTTCGAAAAGAGAATTATGAGTTGATTGAATATCAGGAAGCTTTGGTAGAAAAGTTCCGTGAATTGAGCAAGATGGACGGTGAATGAATACAAGTTACATCATACACGACTGTACATTGATAGACATTGCCACGTTCACAGATGAGCGTGGAGCAATCAGTGTGATTGATAAAGAACTTCCTTTTGAGGTAAAGCGGGTCTTTTGGCTGCATCATATTCAGGAAGGAAAAGATAGGGGTGCTCATGCTCTTCTGGAGGGAATGGAAATAATGATTGCGGTCCATGGTTCGTTTGTGGTGGACTTGGATGATGGAAAAGAGAAAACAAGTGTTTTGCTCGATGACCCTTCAAAAGGCTTGATAATACGCCCTGGGGTTTGGTTTAGGACCCATAGTTATAAAGAAGATGGTGTTTCGTTGATACTTGCTAATGAAGAGTACAGCAGAGACAGATATACATACAATTATGAAGACTACAAGATGTTAAGAGGAATAGCCAGTGGAAAATAAAAAAAATATATTAGTATTAGCTTCTTATGACGAACACGGTCAGGGGCACGGATGGTCTGTGTATAACCTGTTCAAGTCATTAGGTTTTAATGCGGATTTTATATGCCTTATCCGTAAACATGCAGAAACGAAAAAATATATTATTGATGCAACCAATAATGGGAATTGGAGGTATCGGTTTTTTAAATACTTAAGATTCTTGGGATTCCTAATGTTTCCATTTCATAGGAATATGAGATGGTTCTATAAGGGGTATAGTTTTGCCAATGCCAACGAAGTCCTCAGCAGAATAGAAACAAAACCTGATTATATTCTTTTCTGTTCATATATGCATTTTATGACACCGAAGAATATCTATAAGGTTTGGAAGGCCACAGGTGCTGAGATGGTAATAAACATGGTAGACCCTCAAATATTAGGGGGAGGATGTAATTTTCCTGTAGGATGTAATAGAGGATATGAACACGGATGTAACCCCTGCCCCCTATATCCTTATTTGGGCTTTATCCCTAAACGCATCGTGGCGCAAAAAGAAAAGTATTTTAGCAGAATACCTTTTCATTTAGTGGGTGTGAAGTATGATTTGGATAAAGCGGAAAAAGTGTCTTATTTGAAGGACAAGGTCAAGCATGAGATGATTTATATCCCCCAAATTCCATTCAATAAGTCTAAACACGAAGCTCGTAAGCGATTTGGGTTAAAAGACGGTGATTTTGTAATGTTGGCGGGTGCTGTCAATATTAATAATCCAGCCAAAGGATTCCGGGAGTTAATGACCAGCCTTACTATATTTGCAAATAAAATATCAGAAAGAAAAGTCACATTAATGTTGCCAGGTAAGATTATGATGAATATAAATCTTCCTGAGAACATCACCCTTGTTACTCCAGGTTTTTTAAGCCTCGAAGATCTTTATACGGCATTCTATGCTTGTGACGTATTACTTTCTCCATCCTTAGAAGATAGTGGCCCTATGATGGTGAACTATTCTTTAATGTGTGGGCGACCTGTTGTAGCATTCCCCATTGGTATTGCCATAAATCTGGTAAAACACAAGGTTACTGGATGGATGGCAGCGCATGGTGACTGTTATGAGTTTGCGGAAGGAATTAATTGGGCCTATAATCAAGATCAGAATAGCCTTGCAGTCATTGGGAATGATTGTAAGAACCATATTAAATCATACAGTGAGCATCCATGGTATGAGTTTATGTTGAAATAAAACGCATATGGCTATAAAAATATTCTCTTTATTTTCTTTGTTACCAGTTCTTTATGTTCTAAACAAGATAAGGAAACGACGGGATTTTTCATGTGCTGATATCCTCCTTTTTTTTGAAACACTCTATGTGGCCTTTGTCCCTTTAATAGGAAACGAGGAGCTTATCAAATACAGGGTTGTAAGAGAAAATTATAGCGTGCAATTGGATCTTTTTTTAATTTACAACCTGTTTGCATGGTTATTGGTAATTATTGATATCGTTTTTTTTCATAATTCAAACAACAAAAACACATTACTTAATGTTACCGGCTATATAAGGACTTGGGTAAAGAGAAACATACTGCCAAATAAGATTTTAGTTTTCTTGATAATCTTATCCATTCTTCAGTGGGGTATTAACATGTCATCTTATACTCGAGATGTGGAAATGGGGCTAGGCTCATTGGACCAAAGACGTGATAACATTGCAGAAACAAATACACCATTTAGTTTGTGGCTTAATAGTGGTCTGCATTTTATAAGACTATATGTGGTGTTTATGACGTCTGTATATTTTTTTCAGAAAAAAGTCCTTGGAAAGAAAATTGAAAAGAAATGGTTATTTGGCATACTCGTTATTTCAGAAGCATTTCTTCATTTACAGATATCTCGTATTTATGTATTGGAGTCTGTCGTACTTGTCTTGCTTATATATTATTCGCTATTTAAGGCGCAGATTACTTTTAAATCCATATTTAAAGGTGTTGTGTCACTTGTGCTTGTTGTATTATTGGTTTTTCCTTTAATAACAGGTTTCCGTTCTGCCAGATATGCAATGATAGGAGGTCATCTGAATAGTGATAATATAGTCGAAGTTGTTGGAACAGGAATAAGAATGATGATGGATGGTGACATTGATATGGAAGATGCAGATAATAAAGATACAAGAATGTGGGACATGTATGAGGCACTGTGCTTAGGATGTCGGTCTGATTATCAGGGGTATGGTGAATTGACTGCTAATGCAATCTCTGTTGGCATCCCCAGTATCATCTATCCAGATAAATCTAAGACAGGTAGTCAAGGTATTATAGAAGTAGAAACTGGTGCAAATACAGATATTGCCGATTCAATGCTTCTATTAGGTATAATGGAATTTAAGTTCTTAAGCCCAATATTATGTGTTATGTATTATGGAATATTCATAATATCTCTTATGTTAATACACAGGTTCATAAAAAATACTTTTTATAATTCCAATGCCATAATAATAATCTTTATTTGCGTCTTTATGTGGCTTAATCGTATAGAGATGACATTTGATAGTTTAATAGCGACCATCATTAATATGCTTATTTGGTATAGTATTTTATTAATTTCTCTTGGTGTATTTAATATCAAGAACAAATATATATATGCGCAATGAGGAGTGCAGTCCAATTGTCTATTTTTTCGGTTGTCATTTTTTTGTCTTATACAGAAATTGCTGTTGCGAATGTATTAAATGGCGTAAATAATAAGACAAAGATAATCCTTGCTCAGAATTATGTTAATGGTGCTAATACACTAACACAAAAGATGATAGATAAGGCCAACACTAGTTATGTTTTTCAATATGACTTTGTCTTGGATGCAGATATAACACTCCCCAAAAATTGCTTTTTCGAATTTGATGGAGGAAAAATAGATTTTAATGGGCATCGAATATATGGAACAGTAACAAATAATATTATAAACATAGATAATTTTGCCTTGAGGGGAAAATCGGACGTCACAGGGGAATTGAATAATATATTTTCTATAGCAAAGAAAGGATGTACTGTCTGTTTCCCTGGTGGCGTTTATAATATAACTGGTATAGTTGAAGTACCAAGGAAGTGTCATGTTATAGGAGCTGATAGTAACACTGTAATTAAAATAAACAAACCATTTTCTTGTATAGGTATATTAATTAAAGGTGACGGATCAATAATTGAAAGATTATGTATAAGGTCGGATTTAGACTATTTATACAATCATGATTACAGATGGGGTAGTAAAGAGTTTGGCCCAAATGCAGATACAGGAGTAATGATTATAGCAAATAATTGTATTGTTAGAAAAATTAAAGTTCGCAATCTAAGACAAGGCATATGGCTTGGGAATGATTATATAACCAAAAGATATAAGAATAATATAGTTGAAAACTGCAATATAGATAGCTGTGCTATTTGTATTTGTGCCGCTTCGCAGATAAAACCGACTATAGCTAATTGTGAGGGTAGTTATATAACATTTGACGAAAAGAGTTGGCCACCACATTTTGTCTATTTTACTACAGGTAGAACAGATTCCTTTATTAGAGACTCATATCAGATTTGTATAAGCAACATTTCAGCAAAGCAGTTAGATGACTTCTATATGACTGCAATTCAACTCAAGGGATGTCATAAGGGAAAAGTAGAAAACATCAATGCATTTGACGGATGCTTGTTTAGCATATCTCATGGCACAAGTGATCTGAAAATATCAAATTGCTTTTTACATAATGGGAACGGCACTAAATTTCGGATGGTATATGTTTCAAAGGCCGGAGGGGAATCATGTAAAAGTATATTGTTTAAAAACATAAATCTTCAGGGGAAAGGTGATTTCGTTGGTTTTCAAGATACTAAGGATGTTAAGATGTATGGTTTAAAAGCACAAATAACCGAAATCCTAAAACAGAATGGAATATTTGATGCCGATAACGAAAATCTTGTTGTTTCTGATGCTTCGTTTTACGTAGAAGGTGGTAACTCTGTTGGTGATAAAAACAGCTTAATTGACTGTATGAGCGGGAGTAAAAATTCATTATATAGGGATATCGCTGTTACTCCAAACTATAAAGGTAGGATAAATATTAATGGTACAAATTCTACATTTACTAATAGCTTTTCCCGCTTTAATGGTGTGATATATTGTAGTAGTGAATCTGCTAAAATCCTTTCTGATGATGTTGATATCGAAAGGCGCGAAATCATTACTGAAAAAGCAGAAAATTACGACTTAATAATAACAAACTCTTTTAAGAAAAAAGAAGTAGTAATATCTCCAGAAGCCACAATTAGTCACATGTCGTTAAGGCTTATGGAACCTTTTAGAGATAAAGATTTATATAAGTTACCTATTGGCTCTTCTTTTTATATGACATTTTCAAATTCGTCAAATAAAGAAATCGAGCTGTCTATAGATGAGGTTAATGGTATGATATGTCGATCAATTCCATATTGTGGAACGGAACTTCCCTTGAAGATTCCAATAAGAGGAGAGTTAAACGTTGTATTGAATAAATATTCTGATGGTTGGGCTATAGATTGTTTATAGTTATTGAAATGTTATATACGATTTATGTAATATGACAGAGGTGATGCCTCATGTAGAAGATAAAGATTTGGATGCGTTTATAGTAGAAAATGAACCAGCGAAGCTTGTGCTATAACATTCATATTCCTAGAGAATGGAAAAAAATGACAAATGATAACCTAACGCATAAGAATTAATGAATCATACCACTTTGATGACAATTAATACAAATTCAGATTTATAATAATGATAATTACTAAGACACCATTTCGTATGTCCTTCTTCGGAGGAGGTACCGATATACCAGCCTTCTTTAATAAACATTCTGGGGCTGTTATCTCAACGACATTCGACAAGTACTGCTATGTAAATGTAAGGCATCTTCCTCCGTTTATGCCATATATATCAGAGTTGGTATATAGCAAGTTCGAGAGAGTTAACAGCATAGATGAAATAATACACCCTCTGATTCGTGAATGTATGCGTCTGCATGATATTCATGAAATCAGACTGACTTATGAAGGAGACTTACCTGCGCGTACCGGACTTGGTACAAGTAGTACTTTTGCTGTTGGTATGTTGAACGCTTTTTGTGCCCTGAAGGGTAAAATGATGAGCAAACACCAACTAGCAGAAGAAGCTATCTATATAGAAAGAGAGGTTCTTAAAGAGCATGGGGGGTGGCAAGATCAGGTAGCAGCTGCTTTTGGCGGATTGAACCGTATCGACTTTGCAGATAATCAATTTAAGGTAACACCTATTATCATTCATCCTGACAGAAAGAAGGAACTTGACCAGAATCTAATGTTGTTCTATACTGGTGTTCAGCGTTTTTCATCGGAAATTCAGGCTGATACATTTGCAAAGCCCGTTGATAAGACAAAACAGTTGCTTGATATGCTGGCTTTGGTTGATGAAGCTCAGGGTATATTAACTAACAAGGATGCAAGCCTTAATGAGTTTGGAAAATTACTTGACTATACTTGGAAACTTAAACGAGGCACAGGCAATAAGGTGAGCAATAATACTATTGATGAGTTATATAACAAAGGAATAGAAGCTGGTGCATTAGGTGGTAAATTACTTGGTGCAGGCGGCGGCGGATTCTTGCTGTTCTATGTTGAGAAAGAAAAGCAGGAGAATGTGTTGAAGGCCCTTGATGAACTTATGTATGTACCTTTCCAATTTGAGAGTGAAGGATCGACAGTGATTCATTACAATCCCATTGTGTATATTCCAAGAAAAGAAATAAAGATTGACTAATATGAGTTATATTGTAACAGGAGGTGCTGGTTTCGTAGGCTCCAATATGGTAAAGACATTGAATAAGTACGGTATCAAAGATGTCGTTATCGTAGATAATTATGATGAGAGTAAAATGCCCAATCTTTTGGATTTGCAATTTACTGATTATATAGATTATAGTGATGGACTAGATGCCGTAGAACAGAAATTACGAGATATTTCTAAAATTGATGGAATCTTTCATATAGGTGCGGACGCAGATGTGTTGGATTATAATCCTAAGCACATGATGTTGCTTAACTATGAGTTTTCAAAGATGTATTGTAAGGTGGCAAGTGACAATAAAGTTCCATTTGTTTATGCATCATCTTCTGCTGTATATGGCAACAGTAAGACACAAGATGCAACATCTGAAAAGGTGTTGCCTCATAATATCTATGCTTGGTCTAAGTGGCTCTTTGATAGATATACCATTGCTAATATGGGCACTTTTGGAGGCAGAGTAATTGGCTTCCGTTTCTTCAATGTTTTTGGTTGGGGCGAATTCCATAAGGGTAAGAATGCCAATATCGTTTATCGTTTCTATCGCTATTTGAAGGATGAAGGCAAAATCCCATTGTTTAAGGGAGATATTATACGAGACCATGTTTATGCAGAGGATGTTACAGAGGTGCTTTATCAGGCAATGATAAACAATCAAGTTAAGAGCGGTATCTATAACTTAGGTGGCAACCATCCTATTTCTCATTTAGAGATAGCAGGTTTGGTTGTAGAGACACTGATGAATAATAACGTTGTTCCTGTTATTTCCAGTCCTAATGACTACATCGAAAGAATAGATATGCCAGAAGAGCTAAGGACTAAATTCCAATTCTATACACATTCAGAGAACCAAGAGGCGTGGATTTCGGAAATTACGAAGAATAATTATGAAAAGATGAGGTTATATATTGAAAACCTTGTCAAATATAATAAATAATCGCCATGGAGTCACAAAAACAAATAGAGGAATTAATAAAGAGATATCCTGCATTGGAGACATGTAAGAATGAGATTCTTGCAGCCTATGAAATATTGGTCGAAGCATATGGTAATGGCCGCAAACTTCTTGTTTGTGGTAATGGTGGTTCTGCTTCCGACTCTGAACATATTGTTGGAGAGTTGATGAAAGAGTTTAAATTAAAGCGTAAGGTTTATAGTGATCAGATAGCCGCGTTAAAGGAGATTGATCCAGATTTAGGCCAGGTTTTAGCAAATCACCTTCAAGGGGCTTTGCCTGCTATTTCTTTGACAGGGCACTCTTCTCTACAAACAGCTTTTATGAATGACGCTGTTCCAGAATTGGTATTTGCCCAACAAGTAAATGGCTATGGTAAGCCTGGTGATGTTTTCCTTGGGATATCTACTTCTGGTAATAGTAAGAATGTATTATATGCTGCTGTGAATGCAAAAGCCAAAGGGCTAAAGGTGATCGGTCTGACAGGTGCAAAAGAGAATAAACTGATGAAGTATGCAGATGTTTGCATTCGCGTACCAGAAACAGAGACATATAAGATACAGGAGTTGCACTTGCCGGTGTACCACAGCCTGTGTTTGATGTTGGAAGATCATTTTTTTGGAGAATAACATATGAAAGTAGTAATTATGGCGGGTGGTCGAGGTTCTCGTATCGCTGAACTCTTCCCCGATATACCTAAACCATTGATTCCTGTGGACGGAATGCCGATTCTCGAAAGGGAAATAAGTTCACTAGCTGCTCAAGGTTTCAAAGATTTGATTCTAACTGTAGGTTATCTAGCAGAAAAGATAATGGGCTATTTGGGAGATGGCAGTCAGTTAGGGGTAAAGATTGATTATTTTGTAGAGGAAACACCTCTTGGTAATGCGGGTGCTTTATTCCAATTAAAAGATAAAATTGGTGATGAACCATTCTTGCTTCTCAATGCTGATGCAGCCTTTGATGTCGATTTTAATCGTATGGTTGAATTTCATAAGCAGCATGGAGGACTTGTGACGCTCTTTACACATCCGAACTCCCATCCTTATGACAGTGGATTGATAATTGCAGATAAGGATGGTAATGTAAGCAAATGGCTTAGTAAGGAAGATGAACGCCCTGTGTGGTACAGCAATCGAGTAAATGCAGGGCTTCATATAATAGATCCAAAGGTTCTTGAACTTAGTCTTGAGAATTTAGAGATAGATGCTGAGACTGGTTTCCCGAAAGGCAAGGTTGATTTGGATCGCCAGATTCTCAAACCATTGTGCGGATCAGGCAAGATGTTCTGTTATGACAGTCCGGAATACGTGAAGGACATGGGAACACCAGAACGCTATCATCAGGTCGAAACTGACTATCAGAATGGTGTTGTACAGGCAAAAAATCTCCATAATAAGCAAAAGGCCATCTTCTTGGATCGTGATGGCACTATCAATAAATATGTTGGCTTTCTTCGAAATATTGACGATTTTGAACTGATTGATGGTGTGTCTGAAGCCATAAAGATGATAAATCAAAGCGGTTATCTGGCTATTGTCGTCACCAATCAGCCTGTTATTGCCCGAGGTGAAGTGACATGGGATGAGCTTCATGAGATACATAAGAAAATGGAAACACTTCTTGGTAAAAAAGGGGCTTATATTGATGGTATTTATATATGTCCTCATCACCCTGACAAAGGTTTTGAGGGAGAACGTTCCGAATATAAGTTTGACTGTGAATGTAGAAAACCGAAACCAGGTCTGCTGTTACAGGCTGCAAAGGATTTCAATATAGATTTGTCAAAATCATATATGATAGGTGATAGCGTAAGTGATGTACAGGCAGGAATAAATGCGTTTGTTAAAGAATCCATTATGCTCACCCCCGAGGCTGGGAATGGATTGCCCCAAGCAATAGCAAGTATAATTAATCCTTGAACCAATGGAAATTGTTTTTTTTTATAGAAACGGAAGAAATGGAGCAGTAAGTATACAAGAGAATTTTACTCCTTTGATAGAAAAGATGAAAAGGGATAATGAACTATATATTTACAATGTTCCTTATGATGGAAGTAATCCTATTCATTTATTAAAGAATATTCTTTTTATTCGGAAGCATTCTACAAAGAAAGGTGTAAATCATATCTCTGGGGATATTCATTATGGGATTTTAGGTCTTTTAGGGCGGAAATCGGTTCTTACGATACATGACGATTATGCTATCAGACAAGCGAAGAGAGGATATTTGGATAAAATATACAAATGGATTTTTTGGATTTATTTACCTATAAAGTTTGCAAAAGCACCTATTTGTACGACACCATCAACACTGAGAAATATCAAAAACCTATATAACTCATCCAAACTTAGGGTAATTACTCATCATGTAGTCCCTAAGGGGCTTGTGGATGTACATAAGCCATTTAACAAAGGATGTCCTAGATTATTACAAATAGGAACGGCTAATAATAAGAATCTTGAGACAACAATCAAAGTTGTCAAGGACATAAAGTGTAAACTGATTATTTTAAAACCGCTAAAGCTAGAACAGACACAGCTCCTTAACGAGGCTCATGTTGATTACGAGAACAGATACAATCTTCCATACGATGAGGTTATTAAGGAGTATCAACAGTGTGATGTTGTTCTGTTTCCTTCTCTTTTTGAAGGATTAGGTGTCCCTATTTTTGAAGGTCAGGCTGCAGGGAAACCTGTTATAACCACTAACAAGGAACCTATGAATTGGACTGCAGGTGGAGGTGCTGTGTTGTTGAATGATCCATTGGATGTGGAAGAATATCGCAACAAATTAATGCGAATCATCAATGACGATGATTATCGTAACGATATCGTAGTGAAAGGAAAAGAAAATGTAAAGCGCTTTTCCTTAGATAATGCTGTAGCAAAATATATGGAATTATACAAATCATTGTAGGATTTATTATCATGAAAGTTTTACATATCGGAACACTTGATGTGAATGCGGGTGGACCAGCGATGAGTACCTACCTTACCCTAAAGGGAATTAGGGAAAGGGGTGTTGATGCTCAGTTAGCGATGTTCCCTTTATCTCCAGGTGGCAGACTGCGAGGGAAGGATGTACCAGTGAATTATGTAAGTCCCTTTAAGGAAGGTAAATTCCTATATTCGCCATCATTGAAAAGAGAATTAGAGCAGATGGGCGATTATGATATTTATCATGCTCAAGGTGTGTGGCAATGGCCGACATACGCGCTTGTGGACGTAGCAAAGAAACAAGGGAAACCATATTTGATAACTCCACGAGGAATGCTTTATCCTCAGGATATCGCAAAGTCGAGTACGTTCTTCAAGAAGCTATCGCTGAAGTGGCGACTGTTAAAAGACTTGAACCAAGCAGCATGCGTTCATGTAACGTGTAAGGACGAAATGATTCATTGCAGAAACCTTGGCGTAACATCGCCTATAGCTATCATCCCCAACCCTGTAGAAATAAAAAATTATCCTTATCAGAAAGGGGATAATGTGCGCAGGATAGGTTATCTTGGACGTGTGTCACGAAGAAAGAATATAGAGGGACTGATACATGCTTTTCATGAGTTGGGGAGGGAGGCGAAAGATGCCGAATTGTTAATCATTGGAGGTGGTGATGATGAGTATGAGCGTTATCTGAATCAACTTGTGGATCAGTATCAACTGAAAAATGTGAGATTTGCAGGCTTCTTGTCTGGAGAAGAAAAAGACAAAGCTCTAGCATCATGCTCAGTATTGGCTATGCCAAGTGAGTTTGAGAACCTTGGTAATGTTGTACTTGAAGGATTGGTTAGAGGTATTCCATGTATTGCTACAACTGGTAGCCCATGGGAAGAATTATATACCCACCATTGTGGGTGGTGGGTGCCATATACGCAGGAGGATATCACTTTTGCAGTGCGCAGTGCTATAAATGCTACTGATGAAAAACTCCAGATGCTTGGTGCAAATGGTCGAAAGTTGATGGAAACAAATTATAGTGTAGAGAAGATTGGCGAAAAAATGTTTTCGCTGTATAATTGGATTCTTGGAAATGAGAATAAACCAGAATTTGTATTTGTCGTATAGAAGGTGATTTTAAATAGCATGATGGTTAGAAAAGATTTGCTAATATGTGGTCATCGTTCATTTGTGGCCACAGGGCTCATAAATAAACTAAAAGGGGAGAATCTGTCATTTGATACTTTCTCTCGTGGAAAGGAGTATAGGGCTGATGAAAATATAAGTGGTGATGTTCTCAGATTGAGTGAGAATAAGTTTTTAATTGAATATAATACTATTATCAATTTCATAATTCTGAAAGGATGTTCTGTTGAAGATAATTTGAAGTACATTCAGTCACTATTGCAATTTTGCAGAGAAAAGAAGGTTAAACGACTTATTCAGATATCCTCAATCAGTGTATACCCAAACACTGCACTGAGAGTAACAGAAGAAAGTGAAATTGAAGATGACTGGCATAACAAAGGCGGTTATGCTAGTATCAAAGTTGCTGTAGATCACTATCTTGAAGAGCATAAGCCAGAGGGGCTCGAGGTGGTTTATGTAAGGCCTGGATTTATCTATGAGAAAAACCATGAAATCAGCAAAGCTGGTATCCTGAAAAGTAAATTCGGCCTTAACGTATTGCTCGGTGACAAGAAAACGGCTTTGCCTCTGGTAAGTAAGACGAAGATACATGATGCTTTGATAAGAATAGTTAAAGCAGAGAAATGTGAAAAGGTATATTTATTGCTTAATCCTGACCAACAGGAAGGTACCAAATATAATTTTGTCACGAGACAATGGAAAGTGAATCCACTGACTTTGCCTTCTGCACCTTTATTGATAGCTGCTAAACTATTGAAAAGTATCGGGATCTTTAAGGAAAGGCACTATCTGAAAGTAGTTGGGTTGTTTAAAAGGACGTGGTTTGATTCACGAGAGACAGAGAAGGCTCTTGGCATGAGTCTTGAAAAACGGAGGTTTGCAGTGCTGGGAGCAGGAACTTATGGCAGTTATGTGAGTAATCTCCTTTCAGATGTATATCCTCATGAAGAAATAACACTTTATGATGTAGGAGACGAACATCTAAAGACTGAGAGCGAAGTTGGGTTCTTGAGTCATATCATAGGAGCTCCTTACGAAGGACTACAGAAAGCACGATTCTTTGGATATGGAGGAGCTAGTGTAAAATGGGGCGGACAGTTGCTGACATTTGGAGATAATGATTTTAAAAATCCAACGCCTTATATAAAGGATGTTGTAGAGCTGAACAAAAAATGGAAAGACGAAGTGCTTGCTAAGTTTGGATTAAAGAATAATATCCCTGAAGAAAGACTCAACGAACAATTGTTCACCAAAACAGGTATATGGTTAAGTTACTTCCATCGTAATCTTTTTAAGCACTTTGGCATCAATAAGAACATACAGATTAAAATAGTTCCACATTCTAGGGTGACTAAGATAATTCAAGAAAATGGTTTTATAAGTGGATTTGAATGTATTAATAACGGAAGAAAAATAATCGTAGAAGGGTATGACCATTATTTTCTGACTACAGGTGCATTTGAGAGTTGCAGACTACTTGTGCATTCTGGTTTGTCGAAAGATGAGGGAAAAATGATGTTCAGTGATCATTTAAGCCAACGTGCATTCAAGGTAACAAGTGGACCCAAGATGGGCGACCGAGATTTTACGTTTCATGTACAGGGAGCGTCGTTGGTCACAAAACGATTTGTCGGCGAGGTGGATGGGTATTCATTCTATTCACAACCCATCAACAACGAGAATTTCCCATTCTTTAAAGACTTGAAAAGACTGTTGTTTGGTCATGAGATAAAGTTGTCAATCATTTGGGATATTATCAAGAATATCCCTTCCTGTATTGCATTTGCCTGGGACATGATAATCTTGAAAAAACTCTATGTATATAAAAACGAGTTTGAACTCCAAATAGATATTGAGGCCCCGAGAGAATCCGGTTTGATAACCATGAATCAGCAGAAGGATGGATTTGGAGAGAATAGCATCAATGTTGACTTGAAAATACTACCTCGGACAGGAGAGTTGTTTACAAAGGCTCGCGCTATCGTTAAACAATGGCTGGATGAGAATAACGTAACTTACACAGAACTCCCCTTCAGCACTACAGCAGAGAAGTATGAGGATGTATATCATCCATTTGGTATGTTCTGCGACTTCGATAACGTTAATGACTATTTCCACTACTTTGACAACATGCTAGTGGTAAATACGGGAGTATTACAACGAGCAGGGGGCATAAATTCTACTGGGGCAGTGTTTCCATTATTGGAGGAATATATAAATAATATATTATAAGAATGAATGCTATTATAGAAAGAGGGCATGTGTCTCTAAAAAATAAAATAGCTAGATCCATCTGGAATGTTGTTTATATTCTATTGTTTCGGCCATTTGGAACAAAGCTGTTTCTTCCTTGGAGATTGTTCCTGTTGAAATTGTTTGGTGCAAAAGTCAATTGGGACTCTGGTGTTTACTCGTCAACTAAAATCTGGGCTCCCTGGAATCTTCAACTGGGTCACAACGCATGGCTCGGACCTCATGTGATTTGTTATAATCAGGCTTTGGTAAAACTGAATGACAACGTTACCATTTCTCAATATAGCTATATATGTACAGCTGGTCATAAGATAGATGTGGTCAATACATCTGAAGACGGACTTATTGTAGCCCCGATAACCTTTGGGAAATCAGCATGGGTAGGAACACGTGCCTTTATTGGTATGGGGGTTGAGATAGGTGAAGAAGCAATCATTGGTGCAACAGCCTCTGTATATAAAGATGTTATACCAAGGGCTGTTGTAGGCGGAAATCCTGCAAAAGTCATTAAAATGAGATATGCAACAAAAAAATAAAAAAATATGTTTGGCTTGTTCTGCAGGCGGACATTTGCGTGAATTACAGTTAGCTATAGGTAATATTCCGAATGATTATGATTGCTATTGGTTGACACTGAAAACAACTTCAACTAAAGCTTTCCTAAAAGATAAAGAACATGTTTTCCTCACAAATTTCCAGCCTGCAAAAAAGTGGACATTGTTGGTTAATTGCATACAAGCCGTTTTCTGGGTTTTGGTTAAACGTCCTGATGTTATTATAACAACAGGAGCGGGTGTGGTAGTACCAACAGTTTTCTTTGCAAAGAAATTATTAGGGACCAAAGTAATCTTCATAAATTCTGCTGCTGATGTGGTACGTGCTTCTCGTACGCCTGTATGGATAGAAAAATATGCAGATTTGTTTATGGTTCAATGGGATGATATGTTGAAGATATTCCCAAATGCAATTTGTTGTGGTGTGCTATGATATTTGCTAGTTTAGGAACAATGGATATGCCGTTCTATAGAATGGCAAAGGCTGTAGATGATTTTGCGGCTTTATGTAATGAAGAAGTTGTAGTGCAGACAGGATATACGGATTTTGAGTATGAGCATGCCCATGCTTTCCATTTTTGCACTAAAGAAGAAATGCAAAAGTATATCAGAGAAGCAAGTGTTCTTATCTTACAAGGGGGGTGGGGAGCTATTTCTGAAGCTATGGAACAGCATAAGAGAATCGTTGTTATACCCAGACATGACGGAATTGAACATATTCATGATCAGTTTCAACTAGTTCGGAAATTAGACGCTCTGGGGTGCGTGATTGGACTCTTTGATGAGAAAGAACTTCCAAAGGCTGTTCAAAGAGCGTTATCTACTGAATTCAAACAGTTAGCGAAAGGAAACGCTGAAACAATTATTAGAGATATGCTTTCTGAGTGGTTTAAATAAATAGGAGAATGAAAGTTTCAATAATAACTACATGCTACAATAGAGCTACTACAATACAAGGTGCCATTGAGAGCGTATTGGCACAGGATTATCCTGATATCGAATACATTATAGTTGATGGTTTGTCGAACGATGGATCAATTGATGTCATTAGCCGGTATAAAGAAAAAGTAGCGAAGATAGTATCAGAGAGCGACCACGGGATGTACGAGGCTATCAACAAAGGTATTAGGATGGCAACTGGTGATATCATCGGCTTGGTGCATTCTGATGATTTTTTGTACGACAATCATGTGATATAGGATGTTGTGAAGCGGTTTAAAGATACTAATGCTGATTTTTTGTATGGTGACGGCGTACTTGTGAATGCTTATGATACCAATAAACCAGTGCGTAATTGGATAGGAGGAATGTATCACCTGAAGGTGTTTTGTAGGGGGCATGGTGATTGTGAAAACTGATGGATGGACGAGCATATCAGATTGTTTGATGGTAAGGCAATTACCATAGAAGATGGAAATCAAGTTGATGCAAATTTGAATGATCTGACCTGGTGGACGGAGAAACATAATGGTTATGCCACGCGTGAGATGGCAGATATGTTGATGATGGAATATGGACTGGATGCCAAGGCAGAAGAGGTTGTTCCAAAGTTCTTTGGAACAGAGGAGCAGCGTAAACGTTGGTTGAAATTGAAGTATGTTAAGTCGCCATTGTTTGTAAGACCTTTTGCGAATTTCTTTATTCGCTACATCCTAAAAGCAGGGTTCTTAGATGGCAAGGAAGGATTCCTGTGGCATATCCTTCAGGGGTTCTGGTATCGTATGTTGGTTGACGCCAAAGTGTATGAGATAAAGAAACAATTTGGTTTTGACAAAGAGAAAGTGAAATCATATATTAAGGAGAAATATTGCCAGCCCATATGTAGCAGGGAACAAAAGTAATTTAACGATGAGAAAGAAAAGATTATATGTGGGATGTGTATTATTTATTGCATTCGTAGTTATCTCTGAAATCTGTTTGCGCTCTTTTTTAGGCCTTGCAAATGCACCACTTTATTATGAGAGTGACAGTTTTGAGTATATGGCCAGTCCAAATCAGGATGGTTATCGATTTGGCAATCACTATCACTATAACTCCTATTCTCAAAGAAGTGAAGAACCAGATAGTACTAAGGTAATAGTATTGGGCTTAGGCGATTCTGTATTGTTTGGTGGAGTAATGTGTGACCAAGATAGTATTGCGACTTCTTTGTTTACAGATGAAACTGGAATGCAGATGCTAAATATATCTGCGGGAAGTTGGGGACCTGATAATTGTGCAGCATATATAAAAGAAAAAGGACTGTTTATGGCGAAGGCTATGTTCTTATTAGTGAGCAGCCATGATGCTCATGATAATATGGACTTTCAAAAAGTTGTTGGTGTTCATGATTCATATCCCGATAGACAATATCTTTTTGCATGGGGGGAACTTATAGCAAGATATCTTTATCCGCGAACTATAGGCAAACTGATTGGGGGGGGCAAAAAAATAGATCCTGATAAGCAGGTACTGAATGGAATAGGAATCAAGAAAACAGGCAAGATTTTTAATCCAGGTTTTGCTCAAATAAAACAAATAGCCGATAGTGCTGGTATACCTCTGTATGTATGTTTGCACCCAGACCAAGGAGAGTTAGAGGTCGGAAACTATAACAATCAGGGGCAAGAAATTATTAGCTGGTGTAAAGCAAATGGTATTCAACTTATAAAAGAATTAGACGAGGGTATATCGGCAGATATGTATCGAGATGGTATTCATACAAATGAAAAGGGGCAGCGTTTCGAGGCTGATTTGATGAAGAAATATATAAAATTGAATTAAAACACATGAAGGTTTCAATTATAACCACATGCTATAATAGGGCAACCACGATACAAGGTGCAATCGAGAGCGTTTTGGCTCAAGATTATCCTGATATAGAATATATTATTGTTGATGGTCTGTCGAACGATGGTTCGATGGAAGTTATAAACCTGTATAAGGATAGTGTAGCGAAAATAGTGTCAGAACGCGACCATGGGATGTACGAGGCTATCAACAAAGGTATTAGGATGGCAACTGGCGATATCATCGGATTGGTGCATTCTGATGATTTTTTGTACGACAACCACGTGATATCGGATGTTGTAAAGCGCTTTGAAGAAACTAATGCCGATTTCTTGTATGGTGATGGCGTATTTGTGAATGCTAATGACACAAACAAACCTGTGCGCAATTGGATAGGAGGTACGTATCATAGATGGAAGGTGGCGTGCGGATGGTTGCCACTACATCCAACCTGCTATATTCGCAGAGATGTGATGATGCGTGAGGGATTGTACGACGAATCGTATAAGATTGCAGCCGATTCGGATCTTTTGTTCCGCTATCTTTATATGGCTAATTTGAAAGTGACCTATCTGAAACGCAAGATTATCAGGATGCGCATGGGAGGCTTGTCGACAGATAGTGCGAAACGCAAACTGATGTGGGATGAGGATGTGCGCATGTATCGCGCCCACGGCCGTTGGGGCATTCCAACAAAAATCATGAAGATGATGTGGAAGGTTCCACAATTCATCGAGGCAAAGTTTATGAAAGCATAGGTGTGGGGTTTTGCTACTGTGCCTGCCATGGGGCAGGTACTAAAGAATCATATAGATAAATTATAATTGTGATAATATGGGGTATAAGGAACGTAAAAAAATGTTTGATAGTATTAAGGCAAAAAGGAAAAGACCTTTGATTACTTATGTTACTTCAATTAGACCAGGAATGAGTTGTATGATGGCTGGAGATGCCATAAGACCGATTATTGATCAATTGAGTCTTATACCGGAAGAAGAAAAGAAGGTTGATTTTCTTATAATAAGCAATGGTGGCGATCCGATTACTTCGATGAGAATAATGGGACTTCTTAGAGAAAGATTTGATGAAGTTACGGTCTTACTGCCATACGTTGCTTATAGTGCTGCGACTATATTGTCATTAGGAGCAGATGAGATATTGATGCACCCTTATTCGAACTTGGGCCCTGTGGATCCGCAAATGACTGCTCCGCATACGACGCCATCTTGAACTACTGAGAGATTACAGTTTAGTCCTGAGGATATCGTTAATTATATAGAGTTCTTGAAAACTGACGTAAAAGCCAATAAAGGACAAATGATGACGGCGATACAGCCGCTGCTTGAACAGGTTGGCGCATTAAATATTGGCAATTCAAAAAGGAGCCAGAATTTAACTTTTTCCTTAAGTGAGAAGATGCTGGGGCTTCATATAAATAAAAAAAGTAAGATTAAAGCAATAGCGAAAGCACTTAATTCTTCATATTATCATCACGGATATGCTGTGGGAAGACAAGAAGCTAAAAAAATAGGCTTACCAGTTGTTTTTCCAGATAAAAATTTAGAAGATCTTTTATGGAAAGTCTGGCTTGATTATGAGACAGAAATGAAATGCAACGATGCGTTTAATGTTGTTAATGAACTGTTGGCTGATTCAAATGCTTCTGCGTTGATAAACTCGTATTCTGTTATAAACATACCGGCTAATATGCCTGATGCTCAAAAGCAGCAGATATTTAATACAATTGCTGCTAAAACCAATCCTACGCAACAACAGTCACTGAAGGTGCGATGTATGTTAGCCTCTATCGAAAGTCCATCTGCAGCAAAGGTCGTCTATAATGATTTAATCATTGCATATTGGAGGGACGTCAATTTAAATTTGAAGTTTAACATTACCGGGAATACTACGGGTTGGATAAATTATTGATGTAGAGATTATGGACAAGGAATTTTTGATGGAATATTGTGGCCCGTATTCAATACAGACTTCGAGTGCGGTCATCTCGGAACAGATAATTGATAGTGAAACATTGATTGTTGAAAGAGAACAGCTGAGGGATATGGAGCAGCCTGTAGTTCAAGATTTCACCCAGATGGGAAAATAAGGGTGAGAAGGCATTTTGCAAGATGCTGGGGCCATTTTTATTCTCAAAGAGGGCGCTCGAAGAGCGGAAATATGAAGGGGGCGAATTGACGGATGAATACAATGAAATATGTAGTAATAATATTAATTGTTTAATGATATGAGAATAGAGCTTTTTACATTATGTGAAGGGGCTTTCAATACCAATGGGAGGCTCACAATTGTTAATACATTTGAGGATATAGTTTCAGAAAAGTATCCTTGGCGTGGTCAAGTTGGCTTGGCGTTGAAAATACTCTTCCCTCATGAAGAGTCTGGGGGCTTTGACATTTTGGTAAGGATTAAACCTGCTGGTGACGCGAAACCATTGCATGAAATAAAAGGACACCTGGAGATTAAACATAATGGCGAAGGTAAGGATGTTCGACTTGCTATGTGTACAAATATTCAGGGGATAACTTTGACTAATCCCGGAGATTACGAAGTCGTGGTATTGGTTAATGAAAATGTGCTGCAAACCTATACCTTTAAAGCATTGGATAAGCATGGGTGATTTTAATATCAATCAATCAGCCCCTTTCTCTTTCAAAGACGATGAATTGAAAGAGGATTTCTCTCGCGTATCCGTAAAAATAGGCTTGACGACAAGTTTGGGATCTGACGAAGTTACCACCTTGGATACAAGGAGAAATCAGGAGGAATGTGAATTCGTGTCAAACTTGGCAGGATGGCAAAGGGACTCTTCTTTTATGTCGGTGAACAATTTTGAAAGTTCTTATTTTGATGCAATAGTTGAAATGAAGGAGGATGCAGTACCATTCATATTTAGGGAACTGCAGAAGGGACCGACCCCTCTTGTACATGCCCTAGACAGGATATATGAGGGAGAAATGGAATATATGGGCTATTTGCCTTTAGATTTTGTATGTAAGGTATGGCTGGAAATACTAAAGAAGAAAGGGATAAATGTATAGGGCATTATCCTGACCTTGAATATGACCTAGATTTTGTGGTCAATAGCGATGAAGACATAAACTACAATTGTATCGCCTTCGCTATAGGTTATCAAGACATATGGATTGCTACGGGTAGAGATATAGCGTGGTTTTGGTGGCCTGACCACATACCTCTGGATACCGCCCCAAATTCATTGGTTGAGACGTTCAGGTATTTTGGATTTGAGGTATGTAATGATGATTTGCCTGAGTCTGGTTATGATAAAGTTGCTCTATACCAAAAAAACGGTAATTGGACACATGCTGCCCGAATCATAGCTGACGGCGTATGTCATAGTAAACTTGGTGAGAGTTTCGATATCTTTCATCGAAGGGGCGATGTGATGGATAGAGCGAATAATCCAAGTGAATCGTATGGTCTCCCATTCGTTTATATGAAGCGAAAATTTGCTGATCGGAGCAAACTGCTTTCTCAAAAACCGCAGCCTGGGTATATGCGTTACAAGGGCCATGACATCCAGTTTCTTCTTCCAGATCAGTGCTTACCAGGCTTTCTTGCTAGGTTGGGAGTATTCTGAAAAGTTGGTTATAATAATACCAGAGGACGAATGCCAGGGGATAAATGCTGAAGTGAACAAAACAATCCTGCCAGGGGACAGGTACGTGACAGCAAGGTAAGAGATGTCGTGAGATATCAATATAAAAAGTTCGTTATAACGCAGGCCTCCACTTGAATTACTCTCATACAATCAATCAAGTGGGGCCTGCTTTACAAAAGCAAAGGTGAGGAATAATCTATATATAATAACTAAAAATCAGAATTATGGAAGAAAGAAAAATTAGAGAACTGAACTATAAAGTTCAGATGATTAACGTAAAGTTGATGTCGGACAGCCGTAGTGGTGATGCTGCCTATACTGACATTATTAAGAAGATAAACCAGGAAAAGGTTTCGATTCCAATTAGAGGGGATAGGCATATGATTTTACGTACGCTGTTTAATAATGTGGTTGAAGTGAATTAAATAGCAAATTAAAACATAAATGTTATGCGATACGATGATGTTCAAATAAAAGAATTCCGTGTTGAAAATGGCGGTGTTATTACCATACTAAGAGGTGGCCTTAATAAGCCAAAGTCCTATATGGATAATATAGTAAGTGAATATGTGGGGGATGTGATTCATAATCAATTTATTGAAATATTTTTAGATAATCCTTATGTTAGGGTTATAGTTTCTGGTATTAATGATTTTGATTACGACGTTTTTGATACAGAAGTCTTTCATTTATAATAGAGTCTAATATGATTAGCGATTATGAATTGGCCATGATGTCTCAAGCGATAAAACTTAGATTGTCGTATTATGAGGCTATCTCATACGCAAAAATCTTGGCAGAAAGTTCTATCCGCTATCCCATAGTGGAATATTTGGAGCGTCGATTATCATTAAAAAAACTAGAATTAGAGTATACTCATCCCATTTTTAAAAGAAAAAGGTGTGATTTGTATGTTGAAAAAGGTTCAGGTGAAAACACAGAAAGAGTTGTTTTTGAGTTTAAATACGTAAAAGATACTACATCTGACTTATTTCAAGACTATTTTGATGATATTATTCGTTTGCATTACTTACATAATGCCGGAATGCAGGCTTTATTTTTAGTATGCGGTAGTACTCTAAATTTTAATAGTCAATTTCGTAGAACAAAGAACCGAACAGTACAATTAGGTAGAAAAAAAATGCGTCCTTCAGGTTTGTTTTCTCGATGTCTTTCTTTTTCTGCTGTGAACCCCCAAAAAAGCATTTCTACGAATAGGTATCGTAAGTATTATAATGAGTTCTGTAACAATTATAACTTTAGACAATCTGGTCAGATACATCCTACGACATTATTAATACGGACGAGATTGATTAAATTGCTCAATGGCTTTGATCAGCAATCTGTTGGAATTTGGGAGGTGTTATAGGATATATAAAGATTGTTATGAGAGCAGGTGTAAGCAGCGTAAGCAGCCAATTTTGACGTGTTCTTTCTTCTTGAAAGCGGCAGAGCCGAGCGGCAAGAAAAGATATAATGAGCAACCTTTTATGGACGAGCCAAGCGTACTAAAGAAACGATGAGCACTGACATCGGCCTGTATGGATATGAAGATGAATACCGGTGATTTTTTTATTGATACTAAATATGGGAGAGTCTAAAGATAATCAGCTTGGTGCTACCGATAGGCAGTATGCATCGTCTCATAATATCTTAGTTGCGTTTTTTAGTGCGCTTATGATATGTTGTGTACTCTATGGATATGTGATTTTTCGGCATAATGGTCATATCGTTGAAGGGCAAAACCGCATAATACGGATTTATGAACAACAACTTGATAAGTTAGAAGGTGAGAGGGTTCCCGTAAATATGAGGGATGCTCAACGAGAAAAGGAAATAGAGGCTTTTCATCTGGAGGTGAAATCGCTATTAGAGTTAGAGTTTAATAGAATTCAGAATGAGTTTGAAGCAATTGAGATTTGGGCAGGAATCCTGACTGTTATATTTTTGATATTCAGTTTTTATTCGCTGTTTAAAACCGAGCAATTGGAGAATCAGAGTAAAGATGAATTGCGAAGGCTGAAGAAAATAAACGAAGAGGGCAGTAAAAAACTCGGAGACTTTGAAACAAATAGTTCAAATGCGTTGAATACTTTGAACTCATCTGTAGAACAGATTAAAAAAGATGCCAAGAAGAGAATTGAAGATTTGTTTAGCAAAGAGAAATCCGACTCGTTATCAGATATTGGTGAAAGGGCAAAGGAGATTCTTGAAACATATAAAGCTGAAATAAAAGAGCAATTGACTAGTAATCTAGATGTTATCGAAAAGAGTCATGATCTTTATGTGCAGAAACTGCTAAGTATTGCTGAAAAAGACTTGGATATGGGTGAGGCTGGTGAGAAAGATTTGGATGAAGAGGAAATGAGAAAAGATAAAGAAAATGAGGATAAGGAGGGATGACTATGGTAAACGTTATAAGAATATATAGGTACGCTCGACAGCATATTGATGAAGCCGAGAAACAATTGGAAGAGCTAAAAGAAATTAGACTTAAGCTCAACGTAAGAGTTAAACGTGTTGTGGATATATATACGGATTCTTTGGCTAATGGTTACAAATATGTGCCTATTACGTTTATGCGTAGTGACAATGAATTCAATCGATATAGATTGAGAATGGATGAAAAACAGAATCATGTGGTTACTAATCTTGCTTTCTCCTTATCGTTTTGTTCCGAGTTAGTCTCGTTGATGGTTCGTGACTCGGGGAATGAGGCATGGGGGTATAAAGTGCGTATAAGACAGATAATTGATAGGGTTATAAATGTAGCCTTAGATGAAGCGATGAATACAGCTTCTTTAACATCTTTAGTACCTGCTATCGTTAAAATGGAGAGTGATATCGTGCTAAATGATGCGACGAATCTTGGACTGATAAAAAGGAATCTGTTGGAATTCAGAACAAAGATTTCTTAGAATGAAAAACTTGCTAGGGGACGGGTACGTGACATCTGATGCCTGATAGCCTCTAGATAAATGTACCACCTGTATCGGAAACTAAAAAAAGGATATCGTGAGATTTTACCCGAGAAAACTTAACAAAAGCAAAGGTGAGGAAAAATCTATATACAATAACTAAAAAATAAAATTATGGAAACATTAGGTTTAAAGAAGCTATTTGATAAGATTGGAGATGCGTTGAATATCTTTGATTTCTCCTTTCTTATTTCAGGTTTTGTTTCTCTCTCTATTATTATGGCGGGAGTAACAGTGCATGTAGGCTTTTCTTGGTTTGACGGATTGATGTCTTGGCCTACATGGTTGACGGTTATCGTTGTTTTGTTACTGGTATATGTTTGCGGTTTGGTTTCGTGGATGATTGGTAAGGAGATGAGAAAAGCTTTCTTATCTGATGATTGTAAAAACGAGAGTCCTGAACAGAATGATTTTTCCTTGGTTTATGATGGCTTAGTGAAGAGCTTGGGGCTTCAAGATGGTGTTTTGCCGCAATTTACCAATAAAATGGATATCTATTATTATATGTGGATAAAGCTAGATAGTATCAAGGAAAGTGAAAATGAAAATGTTAAGGGACGGTTGGCTTATTGTAATAGGTTATGGGTAATGAGAGCATTGTTTGAAGGATTGATGACCTCATGCTTGCTGGGATTTTTGCTCTTGATAGATTTGATATTCATTGTAAAAGTTCATAGAATGCCGGAGATAATGTTTTGTGGTGTGGGATTCTTCGTGCTGATTACGCTTATGTACTTTGCATACAAAACGGCAAATAGTTATGCTCATAGCCAAATAAAGGAAATTGTAATTGCTTATAAAGTTTATGTACTTGAAGCATCAAAATAATAATGTTATAACTAGTAAACACTAAACAGATATGAGTAACCCTAAAACAATTGTATTTAGAACAGGTGAGGAAACTAAACCTGTAATAATGACCGCGGAAAGCTTAGAAGGCTCTCTGCTTAATGAGCAGGTTAATCAGGCGCTGAAATGTGTTAGCGCAATGGTGCAAGAATGTGCTGATAATAACGAGCGGAAGGATTCGCCGTTTGTGGATGTATATCATAATAACATCATTTCGTATATCGGTGATAGAGGTTCTGGTAAAACGTCGTGCATGTACACCGTAGCGAATTTGCTGATGGAATCAGATGAAAGCATTTACTATTGTTTGGATGCGATTGATCCTTCTTTCTTTGATGAGCATCATAATGTTATCCAGATAGTGATAGGTAAAATGTATGGTGTTTTTAGCAAAGCGCAGGAGAAATTATATGATAATCAGAAAAAGGAACATGAAATTGTTGACTTGAGGAACTGCTTTTATGAAGCGAAAAAACACTTGAAGTATCTGGATAAAGAGCCAGAATATAGTGATGATAATGAGATGGAAGCGCTATATCAGCTTTCGTCGGGCATAGATCTGAAAGAAAGCTTAAGAAACCTGATAAAAGAGTTCTTGAAGTTCTTTGGACGAAAGATTCTTCTGATAACTATTGATGATATAGACCAGAATTTTTCGCGGGCTTATGAAATGGCAGAACAACTAAGAAAGTATTTGATTATACCTGGCGTGATTATTCAACTTGCTGCAAAATTGGAGCAGCTTTCTGATGTGATTCAGATTAAGATGGCACTCCAGTATAAAAATCTGCCAGGTAGAAATAAGCAGGATTATGCAGATATGGCTGATAGGTATTTGACTAAGCTCTTACCATTAGAATCGCGAATATACATGCCTACTATGGACGTGTTTTATGAAACTCCGCTTAAGATTATTTTGGATGGTCAAGGCAAGACTGTGGAAATAGGTGATGTGAAAACCACGGTGACCCAGCTGATATTTCAAAAGTGCAGATATCTGTTTTATAACACAAAAGGTTCTACAAGCTATATAGTTCCGCGTAATTTAAGAGAACTTAGAATGTTATTGAGCTTACTGATTAAAATGCCCGACTATAGAACGTATAGTAAGGATGATAAGGTGGAAATTGCGGAGAATAACAAGATAGTTTTTAAGAATTACTTGTTCAGTGATTGGCTGAACAAACTAAGTGAGGACTCAAGAAGAATTGCAGAAGAGTTAATAGGTGAAGAGGAGCCGGTAAGGTTTAATAAAAAAGTGGTTCAACTGTTGGCTGATGTATCTGATTATAGATACATATCAGAAGTGGTTCCTGATTATATCGCAGATATAACGAATCGTAATAATGCGATGTATAATGTTTCGCTTGGAGATGTATTTACTTATATTGATTACATGAGCAAATTGGAATCGCAAAAGGATGGCCATTTGCTGCTGTTTTTTATCAAGACACTGTACTCTATAAGGCTGTATGAATACTACGATATGGTGACAGATGCTTTGGAGAATCAGGATGAAAAAGAGTTGGACTCTAAACCATACAGAAAAGACGAAGTACTAGAAAGTGTGTCTTACCTTCAGAAGTTTGTTGGCGGTAGTTATTATTATATTAGCGGAAAGTCGGTAATACCTACTATCGGAGGTGGCGTGAAGGATAACCAACGTGAAATACGATTGATAGACGGAGCCGTTTTGAATGCGTTGATAAGAGATCTGGTTGCAAGATACGCCCGCATAGAAAAGGCAACTATTACCGAGAAGATTATTTTTACAGAAGACTTGCGTATTGCAGAGTTCTTTATGCTTACTGTCTCAAGATTTATTTACTCTAAAGGTGGTGGTAAGGAGCAAGGCAATTATCGTACAAATACTGATGCCTATTATGATAGAGATTTGTCGAAGGTTACGAATATGGAGTTCAATGTAATGTCGCCATTCTTTAATCTTTTGGACGTAAAACATGCTTATGGCAGGTTTAGTCCTTATATCTTTGATATAGCGAAAAAATGGTATGGTGAAGACGGGGTGGCATCATCGTTGTATAACCAGCTGTTGCAGGAATGCTTTGAAATTAATGGTTACAGTGCTGAACATAATCTGCTTTCCAAGTCGACTATAAGAAATGCTGAGATAGCTGAGGATTTGTTTGCTTTTCTTGAGAGACAGAGTAGTCGTCTCAGACCGGAGAATGGTGAGATTGGAGTTCTCGCAGATTTTTATAGGTTGGTGTTTATGTACCATATAGCTACATATGATTTGGAAAAGGGGGGCAATGATAAGGCTCAACCGTACATAATAAGATTTATCCCCTTTAAAGTACTAGCAGAGTTCCTTATGAATTGCAAGGACCAGCAACAATTCTATAATATCTATAATAAGGCGTTCTCAAAGAGAATAACACCGTACAGGTATTTGGAAAAGTCGATGACAAAGGACGAAATCTGGAAATTGTTGACTGAGATGTATCCTAATATTAATGACAAAAAGCATAAAGATGATTTCCTTTATCATTTTAGAAGCTTTAAAAGATATGGCAGAACTGCAACTATCCCGAAACTGGAGTCGCTAAGTAGAGCTTGGGGCTTGAAACTTGATGGAACATCAACTACTAATGAATAAGGATCTATAGAATGGATTTACTTCGTACCTTTTTAAATACAGCTTTCTCAAACTATCCGATTGAAGAACAATCGGATAATGCTAGAATGCTGTTAAAAAAGAATGTATTTACGGAGTGCGTGAAAAAAGAACATCTTGAACTCTCTGATGATCATATAAGGCTGATATTCAAATTATATGAAGACGGTTGGAGTAAAGGTGTGGCTGAGTGTAATATATTTTATGCGCTCATGCCTTTTATTAATGATGTTCTGGTGCTAAATAGAAAAATACCCTATGTGAGATTGGAGCACATATTTAAGTGGCGAGAACTGACGCAGCAATTGGGGGAGGACTTGATGGTTTGTGCTATGCTGGCAAATGAAGATTTGTATCAGCAGAGAACCAGGCCCTTTGACTGGCCATCTGTATTACCTACAGATGATGTGAATATGCGTTATTTCTGCCAAAACGGGTTGGCAGAACTGCATCAGCACCTTAAAGCTTCGACTGATGTTTTTGAAATCTCATGGCTGTGCTTGATGAATCATGTTAGAGGTCGTTTTTCGGAGTTCCTGACAATCTGCAATACACGAAATGAATGTGATGCTTTGTATGTGAAATACATAGAGGCTGTATGTATAAGACTGGAACTTTTTTGCTATTTGACGGTTAAAGATCATCAGTTATCTTTGGGTGCCATTGAAAAGGATAAAAAGATGGCATTATTGGGTGATTTAAGTAGAATTGAGAAAGAACTGATGAGGGCCTGTAAGTGTAAACAGCATCCATATGATTATATTTACTTGACGAATAAAGATCTTAATCCAGTTGATTGTGTTTTTTCTTCGGAACGATGGTTTATATATTCTGTGATTAAAAGGGTTTACGAAGGTGATGACAATGAACAGGTTGTAAGGCTTTTGTGGCGATATGTTGTTATAAAGAATCATTTACGCAAAAAAATGGTTCAGAATAATGAGAATGTTGGATTCGGCAATTTCTCGGAGTTTGAAAGGAGAAAACAGGTGTTTCTTAACAGATATGCTCATTATAAGAACCTTTTGATAGAATTGCCAATTGAAGAGGCTAGTAGGCATCATCATGTGAAATATGTTGAAACAAGGGTGACGCCAGAGCCAACGAAGCAGAAATTGGCAAATGAGCTGGCAGAAATGTGTAAACTCATTGATCGCAGATTGGAGTCGTTTGGAGACTGTGATGTGGATTATCAGCTTATATACCATTTTATAAAGAAGAAGGATTTTCGGAAAAGGGATTATTTACAACCAAGGAATTTTCAGGTGAGATGTGAAATTAGAAAACAGGCTATAGCTATAAAGAGCTTGTTGATGGGGAGTTCTTTGGCGAAAAGAAAGGTTGTAGCAATTGATGCTGCAAATTCCGAATTCTTTTGCCGTCCAGAAGTTTTTGCTCAGGCTTATCGATATCTGAAAAATACAGGTTTGAGATATACCTACCACGTAGGAGAGGATTTCTATGATTTGACGGATGGCCTAAGGGCAATAGATGAAGCTATAAGATTTCTTCATATTCGAAGGGGGGATAGGCTGGGGCATTGTCTGGCTCTTGCAATGGATGCTAAACAATATTATAAAGAAAAGCATTACACCGTGCCTGTTCCACGTCAGAACCTTTTGGATAACCTTGTGTGGTTATATTTTAAGGCAAAAGCTTATAATATACAGGTTGCGCCATGTGTTGAAATGCTTATCCTTGATAAATTTTCAGAACTCTCTGCGCTATATAAAGAAAGCGGGTTGAAATTTGAAATGATAGATTATTACAGATCGATGTTGTTGCGTGGAGACAATCCTTTGGGGAAGGAGAAAAAAATGTATGGCTATATAATGGATTACTGGGATGCATATGATTTTGACAATGATAAATTGATAAATGAGTATCGAACAGACTCGGTGATAAATAATCTGTATCAGCTATACCATTTTGGTAAGAAAATAAGAGAAAATGGAGGTACGGTTGTTGAGTTTAAGGTGGACGATGCATATGTAAATCTCATTACCCAAATGCAAGAGAGAATGATGTGCGAAATTGAAGATAAGGGGATTGCCATAGAATGTTGCCCATCGTCGAATTATAAAATTGGGCGGTTGCAACGATATGATGGACATCCAATTTTTAGGATGTGTGATTTGGATCCAAATGGTAGTCACCATCTTCCTGTGACCATCAATACTGACGATCTGGGCATTTTTACTACATCTTTAGATAATGAGTATTCTCTTATATTATCTGCTGTGATGAAAATGAAAGATGGTGATGGCAAACCATTGTATAATTCTCTGGTGATTCAAAATTGGATGGAACGTATTGTCAGAAACGGACATAAATATGCATTTGAGAACTATTTTGAATAGGATAAACATTATTTAACGGCAAAAACAAATAGTATAAGTGATTATTTTTGTAATTTTGTACTCTATAATTCGACTATATATATGCATTTTGTAATATCATATGATTTAAGTGCCGAAGGCACAAGGCGTGCGGAAATCGAGGAGCGTATTGAGAATATTTTGGCTCCATTTCAGCATGTTAAGCGACTTACAACCTTTTATGTAGTTAAAGTCGCTACTCAATCAGAATGGGAATCAATCAGGAATGGCTTGAATTCGCTGTCAAATGATATTCAAGAAGAATTTCACTTTATTATGTCGTCTCCAAACAAAGAACCTGGCAAGTATAATGGTGTCTTATATCGTGGAGACTGGGATGCTATAAATGAAATTACATTGGTACCGTAAATGTTGCTGCCAGGTATCTGCTGCTAAGCATCCTGCTAAGGGACAGGTACGTGACATCAACAGCCAAACGCCTCGGAGAAGATCGGCTCTTTTCCGGGGCGTTTGGCGTTTTTACCACATTTCTGCTATTTTTTGTTAGTTTTGTTTGGTGATATTTGGAAATTTTGTATATTTGCAGGCGACAAACTATATAATTATTTATGATTTTCTTATCTCATAATACTAAGGACAAAATAATAGTTGAGCCTATTGCAATCAAGTTACGAGAGATATTTGGACAGGAGAATGTTTTTTATGATTCTTGGTCTATTCAGCCTGGTGACGGTATTGTTGATAGAATGAACGAAGGGTTGGCTAAATGCACAATCTTCTATTTCTTTGTATCCAATAATAGCTTAAGTAGTTACATGGTAAAACTAGAATGGCAAAATGCTGTCATGAAGGCCTCTAATGGGAAAGCAAGGCTGATTCCCGTTAGAATTGACAACTGCCTGATTCCTCCTATATTATCACAATCGTTATATATTGACCTCTATACTAATGGTTTTGAAGTGGCATTGAGACAAATAATAGATATTGCTACTGGTTCAAACACGTTTCGACCGCAATTTACTAGCGTTTCAAATCTTGAAGCAAGGGCCACATCTTTAATAGGCAGAGAGATAGAAGTAGAGGTGTCGGCAAATTATTATATGGAACCTATACCTCATTTCTTGTTCGCCACACCCAATGCTGAAAATGAAATATCCTTTGAATGTAAAGGGTGTAATATGTATACTGGTAGTTTTAATGAGGGCGTTCTTTCCGTTGATAACGGTAGGGCTCATGAAAATGCAATTTTCTTGGCTCCGCCTGACCTAATAACGCCAGGGTTCCCTTTAATAGCCCATTTTAAAGCATTAACAGAGAATAATATTAGAATTTCATCTGTATGGCATGAAGAAACAAAGAATAGTTGGAAACAAATACCTTTCTTGATTAAACGGTGACAGCTTGAGGGAAGCGGCAGAGTCGAGCGGATGACTAATGGTTTAAAATATGGATTATACTGAAGCATATAATGTGACAAGGAAGTTGGCGTTCGTACAGTTCTATTCTGCAGAGATATGCTCATACCCTAACAAAACGTTGATTCTTGACATGGAGAAGCAAGTGGAGAAAGCACTATGGGATGACATTATCGAAGTTAACGGGGATATTCTGCTTAATTATTGCTTTGAAGACTCTGCATCCAATCCAATGATACAGGTTTGCGACTATGTTGTTTCGATACTTCGTAAATATTTTATCTTCCTTGATCAGGATATGAACAATATTGAGAAAGAGATTAATGGATTTGACGAGCAACAGAAGAAGAATTTCAAACTATTGAATAAGGTGATGAAGCAATCGCTAGACTATAATCCTTTGTTCTTCCACTATATCGCTAGTGTTGAGACACAAGGTGTCGTTAATATGATGATTGAGAAATATGGGAATTAAAAAATGAAACCGCTAAATCCTAACAGAGCCGATATTTTGTTGATGTTTACCAGAACGCCCACGGTGAAATTGGTAAACAAAGAGTTGGAGTATTATCAATCTGATGATGAAAAACTAATAGGGTTTATTTCTGTTGATCTGGATGATATGTCTTACCATGCCATGTTATTCGACCGGAATACCCTTGGGAAATATCAGATTGTTGACATGAGTCTTAATCATGAGACAATAGATGAAGCGAGAAATAGGCTTTCGGTGCTGATGGAGAACTATGTGCCGGATGATAATGAACTTAAGAAAGCGGGAAAGGCAACGGACTTTTATACGCTGGTAGCAGATAAGACGCAGATTCATCCCAACTTTATGAGACTGAGGAATGAAGGATTCTTTGCAGCTGCGAAGAGGGTGATTGAGGAAGTGGGTTATCACCATGTGGATATCGACGGGAACTTTACCGATCAACTGCAATCGATCAATGGCTTCGATGCCCGCATATGGGAACTATATCTTTGGTGCTATTTCAGAGAGGAGAATTTTGAATTTGATACGAAGCATAATGCTCCAGATTTTATGCTCCAGAAATTGGGAGAAGAAGTGGCAGTGGAAGCTGTACATATAAAGAGAACCCAAGGAATAGATGAACAGATGGCACAAATGGATTTTGGAACAGTGCTGGAGAAACTGCGAAATGAGGTGCCGCTGATGTTTGGATCGCCTTTGTTCTCAAAACTAAAGCATGAGTATCAAAGCCAAAAATACTGGGAGTTGCCACATGTGAAAGGTAAGCCA
>JAEEGI010002440.1_pt1 | contig 45611 bp, 34 predicted proteins | sample 8958751 | NCBI WGS metagenome assembly JAEEGI01 (sample SAMN16246545, study PRJNA631951) | gut metagenome | biome: gut microbiome; feature: rumen; material: KS-attached | host: Bos | place: Iran: Karaj | collected 2018-10
CCAACATACGAAAAACGGCAGATGTTGAAGCAGAAGTAACCATCGACGTGTTCACAGCTATGCTCGGTGGAGAAATCGTCCTTCAGACACCGTTAGGCACAAAACTGAAAATGAAAATAAAGCCAGGAACCCAACCAGGCAGCAAGCTCCGACTCAAGGGAAAGGGACGGACTCTTGCCAATGGCATCGTGGGCGATCTCATCCTGACGATTGTCGTACAGATTCCAACCAAACTCAGCGACCGCCAAAGGGCATTGCTCGAAGAAGCTGCACATTCTTAAACAAAGCAAACTATCGCAAAAAAAAGCTCCGTATGGTGATAAGTTCCTAACGACTTATGGAGTGCTCTATTCGGAGCAGAAATCTTCCAAATCTTTACAAATCTGACAAATAATATGATAGATTTGATTAGATTTGTACGATTTGGCTACGCCGAGCTGAAGGTTCTCGCCGCAGGCGACTACATTAGGATGTTATCACCACATAGAGAAAAAAAGCACTCTCGATTCCTCGGGAGTGCTTTTTTATATCTGAATGTGAAGATGGGTATTACTTCTTCAAAACCTTATAGCGGTTCATGAACTTATCCACGCGACCTGCAGTATCGACGAGCTTAGCCTTACCAGTGTAGAAAGGGTGAGAGCTGGAAGAGATTTCAAGTTTGATTACTGGATACTCAACGCCTTCAAAAACCTCAGTTTCGTTAGACTTTGCAGTAGAGCGAGAAAGGAACATGTCGCCGTTCGACATATCTTTGAAGATAACAGTGCGATAGTTCTCTGGATGAATACCTTTTTTCATTGTTATTGTCTTGTTTTAATAATTCGTAAATGCTTTTGTTATTGGTGGTAACAAATTGGGTGTAATGGATTTCGAGGTGCAAAGGTAGTGCTTTTTCTCCATTCAGCAAAATTTCACCCGCTAATTTCTTGCTTTTTTCCCAAAAAACAAGTCCCAACGCCCCATTTTCATGGCACAAACTCATATTGTTTGGCATTCTTCAAACCTGCCACACCCATATACTTCGCAATATCGCCTTTGATTTTCACCTTCTTTCCCAGCACTTCGGGATGGTCCTTCAGGTTGAGGGCGGCACGAGTTTCCTTGTTCGACTTCGAGCTGTTCGCAAGTTGCACAGGCACACACATCTCCATCTCCCACTCGCCTTTCCTCTCCGCAATCACGATATTGGTTGCCACATCACCCGCATCGAAAACAGTGGATTTCATGCTACGCCCATCCACAAACCCCACGACATAGCCTTCCATCCACATTTCATTGAGTTTGGTAAACGTAGCCGTTTCCACATCCTTTTCCACAAACTCCACATACAAGCAGCCACCCTTCAGCATATCTTCGAAAGGCACAGGAGTGCTATAATTCCCAAAATAGCTGATATAGTCAATGATGCTCTCAAACCCATGATAGAAGCCATCCCCACCCGACGGATGATCAGGGCCATTCCCATCATCATTACTTCCGCCATCATTCCCATCATCATCACTTCCGCCATTGTTCCCATCATCATCACTTCCGCCATCGTTACCATCATCATCACTTCCGCCATCGTTCCCATCATCATCACTTCCGCTATTGTTCCCATCATCATCACTTCCGCCATCGTTCCCATCATCATCATTTCCGCCATCATTACCATCATCATCATTTCCGCCATCATTACCATCATCATCATTTCCGCTATTGTTACCATCATCATCACTTCCGCTATTGTCTTTTCCGTCTTGGTTATTTGGATTGGATGGGGTTTCAGTCTTTTCCGTTTCCGTTTTCTTCTCATCAGGAAAATCCAATTTTTCGCAGCCACCCAAGAGGAAAGCAGCAAAAAGCAACGCCAGAATGTAAACTCGGTTTTTCATATCTTTATGATTTTGTACGCAAAGAAACGAAAAATATCAATAAAATACTTCTGTTGGAAGAAAAAAATCACTTCTCACAAGAAAAACGACTAAAAATTCATTAACTTTGCATTCCGTTTAAAAGAAACAAATAATTCTAACCCAATTTATAAATTATTGTTATGGTTAATTACAAAGATCTTGGTCTTGTAAACACTCGCGATATGTTTGCAAGAGCCGTTAAGGGTGGTTACGCTATCCCAGCTTTCAACTTCAACACAATGGAGCAGATGCAGGCAATCGTTATGGCTGCCGTTGAAACAAAGTCTCCAGTTATCATGCAGGTATCAAAGGGCGCACGCAATTATGCTAACGCAACTATCCTCCGCTACATGGCAGAAGGTGCAGTGGCATACGCAAAGGAACTCGGATGCGAGCATCCTGAAATCGTGCTCCACCTCGACCACGGTGACAGCTTCGAACTTTGCAAGGATTGCATCGACATGGGCTTCTCTTCAGTGATGATCGACGGTTCTTCACTCCCTTACGAGGAGAATATCGCTCTCTCAAAGAAGGTTGTGGACTATGCTCACAAGTATGATGTGACAGTAGAGGCTGAGCTGGGTGTGCTGGCAGGCGTTGAGGACGAGGTAGTTGCTGCTGAGAGCCACTACACAAAGCCTGAAGAGGTAATCGATTTCTCCACTCGCACAGGTTGCGACTCACTCGCTATCTCTATCGGTACTTCCCACGGTGCTCACAAGTTCACTCCAGACCAGTGCACACTCGTGAACGGCGTGCTCGTTCCACCACCACTCGCATTCGACGTGCTCCACGAGATCGAGAAGAAGCTCCCTGGCTTCCCAATCGTACTCCACGGTTCTTCTTCAGTTCCTATGGACGAGGTGAACACCATCAACCAGTTCGGTGGCCATCTTGAGGCTGCTATCGGTATTCCTGAGGATCAGCTCCGCGAGGCTTCTAAGAGCGCAGTTTGCAAGATTAACATCGACTCCGACTCTCGTCTTGCTATGACAGCTGCTATCCGCAAGCACTTGGCTGAGCACCCTGGAGATTTCGACCCACGTCAGTACCTCAAGCCAGCTCGTGAGAACATGAAGAAGATGTACATCCACAAGATTGTGAACGTACTCGGTTCTGACGGCAAGCTCGCTCAGTGCTAATTGATCAAGAACAACGCTCCCTCAGTCTTTTAGGGAGAACGAACATCCCAACATTCCTTCAGCTGAGTGTTGGGATTTTTCTTTCGATAAGTTTGACATTCTCGAAACTATTTGCGAAATTTGCAAAAACTAAATATCACCCCTTATGAAAAATAAAAGCAACAAAATCATCACCTTCTCACTCCTGTTCGTCTTTGCTACTTTGGCACAAGCCCAGAGCGTGAGCTGGACATCATCGACCGAAGGACAGTACATCAAGCAGCAAAGCATCAAGCTGAGTGGCAAGGCACACCAATCGCCCATCATCAGCATGTTCAAAGCTGACCAGGTATTTGAGTTCAAGGCATGGGGCACCACCTTCAACGAACTCAACTGGGATGCTCTTCAACAGCTGCCTGAAGCCAAGCGCAAGGAAATCCTCGACAATCTGTTCTCCCCTACTGGACAACTCCGCTTCACCCGCGGACGCATCGGCATGAATGCCAACGACTATGCTCGCTCCTGGTTCAGTTGCGACGAGGTGGATGGCGATTTCCAACTCAAATACTTCAACATCAACCGCGACAAGGAAGCCATCATACCGTATATCAAGGAAGCACAGAAGCGCAATCCCGACATCAGCTTCTGGATTTCCCCTTGGAGTCCGCCTTCATGGATGAAAATCAACCACCACTACGCCGTGCAAAGCAACAAGTACAACGACCTCAATCCACAGCTCGACTTCCTGCTTTTCGAGGATTCCGACCGATCTCACAACGAGCAGGTAAATCCCGACAAGAACCTGTTTCCTCGCCGACTCGCCGTGAACGACTATTTCATCCAAGACCCTCGCTATCTGCAAGCCTACGCCAATTACTTCTGCCGCTTCATCGATGCCTACCAAGCCGAAGGCATCCCTATCACGATGGTGATGTATCAGAACGAAGCCTATAGCTACACCGCCTATCCGGGTTGTCCGTGGACTCCCGAAGGAGCCATCCGATTCAATATGGAATACCTCGCGCCAACACTCCGACAGGCGCATCCCGAAGTGGCTCTCTACATGGGCACCTTCAACACGAACCGTTACGACAACGTGAAGCAGATACTTTCCGACCCTCGCATGAGCAAATATGTGAGCGGAGTAGGTTTCCAATGGGAAGGTGGACAGATACTCCCTCGCATCCGCAAGGATTTTCCTGCATTCAACTACATCAGCAGCGAAAGCGAATGCGGTTGGGGAAGCTTCGATTGGAAGTCGGCGGAACACACCTTCCAACTCATCAACCACTACCTCGTCAATGGTTGCAACGAGTATTTCAATTGGAACGGCATCCTCAGCGACAATGGCGAAAGCGCATGGGGATGGAAGCAGAACGCGCTCATCCGAGTGGATTCTCAATCGCACCAATTCAAATACACACCCGAGTATTATGCCTATCTCCACTATTCCCATTTCATCACGCCAGGCTCCAGCATCCTCGGAGGCGTAGAGAAGAAGGACAGTGAAACACCCGTACTTGTTGCCCGAACCCCATTGGGCAAGTACATAGTCGTAGCAGCCAATCTCTCTGACACTCAGAAGGAAATCACCGTTCAGCTCGACAAGAAGTTCATCAATGCCACACTACCTTCCCATTCCTTCCACACCTTCCAAGTAAGGTAGGTTCTAAAAATTCTATTTTTTAGTTCCATACACTTAGCCATCCCCTGTTAAGATCTCACCCAAGCTAAATAGGGGATTTCTTATTTCGCTATAGTGCGAGCCATATATTGTAACGGTAAATCCACTATCTTGAATGAGTTGTTCTATAATCTTATGCATTACTCAAGTTTGACTTCGTCGAGCTAAAGGTTCGCAAGATGCGAAATCTTTGGTATTTAGTCGCCTGCGGCGAGTTATCGAGTTTACTCGCTTTGCTCGCAAAGAAATCTTACAAATCTAAACAAATCTAACAAATATATTTTTGAAAGATTTGAAAAAGATATGAAAGATTTGACTACGCCTGCGGCGAGTTATCGAGTTTACTCGCTTTGCTCGCAAAGAAATCTTACAAATCTAAACAAATCTAACAAATATATTTTTGAAAGATTTAAAAAAGATTTGTGAGATTTGACTTCGCACTTGCTTTTAGCAAGTTGCCCTACGGGCGAGCTAAAGGTTCAGTCACGAAGTGACACTCATTATTAGACATTTAGAACTTGCGAAAGTTGAGTGCATTATTTTAACATTGGCTGTTTGAGACTTACACTTTTTTAACCAATTATGAAAAAAAGATGATTGTGGCAAAAAAAGTTGAAAAAAGTATTTGGTTTCTTTAAAAATAATTGCATAACTTTGCCCTAAAGTGTCCTTAATACTATATTTTATGGGCAGTTTTGAAAGAATGGGATGGGTAAAAACTCCAGTTCTTCCTAAAAAAAGATCAACAACACCTATAGCAAAACCAACATGAAACTGACAACTACATCTACACCTTATTATATTATGATAAGAGGGGGTTCGTGAAACACGACAGGACTTGTAGCTGAAGCCATGAAAAGAAAATCCTAAAAATATATTTTTTCTTATTTACTAATTAATACTTAAGTATGAATCAAACTTTTAGAAAAACGGCGTTACTTGTTGGTGCGTGTGCAGTTTTAGGATTGGCATACACACCTCAGGCTTATGCCCAGCAGATTACGAGGACTTCGCAATCTACTAAAAAGGTGACAGGTACTATTGTGGACGACATGGGTCCTCTGATGGGAGCCACCGTCCAAGTGAAAGGTACTGGTACTGGTGCAGTTACCGACGCAAACGGTAACTTCTCTCTCAATGTGCCACAGGGTGCAACTCTGGTGGTGTCTTACGTGGGCTTCAAGAGCCAGGAAATCAAGGTTGGCAACCAGTCCATCATCAACGTGAACATGCAAGAGGACAACGCACTGGAAGAGGTGGTTGTTGTCGGTTATGGTGTTCAGAAGAAGAAATTGTTCACCGGTGCCAACATTTCGGTGAAGGGTGAGGACGTTTCGAAGATGAACACGACAAACGCGCTGACTGCATTGCAGAGCCAAGCTCCCGGTGTGAACATCGCACAGAGCTCTACTCAGCCTGGCAAGGGATTCAAGGTGAACATCCGTGGTGTGGGAACCATCGGTGAGTCTTCCCCACTCCTCGTTATCGACGGAATTGTTTCGGGTACAGCCGACAACGGTTTGAACGGTTTGAATCCAAACGACATCGAGAGCATCGACGTACTGAAGGATGCCGCTTCAGCTGCCATCTATGGTGCTCGTGCTGCCAACGGTGTCATCCTCGTTACCACGAAGCAAGGTAAGGAAGGCAGAATCACAGTTCAGTACGACGGCTATGTAGGTGTGTCGAATGCCTACAAGGTTCCTGGCTTGGTAACTGCTCAACAATATATGCAGCTCATCAACGAGACGAACTTCAACACATACGGTACTGCTACCGACTGGCCAAGCCTCGTTCCTCAGAGCATTCTCGACAAGGTGAACAATGGCTGGAAGGGCACAGACTGGTTCAAGGAATATGAAAACAAGAATGCGCTTCAGTTCAGCCATGCAGCAACTATCTATGGTGGTTCAGAGCGTTCCAAGTTCTCCATGAGTGTGAACTACAGCCGCAATGAAGGTATCATGGGTGCCGACAACGCTTCTTACTATCAGCGCTATGGTGGTCGTATCAACTCCGAGCACATCTTGCTGAAGGGCAAGACTCACAACATCATCACTGTTGGTGAAAACCTGTCGTACTGGTATCATCGCAGCCACGACCTTGCTGAAGGCAACGGATATTGGAACATCATGCAGGCAGCTTACGCCGCTTCTCCATTGGTAGAGCCTTACAATGCTGATGGCAGTTTGGCTGCATATACCAAAAATTCGGGCTATAGCGACATGATTTATGCCAATCCTCTGAACGGTTTCCTCAATGGTCGTTTCAACTCCATCAACAAGAATCGTGACTTTGGCGTAGGCGGTACATTCTACTGGATTATTGAGCCAGTGAAAAACCTGAAGTACCGTGGACAATTCAACGCAGGATATAGCGCAAGCAATAGTCGTAATGTTCAGTTGCCACATTCTGAAAGCTCAACAAACTCAAGTGACGGTTATAACTTAGGCATGCAGCAGGATCAGGGTTCAAGCTTCAGCATTGACAACACATTGTCATACGCATTCCCTACTTTTGCCAAGAACAACATCGACGTTCTCATTGGTCAATCCATCGAGCGTTCAAATTGGAGCACAGGCATGAGCATGAACTTTGCTGTTCCAAGCGACAACGTGAACACAATGGTTCAGAAAGGATGGGACTATAACATCCCTACCAACTATGAAGCAAAGTTCCTTCAGGGACATACTGGTTACGACAATCCTACCAGAGGTACCATCGCTTCATTCTTTGGTCGTTTGAACTGGAACTACGACGAGAAGTATATGATTACTGCCATCTTCCGTCGCGATGGTTCGAATAGTTTTGCAAGAGGACATCGTTGGGGTAACTACCCTTCAGTTTCTGCAGGTTGGGTCATCACCAATGAAACATTCATGGAAGGTGCTTCTTCTTGGCTCGACTTCTTGAAGATTCGTGGTAGCTGGGGTCAGAATGGTAACTGCGTGATTCCTCCATTCTCCTACCTTTCGAACATCGGCTACTCACCTTCAGGCTATGCTGACTATGGCTACAAGTTCAGCAGCGATAACATCTATACAGTAGGTCGTAACAACTATACCACTGGTGCATACGCAAAGAACGCTCCTAACCCTGATGTCACTTGGGAAACCAGTGAGCAGCTCGACTTCGGTTTCGATGCTCGCTTCTTTGGTGGCAAATTGACCGTTGCTTTCGACTGGTACAAGAAGACCACGAAGGACTGGTTGGTTCAGGCTCCAATGAACGAAGTGCTGGGTTATGAAGAGCCTGCTTTCATCAATGGTGGTGATATCAGGAACACTGGTATTGAAATCGGACTCGGCTGGAGACAGCGCGTGAACAAGAACTTCAACTACTTCGCTAATGTGAACTTCACGAAGAACAAGAACGAAGTCATCCGTCTGGCAGCTCAGGGCGGTAAGATTGGTAACGACAAGAAATACGATAGCTCGTTGTTCCAAAACTCATCTTACGTATCTCTCGTTGAAGTGGGTCACCCTATCGGTTATTTCTACGGAATGTCGTATAGCGGCATTTGGCAGAGCCAAGCTCAGATTGATGCAGCACGTGCTGCTGGCCAGGCAGTGCTTGATGATGCCCAGCCAGGCGACCCTATTTGGGACGATTTCGACAAGGATGGTACCATCAACTACGACAATGACCGCCACGACATTGGTAACCCTCATCCTGACTTCACTCTCGGTGTGAATTTAGGTTTTGAATACAAGGGCCTCGACTTCAGCGTAACGGGTTATGGTGCATTTGGCCAGCAAATCATGCAGTGCTACCGTACAGCTCTCCTTGCAAACCCTTACAACAACTACACGGTTGACGCATTCGACCGTTGGCACGGTGAAGGCACGAGCAACACTCAGCCTCGTCTCACTGTAGGTGCAAAGGCAGACCAGTGGGTATCAACTCGCTACATGCAGGATGCTGACTACTTCAGAATTCAGAACATCACACTGGGTTACGACTTCACCAAGATTTGGAAGAATGACCTTTTCGAACAGCTTCGCCTCTACGTTCAGGCTCAGAACCTCTACACATTCACAAAATACACAGGTGTTGACCCTGAGTGTACTTCCGATGGTGGTAAGAGTCAGGACAACCAGAACTTCATCCGTGGTATTGACGTAGGTCTTTATCCATCTGCTCGCACATTCCTCGTTGGTTTGAGCGTTAAGTTTAGCGACAAGAGAGATCACAAGACTGCTGGTCCTGCTCCTGTTATTATCCGCGACAACGACGAAATCAACCGTCTGAACAGCGAAATCGAACAGCTCCGTGCTGAGAACAACCGTCTGAAGAACGCTCCTACTCCAGCAAGAGAGAAGGAAGTGGTTACGAAGAAGGAAGTGATTACCTTCCCTTACCTCGTGAACTTCGACATCAACAAGACAGTCGTTGTGAACCGTGAGCGCGTGAACATCGGCAATGTTGCTACCATGATTAAGGCAGCCGAAGGCAAGAAGTTCGCCATCACAGGCTATGCAGACCAGCAGACTGGCAACCCTGAAATCAATGCCAAGCTTGCTCAGCAGCGTGCTCAGGCAGTGTATGACGTTTTGACAAAGGAATGCGGAATTCCAGCAAGCCGTCTTGTACTCGACTCTAAGGGTGGCGTTGACTACATGTACTTCAAGGATGCAGAGATGAGCCGCTCAGTGATTATCTCTGAGGTGAAATAAACAACTAAAAACTAAAAGATTTATATGAAAAAGATATTTTTATTAGCAATCGCGGCTGGCTTCACCCTTTCATCCTGTGAGGACTTCCTCGATTCCGAAAACTATACAGAAGCCAACACAGGTAACTTCCCTGCTGTAGCAAAAGACCTCAACAAGGAGCTGGCAGCCTTGTATGGCGTGATGAACCAATTCAGCACCGACCCTCTTCAGTCTCCTTGGTTTGTGAACTACATCATGTCGGACGATGCAAACGGTGCCGGTGGTACTGGCGACGTTGAATGTCACGCAATCGGCCACTTGATGGTGAACAAGGAATCCATTTTCGACAATGCTTGGCACAACACCTACGTTGGTATTGCTCGTGCCAGTGCCATCATCTACTCGGTTGACGCATTCGACTGGACAGGCAATACAGCCACTCGTAACCAGCTTTTGGGTGAAGCATACTTCATGCGTGGCTTGTTCTACATGTGGGGGTCTCAGTTCTGGGGAAACATTCCTGCATACTGGGCTGCTGCTGCTCCAGACCCATGTCCTCAAGCAGATGCTGAAACTGTGATTTGGCCTCACATCATTGCTGACTTCGTGAGTGCAAAGAACTTGATGCAGCACGGTGCAACCACCCGTGGCGACGGTCATGCTACAAAGGCTGCTGCTGAAGGTATGCTCGGACGTGCCTATATGTTCTACGAAGGTTTCTACAAGAAGGCTGGTGAATTGGCTAAGGCTGACCTCAAAGCAGTTACTCTTCCTGAGCAGGAAGGCGTTTATGGCGCATTGACGAAGGATAGCGTTGTGAATGCACTCTCTGATGCCATTGAGAATGGTGGTTACAAGCTCGTGAAGGACTTCCGCCTGCTTTGGCAATACACTAACACTCTGTCTGCTCCAGACTACTTCTATGTGAGAGACTTGGCTGAAGATGGTGACTTCTGGGCTGGTAATGGCAACGAAGAAGAAATGTTCCAGGTTCAGTTCATGAATGCAGGTTCATGGAATGGTAATATCGGTATGGGCTTTACCAACATGACATCTCTCTATTGCGGTCTGCGTTGCGATGATGACGGCCAGGGCCACATCAATGGCGACAAGGGTTCCCTTCCATTCGGACAAGGCTGGGGCCAGGGTACCATCAATGCCAATCTGTGGGATGAATGGAGCGACACCGACTCTCGAAAGAGAGCAACCATTCTCGATGCTCAGGCAGAGCTTACTGGATTTGTCTTCACAACTTCCTGCTCTGAGGACGCTGGCTACTACAACAAGAAGTGGATGCCTGTGACAGCTTCAGGTTCAAGCTTCGACGACTTCAACAAGAACTACACATGGTGGGGCGTTTATCGTGCAACCAACACAGACACTGGCGCACCAAACGACAACTCATTCCAAGGTGACCACTACACTGACATCATGCTTCTCCGTCTTGCCGACGTGATGCTGATGCATTCAGAGTTGACAGGTACAGCCGACCAGATGAATGTTGTTCGTGCCCGTGCAAAATTGCCTGCAACCACTTATAACTGGCAGAACATCAAGGACGAGCGTCGCTTTGAGCTTGCTGGCGAAGGTCTTCGCTTCAACGACCTGCGCCGCTGGTCGGGCAAGAATGGTGGTGAGACTTGCGAAGCTGCCGTTGCACTCGAAAAGCAGAATGGCACTCGCGTGAACTACACAGGCCGCTGGACCACGATGCACCATGCTGCTTCGAGCTGGGCAAAGCGCTATGCTGCAACCGATGGCTTCTTACAAATACCTCCTTCTCAGATTAGTATTACGAACGACGAGAACATCCTCAAGCAGAATGCTGGATGGGGCGGTTCCGTTGCAGATGCTAATATGTCGGGTACTCCTGCTTATTAATTCTTAACTACTAAAAGAAACATATCTTATGAAAAAAACTATATTATTCTTCATGGCAGCCGCAGGATTACTCGTTTCTTGCGACCCAATCAAAGAAGAAAAGGATTTTGATATCTACACTGTGACGAGCAGCGAGATTGACAATGCCATCTCTTTCACCCAAAAAGATGCAGATGGTAATGCAGCAGCCGACGGCAACTACTTCACTTACAAGACCAATCCTGCTGTGCCTGTAACCATCTACAATTTCATGAGCGACGGCTCGGAGAATATGCTTGCACATGGCACAAGCGGCTCATTCGTTCTGAAACCAAAGCGTGGTTCTGATCCTAACCAGAAAGTGTATATCCGTTTCATTGGCTCCGACAACAAGGCTGTTGAAATCGACAAAACATTCAACGTGTATGTAGCACAGGAACTCGACCCTGAAATCCGCCTTCTTGCCAGCGATGCTTACGGCAGCAAGGTATGGAAATGGGATACCAACGCAACAGACAAGGTCGTTTGGGGTAACATGGGTTACTGCGGTGGCAAGGGCTCTGATGTTGCTCTTAGCAGTAACGGCAAATGGTGGGGTGTGACTTCCGAAGAGGAGTTCCTCACTCAGGGCGAGCACGCAGCCGACGGCTTCATCGGAGACGAGAGCCTGGAGGCAACCATGGTGATTAATGACGAAGGCATCATCGTTTGCTATGATAAGGATGGCAACGTGATTCGTCAAGGTTCCTACAAGGTGGAGAACTACGACCCAAGCAACCCAGATGCATGGAAGGTGGGTGACCTCATCACCAGCGAGGGTGCCATCCTCTGGCCTTACGAAATCAACTGGAAGAACAACGGGCAGAATCCATACCCTACCAAGTTCGACATCTGCTACCTGACAGCAGACAAGCTCTGCCTTGTTTATCCAGACAAGGGTGACTTCGCAGGTCTTGGCAACTGGGGCGAGGCTACGTTCTGGCACTTTGCAAGCAACACAGACATTGAAGGTATGGCAGTTGGCTACGGTAAGGATGCCAAGAAAGACTGGACTTGGGATACTGAAGCAACCGACGGTGTCGTTTGGGGTAACATGGGTTACTGCGGCGGCAGCGGTGCAGACGTAGGTATCAGCAGCAACGGCAAATGGTGGGGTGTCACTTCCGAGGAAGATTTCTTGGGACAGCTCAACCACACCAACGATGGCAAGGCACATGGCGATGAAAGCATGAACGCATACTTCACCCTCAGCAACGAAGGTACTATCGTTCGTCATGCTGGCGACGGTTCTGTCATCAACAGTGGTACATACGAGTTTGACCCTAAGGTGGCGAACGAATGGAAGGTTGCCAATTTGAAGACAACTGCTGGAACTATCCTTTGGCCATACGAAATCAACTGGAAGCAGAATGGTGTGCCAACAGCATTCCCAACTACCTTCGAAGTTGTTTATCTGACTCCAGAAAGAATGTGCCTCGTTTATCCAGACAAGGGTGACTTCGCAGGTCTTGGAAACTGGGGTGAAGCTACCTTCTGGCACTTCAAAGCTAAGAAATAAGACTGATATTTAAAAGATGATGCTCCGCCTTGGCAGTTGGCTGCTGGGGCGGAGCTTTTTGAAGACACAGATTAGGTTATATCGAATATTATCCCTACCTTTGCATGCTTAAAGCAAAACGAAAGCATCAGGTTTTCTTACTCATCCGCAATTATGGGAAACAAAGGAGGCATCAAGTTGGAATCATGGGCAATCTCAGCACTCTTAGGGATAGTGGTGCTGCTGCATTGGCTATGGACTTATCCTCATGCCCTATCGTATCAGGAGCAATATCAGTTGTTCTTGCTGACAGGCGATTATTTCGTGGAGCGAATCAGTGTGGCTGGTGGACTGGCAGACTATCTGGGGGAATTTCTCACGCAGTTCTACTACATTCCTTGGGTGGGTGCCACCATCCTTGCACTGCTCACGGTAGGGGTGCAGAGAGCTGTGTTCCATGCTTGCCAAGGAAATGTTATCGCATTGATACTGAGTCTCATCCCCATCGCCATGCTCCTGAGATTGCAGGGAGACGAAAGCGTGTTGCTTTCCTACACAGTGGCACTGCTGCTGACACTGTTGGCTGCCAACACGATGAAGGGGAAATGGATGTGGGCGGATGTGGTTCTCTTTCCCCTACTCTACTGGTGCTTAGGACCGATGGCGTGGCTCTATGCGGGATTGAGGGTGATGCGCATAGGTCGCAATAGTTGGTGGATGCTGAGCATTCTTTTCGTCACTCAACTCTTAGCATACAGAACGGTGCTGCAACAATACCCATTCATCAACGTGATGCTGGGCATAGGTTACTACCGAAGGCTGATGGAGATTCCAACGATGATGTGGATCATTCCTCTCGTCATCCTCTTGTTGAGCTTCATTGTCAGTAGGAGCCACACTTCCTCCAAATGGGCATCTCCCAATAGGGCTGTTCGCTGCATCTGCTACCTGTTTCTCTTCGTAGATATCTGTTTCTGTGTCAGAGGTATGTACGACAAGGAGAAATACGAACTGATTCGACAGGATGCACTCATTCGCCATGAACAATGGGATGAGGTTATACGCCGTGCAGAAAAATATCAGGTGAAGACAGCTTTCAGTTCTCAGGCTGTGAACTTGGCACTGGCAATGAAACGGCAGTTGGCAGAACGGATGTTCGATTTCTACCAAAGTGGAGAGGACGCTCTGCTGATGCCGATGATTCGCGACCTGACAAGCGACCTGCCTACAGCAGAAGCATTCTACCGCTTAGGCATGGTGAATTCAGCACAACGCTACATGTTCGATGTGCAGGAATCCATACTGAATTATCGGAAAAGTGGACGCTGCGAGAAACGACTGGCGGAATGTGCCATCATCAATGGGAAATACGCCATTGCGAAGAAGCATTTGGCACTGCTGAAGAAGAGCCTCTTCTACCGTGCATGGGCTGAGGATGCAGAGACATACCTCTACAAGGAGTCGCGCATCAATGCTCATCCTGAATGGGGACGACTGCGGCGACTGCGCTTCAAGGAGGACTTTCTGTTCAGCTATCCGGAAATGGACAAGATGCTGGGGCGACTGTTTGTCAACAATCCCGACAACAAGATGGCGCTCGACTACTTCATGGGGCAGTTGATGCTGAAGGGTGACGTGCAAGGCTTCATGCAATACATGGGATGGGTGCAGCAATACGGTGGCTACCGCCAAATGCCTAAAGGCTATCAGGATGCAGTGATGTGCATTCAGCGACATGGGGATTTGCCAGGCTCAAAATACGGGGACTATGTGAAGAGGAAAATACAAGAAAGCCTCACCCCCAACCCCTCTCCAAAGAGTGAAAAGTGAAAAATGAAGAGTGAAAAGTGAAAAATAATCAGGGATTTAAAGGATTTAAAAGGATTTGGGGCGCTTCGCTTGAAATTGTATTTAGAATTATCATTTAAAATTTTAAAAATAATTTTACGTTTTAATTTTAAACTTCATTTCGAGCCGGAGGCGACCAAGTAAGTGAATAATGAAAAAGATATATCACATATTACAGAATGCTTTGAAAGGAGAGGGGGCTTTTCTTTTTCTCCTCCTTCTTTCTGCTTGTACTCCGCATCCTGAAATTGTGAAGCATTCTGATGCTTTACCTGAGATATATCCCGACTATATCGATGTGACCATTCCTGCGAACATTGCTCCCATGAACTTCAATGCAGCCGATGAAGCGGTGGAATGCATGGAGGTGACGGCAAGGGGAAGCAAAGGGGGAGAAATACATACGAATGGTGAATGGGCAGCTTTCGACCAAGATGAATGGCAAGAACTCACACAAAAGAATGTGGGTGGCGAGATTCGCTTCACAGTTTGTATGCTGAAAGATGGACAATGGACAGAATATCAGACATTTGCCATGCATGTAAGTACATATCCCTTGGAAGATTATGGCATCACCTACCGACGCATACCGCCAGGCTATGAGGTGGGTGGAAATATAGGCATTTATCAGAGGGATTTGCACTCGTTCAAAGAAACAGCCATCCTGCAGGAATCAGCAGTGCCAGGGCAATGCATGAACTGCCATACGGCAAACCGTACTGACCCGAAGCAATTCTATCTGCATTTGCGTGGTTCGCATGGAGGAACGGTCATTCAGCAAAACGGACAGCGCAGATGGTTGGAAACCAAAACGAGCGAAACCATTGGTGCCACGGCACATGGATGCTGGCATCCCGATGGACGATTCATCGCTTTCTCACTCAGTCCCGTGGCTCAGGCTTTCTACGTTGGCACAGAGCGACTGATTGAACCGTTCGACTTGAAATCAGACATGCTGATGCTCGATGTGGAAACCGACGAACTCATCCGAACACCTCTGTTGGAAACGGAGGACTACGAAACATTTCCGAATTTCTCGGCAGATGGGAAGAAATTGTTCTTTAGTTCAGCCAAATACTATCAGGTTCCTGCATCGGTTGATAGCATACGATACAGCCTCTGCACGATTGAGTTCGACACGAAGACGGGATGCTGGGGCACGAAGGTCGATACCTTGCTCAATGCACAAACAGAAGGAAAGAGTTTCACGTTCCCTCGTGCTTCCTACGACGGCAAATGGCTGATGTATTGCCAGACGGATTTTGGCATGTTTCCTGTGGATCATCCCGAAGGCGACCTGTGGCTGATGGATTTGCAGACAGGCGAAAGAAGGGCATTGGAGGAAGTGAATTCCAACGATGCGGAGAGCTACCACAGCTGGAGCAGCAACTCGCATTGGTTCGTGTTCACGAGTCGTAGAGGCGATGGCATGTACACCCAGCTCTACCTATCGTGCATCGATGAGAACGGCAAGGTGGGAAAACCATTCCTGCTGCCACAGAAGAATCCTCGGAAATACTACAAGGAGATGTTCGACGCTTATAACTGCCCCGATTTCACGAAAACGAAAGTGGATTTCAGCATGCGAGAAGTGAGGCAGGAAGTGTTTTCAGATAAACGTATTCAAGTGAAAATCAAACCATAAACAACATAGAACAATCATGAAAAAGATACTGTTTTTCAGTGCGATAGTTGCCTTGGCGCTATCTATCAGCAGTTGTCAGCAGGCTATGCACTCATCCAAAACATGCCACATCACAGGCGAAGTCACCGAAAGCGATTTGGAAGGAGTGAGAATCTTCCTCGTTCCCTACTTTGGTCCAAAGGATGCAGCGCATGTGGATTCCATCGAAATCGAAGACGGAATGTTCGAATTCAGTACCGACACACTGATGCTGGCACAGATTCTGGTGGATTATCATCACCGCATGAACACTCAGCCTTTGCTCATCGTCACCGAACCAGGGGAAGTGAAGGTGAAGATAGGTCTTGACAGTTCAGCTTCGGGCACTGAGCAAAACGACATACTTCAGAGTTGGAAAATCCGCTCCGAGCAGCACAACACACAATTCAGGCTCATGAACAAAACTGCACGCGAAGCGGAAAAGGCAGGCGATAGCATCACCTACAAGGCATACAAGCAGAAGGCGGACAGCGTACATCTGTTGCATAAGCAATACACCCGAGAACTGGCTAACAGCATGAAGGAGGGCGTTCTTCACGACTTCCTGAAAGACCTCTACCCACTCACCTACACAAGGAAATATCCCGATGGAAGGGAAGTGGTGTTTGATGCCGACACGAATGAACCGATAGAAAGTGAGAAGTGAAAAGTGAAAAGTGAAAAATGAAAGCCTCACCCCCGACCCCTCTCCGAAGGGCGAGGGGAGTAGAATGAAAAATGAGAAGTGTGAAGCGTGAAGTGTGAAGCGTGAAGCGTGGAGTGTGAAGTGAATCCATCCGGATGGCTCATTCCTCACTGCTCACTGCATTCTACGGAAGGCTTATTTTACTTTTTAATTTTTAATTTTTAATTTAAGAAGGAATCCAATGAAATACGGGAAATGGATAGCGGATGGCATCTTTGTTATCTGCACATTCATCTTTTGGAGAGTGCGCTATCCCTATGCACTCACCTATCAGGAGCAATTCCAGATGTTCTTGTGGGATGACGATTACTTCTGGGGGCGAATAGCTGAACCAGGGGGATTGGCTCGATGGGTGGCTGAATGCTTAGTGCAGTGCTACAATAACGTGACGGTGGGTGCCATCATTCTCACCATCATCTTCCTCTTGATTCAACAATTAACATGGAAGCTGATGAAGAAAGAAAGTCCACTTTCCTACGACTCCACCTCCAATGGAAACAAGAGCGAAGGATTGACTTTTTTCTATGCACTCAGTTTCATTCCCGTTTTCGCATTGTGGTTTCAGATGGGGGATGAGAATACGATGCTCACCTTCCCTGTATCGTTGCTTTTTGCCATGTTGGCTATGTGGCACTACACCCATACACAGTTCGGAACATGGCAACGATACATCTATTTCATTTTGATGTCGTGCCTGCTCTATTGGATGGCAGGACCAGTGGTACTGATGTTCGCTGTTTGGACAGCCGTTTGGCCTCTCGACACAAAGTGGAAACATTCAATAGGTACTTCAACAATCATTTTGCTCATCCATGTCCTCATCTGCTGCATCATTATTTGGGCTTCTGCACGAGTTCTGCCATACACGTCAGCAAGACTGTTCCGAGGTATTGACTATTACCGCTATCCGCTTTTGATGCCATACCTCATGATGGCTATCGAACTGCTTTGCGTAGTGATTCCACTCTTTCCGTTGCGAGAACTGCAAACAATAGCGCATCCTCAAGAGAAAAGCAAGAACACTCCATTGGGAATTGTGAAGGCATTGGGATTGACTGCTTTCATCTTCGTTTGTGCTTTTTTGATCATTCCGAAAGGATTCAAGGCAAAGACTTACGAACTCATTGAATACGACTATCTGGTTCGCACACAGCAATGGCAGAAAATCATTGCGAAAGCGGAAAAGCAGAATCCCGACCTACCTATGAGCGTATGTGCAACTAATTTGGCTCTTGGAAAGACAAATCAGTTGGGAGAGCGTGCCTTCCATTTCTTCCAGAACGGAGGCGAAGGACTTATTCCTCATTTTGAACGTAGTTTTGTGTCTCCACTCATCACGTCGGAGGCTTACTTCCACCTTGGGCTTGTGAACTCGGCTCAGCGACTGACGTTTGAATGTATGGAGGCGATACCTAATTACAATAAAAGTGTGCGAGCCGTGAAACGATTGGTGGAAACGAACCTTATCAATGGGCAGTATGAAGTGGCTCGCAAATATATCAACCTGCTGAAGAAAACTACCTTCTATAGCCATTGGGCAACGCAGGCAGAGCAACTCCTATGCAACGAGCAAGCCATCAATCAGCATCCGCTCTATGGGGAATTGAGACGTTCCCATTTGCAAGAGGATTTCCTCTTCAGCGAACAGGAACTGGACAAAATCATGGGACAGCTCTTCCTCCAGAATCCTAACAACCATTTGGCAAAGCAATACCTCATGCTCTATCCTCTGCTCGAAAAGGATATTCCTAAATTCATGCAGTATATGGGGGTGATTCAGCAGAAAGAGGCGTATCTGCCAACCATCGCACAGCAGGGAGTTGCCATCGCCTATATGCAACAACGTCAACAGCCTCCACAGGGTTTACTCAACGATGTCATCCTATCACAGTGCAACGACTTCTCGCAAACATTGTCGCAAGGCGGCAAGGACTCCCCTCTCCTAAACAGATTCAAAGGAACACTATGGTATTACCTTGTGAAATAAAGGAAGACCCTCCCCAAAAAAGTGAAAAGTGAAAAATGAAAAGTGAAAAATGAAAAAGATAATTCACATATTATATAGTTTCTTGAAAAGAGTAACCACTCCCTCCCTCTCAGGGAGGGTATGGGGTGGGTCTTTTATTCTCCTCCTCCTTTCTGCCTGCACATCCAGTCCTACTGATCCAGAGAAGTCTGATGCCTTGCCACCTATCTATCCCGACTATATAGGTGTGACCATCCCCGTGGGAATAGCACCGCTCAACTTCTCCGTGGAAGGAAATGGCGTGGAGAGAGTGGATGTGACAGTGACAGGACACAATGGAGCCACACTGCATACGAATGGGAAAACAGCGCAATTCGATATTGAGGATTGGCACCAATTGCTGGAAGAGAACAAAGGATGCGAACTCCGTGTGTCGGTTTACGCCAAGGAAAATGGGAAGTGGAAACAATATCAGGATTTCACCATTTCTGTGAGTTCTTTGCCGCTCGACGAGTGGGGATTGACCTACCGCCGCATAGCACCAGGATACGAAGTGTATAGCCACATGGGCATCTATCAGCGCAATCTTTCGAACTTCGACGAGGAGGCAATCATCGATAACACACAAGTGCCTGGAGCCTGCTTCAACTGCCACACAGCGAACCGCACGAACCCCAAGCAGATGGTGTACCATGTACGAGGAGAGAATGGTGCCACGGTGATGCAGATTGATGGGAAGCGCGAGATACTCAAAGCATCCAACGAAACACTGGGTGGTTCGATGGTGTATCCTTATTGGCATCCATCGGGTGAGTATTGTGCCTTTTCTACCAACACCACTCGACAGAGTTTTCATGTAGTGCCCGACGAGCGCATCGAAGTGTTCGACCTTGCCAGCGACATCCTCGTCTATCATCCCAAGACACACGAAATCCTTACGGATTCTCTCATCTCACGTCCTGATTGGAGCGAGAACACACCCGTTTTTTCTCCCGATGGAAAAACGCTCTACTTCTTGACATGCCAACAGCAAGAATATCCTTCGCATTTCAAGGACGAGAAATACAATCTCTGCAAAATCGCTTTCGACCCTGCCACAGGCCATTTCGGAAACCATGTAGATACGGTATTCAACGCTGTCGGCATGGGAAAGAGTCTCACTTGGCCCCGTCCTTCCTACGATGGAAAATACCTGCTTTTCACCCTCATGGACTACGGCTATTTTTCCATCTGGCATAAGGAGAGCGAACAGTGGCTGATGAACCTCAGCACAGGGGAGTCACGAAACTTGTCTGAAATCAACAGTGATAATGCTGACAGTTATCACAACTGGAGTGCAAATAGCCATTGGATAGTGTTTACCAGCCGCCGAGGTGATGGACTCTACACACGCCTGTACCTCAGTTCCATTGACAAAAAAGGTCATTTCTCCAAACCCTTCCTCCTACCACAAAAGAACCCAAAGGAATACTACAATGAATCTCTCTATTCCTTTAATACTCCTGACTTTACCAACACTCACGTATCTTTCAATAGTCACCTTGCAGCACAAGAAATCCTTACGCCACACAGAGTTGAAACAAAAATGAAATAGCCCTCGAAACTATAAATCGAGCCAAAAATTTTTAACCACAAATTTATCAGATTTATCAAATTAGCAAAATGTAATCTGTGTCCATCTGAGAAATCTGTGGTTTTAATTAAAATAACTTTCCAACTTCTTCTTCGGTAAATTTCATCTTTTGTTTACCCAAGTCAGGTACATTGAAACTCTTCAGGCAGTGGTCGTAGAAGCTTGGATATTTTTGTGGCAAGCAGAACGGTTTGTGCGCTTTGCCCTGCTTGTCAATATAACAGAAATAAGGTTTTCCATACAATCCGTCGTCACGCTTCGACGCAAACACAAACCATCGGCTGTTGCTGCTCCAGGAATGATAGGTGTCGCTCATGTCGCTGTTCACGATAGCAAGAGAATCCACGTGTCCCGTCTGCAAGTCGAGCAAACGCTGGTCCGACTCACGGTGCCAGATGGGGAAGGTGCCGTAGGCAGCCACCGTATAGAGCAAGTAACGCCCGTCGGGACTCACCCTCGGATGGCACACACTGCCCTTCTCGCCCTCCGCCCTAACGATGGTATCGACGTCCTCCATGAAGGTTCCCGTGCGCTCATCGAAGCCAATGCGGCAGAGGCTGTACTGCAAATCAGCAATCTGAGCAGGCAGAGATACACGTGGAGCGGAACAGAAATAGATGGACTTCCCGTCGGGTGAGAAAGCGGGAAATGTTTCAAACACCATACTGTCAGCCACCAACGCAAAACTAATCACACGCTCTTCCTGCAAGTCGAAGACATACACATCGGAGGCGTCATCATACACCTCCAATCGTTTCTCACTCCGTGCATGGAAGGCAGGAATGATGACGTTCGTGGAGAAGCAGACATATCGTCCCGAAGGAGAAAAAGTGAAATACACGCTACCACCCGTAGGGCTCTGGATATTCAGTTTGCGCAGCACACCGTTCTCGTTGAGAATGGCACCCCCACCCTCGCCTCTCACATACATCATCGAAAGATTGGGCTGCTGCACAGAATGAGTGTGGCAATTCATACAACGATTTCCCACCAACTTATAAGTGGAAAGATTGCGTTCCTCAAAATTCTCTACGCAGCGCTCACGTATCTCCAAATGGCTGAAAACCTCATAGTCGGGCTCAATCAACCGATAACTCAAATAAGGGTCCACCTCATCCTCCACCACATGCCAAAGGAAAGGACGATATTCCGTCCAGTTTCCCGTTTTCTGGTCACGTGCCGAAACCGTTACTTTCAGTTCTTTCCCAGCATTTTCCTGTAGCAATTCTTTCCACTCATCCAAAGAAAAGCACAATTCATTTCCCTTTGCATTGATCGTTATCTGCCTCTCCCCACCTTGGCTTCGCCGAGCTAACGGTTCAACCCTTGCTTCCACTGCATCCATCTCCCCTCTCACCAAGAAATTAAGAGGAGCGATATTCTTAGGAATCGTCACATCCACATAGTCAGGATAAATAGGAGGCAATTCCTCACTCTTCTCCACATCAGTAGGATGAGGAGTACAAGCAGAAAGAAGGAGGAGAAATGACCCACCCCATACCCTCCCTGAGAGGGAGGGAGTAGTTACTCTTTTTAAAAAACTATATAATATGTGAGTTATCTTTTTCATTTTCCTTTCCGTATTGTATCGGCAAAATCATCATTCATCATTGCATGGGTATCTACTCCCTCCCTCACAGGGAGGGCTGGGGAGGGTCTGTGGGGGATCTCTTATCAAAATAATACCAATACGTCTCCCTCCATTTAGCAGCTGCAGCAGTACCGCGGACAGCGTTGTAAGCATTGAAGTTCCTCAACTGGCTTTCGTCCTGAATATATCGCAGCATCTCCTCTTCCGTGGCATGATTACTTGCCAACCACGCCAACAAAGCCTGCTGATAGAGCGGACGGATGCGAGGCTTCTGACGAGCCATGCAATACTTGTCGTAATACATCTTGAACATCGCCACGTTCCTCTGTACCAACTCATGGCAGAGCAGATAATCCAAGGCAATATCATTGTTAGGATTACTGTCGAGCAACTCCGTCAGGATGGTTCGGGCATCATCGCCCAGACGGAGCGTGTCGGCACGATTCACGTATGCCGACTTCCGCGCATAGACAGGATTCCTGCGAGCCAACTTCGCCCACTGGCTGTAGATGAGCGTATGATCGAGCAAACGTAAGTACTTCTCAGCCGCAGCCGAATCGCCACTCACCAAGTTGCACTCAGCCAAGCGCTTCACCATCCTCACGTTGCGGTTGTGCCTTGTGAACACGTTGCCCATCATGGCAGCACGCTCAGCGTAAGTCATGTCGCCCAACTCATAATACAGCTCGTTCATCACCCGAATGATGGAGACAGGCGTTTCGGGACCAATCTGCCATAATGTACCCAGTTCCACAGGTTGCAGCGCCAAGAGCCCATCGGGCAAACGACCCAAACGGGCATTGGACAAGTTGTAGTAGAAACTCGATATGTTCAGTTTTCCCCCATCCTTCTTCGCCAGTTCCACCACCCGCTCATCGTGCCCGAAGTAATATTCATTGTCGATGGCGAGATAACGCTCCATTTCCATTTCGGGCATACGGAATTTCCCCTTCTCGGGCAATCCAAACAGGCAGTAAGCGAAAGCAAGCACAACAAGCAGAACGACACCCCTCACCCACCTTCTACGGAGCGGCAGGAGCGAAGCCAACCACACGGCAAGCGCATACCCCAGCAGCGTCATCGTGCTCGACAGAGGGTAGGCATACCAAAGGTGGCGCCATGCCTCCACGGTCATCACACCGATGCCCAAAGCCATCGCCCATCCTCTGCGCATCCCCATGCCCTGCAAAGCACGACGCACCACGTCGCCCAGCGCAAACAGGCAGAGCGTGAGCAGGATGGCACCCACATAAAGGTAATAGTAGAACTGCGTGAGGAAATCGCCCACCCAACGAGCTAACCAACCACTACCTTCCGATACATATCGATACCATTCGTCCCTCGTGAAGACGAACAGCTGGTTCTGCTCCTGATAGAAGAAGTGGTAAGGATAGCAGAACTGAAAGAATGCCCAGCAAACAACTCCCCACAAGGCGATTAGCAAGTAGCATCCATAGTGTCGGAATCGAGTCTTTGTCATCTTGTTCAAGCTCATAGGTGATGCACAACTGAAATCAACTGCAAAGATAATAGAAAATGGGGAATTGTGAAAAGAAGTTAATGGAAAAATTTGATGCAACGATGCAACGATGCAACGCTACACAAAAACTCCCACCTTGCAACACTGCAAGATGGGAGCTGACAAAACACAGGGCTGAGAAGCCTATCGAAGGGATGAATGAAGGACATAAAAAAGTGAGTAATGAGCAGTGAGAAGTGAGAAGTGAGAAGTTTTCCCATCCGGATGGCTCATTCCTCACTACTCATTCCTCACTGCTCACTGCTTTCTACGAAAGCTTGGTAACACAGTCGAGGACGGTGTTCTCGATTTCGTCCTTGATGATTGGCGAAGGGTAGTAGAGCAGACGGCGGCGGCGAATCTGCTTTGCGCCTGCCTCGTCGGAAGCGAGCGGTGCTTTTGCGCTGATTCCCATCTTGAGCGTTCCGAGCTGCTTGATGTAGATGGTGTGACCATTGAGCACCATTTCCTCCACCTGCTTCATGATGGAGCGGATAGCACCCTCACATGCTGCTTCGCTCATGCCTGAGTCGGCAGACACATGTTTCACGAGCACGTCGAAACCAATCTTGCTATAAGTTATCGACTTGGTGAAAGAAGAACCATAAAAAACACATAAACAAGCCTTTTATATACCCATTTTGATAACTCGACATTACAAAAATCTTTACACCTTATATATAAAAGTTTGAAAATCTCAGTTCGTGTGAAGAAACGGGGCTGATGGGATATGGCTTTGCACTATTTACTCGATGATACGGGGGGGTGCAAAAAATGATATGATATAAAAAGGGATTTGCATTTAATCACAAATCCCCAATAAAAGAAACACCATAAAAAAATCAAATCCAAAAACAAATAAAAAACAAAAATAATAATAAAATTATTGCGTTAAAAAAACCATTGTCAAAATCATTCATCGTTTAGAATCTTATTCAAAAATACCAAGTTGAATCTTAGAATCATCCAAAAAATCGAAGTCAAAAAATGAGTCCAAGTACACTTTTACGACGCCATTAATCACATTTGTTACCGAATCGCACGTGCATTGTACGCAACCAAATTGTGCCACTACCACCAAATCCAAAGGAAGGTAAGCAATGAATCCGTCTTGCATTCTGTTTTCGCTTATATATGGACTTCCCAAAAATTTTCCATCATTAAAAAGTGTTGGGTTGAGTTTCAATATTTCGGATTTCGCTTTTGGCGATATTATCCAAACGTTATCAGTCTTTAATTTATCACCATCATATTGCATAGTTGCAAGGTCAGCAAGTGTTGAAATAGTTGTGGCTGAAACACCGTTAAAGATGCCTTTTGGTTGGTCGCTTGTTTCCGCTCCATCTGACAATATCGTTTCAACTAATTTGTTAAAAAGCGCCTTTATTAAAATAGCATTAACTTCATTGTAAAAGTTTCCGCTTTGGCGCAAAATATCAACTGAAAAATCAACTTGTGTCGTGAGTCTGTGCGGTGTTAAATACTTGCTTGTTATTGTATCAGTGTTTGCCGTTATGCCATAACCCACATCTTTCCAATCACAAGAATTTTCGTCAAAATATGGCGCTTTTAAGTTAGCTTTCAGCGAAGGATAAAATGTTATTTTTTCTATAAAATCATCGTCATATTCTGAGCTTTGTGTGTGTGCTATCGTTCTGCCCGATTTTGTGCCCAAGTCGTCAATCATTGCCCTTAATTCAAAATTGAACATTCCCACTGCTGTGATACCATCTTCTTTTGCCTTTTCTATTGCGTTTCTGTTTTCGTTTTCTTGTGTTTCACTTAGTGCTATTTTATTTGATATTCTGTTTATAACATCCAAAATGTTTAATTTTTCTTTTACGTTTTCTGCTTTCATTTCTTTTCTACTTTCTTCTGTAATTTTAGTTTTGTTGTAATTGTAATTAGGTTTTGTGTTCATAGCGTAATTTGTCGCTTTGTTCGTTTGAAATCTTCTTTGCGGCGGTTCATTTCCTATTCCTATCGTTCCGCCTCTTCCGTACTCCATTTTTACCATTTTAATAAGTTTGTTTTATATCATTACTACTTTCTTTTCGTCAATCGCAAAGGGTGCATAATATCGCATATTTACCCATTTTGATATATCATTAATTTGTGTGTGTTTAGGTCTAAACCATTTTACTAAATCAATAAATCTTTCTTTCATAATATTATAATTTTAGTTAGTTAGTTTTCTAAAAAGTGGCGGTGTTGAAAATAAAAATATTAATAAAAACTCAATGAAAAAGAATCCGACTTTATAACAAGAAACACCGCCACATATCAATATAAAAAAGTGCAAATAATGCTTTATCTCAGCTCTATATCATCATATTTGTTTTTGCCATTTATAAAGTGTTTTTTCTTTGCTTTTCGTTCCTTGAAATATTTTGATAATTCGTTGAAAAACAAATGTGATAACATCAAAGAATCTATTCCAAAAATTAGTATCAAAAATTGTAAAGTGTTCATTGTTTTGTTATTAGTTTAAATCTTTCATCCCTTACTGATAATTCTTTATAGTTTCTAAAAGTTTCATCGTCTATTGTCTGGAATACCCAATCATTTTCATCTGTTATTCCTTTGTCAAGTTGTGCCCTCACTTCTTTCTTTTTGAATCCCATCATTTCAACGTCTTCCAAAGTGTTGAAAATGTAGTGTCCAATTCCGTATTTTTTACGTGCCAAAATGTGTGTTTCTTGTGCCATTTTTTATTTAAGATATTTTATTAAATTATTCATTGATTTTTCGGTGGATAATTCTTGATAATATTGCCAATCACTATCATTCAAAATCTCCCAATGGTAGCCGTTGAAAACATTCTTTCTTTTCCTTTTTAGTTTCTTCTTTATTTCCTTGATATTGTACCCATATTTTTCGACTATATTTATATCGTCAAATAAAAGAAACTCACTGCCAAAGCATTTTACAGCCATTATGTTTTTTTCATTCATCATACTCAATGAAAACTATTTGAAGATTATTATTAACTTGTACTATTGTAGCATTTTCCCGCATTTGTTGGCTTAATTCAGAAAGCAAAATATCATCCCAATTTTCCATATCCACAATATTAAGATTTATATCCCCATCTATTGAATATATTTCTTTGTAAATGATTGTTATTAAATCCATAAACAAATCATTATCCACCTCCACAACACCAAAACCATCATATAACAAAACGAAATCACTTTGTTTGTTTTCTTCAAGAATGTAACGATAAAGTTTCTTTATCAAATCAAAGCATTTTATTTTCTTTTCCATCTTTTAAATTGCTATATTTACACTCATTATTTTTGTCGGGTATGCTGAAAAAAACATTGTGTTTTTTGTTCTGTTTATATAGTTTGTGATTTCATCATTACCCACATATTCAATATGTTTTATTTTGCGATTTAAGGCGTTTTCTTGTTGTTTTTGGTGTGTTTGTTCACCTACCTTTTTAACGCTTGAAATAGCACCATTTCCAGCCTTATTTATTGGTTCTTCTATCTTTTCCCCTTTGGGATTTATTCCCTTTTCACCACAATAGTTATAGAGTGTTGCACGACTAACTTTGATATTGTTTTCTTTGGCAAATAAAAGATTATCTTTTACGCTTTTTGTGGTGTCGTACCATTGTTTTATTTCGTCACAATGTAGTGTCTTTCTCACCATCATTTTAAGCGCATTTGGTTTGATATTGTTTTCTTTACAAAATACACTATCCACTTTAAAAATAGGTTTGTTTTTCATTTTCATTTGATACGTTGCTTTCTTTGCGTCTATTGCCATTCTGAGAAGGCATTGATTTGATAATACTTTGTCGCTATTGTCGTAAAAATATTGTCTATCATAAACCAAATTATAAATAAGTTCCTCAACGCTTATATTTGGCTTTATCTGACATCTTATTTTGGCATTGCAAAATAGTTGGTGTCTTCTGCCTTCCCCATCTTTCAAACGCTTGTATTTGCTGCATATCTTTCCATCTAATTTATAAATTGTGTAATTTCTTTGTATTCTTACGTAATCAGTTGGCAATAGTGCAAAACCATCATCATTGTATTTCAATTCAGTTTCATAAAGTATCTCAAATTTATCCCTATAAAATGATAGAAAATCAGTAGGTTTTAGGGTATTCAGATTTTGCAAAAAATCATCGTCAATCTTGACTTTTAAATCATCCTTTTCAATTGGTTTTTCAGTTGGTTCTAATATCTTGAAATCTTCAATATTGAATATTGTTTCATTTATTGCAATTTGACAATTTTTTGTTGCATTTCCACTATATTGTTGAATGGGTGATTTTCCGCAATTATCACTTTTTTTCGTTGTGTCAAATAGCGCTTTGTCAAATGTGTTTGATATTGTTTCGTAAATACCTTGGTATTGCCATTTATCCGTTATTGTAGTATTGAAAGCATAAAGCAAACGAAAACGTGAATAAGGTTTCAAATCATTAGGTTTTTGTTGGTGATGGTTCGGTGTCGTGTACGCTATCGTTGGAGTTAATTCCAAAGTGCTCAAATAATCTGAAAATGTTATTTCATTCTTTATATTATCCACATCAAAAACCACAAAATCCGTTCCAATCCAATTTGTTTCTGTTTTTTCAAAAACACTGAAATTTTCTTTGTTAAATATGGATGTAAAACAGTACCCATCCGTTATGATTTCAGCAATATTTTCTATTGACAAATCATCTATTTTGGAATATCTTACTTTTCCCCAATCTATTGTATTTTTGTCATCATACTTTTCTTTTGAAACACTTAATATAAAATCATTTCTCATCATTCATTCATTTTTATTTTAAGGTCAGAAACTATCATCATTTATAATAATAAGGGGCGATATTTAAGGCATCGCCCCAGTCGCTTTACTTAAGCATTCTATATATTTGAATAAATGATGATTTCTGTTATTATCTTTTACAAGTCAATCAATCCCAGCTCATAACGTCTATAAAGCATATTTTTTATTCTTGCCTTTTTCACCCTTTTTGCGGTTCTTATTTGCCATTCGTTTTCAGTCATTGTTGAAAACTTTCTTTTAAGTCCTTCTGATATGGCTTTTCGGTGTTCTTTTGACATTATCCCCTTATCCTTAACTTTCATATTTTTCTCCCACTTTATTATAAATATTTTCTTATTTGAAAAAATTACTTTTTTTAGTAAAATATTTTAAATTATTTTTATAATTATCTGATTTATAGTATTTTATTTATGATTATTTTTTATAATTTATTTCTCCCATTATCTAAAATATTGTAATATAGATATTATTTTCAAGTTGTTTCTTCTATTGCAAAAATACCAATAATAAAATTAAATACGAAATATTTTTTAGTTAATTTACTAAAAATATGTAAAAATATTATTTTCTATTTAAGAACTAATATAGGGAATAGATAATATTTTCTTATATCATCGCTTAAGAGAAGCAATTATTTCTTAATTAGAAAAACTTTCATTCTGTGATAATATCATTTCAAATGTATATGATATTAGCCTTTTATTTGCTTTATATCGCTTTTAAAATACCTTTGTGTATATTGTTTCATTGATGCCCCAAAACGCTTTAAAATGCATAAATAAGGGGCTACTTACCATTATTTTGTAAGTGCCCCAGCGAAACAAAGAAAGTGCCTTATATAGTGAAAAAAGAAGGTTACATCATCTATAAATGTAGCCTTCTTTTGATTTAGTTTGTTATTGCCTTTTATTTATTCCATCAATCATTTAAGGCAAAACTAATAATAATAAATTACTTGTTAATAAATATCATTATGAAACCTTTTTTACTTGTCTTTCAAATCGTCTAACTATAAAATCCTTTGGATTTATGATTTTTGTTTCTTTGCCATCATTCACAGAAAGAAACACCCTACTGCCTTTTCTTTCGTATATGTAAGTATTTGTTAATTGACAATCGTTGGTATTTATTAAGGAAATTATTTTTTTATCGCCTTCCTTTGTGACAATCACCTTTCCAATCATTTCGTGTATGATTTCATACTTTTCTTTGTCAGTTTGCGCAATACATTCCACATCTGCCATTGTGCAATTTGTGCCACCTTTTCCAATGCTTTCAAGTTGACGAACCAAGGAAACTCTTTGCTCTTTGTATTGTTGCAGATAGTTGTTTTCTTCTTCCATTCTTCTGCCAAATTCATTCCGCTTTTGGAAAAACTTGTCTTTTGTTATTTCGCCATCAATATACAAGTCATTCACCCTTTCTATTTTCTTTTCATAATCAGATATGATTTTCTCAGCGGTGTCAATCTTCATCGCCACATCTTTCAAGTATCTTTCAAGTTGTGTGCGGTGTTCTTCGCTTTGGGTGTTCATTGAAACCAACTTTGCTTTTTTGGCTTCTTCCCAAAGGATTGTATCAATGACATTTATTGATATTGAACACTTAATTCGAGCGCTCCAATATGTTGCGGTGCTGAGGAATGGGAACAGTTTATCTGTTTTGTCACCATCAATATAACGAATTAAAGATTTTCCAAAATAAACATTTCCCGTTTCTATCTTTTCGTGTTGGCGACTTTTGCGTATTGATGCCACTTTATCAAACATTTCTTCGCTAACAATAGGAGGGTATTTGGTGGTGGTCTTGTTATATTCCTTTCCTACATTCTTGCCTTCTGTTACCTTCTTACCATTGCGTACCCTTCCGCAATATGAAACATTGGATAATATGTTATTAATACACCTTTTTCCAATGAAATCATCTTTCTTTACTTCTAATTTTCCCTTCTTTGAAAGTGTTTCATATATGTATAAGGTACTTTTTCCATCCAAATACATTTGGAATATGTTGCGTATGGTGTCAGCCGTTCCACCTTCTTCATCTATGATGATATACCCATTTTTATCCTTTGCATATCCAAATAAAGCGTTTCCACTTTGCACCTTTCCTTCTTCAGCGTTTCGTCTTCTGCCCCTTATTGTTTTTTCTTTGATTTCTTTGGTATCATAAGAAACCATTGCAGCAAACACACCCCACGAGATATTTGCCCCATTGTCAACATTGCCCCTATCATCCAATAACGTTAGTGATGGATTTTTTACATACACTTGGATTTTATTTTCAATAAACCAAGTTTTCATATCAACTATTGCCTTTTCATTTCTGCCCAATCTGTTGAGATGCCAAAATGCAACGCTTCTTATTGTGTCACTTTCAGTGATTTTGTCCTTAATAGATTGCAGCATCTGCAAATACTTGTCATTCATTTTCACTGCACTTGCACCCGCAACCTCGATAAACTCAATTTCTTCTTCTTGAAACTTTCCTAAGGAAAGAATGAAGTCAACGAGTTCTTTCTTTTGGCTTTCGGTTTCTTGGCTTTCGGTTGAAACTCGAATAACTGCAAGGATTTTTTTATTTGCCATTGGAATGTTTTGAATATTATTAATCATATTTTATAAAAAAATAATTAAATTTGCCCCTAACAACTAAGGCGAAGGAGCTTTCACCTTGAGGCTATTGTTAACAATGTGTATTTCTTAATTTTCTGTTTTTCAGCCTCTTTCATTAATTCTCTGTAATCGTTTTGCAAAATCGTTACGATGCAAAAATATAAAAAAGATTTTTAAAAAACTAAATTAAAAGTGTTAAACAATGTTAACGAATAGCATAAAAAGAACGCCACCACCCAAAAAGGATGGTGACGCAAAATTATGGCAAATAAATGATATGTGTTTTATGTTGTGCTTACTTGGTGAAGTACATCTGGCTCTCGCCTGGCTTGAAGAACTGCTGCTTGGCTTTGATAAATACTTTTCCCATACAAACTGATTTTTAGATTTAAGGATTTACAATTTACTGATTTAATTCACTCTACTCCCCTCGCCCTTTGGAGAGGGGTTGGGGGTGAGGCTTTTCCTTCTCCTCCCCTCGGGGAGGTCGGGAGGGGGCTTCGTGGCTTCTTTTACACTGAGAAAGTTACTTCCTGCAACTTCTGTCGCATGATTTTGCTGGCATCGAAACGGATGCGCTTCTTGGTGACTGCCACACCTCCAGCACCCTCCAAATCAGCGGAGATTTTCGCATGGATGGCGAAGCGGAGAACGCCAAGGTCGCCAAGTTGCACCGAGTGACCGTTGCATACCAACTCACGCACCTGTACGAAGAGCGAACGATACACGGCTGCAATCTGCTCGATGCGGATGCCCGAGTCGTCGGATGCGTACTTGATCAGCGTTTCGTCGTCAATCGGAGTGGCACGGTCGAGAGTGGTGAAATAACGCTCCTTTTTATCGACAGAGCAAACGTGCTTGCCGATTTTGATTCTTACTTTTGGCTTGTCCATAAGGATTGAAACGATTTTAATAGGTTAAACAAAAAGAAATTTCCAAGGTAAGGAGTAAAAAAATACTTTTGTGAAAATTTGTGTGAATTTGTTGACTCATTGGGATTCAGTCGGAGCGCAAAAGCAGCAAAATCGATGCAGAAGTATTGTAAGAGTGGTGAAATGTTTGTGTCGTGGCGGAGTAGTGTTTGCGTCGTGTTGGAGCAGTGTTCATGTCAAACTGGACTTCCCTCTGAAAGCAATGCAAATATACGCATTTTCAGTGGAAAGTCCAAACAAAAATCATAATTAATTATGATTTTTTTTTAAAAAATAGCCCCCTCTCGTCCTCCACGAGGGGAGGAGAACATGAAGAGTGAAAGGTGAAGCGTCAAGCGATGCCATCCGGATGGCTTCACTCCCCCTCTGGGGAGCTGGAAGGGGTCCTTAATTGCCAGAACGGTAACTAACAAGCTTTTGAGAGTCCGAAAAGTTAAAATCATCATCAGCAGTTCTCTTTATCTTCTTATTAAGATATTTAAACACTTGATTCTCAATGTATAGATAATGATTTTGTTACATTGTTACAATGTTACATTGTTACAACAAATTTTTTCGTTAACTTATATTCACATTTGAGTAATAATCAAGGACCAAATTTTAATTATAGTCTATAAATAGACTATAATTAAATAATTAAATATATATTAAATTAATTGTTAAAAATTAACTTAAAAAATGTATTCATTTTTAGTTAGTTGTAACATTGTAACAATGTAACAATGTAACATTTGACAAAAATCAAGAAAACCAAACCGCTTAACACGATTTATCGTTTATTCGTGCTTTTTGTCACATATTGGCACGTCGAGTTTGCAATCATGCTTTTCTAAAAAGTCTTGAGAGCATTGATGATGTTGTTCTTGTAAATCGTGCGTAAATTGACTCAGTCTATAATGAAGTATTCAATGGTAAATTTTACATTTACATTGCTAAAAAGAGTGATTACCCTGAAAGCTTTGCCCTTGTTGGGGGTTGGGGATATTTCAAGATAAATACATCTGCACCTTTTTTGGTGTTCGATAGGAAAAAATAGCATCGGATTGTAGGCAATTCAGAAAATCTTTATAAATTTGCAAGTTCTTAGCAGTCATGGCTCTGCAAGTTCTTAGCAGTTCTAAGCAGTTCCGTCTTGTTTTCCACAACGGAATCGACTAACGTAAGCCTCTGTCGAAGATGGCAAGACTTTACTCACCACGCGTATGAAAATACCTAAGTTTATCCGATTTCCTCACTTCCGAGGTCCACGTACCATCGCCTCGCGCCTCACTTGGCGCGTCGTGATAACGCTGCTCATCATCTACCTCATCCTCTCTGTCCTGTTCTTCCTCATTCTCTTCTTCGTCGGCTTCGTGACGCTGTCGGCTCTCTTCTACACGAGAATGAGCGTGACGGAAGAGAAGGTGAACAATATCTTCACGGCTGTGGAGATTGCCACTTCGAACAACATACCCGAGGCGGAGGAAAGTATCGAGAGCAACAGTAAGGAGTACTTCGCCATCGAGCGACTGCTGGAGTTGAACCCGAACATCGTGGGGGCTGCCATCGCGCTGAATCCCGAGGTGGAGCCAAGGAAGGGCCATCTCTTCGCCCCTTACGCCTACCACGACAGCACGGGCATCCACAGCAAGCGATTGGATACGGAGGACTATGACTATGTGAGCAAGGAGTGGTTCACGAAGCCTTTGGAACAGGGCAAGGGTTCGTGGAGCGAGCCATACGTTGACGATGGCGGCGGAGAAATATGGATGACGACCTATTCATTGCCACTGCTGAATTCGAAGGGCGACATGTTTGCAGTGCTGACAGCAGACTTGTCGGTGGACGAGCTGACCAAGATGGTGGTGGAACTGGATAGCCTTAACAACGACGAACTCGACATGAGCCTGGATAGTGACAAGAAGGGCGATTCGCGCACCTTCATCGTCACCCAAAAGGGGACTTTCGTCGTGCATCCCGAAAGGAAGCAGTCGGACAAGGAGAGTGTTCTCGATTACTTCAAGAGAATCACCGATAGAGAAAAATCCGCCCTTGACCTTGTGGATGATTTCAATACGGGCGAAAAGGGTTTGAACCTCTTCTTTGATAAAGACGATAAGTATTACTTCACGTTCTATGCTCCCCTCGAGCGTACGGGATGGACGGTGGCGACCATCGTGCCGTTCAGCGACATACTGCCTCCTTTGTATTTCTTCATCAAACTGGTCATCGTCATCTTAATCATCAGTCTGATTATCATCGTGCTGGTGGCGAAAAAGAATATCCACAGTGTCACCAAACCTCTGCGGCTGTTTGCTCAATCGGCAACGGAAATCTCGAACGGGCATCTCGACACGCCTCTGCCTGTCATCAAGACCAAGGACGAGATGCTCATCCTGCATGATTCGTTCGAGACGATGCAGCACTCGCTCGCCAGCCAGATAGAGCAAATCAAGAAGGTGAACGAGGAGAAGGGACGCATCGAGGGTGAGCTGCTCACCGCCCGCAACATACAGATGTCGATGATTCCAAAGACTTTCCCTGCCTTCCCTGACCGAACAGACATCGACATCTTTGCTGAGCTGGCTCCCGCTAAGGAAGTGGGCGGCGACCTGTACGACTTCCTCATCCGTAACGAAAAACTGTACTTCTGCGTGGGCGACGTGTCGGGAAAGGGTGTCCCTGCATCTATGGTGATGGCGGTGACACGCGCCTTGTTCCGCACTGCCACTGCGCATGAGAGCAACCCGGGCAGAATGGTCGGTGAAATCAACGAGATGATGGTGGAAGACAACGACTCCTTCATGTTTGTCACGCTCCTCATGGGTGTCCTCGACCTCCCAACGGGAAGATTGCGCTATTGCAACGCGGGACACAACGCTCCGCTGCTGATTGACGACACGGAGGTGGACATGTTGCCATGCGATGCCAACCTGCCTATTGGTATCATGTCTGGATATAAATACAGCACTCAGGAGATTGTGGTCTGTCCGGGAACAACCATTTTCCTCTACACCGACGGAGTGACGGAGGCGGAAAACATCAAGAACGAGCAATTCCAAGAGGAAAGGATGATAGGCATCGCCAAGCAGACGGAACGCAAGCCGCTGGTGCTCATCAATCGGATGAAGGATGCTATTCGTAAATTCGTGGGTGTAGCCGAGCAAAACGACGACATGACCATGCTTGCCATCCAATACACGAAGCAACCTGAGCAGGAGGAATGGCTGTCGAGACAGATTACGCTGCCGAACGACGTGGAGCAGGTGCCGCTGCTGTCTGAGTTTGTGGAGGAAGTGTGCGAGGAAGTGGGCCTCAGCATGAGCGACATCATGAGCATGAACCTTGCCATTGAGGAAGCCGTAGTGAACGTGATGAGCTATGCCTATCCAAAAGGTACGGAGGGAAAAGTCTGCATTGACGCCAAAGCCAACAACGAATGGCTGAAATTCATCATCACCGACTGGGGAAAGCCATTCGACCCAACCATCAAGGACGACATCGACATCACGCTGCCAGCTGAAGAAAGGCTCATTGGCGGTCTGGGCATCCATATTGTGAAACAGACGATGGACATCATCAACTATGAACGCATAGAGAGTAAGAACGTGCTAACTCTCATCAAGAAAACAAAATAAGGAAGGCAACAGAAGATGACGGATATCATTCTATCAAGCTTTATCAGCCTTTTCGCTCTCTTCGGAAAGGTGGAGCAGGTGGACGAGGAACGCGCCAAGAAGATGCTTGCAAACTATCTGCGCAGGCACTTCGGCATCCGAAACACCGACCTCTACCTCGACCTTTACAGCGACATGCGTCTGGCATACGAAATGACCGACAATCTCGACAGCGAAAAGACTGTGGGACTCATCTGCTCCTCGCTGCATGGCAAGATTCAAGCCAGGGAGGAAGCGTTGCTGCTGCTGCGTGTGATGGAGTTCTGCGAATGTAACGAATCGACTGACAACACCATGTTCCTCACCATGGCGTCGCTGTTTCACATTCCGAAGGAACAGTATCAGGACTTCGCCGACTTCGTTGCCAACCGAGAAACGGAACGGGTGGTGCTGCACCACATAGAGGGATTCGAGGGCACCATCAAGACTCTGCTCGACCGCGAGACGGGGCTTCTGATTTTCACCTACAACGGTTCGGACACGGTGACACTCAACGACGTGCCTGTTCTGACGGGCGTGTATCAGGTGTGGCAACAGAGCAGTGTGCTGAAAAACGTGTATGGACAGCCCGTCTATTACTCTTCCATCATCGAGGCATACGACAAGGAGGTGCACGAAACGGCAAAGGTGGAGTTCTGCGGACGCGACATCAACTTCCGCTTTCCGAACAGCGACAACGGCATGCACAACCTGAGTTTCACGCTCAACAACGGCGAGATGCTTGCCATCATGGGAGGTTCGGGAACAGGAAAGACCACCCTACTCTCCCTGCTCAACGGCACGCTGAAGCCACAGGAGGGAAGCATCACCATCAACGGACACGACATATCGGAGCCCGAAGCGAAGAACCTGATTGGCTACGTGCCTCAGGACGATCTGCTCATTGAGGAACTGACTGTCTATCAAAACCTTTGGTTCACTGCCCGACTGTGCTTCGAGGGTTTGTCGGAACAAGAAATCGACAACCGCGTGGAGAAGACGCTGAAGGACTTGGGACTCTATGCTGCAAAGGACTTGAAGGTGGGCTCTGCCATCAACAAATACATATCGGGAGGACAACGCAAGCGACTGAACATCGCCTTGGAGCTGATACGCGAACCCGCCGTGCTCTTCCTCGACGAACCTACGTCGGGACTGTCGTCAGCCGACACTGAGAAGGTGATTCTCCTGCTGAAAGAACAAACGCTCAAGGGCAAACTCATCGTGGTCAACATCCATCAGCCTTCGAGCGATGTCTATAAGCTCTTCGACCGCCTATGGCTGCTCGACAAGGGAGGATACCCCGTGTTTGACGGAAACCCTATTGATGCCATCACCTATTTCAAGGAGACAGCCAATTATGTTGACGCGGAAACCAGCACCTGCCCGACTTGTGGCAATGTCAATCCAGAGATTGTGCTCAACATCATTGACGAGAAGGCACTGAACAATGCGGGTGAACTGTCGGACGAAAGAAAGATGACGCCACAGAACTGGCATGAACTCTATCTGAAGAACCGTGAGGAAATGCCTAAGCCAGCTGTGTTCAACATGCCTCAGTCGGACCAGAAGAAGCCTAACGCACTCAAACAATTCGCCATCTTCTTGCATCGTAACATCAAGACCAAGATTACGAATGTGCAGTACCTCTCCATCACCCTGAGCATCGCACCGTTGCTGGCAGTCATCTGTGCTCTGCTCACACGCTTCTCCCCTCCTGAGGGTTACTCGGTGATGAACAACAAGAACCTGGTGAGCTACTTCTTCATGGCTGTTATCGTGGCAACATTTACGGGCATGAGTGGCAGTGCGGAGGAAATCATCAAGGATCGTGCCTTGCTGAAGCGAGAGCGCTTTCTCAACCTGTCGTACGGAAGCTACATCTGGTCGAAAATCATCTACATGGCTGGGGTGTCGCTCGTGCAGACACTCCTCTTCATTGTGGTTGGAAACACCATCATGGGACTGCATGGACTGTTCTTCACATGGTGGCTCATCCTATTTCTGACTGCTCTGTTGGCAAGTCTGACAGGATTGCTGCTCTCCCAGTGTCTTAACTCGGTGGTAGCCATCTACATCTGTATTCCTCTGCTATTGATTCCTCAGATATTGCTCTGCGGACTGGTGGTCAGCTTCAGCGACCTCACTCCAAAAAGCACTACAGGCAATGTGCCATTGATTGGCGATGTCATCCCATCAAGATGGTCATTCGAGGCTTTGGCTGTCACATCGTTCACCGACAACGCATACGAAAAGAACTTTTTCCTTTCCGACAAGGAAAAGTACGAGACACAATATTATAATATAGGTGTGCTCTACGAATTGCAGTCGCAGTTGGAAACCATGAAGAGCGAACAGCAGACAGGCAAGGAGGTGAACCCTGAGCATTTGGAAGTCATCAAGACCAATCTCCCACTCCTTACGTCCTATTGCAAGATGGATGCTTACGAAGGCGACTGGTCGTACTCATCCCTCTATGACTACATGAAAGAGGCTGAGAACCTCTTGACGGAACGAAGCAACCGAATCACACTTCTGGCAGACAAGCAAACTGCTCGATTCGTGAAAGAAAACGGAAAGGATGTGCTGCTGCAACTGAAACGGGACAACTACAACTTGCAGCTGGAGGACTGTGTGATAGGCATGGAAAACCAGCGAATGCTCGATGTAATCGACAATCATATTGTTGCCCGAACAGGACTGGTGTTCCTCACTCCTCTCAGCCACAACGGACGTGCTCCTTTCTATAGCAGCGAGAAAATCATCGGCGATTGGCACATCAAAACCATCTGGTTCAACCTCTCCGTTTTGCTACTCATGAGCATCATTGTCACATGGATGCTACTGACAGATTGCCCCGGTCGCTTTGTAAGAAAAGATGCCCAATAGGAAAATAATCTGTGGTTTTTTTTCAAAAAGAATGTGCTAAAGATGATTTTATTAAAAATTTTACCTATTTTTGCAGCGGAATATGCACAATAATATTGTGACATCCCATTTCATCCGAAAAAAAACGAAAACAATAAATCCTAATTAATCATCAAAATTTTATTAACAATGAAGAAATTATCCATTTTAGCTATTGCTTTTGTTGTCATTGCTCTGGCTGCTTGCGAGGGTAAGAAAGCTACTCAGACCGAAACTGCAGAAGTTGTGAAGAGCTTCGACCAGCAGCAGATTGAGGCAAACATCAAGCTTCAGGTTGACAGCATCGCTGCTGAGATTGGCAAGTTGAAGCAGTTCCCTTTCCTTCAGAAGGACAACAAATTTGCTCTCACTAAGGAAGAGAAGCAAGTGAAACCTGAGTATCTGCTCGACCCAGCTATCTCTGAAGAGGCTGTGACTCTCTCTGAGAAATATCGCATTCTGAGTGCTCTCAATGTTGACCGTAAGATTGCTGAACTCTATGAAATGTCAACAGGCGCTTACGACAAGGCTATCACTAAGTTGAGCGCAGACATCAACGACCCTTCTTTCAAGGTAATCGAAAATGCCAACGACATCTTCGAGACAACTACCGCTCTCTATGATTCCATGAACCAGAACGGACGTGTCAACTACTTCTGGCAGCTCGCTGCTGCTGCATTGGTAGAGCAGCTCTACGTTGTGAACCAGAACACTGACAAGTTCCTCAGCGTATTCGACGACGAAGCAGCTTCAAACGTAACATTCCGTCTCATCCTCATTCAGGACGCTTTGAAGCACCTCATCGACTACGACCCAGAAATCGAGCCTGTTGCTAACGCATTGGCAACTCTCGACGTGCTCAACGCTACAACTGTTGATGAGCTGAAGTCGCAAATGGCTGAAGCAAAGGACAAGATTGACGCTGCACGCAAGGCTCTGGTTAAGTAATCATTATTCGCTCATTCATAGCCACTGCCTTCACACAAAACAGGAAGAAAGGTGCGTGACTTTCAGATGACTTTATTTCAACACTTCAACATTCCATTAATCATGACTTTGGAAATTAAAGAACACGAAGGAGGCTTGACTGCCATATTCTGTGGTCGTTTAGACACACCCTCCGCCATCAAAATACAAAGCGAAATCACTCCCCTTATGAACAACGCTGACAAGGAGATTATCCTCGACTGCGAGAAACTGGATTACATCAGTAGTTCAGGTCTCCGTCTGTTTCTTGCCATCCGCAAGGAAGTGTCAACAAAGGGAGGAAAAGTGATTGTCGAGCATATCAACGAAGACATCAAGAAGGTGTTTATGATGACAGGGTTCATCCAATTGTTCGAAGTGCGCTAATACGAAGTCATCCTCATATCTTTACAAGAGACCGTCTGAACGTTCAGTTGGTCTCTTTTTTTTGTCATTTTTTTGTCTAAACATCGTTCTTTCCCCTATTCCATCGAAAACTGCATTTTTTATCATTTTATGCCAAAAAGCATACTGTGTTCGTACACATTCATTGATAAAAGTCAAAAAAACACGCATTTTTTGAAAAAAGTGGTGATAAGATGCGGTTGGAAAGGAGAAACTGACGTAACTTTGCATCGTCAAAAGGAAAATGTTAGAAAAAACATCAACCTTGACTCATTAAAGCAGAAGTTAGTTAATATTAGTTAGGTGATATTTTTTACAATTAGGTGTTATTTAGTTAGAACAGTATGATGATGAACCGCTCGAGAAGAGTCGTTCATCATTTCTTTTTTATTGAAGGTACTCTTTTTCGTTTTTTTGCACTATCTTTGCAAGACAATTGGAACTGAGTCCTATATTACCACTCAGAAAAAAAGGAAAAAATCATGAAACAAGACATCACTCCCGTCCTCCTACTCACGGGTTACCTGGGTAGCGGAAAAACAACATTGGTGAACCATATCCTTACGAACGAACGAAATATCAAGTTTGCCGTCATCGTCAACGACATTGGCGAGGTGAACATTGATGCCGACCTCATTCAGAAAGGCGGCATCGTGGGACAGAAGGACGACAGCCTGGTAGCATTACAGAATGGCTGTATCTGCTGCACATTGAAAATGGACCTCATTGAGCAAATCAACGATATTCTGAAACTGAGACGCTTTGACTATATCGTGATAGAGGCAAGCGGTATCTGCGAGCCAGAGCCTATTGCTCAGACCATCTGCTCCATTCCTTCCCTCGGCCCACAATACACTCAACATGGTATTGCACGCCTCGATTGCATCACTACGGTGGTGGATGCTCTCCGCTTGCAGAGTGAGTTTGCCTGTGGCTCCGACCTCACCCGTCAACACATTGACGAGGAGGACATCGAGAACCTCATCATTCAGCAAATAGAATTCTGCAATATCATCCTCCTCAACAAGGCATCCGAGGTATCGCCCCAGGAGCTCGGACGCATCCGCGAAATCCTCCATGCCCTGCAACCCAAAGCCACCATCATCGATTGCGACTATTGCAATGTGGAATTGGATGTGTTGCTCAACACCAACATGTTTGATTTCGAACGTGTTGCCACGTCTGCCACATGGATTACAGAATTGGAACGTGAAGCAACTGAGGAAGAGGAAGAAGAGGCTCTGCACGGACATCACCACCACCATGAGGAGGATGAGGATAACGATGACGAAGACCATCACCACCATCATCACGACGATGACGACGATGACGATGAGGAGGAGCATCACCACCATCACCACGACGATGACGATGAGGAGCATCATCATCACCACCATCACCATCATCACCACCACGATGAAGGAGAAGCAGAGGAATATGGCATTGGAACTTTCGTCTATTATCGTCGCCAGCCTTTCAACATTAATGAGTTTGACCAATTCGTTGCGCATTGGCCTAAGAGCGTGATTCGTGCGAAAGGTTTATGCTATTTCTCAGATCGTCCTGACATGAGTTTCATCTTCGAACAGTCTGGCGTACAAAAGAAAATCAGTGAATCAGGTCTTTGGTGGGCTACTGCTCCTGAAGAGGAACTGAAAGCCATGGCTGAACGCAACCCACTCATCATGCGTGACTGGGATGATACATACGGCGACCGTATGGTGAAACTGGTGTTTATCGGTCAGAAAATGGATCGAGAAAAAATCACAAAAGACCTCGATGCCTGCTTGGAGAAATAAAGGCTTCACCCTCTACCCCTCTCCAAGGAGAGGGGAGACCAATCCACCAGAAGGCGAGGGGAGTAGAATAAAGAATGAAGAATCAAAAAAAGATTCTTCATTCTTCATTTATAAACCTCTTTATTTCATCGATTTGTTGCAAGGCTGTTTGTCGTCCCAACTCATAAACAAGACGCATCTGTTCGGGGTCGTGGCTAACATGCCCTATCGGTAAGGGTTCCGAAGGACGAATAACGTAGGTGGTGCCTTGCCGCTCCTGCTCCCTCACGAAAGCAAGTTGGGCATTATACATTTCATGGCGTTGGGCAACAGCCTTGATGAATTGAGGATATTTCCGAAGCATCAAACGCATCAACGGCATAAAGCGATTCTTTCCTTTCACATAGCCATCGGGACGAGTCAATATGACGACATTCTTAGCGTAACCAACACTTTGGAAGTATTGCAAAGGAATACTATCAGCAATTCCACCGTCGAGTAAGTGATACCCTTCCAGTTCAACAACTTTTGAACAGAGCGGCATGGATGCAGAAGCACGAATCCAATCGAAAGTGGTGTCGTTGGCTTCGGGCAACAGCTTATAGACTGCCTTACCCGTCATCACATCGGTGCAGACACAGTAGAATTCCATGGGGTTCTTATTATAGGTATCCACATCGAAAACATCAAGGTGCTTGGGCATTTCGTGGTAGGCAAAATCCGCTCCATAGAGGTCGCCTGTGAAGATGAGCGAGCGCAAGGAACACATCCGCCAGTCGTGAGCAAAGCGCATGTTGTAGCGTAGGGCACGCCCTGGCTGATGACTCTTGAGGTTGCAACCAAAGGCAGCTCCAGCACTTACACCTATTACACCATCGAACGAGATGCCTTTTTCCTCAAACACATCTATCACACCACAGGTGAAAAGTCCACGCATGGCACCACCTTCCAACACAAGTCCCATCTTCGCATCACCGCTTCGGGTGTTTGTGGTTTTGTCATTATTCATTACAATATTCTTCATTCTTCATCAACTTTCTAACTACTCCCCTCGCCTTTTGGAGAGGGGTCGGGGGTGAGGCTTTTTTTATGTGTCAGGGGTGAGGCCTTCCAATTGAAGAAGGAAACGTTTGCGTTCCAATCCCGCTGCAAATCCAGTCAGTTTACCATTAGCACCTATCACACGATGGCAGGGAACAATAATGCTGATAGGATTACGCCCCACTGCCATTCCCACTGCGCGGGAGGATTTCACAGATAAATTCAAACTTTTGGCAAGTTCACCGTATGTAGTAACAGAACCGTATGGAATACGCTGAAGTTGCTGCCACACAGCACGTTGAAAATCTGTTCCTATCAATCGCAATGGTATAGTTAACGAAGGCTGGTACCCCATGAAATAGGATTTCAGCCATCGTTTTGCTTCCTCAAATATCTGAAAATCCGAGCAAGCTTCCAACTGGAAAGATGCACCGAAATGCTTTTGTCCTTCCATCCACAATCCTGTCAGACAATCCCCATCGCTTGCAAGAGTGAGTGTCCCCAATGGAGATTCGACTGAAGAACAATACATTTTCTCATTCCACATATTTCACTTTTCGTTATACTCCCCTCGCCCCATCTCTCCCCTCTCAGGGGAGTTGGAGGGGTCCAGGGGTTGGGGGTGAGGTTTTTTTCATTCAATCTCAGTTGGGAACAAATAGAATTGGCGGTTCACATTCGGGTCGAGCATGAGTTGGTCGAGGATGATGTGTTCGTCGAGTGCTTTCACCACCACATGATGCTTACCAGATGATAGTTTTGCATTGATCGTCCGAACGGTTTGTCCACGCAGTACATTCAGTTTCCATTGCTCAGAGCGATATGCCTCCTTCAAGCTGAACACACGTTCTTCACCGTCATCGATGGAGACTGAGAAACGAATGTCACCCTTGTCCAGAGGCTGAGTAGGAATCAAAGCGATACGCAGCGCATAATCACCTTCCTTTTCTGTTTGGAAACTATAACTCACCCACTCATCTTTTGGTAGAGGGACCGCATTCATGGAATGTCCCAACAGTTGCACGGGAGTGAGTTGCGCAATCGATTCATCGAATTGGTCAGCATTCTTAGCAATCGCACCATCCATTTTGAGAGGATGCAGTGCATGCTTACGTTGTGCATAAAGTTTCAACAGTTCCTGAACACGTTTCTCTGACAGTGTGTCGGGTAATGTAGGTGCCTGGAATACCAACAAGTTACGAGGATTAGACGCCATCAGATGGCGCCATTTGCCATGATTCATTTCGTTGAAACGCTTGTCGTTCTGCAAAATCCGATCGTATGCGTCCTGACTGAGAGCTTCAGCCATATAAATGGCAGTTTTGAAGGAATCGCTCCGAGCGTATGTAGTACGAGAAAGAGAAGCATACTCTCGTGCTAAACTCCTTGCACGCTGTGCCTCCAACTGCTTCTTTGCCATATTCGCAGCTCCTTCCACTCGATATTGAATAGCGCCGAAATAGGCATCCTTCTGAACAGGACGAATCATCTGTCCGATTCGCTCCACCTCGCGTTGCAAAGCATCGTATCGTTCGAGATACCTGTCTGCCTCATTACCAAAGGCAGAGAAACTGAATTCCGTATCTTGAACAGGAGACATGCCACGTTCGTATTTCTTCTTGTCGAGCTCCACCTGATTCCATCCCATAAACTCAGGCTTACGCATGGCGGTAAGTCGATAGTATTCCTTCATAACAGGCAGAAGTGCATCACCCGCCTTCTGTCCGAACTCACGGCACAACCACTGATGCAGATGATCCTGCAGAGCGTGTGGACGGAACGAAGCATAGTTCCATGCCATATCGAGGAAAAGTTCGAGGTCGTAACTTGCCACCTTCACATCATGCACATTCGCAATCCACTGCTTCCTCGCTCCATGCCGATATGCCTCGCTCATCTCTTGATAGATGAGTCCTGGTTGTGTGCAAGTCAACCAAAGGTAGTCGTGAGGACGGCCCCAATAACTCAGATGATAATACACACCCGAACCACCCTTGCGAGCTTGCTGTTCCTCATTGGGCAGACGAGTCATATAGCCATAGTTGTCGTCGCACCAAATCAAAGTCACATCCTCGGGCACTCGCAAACCATTTTCATAGATTTGCAGCACTTCCTTATAAGGTACAAAAGCCTGCGGGATGTTTCCCACATCTTGAGCCACATACTGCCGCAGCATCTCACGTTGGTCGTCTATCACCTTCTGAAGCCACAACGTTTTTTCTTCCAGATTCCTAGGTCCTTCCATATCTCCATCATGAATGCCTCGCATACCGATGGTATAGACATTTTCATTCTTCCCCACTTCATTCACACGCGAAATCCAGTAATCCTGCACCTGCTCCTGATTGGTGAGATAGTTGAATCGTCCACGCTCATCCACACTCCATTCCGTCGTATTGTTCCGCATCATTGGTTCACAATGACTCGTTCCAACAATGATACCACAACTATCTGCCATTGCCATCGCTCCATCCACCTGATAGAATGGAACAGTACCTTCGTGCATGGCAGGCCATATCATATTGCCTCGTAATCGCAATAGCAATTGGAAGATTTTCTTGTAGGTCTGCACACCAATCTGCATCAATCGCTTACCTTTCACAGCACCCGTCTTGTAGTCGGAAGGTTCAAACGACCGATGGCTCCACACCAGCGTACTCCAATCCTCATCGTTTATGAAAATGCCACGACGCTCCACCGAGGGACACTGCATCAAGGTAAAACCTTCCTTGATGCTCAGTTGCTCTTTCCTCTCTGGTACGTTGTCGCCCCACCACACCCAAGGAGAAACCCCTGCCATGCGAGAAAGTTCCAGCAGTGCGTAAGCAGTACCTCGTCCGTTGTTGCCAAT
>JAEEGI010002441.1_pt1 | contig 45602 bp, 49 predicted proteins | sample 8958751 | NCBI WGS metagenome assembly JAEEGI01 (sample SAMN16246545, study PRJNA631951) | gut metagenome | biome: gut microbiome; feature: rumen; material: KS-attached | host: Bos | place: Iran: Karaj | collected 2018-10
AAGGTTCTTACCTCTTACAATAATATCATCGGCGACAGTGGCAAATTTGGAGAGGTCGGCCTCGTGGAGGGGATAGTACATTGCTAACACTTCGTTGATACCCAGACCTTTCCGATGCATATATGCAAAGCTGCGACGTGTGAGCCACTGATAATATGCCAGCACCCAGCCGGCCCAATACTCGGGACCAACGCAGTAGGTGCCATCGTTCTCCTTCAGCACGGTTCCGCCAGTAGCTTCCACCACACAGTCTGCCAACTCGGCTCCCGACATGCCCACCAGATAGCGGGGATTGCCTGCAGCAAACTGGCGCGACACGTTGCAAGAGAGGAACTTCTGGTAGAACTCCTCGATGGGGTATCCGTACTTGCGCACACCGCAATCTAACATCACAGCAAGGTTGCGCATGGCATCCCTTAAATACATCTTTTTGTATGCTCTAGCCATATTTCCAATTAATTGTTGGCACGGTAGCCAATGACCCTCTACATTAATTGCCATTAATTGGCACGTCAATTTATCGTTAATTGAGCTATGCGAAGTCGGAAGTCTTAGGGCTGAACGAAGTCGGAAGGCTGAAGTCAGAGTTATTCTTTGGACCTAACAACTCTTGATCTAGCTTCTTACAGCGAGCCACTAAAATCTTAACCAGCTCCTCACAATCGCCATGTATAGATGTATATTGTTTGTCGTCTAAGTAGTTATTGCGATGCAGAAGCTCTATCCAGTATAGACTTTCACGCGCTTCCTTTAATGCAATATAACTTTTCGAACGAAAGTCTTTACCATTCATCAAGTAACCACTCATTAGTTTGAGCATCTGGCGTATAGTTGGCCACCTCCGACTTTGAATAACCCGCATCTTTAAGACGTTTAATCACCATTTTTCTCATTTTCTTGCACCTGTCCCAAAACGCAAAAAGCAAGTGTTCCGTATAAGGTTCAACCCTATACCATAGGCTATAATCCAACTTGTCTTGTGCCAAAAGAGCATGAATCGGATAAAATGCCTGACGTAAATATGAAAGAGCTTCTTTGTCTTGCCAATGGAAAGAGAGTCTATACATAAATACAAAATATTGAATGGGATCTTTCTCACTAAGCAAATTGTAGAGGGGCATCCATATCTTACTACCTCTATTTTTGACCAACGGACTTACCTCATCTATTGAATTTAACAACACATACGCTATATCATAATTTATAGACGACGTATTTGAAAGCCATGTTAGGATAACCTCTGGATAGTATTCCGTTTCTTTAGATACTGACACTTGAGACTGGGGGTTCGTGCTATTAAGATAGTCCAGATACTCAGCCACACATAACTTATCGTGTGAAAAGGTCATTTGTGCAAGCTCTTGCGCAATAGTCACTTTCTGTTCAAGCATAGTTTTTAGTAATTCTCTCCAATGCTTGAAAGCACCGACCATTCCTTTTTCTGAGAAAACAGACAAGATTGATTGCAACTCTTCCTTTGAAAAATCTGACCATACAATTTGATTGAGCAATTCAGAACTACTACCAATGATTGTTTGGAAGAAGCATTTATCAGTTTTTCTTAATCCAGCAATCTCGGTATAGCTGATATACTGAGCGACATCATTAACCAACTGTACTCCAAACTCATTCAAGTTCTCTGAAGTATATAGTTTCTTTAATAACTCTAAGAATTCTCCTGTTGAAAGCTCATGCAACCGTTTCTTATATTCAATCTGTTCTTCGGTGAAAGATTTCACATCGACTATTGATATGGTATATAAGAAGTTCTTTTCGCCACCAAAATCTCTTGCCACAGAGGGCTGGAAGACAGCAGACTTAAAGACTTTGCCATCTTGCTGATTAGGGAAGGTCTTCGACAATGTATTGATGATTTCTATTAATACCTGTCGTTTTTCCTCCTCATCCTTGCAGGTTCGGTTTATCAGTACAACCACATTCAAGAAACCGGAAAGTTTCTCAACGCTCTCGTCCAGTTCGTCTTGATAGTGATGTATCAGGTTAGCCAACTGAGGCTTATTGTTTACAGCACTGTTGCCCACAAGTTGCGACCAAAGTGCAGTTGACTTATTCGTTAGATATTTTACCGCATTGCCATCGTGTGTTACGAACTGGAGTGACAGATATTTGCCATCATAAGCTCTTGGGGCGGCGGCTCCGGAACAGAAAGACTTGTTCTTCAACATCTCAGTTGGAACATAATTGAGTAAGGTCAGCAACAGTTCCTGACTTTGTTGTGATGTAAAATCTGCCAAGATGAATGAAGGTTTAGTTGACAATAGGTTTTCGTACACCTCTGCCGCCCTATTCTCACCTATATCAGACAATTGCGTAGTAGCCACCTTTGCATCTTCAACAAATGCACGCGGCGCTGAATAGCTTTCGTAGTTTTCTGTAAGCGGTACCTCAAAGAGGTAAAGCAGGTTACAGAAGTCTGTTATCTTAGATAAATCATCCTTCTGTATGAGTAAACTATGAGTCCAGACACAACCAGGACGGCGCATTTCATCAGCATACCAGGTTTTGGCCACAACGTAATAAGGACTCTCATCCAGAGGATAGGCTGTGATATAGTCCCGTTCGTTGTTAATCCCCACGTACTCAGACCAATCACTAAGTGTAGCTATCTTGTCCATATCATGTGTAGAGGGCAAGACAATACTACCTTGGATATAATTATGTCCTAGTTTGTATCCGTGAAGCATCTGGTGTAACGTTATCATAGCCTTTTAATCTTCAAGCAGCCAAGCAAGCGGTTTAGTTATATCGTAATCCTTGTTTGTGCCAGAGGAGATGTAGGCACGTTTCCCTTCGTCAGTGAGTTCACTTACCTTATCCTCCGTCAGTTCGCCTCGTTGTTCATAATTCAACCCCTGAGCACTGACTCCGAAGTATTTAACATTTGAAAAATGATACTTTACGTAAGTATAGAAAAAAAGATGGTCTTGCTCTATCCATTTTTGAACAGTGGTATTCTTGGTCATCTTCAAATCCCACTTGGATACACAAAAAACGATCTTAATATTTCCTTTCACCTCATGAATATACTTCAAAAGTTCTATGTTTTGTATCCAAGGTTCTATCTCATCAACATTAAACGAGGGAGAAGGTTTCCTTTCTGAATCCTCCCTTGGTTCCACGCCTAACTCCTCATTGAATTTCTTTTCACTATCGGGTGGCAGAAAAAACAGAATCCTATCGCTTTCATTCAACCACTTCTCTATTTCGGATGGTACTTCATTTTGAAGTATAAGCTTGTAACGTTCACCCTTGAAATCAGGTATAGCAAGTTTTATAATTGAACCCGTATCCTTGTGCTTCAGGCTAAACTCCAGTTCTGTTTCGATATTAGAACTACGATTCACAGGCTCTTGATCTAGCCAATTATTGCCTATAGAATCTAGATACTGTGTATTGTCCGGGCGCTTGTTAAACGTGAGCAGATGGCCGGAAGTGCCAGCCCTTTCAATCACCCAGAAAGCAGCCATATAGGATGATTTTCCTGTATCTTGAAGACCTACAACGAGGCATTTCTTTACTTGGCTCATCTTATTCAGTTTTTGATAGGTTTTGTATCCAATTGTATGATGCAGGCAGGGACTTATGCTTTTTCTTGCAAAGCAACTCTGTAAACAATTTGATTAACTGTTCATCCTCATCACCCACCTGAATACCAAGAGAACTAATCTCAAATATGTGATCATCAGGTATGGTAACACACTCTTTAACGATATCTATTATTGCTTTCTTTCGTCTTTCAAAAGCTTTGACGAACTCTTTTTTCTTCTCATCATCAATCTCTCCGTTTTCTGTTTTTGCAGCTTCAATAGCCGCAGGTTCCACTATATCGGTCTTATTGAGAGCAACATATACCTCTGCGTCTGCTGGAAACATATTACTCTCCTTAAAGCGAGCCAGTAATGACTGGAAGTTTTCCTTATAAGAATTGTAGGATTTAGCCTTAAGCAGAGGTTCTATATCTGCAAATATAACCAGTTTATCAGCATACTTAACGGCAGTCTGCTGAACAACAACAGACTTATCAGAGATAGCATCAAGGTAAATTTCGCCAGATAAATCAGAGATTACAAACATGTGCTGATTGTCACCATGCACATCACCCAATACAGCGTTGAGAATACTACCAGCTTTACGCTGGGTTCTTTGTATCACGGACTGACCGTCCTCGGACAGAAAACGTTGGTGAACTCGGCGTTCAAACCCAGTGAGCGTATCTGAATCAATGAAGGTCGTCTTCAGCAAACCGGGTCTCCTGCGAAGAATGGCGAAAAGGCTACCTACAAACGTGGTCTTACCACATTCACTGATTCCAAACAGGGTAATCAGTGTAGGGCGAGAATCCGAAGCAAGATTGTTAACATCCGCGTCTTTAAGGGCATCGTAACGGAAAGAGCCCTCGGTATATTCCTGTTCCTGTACATCTGGCTGAGTAGACTTAGTGGTATCCTCACCAGTGCCATCCAGTTTCAAACCTACAACTTCGTTACTCATATTTCATAGACTTTAAGCGTTCATATAGCTGCTCATAGAAAATCGCAATAGCAAAATTCAAAGGACTGATACGATTCGAGCCCAATTCAACGTAATCGGCAGCATAAAGATAGCGACGAAAAACAGAAATGCTTTCTATGTCGTCATTGACAGTGGCATCATTTCCCCTAATCCTCGATTTAATATTGCTAAGACTTATTGCAGGACCTTTTAACTCCAAACTCTTAAGAGTCTTGACCGGGCTCTCAGCTGTAAAAAGCCAATCTTGTTCAGCTATTTCTTTAGCCACCTGATAAGCAAAGACATAAATGTCTTGGTTATCTGAGGGCTTTCGTCCTGTAAATGTCTTCTTAAACTGTTCGCGATTATAAAACTTAGCCAGCGCCTGCAAATCGCCATAGTTTTCTTCGACATCAAAACCAGTTTCACCCCAAGTTAATTTGTCAAACATTTCAGATGATACCAAATCACTGCCACACAAAGAAGGAATGATGGTATTGTCTGCCCAATAATCCTCCACTGCCGTGAAACAAGCGGGATTAATTGTCTTGCTGATAATGCCATCGGCATCATCAGTCTTAGCCTTCATTGCATTACGAAGAGCAAGGGGGAATACCACATTGTCATCTTCATCGCTATCATTATCAAGAGCCTCGCCCACAACATATCCAGCCAAAGCACGATATACCCTGTTGGGGAATTTACGTTCTACCTGCGTGGTTATGCTTTGTATCAAGTCAGAAGCAGGTATGTCTAAACAAAGATGAAGGACACAGTCCTCGAACTGTCCTATTTCTATAGTCTCAACATACTTTGAGCAAGCATCCGTCAATACGTCCACAACGCTCTGTTCGTATGGAAAGACCAATACCTCTGTGAGGATATCTTTTAAATCTCGTACCATATCAATCACCATATTTAGTTAAAGCGGCTCCCAACTGTTCAAGTAGTTCTTTTCTGACAGCTATAGTTTTGAAATAAACCATTGCATTCACATAATCTTCCTTATCATCATCGTATGCTGTAGGGTTTATTTCACTAATCACCTCCTTAATATGCTCAGAACTATACAAACGATATCTAAGCGCATATACTTCTTCAGAATTTTCTACTGCCGTTTTCATCTTAGCAACTTCCTTCTTTTGGTTCACTGTTCTGCTAGATTTCTTTTTCAATGCTACTCTGCGTTGGTATGAGAATTTATCGTTTTCAACAAATTCTTCACCATTCCAGCTGTAACAGTTCACTTTCACCTTTAATACACCTTTGACAACATCTATTTCCAAGATGTTGTATATAGGAGGATAGAGTTCCGGATCTCCTTCCTGTCCTGGTTGTAACGATCCTACCTGCAAGCGAATTGCACTTTTCCCCTCAACGTCCTGCGAAATGGACTGTGTATGCACATGACCATAAATCTGGAACTTGAACTTTCGGTCAAACTCTGTACGCAGGGCTTCCTCATTTTCAAACCATGCGTGTGGATGGTGCATCATAGAGATATTCACCGTAGTACCTGGAGTGTCTGGATTATATGCAGACTTAGGAATGAATAATTTGTGTTCACCCTCCTTCATGTCACGAGGGTCATTTACATCATCTTTGTCACAAAGCAAAGCGGAATTGAGACAATGTAACTTAATGATGTAGTTATCCAGAACGCCAAGTTCCACTTCCTTGCGGAAACTCTTAAACTCAAAGTTTGGGGCATTCAAGAATATCGCTTCTGCGATTCCATCTAAAGAAGAGTGTGCATTTGCAAACTTGTGGAAAGCGCTGAAAGGCGAGTAAATCGTCTTTAGTATTTCCAACTCATTATGCTTGGCTTCATAGATAAAACTCTCCGCTTGGTTTTTGTCCAATAATGATGAGCGCCAACCTAAGCGTGCCGTCTTATTTATATTCCTATTAATGTCATGGTTGCCTGGTACCACATAGACTTGAGTTTTCTTTTCATCGCAGCCAAGGCGTTCAAACACATCATGTAGAAATTTTTCTGCTTTAACATACTCTTCCGCCAAGCCTTTATTGGCAATGTCACCACAGATTAAAATCTGGTTCACGCCACCAGAATCACGCACCTCATCCATCGCCTCAACAAAAGCGGTCTCTAGGGAACGATAATCGTTCTCATCGTCCTCGCAATGAATAAAATGTATGTCTGATAAAAGTAGTATTCTCAGCATAAGCTATTGATGAAGTTTATTATTGACTGCAACATAACAAATTACAATCTATTATGCTTTGCATTAGCTTCTCTTTACGCATCTTACCAATCAGAAAAATCAGAACTCAACCCCATTAGTCGCTCCAGTTTCCATCAGATAGATAAGGGTCGCTAAACCTTTTCCTGTAAGATTACGATAAGTAAGTGTATATATTAGGTGACGATAAAATGGTTTCCTTAACTTTTTCAATACTACAGGATCTAGAAACATAAAGCCCGCATATAAAGCAAATGCTTCATTAATCGTCAATATAGTAGTATCAACCTTAGCTTCTGGCAGTATTTGAATCGGATGAAACCTTGTTACCCACAACATGGTGTAGGCTGCTTGTTTATGTCTATCGGCATATTCTGACCCTGCGTAGGCTTTGTATTTAAATATATCATCAAAATATGCATTTACTGCACAATGAAGCAACTCTTTTGAAAGATATAAACTATTCCTATATTTTTCGTCAAGACCTATAAGAAACTGCTCCTCATAGAGCTTTACTAATGTTTCGTAACGCTTTTGTATATCTGCTTGACTTGGTTTAATCAGTTCTTCATTCTCTACCATAAGGTCTATTCGTTAACAAGAGAGAAAAATGATGTATTATTGCGTATCGTCTGAGCACGATTCAAGTAAACACTTTCATCTTCAAAGTGTTCTCCCATGTTACTCTGACGTTCATGCTCCAACCAATAAGTAGATTTCAAAATCTGATTGTATTCAGATTTTGTGGCATCTCCCTGATCAATTCTATTGACTGAGCTATGCTGTCTTTTAAATGCAAGCATATCTTTGGTCATCTTAATTACCATATAGATAATCACCAAACTGGAAATGAAAGCTAGAACGTTAATAATGTCGAAATTCATAATAAACCGTTGTTACTTTTGTACTTGAGTAGATTGAACTTAGCATAAAATGCAGAGAGGGCAGTCAAAATCCAGATAACTGCAAATTGTAATGCATGACTAGATACATACTGTGAATCCTTTGTTTGGATAAGCAGGAATACATATAAGGTCATAATGACAAGCAGCATATTGAATGCACCCTGAACAGGCCCCATTCCACTCATTTTTAGATTTGGATAATCTTCAAGTAGACTAAATATTAATGAAAGAGCAGAAAAGACATAGAAACCATTTTTCACCAAATCAAGGAAAACCTCCACAAATGGAAAAGAGCCGTCCTTAAACCATGATATTGTGCACAAGAATAGAACTGGTGCAAGAATAGGTAGTAAGGTGTTAGCGATGAACCATCTAAATAGTTTTCTTATCATACAGAGTAGCTTAAAGTTGCGCAAAATTAATAATAATATTTGAAAAAACCAAATATTTTCTCTTTTTTCGTTATATTTTTGTACAAAACGTTAATAATGTACCTCTTTTTGTACACATTCATTTCTCCGCAAAATATTAGGAGGAGTCCTTATGCAGGATGTTTCCCGATTTTTGAGATTCTAGTGAATTCCTGATTTTAACACTTCATAGTCCGATATAGCAGGGCAAAAGTTTTTTCTCCACGATTGAACTACTCGAAGTCATATTCTTTGTCTGGTTTGTATCTATATAAGCCAAAATTCAATCTAAATGCAATACTGCAACACTCCATTAAAACCGTAAACTGTTGGATTAACGTTCACGTTCACGTTGACGTTCACGTTAAATAGGTATTCTCGTTTAAATTGTGTTCACGTTCACGTTGACGTTCACGTTAACTTATGTTTTAACGTCGTATTGATGCGATTAGACCTGTCAGTTGTTTTTGAATGCTAGTAAGGCTACTCATCAATTCGTCATATTGATTTTCTGCAATATACTTCAAGTTCCTTGATATAAGGAGTTGAGTTTCTACCTCATTGGCAGAACCCAATGATTGGTCAAGGAAATGGGCAAAGTCTGCATCTGTAGGACGACCAGCACCCTCTGCAATGTTGCTACTGATGCTCACCACAGCTCGTTGAAGCTGATCACACAGTCCTTTCTTTTCGAACCAAGGTAACTTAGCAGTCACTTCGTATACCAACGTAGCGAAATCTACAGCATCTTGCCACACCTTATAATTATGAAAATTCCTCGCTGTCTGAGTACTCATCTTTATTATCTATTTCTCTTCAAGTTATCGTTCACGTTGACGTTCACGTTATCGCCTAAAACCTGTTCACGTTGACGTTGACGTTCACGTTAAAAAATTGTTCACGTTGACGTTCACGTTCCCGTTATCGTTCTTTCATCACGTTCCAGACAAACAGCGGATTCCCTATCACGTATCGCCGCCACATCCTCTTCGGTTCCTTGAGCAGTCTGTACAGCCATTCCAGCCCATGCCGCTGCCACCACAGCGGCGCCCGCTTCGCCGTCCCTGCATAGAAGTCGAACACCGCCCCGATGGTCCCCACATGACAGTTGATGTCCAGCTCCTGCCAGTGCTGCCACGTCCACTTCTCCTGTTTCGGAGCCGTCATACCAATCCATAGCAAGTCAGGTTGTGCCTCGTTGATAGCACGGATTATCTCCCGGTTCTCCTCCTCCGAGAACTCCGCCTTATACGGTGGTGAATACGTCACCACCTCTAAGTTCGGATAGTCCACCGCTGCCCGCTGCCGTATCAGTCCCAGCACCCTCTCCGAGCTTCCCATGAACATCACCTTCTTACATCTTACATCTTCCTTCTTACATCTTCCTTCAAGTCTTTCCATCTCGAAAGAAAACAAATCCCACCCCGCTATTCGCTCCTTCGGTTGACTCTTCGCCTTCAGCCATTTACACGCCTTCACGATCGCCACCCCGTCCGGTATCAAATACTTCCTACAGTTCCCGTTCACGTTATCGTTGACGTTATCGTTGACGTTATCGTTGACGTTGACGTTCCCGTTCAGATACGAAGTATCCAACGCAGTTGAGAACGCCTCGTCCTTCTGCGCCGTATTATACGAGTGTGCATTAATGGTGTTGATCAACACTTTCCCTTCGGGAATGAGTGATAACTCCTTTTTGGAGCACACCAATTTTATATCACTGAGTCTGAGCATATATTTCATTTAGTCTTTTTACGTACTTTTCGGGTTGCAGACGCGTTACAATCGTTTGTCGCGCAGCTTTTGACAATTCCATCATCAACTTCTTGTCCGCAACCAGTCTTTCCAAGGCATTCACGATAGATGCAGCATCCTTGACTCCAATCATCAGTCCGTTCACGCCGTCCTTCACATACTCCCCGATACTCCCTACATCCGTCACCACGGGCACCATACCGTATGCCATCGTCTCTAACAACGAAATAGGAAGACCTTCATACAAGGAAGGCAATACGAATATCTGGCATCGTCTTAACAGTTCCGCCTTTCTGTTGCCCGACACCACCCCCTCATAGACGAAGTGGTCCCCTAACAACTCCTGGAACCGCCCGATGTACCCATTCTTTCCCTGTTCAATACCAGCAAAGTGAAGCGTCACGTCCTGTCCCTTCACTTTCAGCATCCTCATCGCCTCCAACAGATAATCCATCCCCTTATTCGGTTCAATCCTCCCCAAATAAAGAATATGTATCCCGTCCTCGTTGACGTTCTCGTTGACGTTCTCGTTCTGTAAACCGTAAACGGTAAACTGTAAACTTTCATCCGGCACTTCCACGCAATTCGGCAACACCGTCACATTCTTAGTCCCGTACTGTCGCTGTATTTCTTCTCGCTCCTTTTCACTTAATACGATAAAAGGGTTGTCCCAACTGAACACCCTATCTAAAATCCACTTAATAAAGAACGGCTTCCGTTCCTTAAACAGATACAATCCCCCATGAATATGTATCACCATCGGAATCCCTTTCCGACGTGCCGCCCTCATAAAGAAGTAGTCCCGCACTATCGACGGCGTATCCAACGGATAATTATAATGTATTATAACCTTCCCGTTCTGTAAACTGTCAACTGTAAACTGTAAACCATCCCCGTTCTCGTTGACGTTCCCGTTATCGTTCTTATTCTGTAAACTGTAAACAGTAAACCGTAAACTATCCTTCCACTTCCTATAATTCCTCCATATCCTCAGCACCCGGTTCAACGCACCACTCTCCCCATCACTCCGTCCTTGCAGGAAATGCTCATACTCACACTCCCTGTTATGTGCAATAATGAAGTTCGTCACAGCCGACACCCCACTCACATTCGTTGTAGTGTCCAACGACGGAGCCACAATCACCACCCTATACATTTAGTTTACTGTTTACTGTTCCCGTTGACGTTATCGTTCACGTTAAATAATTGTTCACGTTGACGTTGACGTTCACGTTATCCTTCCCGCAACTTCCTTTCATGCTCTTTAATCTGTTCCTCCGTAAACCGCATTTTTAACAGTTTCGCGGGAACGCCACCTATTATGGAATAGGGCGGAAACGACTTCGTGACTACTGCCCCAGATGCTACTATGCTATCATGTCCAAGGGTAACACCTTTTAATATAGTAACGTTTGATCCGCACCATACTCCGTCCTCTATCACAACAGGTTGGTCATTCTCGGGTAGTTTCTCTTCCTCTGTTACTTCCATCAGATGTTTCCCTATAATATCAGTTCTATGGTCCCCTGTCATAATTGTTGGATTGGGACCAAGTCCAACTTTACGCCCAATTATTAATGGTGCATTGGTACAATATATAGTACATCCTCTTGATATCACAGCTCCGTCGCCTATAGAAAGATTCCATATTCCTTTTACGACAGTAGATAAAGGATGAAAATTCACCCCTTTCCCACAATGTTTCATGCATCGCTTCCAAATTGCGAACATTAAACGATCACAGATAAATTCCGGTAGCAGAGTTATTTTATATAAAATACTATACATAACTATTCGACATTAAAGTTGATTATTCTATTTCATCATTATCTTCGTTTTCTTCTTCGTTTTCGTTACGATTTGCGTTCAAGCACAATCCTATCAGCATACAATATCCCATACCCTTTCCCGATAGCCAGGAGGTATCTGCCGTCTGCTCTATAGCCAAGCAAAAAAAGGTAATCATCACTATGCGATAATATTTCATGTCCTCAATCTCATTAAATGCCGTCAGTCGCCGTTTCCAGAAAATGTAGAACAGAATTACGCCCACAATGCCATACTGCGACAATGTCGGATAGAAGGCATCGGCAAGGAAAAAATGACCATTTGGTTGCAGTCCCCAAATATGGTTCAGATGATATTGATAATACAATGGCGAGTAATGCTCAGCCGCCCCCCACGAGGCGAAGGTTCCCATGCCTGGCCCTAACGGGAAATAGTCCCATAATATTTGCAACGAAGTCTTATAGGTCATCGGTCGTGCCAATGCTTCGTTGCTCCACCCCGACACGTAATAAGTATCAAACTTAGTCCATGTCACTACTAACACGACTGCCATGATCAATGACACTACCGCTACTGTCTTGCCAGACTTAAAGTTCAACCGCTTTTTGATGAAGAATATCAAAGCTATAAAGCACACCACCTCACCCATGAATTTAAACTTCGGTGCCAACATACCCGTCAGTACAATAGCCAATGCTATCAGTTTATTTTTCTCGGTATCTTCCGTAAACAGATAGTAAGACATACCTGTACAAATGGCAATTTGACCTAAAACCGCGAACTCTGCCTCTACACCGTTCTGTGTAGTCTCTGGGTGGTAATATATCCACGATGCCAAGGTGATACCCATCGCCCACAGCATCCATTTCTTCTGCTTATCAGTAAATTGCGGATTCAGTATCCATGTACAAAAGATGATGGAATACGGTCGAATCTGTTGCACAAATTCTATCCACACACCTCCAGGTACGTTCACCTGTCTGATAAGCGAGTATACTACGTAAAAACCTAAAATCCCTAAGAATACAAAATACTCCCGCCAAGGCTCTGGATTGGTATCCGGATGCCTTTTCTGCATAAATGTATAGACGATGAGGATGGCCGTCATCACCTCGTCCACGCTTTTGAATCCCGGCAGATCGTTATAGGCAATACATGTCGGGAAATAGATAATCCAATATATAGTAAAAAACTTCGCTATCGAGTTCATTTGGAGATATTGTATTCTTTAGGTGCTTTCTTTTTTATGTTCATCCAATCTCTAACTATTTTATGGTAAACATAAAGCATCCACTGAGGCATTCGTTTTTTTAACCAATACAATACAGTATTATGACCTAACCATGAACCTGAAAAATGATGAATTGTTGCTGTATTGATAGTCATCTCCAACTTCCCTGACAATATATTGATTGGACAAAAGTAATCTTTTGGATAAAAAGTCACATAATTTTGAAAGTCCTGAAATGTATTATTTCTTTTTAAGCCGTATGGCAACATCAAACTAGTAATAGTCTCAACATTTGACACTAATTCTAATGTTCCATCCTTATTTACAAAATGTTTGTCAATATAATAATCGAGATTGTCTTTTGCCCATTTACCATGTTTTACACTAGCCATAATCCCTGTTGGTACATCGTGGTCATTTTCAAAGCCAGAAAATGCTGTATGATGAAGGAACTCATCCAAAGGTCTAACCACTTCAACATCAGTATCCATATAAATACCGCCTTCTGTGTATAACGCATATAGCCTAACTACATCCGTAACAAAAGCAAATTTACGGTTATCATACGCTTCTCGTGTATAGGGATACATGTCTATATCGAAGTTCTCCTCATTCCAAAGTTTCAGTTGATAATCAGGAAGATATTTTTTCCATGAATCAATACATTTTAATGCTAATTCTGGCATTTCACCTCTACCAAACCAACAATAGTGAATAATTTTGGGTATCATAATGTGTTCTTTAAAAATTCAACAATACGTTTACATGCTTTACCATCTCCATAGGGATTTTCGGCTTTAGACATTTCTAAGTATTTCTTATCATTTATCAAAAGTTCTGTAACACTATTTACGATTAAATCATAATTGGTTCCAACCAATTTAACAGTACCAGACTCAACTGCTTCCGGTCTCTCTGTTGTGTCTCTCATAACCAGCACTGGTTTCCCTAATCCAGGTGCCTCTTCTTGAATCCCGCCACTATCTGTTAAAACGATATTACTTTTCATCATCATATAGACAAATTCCAGATACTGCAAAGGTTCTGTAAAAAAGAAATTGTCATACATTGATAAATCATCTCCAAATATTTGATGTATTGGTTTGCGAACATTCGGATTGAGATGCATTGGATATACAAAATCTACATCAGGGAAAGACAAAGAAAGATCTTTCATTGCTGTCAACATCTGGATGAAACCTTCACCAAAATTTTCTCTTCTATGACCAGTAATCAGAACCACTTTCTTTCCCTTTTTTAGCCTACTTACATCATATCCAGCATGTTTTAGCGAGTCTTCAACGATTTCTCTGGACATCACATCCTTATTCAGTTTTTCCACTATTAAGTGGAGAGCATCTATTACAGTATTACCAGTAACAATAGTTGTTCCAAATACTTTTTCATTCTGAAGGTTCCTTTCCGAAAGAGTTGTGGGAGAGAAATGATATGTTGCAATGCGTCCTGTTATCTGGCGGTTTATTTCCTCAGGCCAAGGGCTGTAAATATTGTATGTCCTCAGACCAGCTTCAACGTGACCAACAGGTATCTGCTTATAAAATGCCGCCAATGCTGCAGCACTACTCGTTGTTGTATCGCCGTGTACCAAAACAATATCAGGACTTTCCTTTGATAATACATCTCGCATTCCTATTAATACACGTGAAGTAATATCATACAAGTCCTGGCCTTGCTTCATAATATTTAAATCATAATCAGGGTGAATTTCAAAAATGCTAAGAACTTGATCTAACATTTCCCGATGTTGACCTGTAACACAGACTTTCGTATTGAAAAAATCTGCATGACTTTTGAATTCCTTCACTAAAGGAGCCATTTTAATAGCTTCTGGCCTTGTTCCAAAAATGATTAATACTTTTTTCATGAATTTATATATCTGCTTTTTATCAATAGTCTTTCGACTCTAAGAAAGACATCACCTCTTTCATACGTAGCGTCCAATCACCGAGTCGAAGTGCTGTTTCCCTGTTTTTATCCACAAGTTTCTGATAGTCCTCAATATGCTCCAGTATCTCAAATATTTGCTCTTTGACGTGGTCTCTGTCCAATTCAATAATAGGGTTATACCCTATCAAGTCAACCAGTTCTTTCGGTGCATGCCCTACCATCACCATTCGTGACAGCATATTCTCCCAATACCGTTGCGTCAGTGTCTCAATATCGCCGGCAATTTCAGGCTGTGTCACACTTCGTGGTAGCGCAATAGTAATCTTTGCATCCCCCATCGCCTCATACAACTGCTCATTGGTATATATAAACTTCCCATCCACCTTCGTACAAACATAACGAATCCCTCTTCCCCCTTTTTCGTTTTGGTTTTCGTTATCATACCTCCGGTTCCCGTCTCTCCGTATATCCGTATCTCCGTAGTTCCGTAATTCCGTAGTTCCGTAATTCCGTAGTTCCGTAATTCCATTAACGTTCCCGTTTCTCCCGAACTCCAAGACATCAATACTGCGATCCTTGAGCGGTTTCCCCTCATGATAGTTGGAGGTATCCACCGCTTCTGGACAATACATGATATTCATTTTCGGGAACCTTTTCCGTATTCTATCCGCTGTCTGCGAGGATGTAAAAATAGCCGTTTTCACCTCATGTTTATCAAGCCATCTACACATCTTTTCGAAATAGCATGGCCAGCAATCCCAAACAAATGGAATGATTTCATATCGGGCATAATCTGGGAATGTGTCAAAAGTTATAGAAACCGGCTCTACAAACCGAAGGCGCGCCTCTTTCTTGTTCTTCCAAAGTGTAGGCAATTCCCACCGGAATGCCAACCCATGGAATAACCTCCAAGGATATTGCGCCTTTGCTATTCCCCTATTAAAGTTATCGTTAACGTTGACGTTCCCGTTCATAATTCTCACCCACGCCTCATACGGTGCAGTCTTGAAGTTAAGATGCCCTGAATGAATATATGGTGCTACCGCCTTAACAGTCATTTTAAGAAATATCTTTATGAGAAGTTAATGTGTTGTTTATAATCCAAACAAGATAGGAACATGCTGAGAAATCCACTTGGACAAATAATAACACATGATGCATACTATAACATAACAACCCAAAAGAACAGCTATCCAAGATATTGAACCAAATTCCATGATTCTATTAGCAATAACAACACATGTATGGAGCATCAAAGGGTGCAACACAAGAATTCCTAATGATTGTGTGCCAAATTTGGACAGCCATTTTTGTTGTTCTAACTTTTTACTTATAAATAATAATGTAGCAAAGGAGCATATTGTCATTGCATAGAAAATTGGATAATAAAGAATCGAGTGTGATGCGTAGGGAACAAAGACACTTGGGAAAAAAGGCATTAGCATTAATAAAATGCAAACAACACCTATAAAAGCCAGCCATTTCACTTTCTCCCACTGTTTGTTAATATGTGGATAACATATTTTCCCTAAATAGTAAAACGGAATTGCCGCAACACCTTCATCTAACAACAAAGGCAAATCATATCTTGATATTGCCCCCCCCAGCAGGATTAATAGTGACATAATAATATAGGAGGGTAACTTTGTTTTTCCGATAAGCCATGTCCCACATTTGGCATAAAAAAGAGCAAACAAGAACCAAACAACACTGCCACCAATTAATGGCATTTGCCATGAGAAATCGATGGGTATTGTACGGTCTTTAAGATAGTGCAAAAAGGAAATATACAAAAAACTAATTAACACCCAAATAATACCAACAATGAAGAGTCTTTTAAAAGCCTTAGGTAACCAAACGCTCAAAGGTTTCTCTGTATTATCATAAAAGCCAGAAAGGAAAAAGAAAAAGGGAACGGCAATAATCGGATAAGGTGCACATATCACTTCAAATACTTCAGAGTGAATACGTACGACTAAAAGCATTGCAATGCCTTTCGCTACATCAACATATAAATCTCTTTGTTTAATCATAACGCAGGTATTTTCAATTAAAACCATGCCCCAATAATAGCCAAGCCAATTTCTTTGATCTGCTAATTACACTCGTAATAGAGTAAAATAACAGTAATAGTGCCGCAGATATTAATGGCATTATCAAAATCACGACATATAGAGGAAAAGAATTAAAACTTACGTATCTTGGAATAATCACTGCAAATATGATTACATCAAGGATGTAGATTCCCAAAGTTGCCCCTCCCAGTTTGGCTCCAAACGTTATAACAGAAGTAGGAGGACAATGTTCAAATACTGACTTGAAAATGGCATAAAAACTCAGTGAACCAGAGACGCCCAAAATGAGTTTGAGTGCATAAGGTGCCTCATCCATCGTATATAGTTTATAAGACAGGAATACCAGGAAAAACATGAAAGGAATATACCAGAAAGATGATAGCCATTCCTTCATGGGTCCATTCTTCCGCAAGCAGATGCCCAACAGAAAACTGGGGAACATGGTGCTCAAGAAAAACCTGCCCTGCAGAGCGCATAACACCCATACCACAACAATTGCAATGATTTTGTAGCGTCCAGTACGCCAGCATAGCCACGTTAGTGTATAACAAATAAAACAACTCTTCAAGAACCAGAAGTTATCTATCAATCCCAACCATCCCGTGAATAGCGACTTCAATTCTAAATGGAATCTTCCTTCTATCAACCCACTTGTTATCACCAACCAGCAGATGACACCCCATGACAAACATGGCAAAAGCAACTGTCTGAACTTCTTCGTGAAGAAGTCTCTGGCGCTAAGTTCCAGAGATGACACTGCAAAATAGCCCGATAACATCATGAATAACGGCATGTGAAATGCATAGATGGTCTGAAATATATATGACTTCTCATAATCTGGCTGAAAGTGCTGAATAGCATGCCCCCATAATACCAGATAGATGGTAAACAATTTCAGAATGTCGATATATAGAATACGTTTCATTTATTATTAAGAGTTTACCGTTGTTATGCGTTTTGAGTGTTGAGTTATGAGTGTTGAGTTATTTGTATAAATTATCCGAGTAGGATAATGAGGAATTGTTAGTTTACTGTTATGAGTTGTGGTATGACCCTGAATACGACAACAAGCCTTAGAGTAACATCTATTCTTCATAAACTTTTTCCCCTTCCCCAACAATTTCTAACGTTTGACGACATTGAATGATGCAAATTCTTCAAAGCTTCCGTTATCAACATAGTTACATATTATCTCCCATCCCTGACGGTATCGTTGGATGGGTGGATAATCAATACCAACATATACATCTGTGTATCTTGCCCAACTATTACGTTTCAGGCTTACAATTAATCGTTTAAAGTGTTCAAAACGACATAGTGTTGGAATGATGATTGGTGCGTATTTCATATTTATAGGGTAGCGATGAAAATAGATGAGATGTCAGTTTGATTAGATAATATTAACAATTCTACTCAACGTTGTAATCAAATCATAGCCATCCCACACCAGCGTAAAGTCCATAGACTTGCCCAACGGTACAAACCTATCTACGCCTTGTGGATGGTCTTTGTTCACAAACTTCACAATCTCTTCACGGGTCAAACCATAATACGTCACAGTCTGGCTCTTGATGGTTGCAATTGGAAGCAGGTCTGTAAGCGACTTGGCATCATACTCATAGAAGAAACCACTATTGAACCTGTAGTCCATGATGCCCGGATAGAGGCTATCCATCTGGATGCGCGTTAGCAGCGGTTGTTCAACCGTTACCTTACCCAATTTCATGTTGGCAGCGGCTTTATATAGGGCATTAATCTTACCAATGGTCTGGACTGGCGCAATATTGTAATGCTCTTGAGCGTATGCCACAACCTTATTCCAGAAGAGTTCCTTACCTTCAGCCTTCTTGTCACCCACCCACACGATGATACGAGGAGCAGTGCAGGCATTCTGATCAGAGAAATATGTATCGTTATAGAAATTCTGAACGACCTTGTCCTGATCTTCTGCAGCAAGGAACGCATCTGCATTCAACACAGAGAAAGAATAGCGGTCTGCAAAGTTCACCTCGTTGGCACGGGGCTGCAGCGGACTCTGACGGATTTCTGCTATGGTAGCATCACCACCCCAAACCACACGGCTCTGACACATGCCTGAGAACAGGTTGGTAATATCCTTGATAGGTGGATACTTCACAAAGCAGATATACGGAGCCATATTCTTATGAGTAGTATTCAGCAACTCACGTACACAATCACTGATAATCTGCACCTGCGGGAAGTCCTTAGCCGGCAGGCGAACGATATTGGCATTACCAGCCAACAAACCTGCTGCAAAGCTGAAAGCGCAGTTCACAGGCACATTGCTCGGAGTGCTATGGAACACAATGCCACGGCCCAAACGGCGCTCAATATCGTGATAGTTCTCCTTCTCCTTCATCAAAGCAGCCTTGCGGCACCAGAAGCCAAAGGTCATCACATCAGAGTAAGCACGACCCTTTTTCATGACCAGTTTAGACAGGTCATTGAAGAAATTGATAACAGGCTCTGCAAACGGAGGCAATGCCGGAACCTTAGGCATATTCTCAATGGTCTTGTCATCGCCTATCACAAACTCCAGTCCTGAGAGTTTACCAAACTTGGCAGCATAGGTGTCAGAGCAACCACGAATCTCAGCATTCTTGATACGTCCGTGAATATGGAAATACTTGCCTTTACGTCCGCAAGGGCAGTCATCCTCGCCAAGTACAACACCTTCATCCTCAGTCAACAACACGTGACCTGGATAGCTCTTAGGTAGCACACTTACCACCTCAATAATACCTGTTTCACCATTCTTGGCAACACTGAAGTCCTTCGGGTTGCGAATAATAATGTCTGAGAAGTTTGAGGCATGCAAGTGACCACATTCACATTCAATATAGATGGTACCCGTCTGCTCCACCATACCGTAGTAGTCGTGAACATTCTCTACCTTGATACCACACACATCATTAAGGCATTGTTTGAACTGAGCCGTACTTACGGATTCAGCAACCAATTTCTTCCAGCCACCTCCGTGAATCAACACACCTTTGCTGAGGTCAGGTTTGTAACCACTCTCTTTCAGTTTCTTATAAAAATGCTGCCAAATCATAAAGGTAAAGCCAAAGAGGAAGATAGTCTCATCTTTGTGTTCCACCAAAAAGGCCTTCATACCATCAATGTCCAACTCCATGTTCTCATCCAGCGCATACATACGCTTGCTGCCAAACATACTGAAGCCCAGGATACCTGCACCACGGGCTGAGAACATATTGCGATCCTTTACCACATTACTGCTGTCCAGAATAATCATTGGGACACGCTTGTTGCCCAGCAGTGATGCCACAATCTTAGTTAGCGTTTTTGTTTGGTTGGCACTAGTCTCACGATCCAAATATATCTTGGAGGTCTTCTGACCAGTAGTACCAGAGGAGGTCATGGTCTTAATCACCTCATTCTCTGCCACACTACGAAGTGTCAAATCTTTGAACAGGCTCACCGGCAGATAAGGCAAATCCTCATAGTGCTGGATCTTGTTCAGGTCAACGCCTGTGCTGTCCAGCATTCTCTTATACCCCTCGCTATGCTCATAGTGGTACTTACTCAGGTTGAGCAGGCACTCATCCAACACAGCATGCTTGTCCTCTTTACCGAAGGAATAAGGAGCAATATTTAATAATTCTTCTAATGTCATATCTCAAATCATTTTTTGCATCGTTTGATAATCAAACTTACCCGATGGCAATATAGGTATTTCATTTATGACCTTTACCTCAAAAGCTCTGATATTGAGCCCCGTCTTATCAACAAGGTAAGACTTGATTTTTTCTTCAAGTCCTTTTTGCGTTACAAAGATGGTAATCTTATCATCCACACCCACACATGCACAACTGGTAGTTATGGCTTTCACCAGTTGTTCTGTAGCATCCAGGTTGCAGCGGTTGCCCCAAACTTTCACAAAACGCTTCATACGGCCTGTGATGTAAAAAAAACCATCACTATCAAATCGGGCTATGTCACCTGTATGGAGCACGCTATTATTCTCATCACCAGTTGCAAGATCAGCAATGCACTCAGCATAGCCCATACACACATTGGGGCCTTCATAGATTAGTTCACCATCCACATCTGGGGTAGTTATTTTCTGGTCATTCACGTCTCGAACAGACAATTTTCCTCCAGGGATAGCAATACCAATACTGGCGTATTTCTCCAAGCCCTTCTCGAAAGGCAAATAACTCATGCGTGGTGCGGCCTCTGTCTGACCATACATCACAATAAACTCCTTGCCTTTCTGTTGGGCATCCTCTAGATACTCTTTGGCGATATTTGCATTCAGCTTGCCTCCTGCCTGAATCATGGTTTTCAGTTCTGGCAATTCCATACGCATAAAGCGAAGTCTCCGGAGCATTTCGTAGGTATAAGGCACTCCAGCTATCGATGTCGCCTTACCCTCCTTCAAGAAAGTCAAGAACTCACGCTGAATCACCGCCTTATCCGTCAACAGCAGGGTTGCGCCCTTTATCAAATGACTATTTATCACAGACATACCAAAACTATAGTACATCGGAAGCGACGTAATGGCTCTCTCCGACGATGTTATCTTCAGATATTCAGCTATCGCCTCTGCATTACTCTTCAGGTTCCTCTCTGTCAGCTTCACCAGCTTTGGACTTCCTGTTGTTCCAGACGTGGTTAAACATAGTAGCACATCTGAATGAATCTCATAATCGGGCCTTCCACATTGTAGCATGGTATAATCCTCATACTCGCTAACTGGAATACCTGTACAAAATTCCACTACCCTCTTTGTTGGACACCACACATATTGTGGTTGGTAATGTTCGATAAGGTCATCTATGATGTCAACATCCTTACTCCCATCCAGCAACACCGTCGGCATATTGGCATTCATCAAGCCAACATACCCTACAAGACTACCAATTGTGTTCTCACACAAACAGAAGCACAACTTCCTTGGCTCCAACTCAGCCACAACCGAAGAAGATGCCTTCTCCAGTTCGGTATATGTCATTTTCAGCCCGTGTTCCGTCTCTACTGCAAAATTCTCTGCGTATTTCTTTAAATCAAAAAACATCGTTCCTATTTTGTCTTTGAATATTCACTATTTGTCCACTCACCCAAAGTGATTACATCTCCATGTCCTGGATATATTTCTGTATTGGGTTCATACTCCCTTTCTATCCGCTTCACGGATTCAGCCCACTCTTCTTTGCTACTACCTCTTCCATTAAAATATGGTTGATAAGGCATGATAGTATCTCCTGTGAATAATTTGCCACCTAATTCAATACACATCGATCCAGGACTGTGACCTGGCGTTAAATTAAAACTTATCTTGTTTCCATGCCAATATATAACTTCATTCTCCTTGTTTATTTGTATCTCTGCTGGAGCCACTTCATATCTGTAATCAGGGTCATCAATATACAAACGAAAGAATAAGTTTACCTCTTTCTTCATTTTCTGGTTACAGGCTTCAGAATAAATGAGTTTCACATTTGGATATGCATCACGTAATGTATTCACACCCCAACAGTGATCAGCATGTCCATGTGTCAAGATGATATAGTCTAACACCAGAGAATGGCCTTCTACAAATTCTATTTCCTTTTCAGAGTCCTTTGATGCTGGGTCAATTATAATGCAAGTTTTTGAATCCCAATCAACGATTATAAAGCAATTAGATTTAGCCAATTGGTTTTCTAACTGCACAATCTCCATTGTAATCCGAACGAATTATTTATTGATTCAGTTTAGCTTTTATTGAAGCAGCAATCCCTTCTGCATCCAATCCACATTCTTTGAGCATATTCTTATATGCCTGAGCATGCTGGAAGCCGTTAATACCCAATGCCATTGACTTAAAACCCTTCGAGGACGTCTTTGCTAAGGACTCCATTACAGCAGCATACAAACCGCCCTCTACAAAGCCTTCTTCTACAGTTACGACAAGCTTTGATTTCTCCGCATATTTCTTAACGGCATCATCATCAATTGGTTTAATCGTGTGGATATTAATAACTGAGCAGTTTATGCCTTCTTCAGCCAAAGCTTTCGCTGCTTTCAGCGAATAATTAACCATAGTTCCTGTCGCAAATATAGCGACATCATACCCTTCCATAAGAGGAACAGCTTTTCCAACCTTAAAGTCGTAAGGTGCTTTATAAACCATCGGGTTATTGCTCTCACCACAAAGACGAAGATAAACAGGACCTTCAAAATCCATCAGCGCTTCTACAGCATTGGCAACTTCATAACAATCTGCAGGTGCTACGATGGTAAGTCCTGGAATATTTCTCATCGTACAAATATCATCAAGACCATAATGTGTATTACCCTGATAATCCACCCCAATGCCTGATGCCAGTCCAGCAATTTTGATGTTATGATGCATATAACCTGCATGAAGCCTTACCTGCTCATAACTACGAGAAGCGACGAATGCTGCAAAGCTGGAGGCAAAAACATTATACCCTTCACTGGCCAAACCGGAAGCGATACCTATCATATTCTGTTCTGCTATGCCCACATTGATAATCCTATCGGGATGTTCTTCTGCAAAACGTTTTAACCCAGAAGAGCGGGCAAAATCAGCTGTCATAACAAGTACATTATCATATTTCAGTGCAAGTTCAGAAAGAACTGTTCCGTATGTAGCACGCTGGCCAAGCATCGACCAAGTTCTCATTTTCAGTTTATCTGCTTCCATTGTCTTAGTCTTTTAATTCATTAATTGCCTGATTATATTGCTCTTCGTTCATTGATGCGTGATGCCAAGAGTTATCTCCCTCCATAAAGCTTACGCCTTTTCCTTTAATGGTATTGCAAACATATACAGTAGGCTTGCCATTATTATGCTGCTCATTCTTAAGTGAAGCGTATAACTCCTCTACGTTATGGCCGTCAACATCACGTACATTCCACCCTGCAGCCTCAAACATTTTCACAAAATCTATATGCATCATATCCTGAGTATGACCGTCCTGCTGATACTTGTTATGGTCAATGAACAAGGTGAGGTTATCCAATTTATACTGTGCTGCTGAGAATACTGCTTCCCAGATGCTACCTTCGTTACACTCGCCATCTCCACAAAGCACATAGATCTGGTGCATTTCATTCTTACGCTTTGCAGCCATAGCTTTACCAACTGCATAGCCAAGACCCATTCCCAGACTACCACTTGAAGTTTCTATACCCATCTCCAAATCCTTCACAGGGTGTACGGGGAACCGTCCCCCTTCTTTTGCCATGAAATTCTCCATAAGGTACTCGTGGGAGCAATAGCCAGATAGGCTCAAAATTGAGTAGATTGCTGCATAAGCGTGTCCTTTACTAAGGATAAATCTATCACGTTCTTCCCATGTTGGCTCAGATACTTTATAACTCATTATTCCTCCATACAACACGGCAAGTATATCTGCACATGAAAGGGCCGGGCCTATATGTACGCCCTTTTTACCCGTATTGTAAGAAATCTCAATAATCTCCCTACGGAGGTGTCTCGCAAGGGTTTCAATTTCTTTAATTATTTGGTCCATAATATCAATATTTATTTAGAATTCCGTTATCTTTCAATACAAAAGGGTCTCCATGACCCGGTAGAACATACAAGTTCTCGTTCAGTCCTTTCAAATATGGTAATGTCATACGTCTAAACTCATCGGGGCGGCTTTCTTTAAATCTTTCCAATATAGGTGTATTCTGTATCAGCGTATCACCGGTAATCACAAACGTATCATCTACTACCAGACACCAACTGCCCGGACTATGACCAGGCGTTAGTGTCGCTTGGAATTTCATTCCCATCAATTCAAACTCACAAGGGGTATCATAAACGACATCTGCATGTAGAGTATAAGGCCGGTATTTTTTTTTGAACTCTTTATATCTGTTTCCTCCATCTTCTTTATCCTTGTTAGCTAATACAAAGGATACAAGTTTAGGTATGTTCCTCCTTTCTTCTGCTATTCGCTCGGCACAAGGTCTATTGCTAATGAGTGTCGTTTCAAAATTCTCCTGAAGCCAATATACGCCACTGGTGTGGTCATAGTGCTCATGTGTAAGTAGAATGTATATTTTTTTTATATGTTTAGTTTCAAAGAGGCTTGACAATTCCTCTTCCTCATTTGAGTCAATAATCAGTGCCTCCTCTCCTTTCATAATCACAAACATGTTTGAGTCTAAAGAACTACAGATACTACGATAGACAGTCAAACTTGTTCCGTCTTTCGACTTAATATGGAATTGATCCATTACAAATACTCAACTTTCCTATTTTGTTTAATCGCTGGGCACAAATATTTGAGATTTGTTTTGCCCATTGCAAATGTAATCAGAACTTCTTCATTTTTCTTCACGCCCAACCATTCACGAAGTTCCTCAACATTATTAATAGCAGTTTTCATGTCACCTCTATATGCTGTTCCTATTCCATATTTTTCTGCTTCAAGTTGCATCCTTTCAGATGCAATGGAGGCATCTATCGAACTGGCAGGCAGTCCAATAAAGGCAACTAAATACTCTGCATTCCAAAGAACTTCTTCTCGATTGGAGTCTAAATTCATGGTTGGTACATAGAGAGGGTTAATCGTTCCTGTTTTCTGCACCTCTTCTACTAGATAATCCAAAGCTCTATTATAGACTTTAGGCAACATCTCCTTAATGAGCAGCATTCTGGCAGACTTCCGATTTCTGTCTGTTGGAGCTGTTTGACCTGCCATCACTATTTTCTCTATAATTTCCGAGTCTATCTGAGAATTTTTCACATAATGACGCACAGTCCTTTTCTTTGCCATGAGCGTCAGGAGTTGGTCTTCCTCATCACATTCAAACAATGACTTACCACCTGATATGGCTCTTTGAGGACAAATAGCATTACAGTGACCACACTCCAAGCATCTTCCGCGCTCTTTGAATGAAGCTTTTTTGTGTCCGCTCTCATCTTCGGCCAATATCAAATACTGGTTGATACAGTCTTGGACACATTTCCCACATCCAATACATTTTGCTGCGTCTATCGTTCTTGTATTCATCTTATTCTGACCATTAGCGACGGTAGCACTTCAACAATCTCTATTTCCATGATGGGTTGTTCCTGTTCGTTCTTAAATGCTTTACAACTACCCTTTGCTATTCCTCTTTTAAAAGAATTAAGGATAGCCTCTAATCGTATAACATCACCAGGAGCTGCGCCTTCTTTCATTTTTAGCGGTCCTATTGAAGAAATGACAGGTATTTCGGTTAAATCCGCGGCTTTATTCAGGAAGATGGAGGAAAATGTCTGTGTCATACTCTCTACCAAAAGCGTTAATGGCAGCATCGGATTTCCAGGATAATGACACTGAAAGAACCATTCATCTTCTGTAAGATTCAATTCAGAAACAGCCTTATCCTCTCCTACTTCCAGAGTATCAAGGATCATAAATGGTTTCCTGTTAGGAATTGCATGATAGATTTCTTCTCCAATATATTTCATTCCCCAATATTTACAATTTTGAATCTATGACATTAGCCAAGCCAGAATACATTTAACATATTCTGACTTGGTCTAAAGTCCATCATTTAAAAAATTTACTTTCCTTCAGGGATATACTCTCTCATGATGTCAGGAAGAGCAATTGTGAGATCTGCTCCAAGAGCAAACTCGCCATTCATCTTAGCCTCTACATGGCCTTTTGCTACTCCGCGCTTAAAGCTCTTCAAGAAGCCCTCGATAACAATAGAGTCTCCAGGTACCATCTTCTGGCGCATACGAAGATTATCCACATTCAGGAATGCGGTTTTTTTACCTTTATGCTCAGGAATGGTGAGGAAGGTCATGATAAATGTCTGGGCCAAAATCTCCATCTGGATAAAACCAGGCACATTAGGCTCATCAGCAAAGTGTGCGGGGAAGAACCATTCATTGTAAGTGAAGTTCTTTCTGGCACGTACATACTCGCCAGGTATTACCTCTTCTACTTCATCAAGGAAGAACAAAGGGTAGCGATTCTGCTGATACTGCTGAATCTCATATGCATCAATATGATATATCGGCTCGTACTTTGTCTTTTCCATAACTCTTTTGTTTAATTGGTTCTACAGTTAAAAATCAACACCATACTTGGTCAGAATTTCCATACCCTTCTGGAAACTGTTGAAATCAACGATGTCGTCAGTCTCGAACTGGATGTCAAAAGCATCCTCCAGTTCACTGACAAGCCCCATGTGACCTACAGAATCCCACTGAGGTACATCTTGATACTTGAGGGCAGCAAGCTGCTCTTCCTTAACGTCCAGATTCTCGATAAACACGTTGTTGTACTTTTCTTTGTTTGTCATTTTCTAAATCTCCTTTAAATTAAATATATGTATTCTTACTTTTTAAACGGGTTCTCCGTTGGGTAATAATAATCTCTATACTTATTATAATCGATCTCTTGTACTGGAACTCCTATATACTTGAATATTTCCCAAAGATACTTACCATAGTGGTCGAACAGAATGGCTGCATGATGAGGATAATTCTTCTCTATCAAGACATGGCGATAGAATCGATCCATATCCTTGATGGCAAAGATACCTATACTACCAAATGAGCGGGTTGCTACAGGCAGAATCTCACCTTGTGCAATATAAGCCCTAATCTTCGTGTCTGCAGTACTCTGCAAGCGATAGATTGTGGTTTTTCCAGGAACAAGGTCACCCTCTATCGTGCCCTTAGTCACTTCTTGTGGCAGTGAACGTGCCATAATGCGCTGGTTGCACATCTTACAGCCAGTTATCTTACAAGAAGCTGTATTGCCGCAGTGAAAGCCCATAAAGAGGTCATCCTCTGTAAAGGTATCTGTTAGGAACTTCTTGCCCTTAATGCTCTCCTCGAACATATCATCAGGTACTGAATTATTGATATCAAGCAATGTCACGGCATCAAGCGTAACGCATGTACCAATATACTCAGATAAAGCACCATATATATCCACCTCACAAGAAACAGGAATACCTTGGGCTGTCAGACGACTATTCACATAACATGGCACAAATCCGAAACTTGTCTGGAAGGCTGGCCAACATTTCGTAGTCAGTGTAACATATTTACGGTCACCTTTATGCTGTCGAATCCAATCAAGTAGGGTTAACTCATATTGAGCTAATTTAGGCAGGATGTCTGGCATACAGTTGCCGATACCCAATTCAGCGGCCATTTCCTCAACCAATGCAGGTATTCTGGCATCACCATTATGTTTGCTATAGGTTTCAAACAAGTCAAGTTCTGAATTTTCCTCAATTTCCACTCCAAGGTCATAAATGGCCTGAATCGGAGCATTACATGCCAAGAAGTTATTCGGCCGTGGACCAAATGAAATAATCTTCAGATTCTGCAATCCGATAATTGCTCTTGCAATAGGTACAAAGTCATGAATCATGTCAGCACACTTCTCAGCTGTTCCAACAGGTTTCTCAGGAATATAGGCCTTTACTTTTCTCAGCTTCAAGGCATAACTGGCATTCAGCATACCACAATAAGCATCGCCACGACCATCAAAAAGGTCATTTTGTGTTTCTTCCGCTGCTGCACAGAACATCACAGGACCGTCAAACTTTTCAGCCAGCATGGTTTCTGCAATTTCAGGTCCAAAGTTACCCAAATAGATACAAAGAGCATTACATTCCTCTTTTTCTAAATTCTTCAATGCCCTCTTCATGTGAATTTCACTCTCCACAATACATACAGGACACTCATAAATATCGTCAAAGCCATACTTGGCAATGTATTTCTCTACAACAGCCTTGCGACGATTGACCGCAAGCGACTCAGGGAAACAGTTACGGCTCACCGCAACAATTCCAATTTTCAATTGTGGTACATTCTTCATAAAGTCGTTTATTTGTTAATCCATTTCAATTAATTCAGGAATGACCAGATTCTCGGTCTCGAAATATATTGTTCCCCATGAGAAACCCACACCAAAGGCACAACCAAGAATATTATTTTTGCCTTTTCTTAGTTGTTCTGCTCTTTCCGTGACCATTGTCAGCGGGATGCAACATGCTCCCGTGTTTCCAAAGTTGAACAAAGAGAAAGGTACTTTTTCTGGATCAAGTTTCTCCTTCTTGACGATTTTCTTGAGGAGATAATAACTTGCTTGATGGAAAACAACCATGTCTACATCTTCCTTATTTTTCCCAGAAAACTCAAGTACTGCTTCTATACTCTTGGGGGCTGTTCTTAAGCCAAAAGCAAATACCTCCATGCCATTCATGTGCAGATGAAGGTTAGAGCGTTTCACACCTTCTGCATCTGGACGCATTTCAAAACTCTCTAGTGTGACAGGATTTCTTCTTCCTCCGTCTGGAATAATTACATAATGATAATCCTCGCCTTTGGTCCCTGTCTCCACCCACATGGATGCGGTCTCATCATATTCCAACGCTGTAGCAGTACCAGCATCACCGATGATAGGCCATATTGTTCTGTCAGTAACTGCATTTTCTGATGAGCCCATATTGGCATTCAACACCAGTGCTCTTTTGACACACCCATTCTGCATGATAGATGCTGCTGTTGGAACACTATAGGTCCAAGCTGAACATCCCAATGTCATATCAAACGCCATAGTTGAATGAGACAGGCCTAATCGCCCCTGCAAAATACAAGCTGTATCGGGCTGTATATAATCTCTGGAAGGAGAGCAAAACATTAACAGACCTATGGATTCTTTTTCCCATCCAAGTTCTGCTATGAGTTTCTCTGCTGCATGATAGGCCAAATCCGATCCCGTCTGCCCTTTCTTCAATACTCTTCTCCGTTCAACCCCAATTGTCTCGATGATACGCTTAACATCATCATGCTCAAAATAGGGATAATCCTTGTTCTCTTCTATTGTAGAGGGTACACAAGAAGATACTCCTTTAATTCTAACGTTATTTATTCGTAGTAATGCCATTTTAGTATATATTCTAATGTTAACAAATTATTCTAATGTCAAACCTCCATCGACATTCAGATTGATTCCTGTTACCCAGCTTGATGCATCCGATAAAAGATAAATTGCTCCATTTGCAATATCCTCTGGGGTTCCAAAACGTTTCATCGGATATTTGGGGAGCTGTTTTTCAATCATTTGTTCTTTTGAGAACATATTATCTGACATTTCTAAAATTCTCGTAGGGGTTAAGCCTGGGCATAATGTGTTTAATCTCGTACCACGTGCTGCTAATTCAATTGCAGCAGACTTGACAAACCCATAAAGTGCCCCCTTGGTAGATGAATATGGTGCTTCTCCCACATTGCCCACAAAGATTCCACTTGTAGATGCTATCAGTACGATAGATGACTTCTTTTTAAGGACTTTTTTCTTCACCAAAAGTGATGTCATTGTAATGGGAGCTATCGCATTAATATTATACATTTCTTGCATCAAAGCTCTATCGATATTCTTAACAGCTCTTAAAGCTGGTATGCCTGCACTATGGACATAACCATCCAGTTCAGGACATTCCGCAACAACTTTTTCAATACCTTCTTGAGTCCCTAAATCCGCACAAACTAACTTGTGGCCATCACCTTCCATTTGAGAGAGTGTTTCTTTCAGCCGCTTTTCATTTCGGCCATTAAGAATGACCTTTGCCCCCATTTTCGAACACTGAATTGCGATGCCTTGTCCTATACCAGACGAAGCACCAGTCACCAGTATTGTTTTCCCTTCAAGAGAAAATGGATTAATCATTACTTAGTCAATGCTAAGTTATACAAGTCCTCTATGGTTTTACTACCACGAATATCTGCACCAGTGATTATTTTATCCATTTGGTCATCTACCATGGCTATAATCGAAAGTGCGATCAAAGAACTCCATTCGTCAAGTGTTTTAAACTCTGTATCGGCCTTGAACTCACTTACTTCTGTTTCGTCAAACTCGTCGGCAAACGCCTTGATAAATTCATCTAATGTCATAATTTTAAACGTTTAAAATGTTAATAACTATAGTACTTTTTTATTATTTATTCTTTAACTACTGAAAAATCTTGTATCTTTCCATCATAGGTTGGACAGTGCAGAAGAGAAGTAACCAATGAATCAGGCTTCATGCGGGCTACAATCTTTTGGAGGGTATCATCCGTACCACACTCATAGAACTCCTTAACCCCATCCTCGTCCATTCGATTAGTCAACTTAGTCCACTGTACTGGATAGGTCATCAACTTAATTTGATTATCCAAAATCTCATTTGCATTGGTATGTGGTTCACCATCTGCATCTTGATAAATGGGAATTTGAGAGTCTTTAAAATTGAGCTTCTTCAGTTCTGCTCCCAAGATTTCCCCTTCTTCAGCAGAATTGGGTGAATGCCCCACACCTTTCATAGGAAGAACCAATGCACGCTTTGCGCCCATTTCCTTAAGTTTTTTACATGCCTTCTTAATACTTGAGCGAGCTCCCGTTATCACAAGCTGTCCGGGTCCATTATAATTAGCGATATAGAGTTTTTCTCCATCTTCATCCCCCACAAGCTTTAAAACATCCAACACCTGCTCATCTGGGACACCTATGATAGCGCCCATGGCACTTGGATGCTTTTGGAAGGCCTCATAGAAAACCTGTCCACGTTTTTTAATGAACGGTAGAGTCTCTTCAAATGTCAATGCTCCTGATACCACAAGAGCTGCATATTCACCTAGAGAATGACCTGCTACGCAATCTGGTTTTATCTCATCCTGTCCTAATGCGAGGGCCACTTCATAGATAAAGATACCCATCTGCGTATAGCGAGTATCCATCAGCAAATCCTCGGATGCAGTAAAGAGCGTATCTGAGAAACGCTCTCCTAATACATCATTTGCTTGTTCAAAAATAGTTCTTGCTTTTGGAAAGTTCTCATAGAGATCCTTTCCCATGTGTTCTTTCTGACAGCCTTGACCAGGAAACAAAAAAGCCTTACTCATATTTTCTCATTCTTTTTAATCTCCGCAATATCGTTTTCAATTCATAGTCTCCAGCATTCCTGTGTGAAAAGAATTCTTCTTTTAAAATCCCATCATATTGAAGATCATAATATCTATTATTTTTAAAAATCGCTTGGCGTAAAATTCCTTCTGTTTTCATAAACAACAGATTTCCCATAAAATTACTATCTTTATGTCCTACTAATGAAACCCCGTAGAGTCTATTTAATTTAAGAACGTCAAACACATAACTAAACATTAACAAATGCGCTTCAAGCCATGCTAAACCATCATGATAATCAGAATCAGCAATTACCATACTATGGGTTGATGCACTCATGTTAACCTTATCAATTTTTGCAATACTTGCCCAACCAATAATTCTTTTCTCATCATCATTAGTACAAATAGCCCAAAATTTATAAGTTTCATGTTCACCAATACAACCTTCCACCCACTTCTGAGCTTCTTCATGGGTTATTGGATAAAATGGACCCACAATCATGTGGTTCAATTTTTCATCATTTTTCCATTTATAGATAAATTCTATATCTCGTTCTTCAAAATCTCTAAATAAAACTGTTGATTCCATATATTGGTTACCTTTGAATCTCGCTAATAATTAATTGCATATCTTTTTCTCCGTATCTTTGGTCTATCGGTAATGGATGCATTTGACATGCGAGGAGATATTCCAAATCATCTTCCTCAGACCACTCCAATACATTAGGCCAGTAACGGGCAATGAAGATTTTGTTCCCTATAAGTCGTTCACGCAAACCTTTGCCCGAAACCAAATAAGGATAAACCATTGGTACATCATCATCGTCAAGTGTAAGCTCCAGATTATTCTGACTATAAAGTGCCTGATGCAATGACTCATAATTTGTCCTACGCTGTTGAGCAACGCTCGTATAATCTATTCCCTGCATCATGCGCTGAGTCAATTTCGACATATGTTTTATGGGCTGACCTACAAGCGATCTACTTACATTGCGAAAGTCCTGATAACCTGCTTCTGGGGAAAGGTCTATACGCTTAGTCAATGAGTTCATCCTCTCGTACGACAGGTCTTGCTCCAATTCTACATCCAACAATTTGTCTGTATAAAGGTAGGCCCCATCAGGTACGCCAAAAAACTTACGACACGTATAAAAGGTGTCAATCCCCTTAATAGGCTTAGCATAGAAAGCCTGAGTATTGTCAACTATCAGTCGGTTAGCATACTGTTGTGCCAGTTTCTCTGTATAGCGCTGTTTCAGTCCATAATAATTTGTATATAGCAAGGCTTCGCCATCATTCAACACTATTTCATCTTGGATTTCCAGATGAATATTGATATGGTAGTACTCGTATGAGACATTAAGCTTTTTAAATGGCTCCAAAACCACATCGCAGGTATAGTATGGAATATACACCTTGCTATACTTTCTTGCCCTCAGTATATATTCCAAACAGTTACGCCCAGTATTGAGTCGTATCGCATCCTTGTGGTATTCCTCGCGGTGAGGAAGTTCCAATGAGAAATAACCGCCTATTGGTTCCATTACTTCACTACTACTTTAAGCCACTCTTTTTGGTTGACAAGAGCCTCATCCATCTGTTGACGATTATCAAAATATAAGAATAGAGTTCCAATAGCATTGTTGGCACCAGTGAAAGCATCCACTTTTTCTCCAATATTAACTCTTATTTCTTCTTCCACTATCTCACCTTTAAATTTTGCACCTATATCAACACCCTGAAATATACCACTCTTAACACTATGGAGAACTAATATACAATAATGTCCGTTATAGTTTGGCTCATGAATATTAATTATATCGTCATCTATCGCTTTTGACACTTCTGCCTCAATGATATCGATATCTGTTGCATAATTGAGGATTTCTGCCAAGCGATTTCCCCCTGCACGGGGTGAGACCTCCATCAGATACACCTTGCCATTCGTACACAAGCGAAACTCAACATTGAAAATACCTGTGCGAAAACAGAGAAGTGAACCTAAACGTTGCAGTTGCAGCCGCACATCATCAAGTACTTTTTCATCTTTAGAAGATGGCCAACATTCCGCAGAAGGAGTAAAGGGATTCGATGCCTCATTGTCAAAACGTTGGTCATAGAAGGCATTATATTTCAATTTACCATTTACGAAAAAACTTTCAGTGCCAGAAGAGAGCCCTACTTTTTCCAAAAAGTCCTCAACAATGAAATGCCCATTATGAGACTCTTCAAGTGCATGAGCAATAGCTACTTCCAAATCGTTGGGGTCATCAACTCTCGTCACGCCTTTACTACCCGCACTATCGACAGGTTTAACAATGACAGGCCAATTGAAGAAATCAATATCTTTTAAAGCATCCTCAATCTTGCTATATCCTTTAGCATTGGGCACATTAAAACCATGTTCGGTTAGGAACTGACGAAAACGGGCCTTATCTTGTAGGATACAGGCTGTTTCATAGCTACAAGTGAAAGGTAAATTCATCTGCTCAGCCACGTAGGCAGCAGCTACTACTCCAGGATCTACCGCATAAGATAAGATACCATCAATCTGCAAATCCTTTGCAAGTTTCAATACAGCTTCCTTATCAAGGATACTTACATTATGATATTCGTCAGAATACTGATGAGCAATGTTATTAGGAAGATAATCCACCGTAATAACATAATGCCCGTGCTTATGCGCTGCTTCAATAGCAGGCAACAGATAGCGGATACCGCCTAATAGCATCAGCTTCTTTTGAGCCATTATTTCACAATTAATTCAAGTATACGCTCCACATCTTCATCAGTAAGGGCATGGTGCATGGGCAGACAGATAACTTCGTTGGCTATCTTTGTGGCAACTGGCAAGTTTTCTGGTGCTGCACTGGACAAACCGCGATAGGTACTGAAAGAACTTATCAACGGATAGAAATACCTTCTGCCAAGCACATTGGCTGCTTTCATCTTAAAATATAACTCATCACGTGTCATGCCGTATTCCTCGGCATTGATGAAAATGGGGAAATAGCTATAGTTATGGCGAACGCCTGGCATGTCATCGAAGAAACGCACCCCAGGAACATTACGCAAGGCTTCGCGGTATTTGACAGCGACCTGCTGGCGAGCTGCAATAGCTACATCGACCTGTTTCAAATTCAGCAAGCCGTAGGCTGCACGAACTTCGTCGACCTTGCTGTTAATACCTGGAGCAACCACCTCGGTTTCTCCAGCAAAGCCGAAATTCTTCAGATAGTCAATACGTTTCTTGGTCTGCTCATCATGCATCACCAAAGCGCCACCTTCCAACGTATTGTAAACCTTTGTGGCATGGAAAGAGAGGGTGGACATATCACCAGCGTTTAACACGCTCTCGCCATCGACCTCGACACCAAAGGCATGGGCGGCGTCATAGATGACCTTCAAGCCATATTTGTCGGCAATCTCCTGGATGCGCTTCATCTTCACTGGCTTGCCATAGCAGTGGACGGGCATGATGGCGGTGGTCTTAGGAGTAATGGCAGCCTCTATCTTTTTTGGGTCTATACCGCATGTCTCTTCTTCTATATCCACAAAAACAGGGCGACAGCCGTTCCACCAAATACTGTGCGTAGTAGCCACAAAGCTATAGGGCGTGGTGATGACTTCACCTGTTATGCGGAGTGCCTGTAATGCGGTAAGTAGTGGCAGAGTACCGTTGGTAAAAAGGCTGATATAAGGGACCTTCAAATACTCGGCCAGGGCCTGCTCCAGACGTTGGTGGTACTCTCCGTTATTTGTAATCCATTTCTTTTGCCAGATATCCTTGAGCATTTCATGGAACTCCTCAAGGTCTGGAAGTAATGGAGATGTGACTGTTATTTGATTGTTCATTATTTTTAGTTTACTGTTCGTCATATCATAGAATCTCGTAGCAATTTACCCAAAATCCGTTAAATCTATGGAATTTTTATTAACAACCAACGGTCAAACCATCGAAATGCCGCGTATACGCTGCAAGCATTTATTTGGAATTGATTACCTTTGGGTGTGAAATTCACATTAATATGATTGTATTATGATAACAGAAAGAGACATTGAAGTGTTTTTTGCCGAGACGGTACTCGGCATCATCAAGAACCCAGTTCACAAAACCAACGTCAATACGTTTTGTAGTGAATATCACATCGACAGAAACAAATTGACCTCCAAACAGGTGTTCAGCATGAACAACCGGACCTTGTTCCGGCTCATGTTGGGTATAGCACAGTTAGCCTCACTAAAGGAATACCTGATCATGTGCTATCGTTTTGCTAAATTAACCTACCATGTCGCCAATCGTGAAGACGGCTCACCCGAAGCCATCATCCGCGCCCATGCAGGGTCACCTATCAAACGGAAACATCAACGTAAACAGAATAAGTCATGAAACCTTACGACATCAAACCCGAAACGATGACTGACGCGACGATTCAAGAATTCACCCAGGCTGGTAGTCGGCCTGGGCTTAGCCCAGAACTGTTAGAGTTAGAGAAGACGCGTATTACATCTACGAAGGAACTGAAGCCGATGGAGTTTCTATTCTCGATGTTCGATGAGCCTTGTTTTCCGCGGCGCGAGCTGGTGGGCTTCACCGGTAGGGCCAAGAGCGGCAAGACGTATGTCATGTCCATGCTGATGGTTTGTAGTGTCGCAAAGGAGTTGATGACATTCAAACACACCCCTCAGCCATCAAACTTCAGCCTTCAGCCATCAGACATCACCCCCTACAAGGTGCTCTGGTATGACACCGAGCAGAGCGACAACTCCACGCAGGACATCCTGAAAAACCGCATCATCCCGCTCTTCTGTAAGACGGTGGGTAACGGCGAGGCGTTCCCGGAAGAAATGTTCGACATTTTCAATGTCCGTAATATTGACCGCGACAGACGCGAGTCCTATCTCGTATCGGCTATCGAGCACTACAAGCCCGACTTGGTGATCATCGACGGCATACGCGACCTCGTAGACGACATTAACGACGGTACGGTGGCCCAGGACCTCATAGAGAAGCTGATGCGCACCGCCCAGGAGAACGACTGCTGCATCGTATGCGTACTGCACCAGAACAAGAGTGGCGAGAGTCGCGACCCGCGCGGATGGCTCGGCACGGAACTGCTGAACAAGGCATTTGACGTGTTTGCCACCGAAAAGCTCATGCCCCAACGCATTTTTAAGCTCGAACAGCTGTACACCCGTAAGTACGACATAGAACAATGTCTGTATTTTTCAGTTGACGATGACGGGCTGCCTTGCATAGCCAAGGCGCCTGCCGCGAGCTACCTCTCAGCCCAGGGTAACAACGCTCATGATGAGCGGGGCTCACTGAACAACGACTACGTGATTCATCATATCGACGGGTCGTGGGAGATGGACGTGGTGAAACTCTTTACCGATGCCTTCCAAGGCCACGACACGCTGACCGGCGAGGCCCTGCGCTATGCTGTGATGACCATCGGTCATATAGCCACACAACGACTATATAACAACTGTCTGGACAAGGCCATGAAATTGGATCTGATGACTAAATCGAAGGACGACAGACGACGTATCGAATATCGGTTGAAAACGACGTAGCCTACCCTCTGTTGAGGCCTCCCCCAAAGATTGGAGTACTCCTCCTTACAGGAGTACGTAAATCTTCGGGGGGCGAGGCCTCTCCGTACGGTCCCCAAAAAATGATGACAATGACACTTAAAGAATTGTTTCCAATCGTGAAAGTTCCACGAAAGCCCAGCCGTGAGTGGTGGTCGCAACGCCTGTCGGCTCAGAGCAGTTTCTGTAGGGCGGTGGTGGGGTGCGGCATACTGACGCATCGCCAAATGGTACATGCTGCACTGCGCTACCGTCTGGGCCGGTCGAAAGACGATGCCGTTATCTACTGGCAGATAGACCTGTTGGGCACTACGCACGACGGTAAGTTGATGTGGTATGGTCCCGACTGTCACCGGCTAAAGAACCGGAATGCCACATGGGTGATGTTTCTGATGAAAAAGCATTTGGGCATCCCTCAGAATACGTTTCAACCTCATCATGTGTTCTTCGGTTTGCACCTGTTAAGGCATGTCAAACCTCAGGACTCCTGTCAGGTGTGTATCGTAGAAGCCGAGAAAACGGCTGTTATCATGAGCGAGCTCTGTCCGCAGCATGTCTGGTTATCGGCAGGTGGCCTGTATGAGTTGCAGGACGAGAAGTTTTTTGCCCTCCGGCACTACAGGGTTGTCTTGTTTCCCGACACCGACCCCGACATGAGGGCCTACACCCTGTGGTATGAAACAGCCCAACGGCTGTCGGCCTCGTTTCTCTGGCCCAAGGACAATCCCATCCACGTTTCCGATTTCTTAGAACGCAAAGCCACGCCAGAGCAGAAGAGCCGGAAAATCGACATCGTGGACTATCTCCTTGAACGCTAACTGCTTTTCAAATGCAATCCAGTTTGCGTGCAATTGAATGCTAAGTACTTTTCAAAATCAACAATCATATCGTATGAAAGCTATTTCCAAACAACAGATGGCCGATAAGGCCGGTGTGAGTCTAAACACATTCAGACGGTGGTGTCAGCCATTCCAGGCAGACCTTGAGGCCATGGGAGTTAATCCCAACGCCCGGCTGCTGTCGCCAGCGGCGGCTAAGTTCATCGCCGAGAAGTTATGTATCGACTTATAACACTTTTTAGCGCCCTATCTCCCGTAACTCACCATATCTCACCATCGCCCCAGCAAAATGTAGTACCTTTGTACTCGCAAACAAGATGTAATTCTCAATTCTCAATTCTCAATTCTCAATTTTAAATTTTAATTTAAAAAAATGGCAATCAAAGTAAAAGCAACGGAACGCCAACTCAAGGTTGGCAAGGACGCAGGCCAGTATCGCTACATGATGCAGGCCGAGATTTACAACACACTTTCTGCCCAGAAAGTCATCAGTGAGGCTGCTGTACGCAGCGGAATCCCCGAGGGTGCACTCAGTGCCGCATGGGATGCCATCGGTCAGGTCGTCAAGGTGTGGGCCACTGAAGGCCACTCTATCGCCATCCCCGGTCTGGGCCGTATGCGCTTCGGTGTCAGGGCCACGTCGGTAGAGGATGTCAACAAGGTCAGCAACGGTCTGATAACCATGCGCCGCGTCATCTTCTCGCCAAGTACGGAAATCAAGGACGAGCTCAAGAGCACCTCGGTCAACATCACCTGCTACGACCGCGACGGCAAGATTGTGAAGCGCGTCACGTCCAACGACCCTGGTAACGTCGAGGATCCTGAACAGCCCACACCGTCAGGTGGCGGTGACACGCCAAGCGGTGGTGGTGGCAACACCCCATCGTCAGGCGATGAAGACGAGCCAAACGAGAACTAAGCGGTAGGGGAGCGTGAGTCCCTGAGTCATGGATGATGCGATGAGACCCCAGAAGACTTCTTACATCAGACATCTTACATCAGACATCATTTCTCTCATGTACGCACATCTGGTCATACTCATGCTCCCCTCTTTAACTCCCTCTTTTTAACTCCCAATTTAACTCCCAATTTAACACCCAATTAAAATCATGAACTTCAAAAAGATTCCTTGGAAATCAGCATTCAAATTTCTGTCGATGATCTTTGCCACACTGGCAGGCTCGTCATTAGTATCAAGTTGCATGGGAAATATGTTATGATGATGACAAAACCGTTAACACCACTCAAGCAAGAGGATGTCAAACTCCTCATCGTCCACTGCTCGGCCACGCGTAGCGACCGCGACTACTCCGTCGAGAATCTGATTGCTACGGGTAAAGCCCGCTTCGGCCAAGCCAGTTACCACTGGTATATCCGTCGCAATGGCGACATCGTTCCCATTCTGCCCGAGACCGTTCGTGGCGTTCATGCCAGGGGCTATAACCGCTGTTCCATCGGCATCTGCTATGAGGGCGGCATCGATCCCCAGGGTAAAAAAGTCGACACTCGCACGCCAGCCCAGAAGCATGCCATGTTCGAACTGTTGAAGTCGCTTCATCGCGACTATCCCCGCGCCCATATCCTCGGACACTGTGAGTTGCCCCATGTCGCCAAGGCGTGTCCTTGCTTCACTGCCAGCAGTGAGTATGCCAGCCTGCAGCCCAAAGACGAGTAGACTGGGTACAAATAATCCCCGCCATTCGGCGGGGATTATTGCTATCTGACATCTCCTATACTATCAGATCATGCTTGCATGTTTGGCTGAGTCGCTTCCTATGATATTTACCAAATTAATTAAGTTAAAAAATGTATATACTGAAAATTATCCCGCTTGCACCTTCCTAATAGCTCTTAGAACCTCATGGTTTTCCTCGTAATCCATGTCATTCGTTATCAGCGAAAGGGACAGATGAAGCAGCTTGTTCTTGACATTATTGAGGGCTATCCCATGACATTTACCTCTCGCACTCAATCGTGTGTAGTAGTCATGATAGATACCATGCTCCCTGATGGTGTTCTCGGCTGCCTGAGTCAGATAGGCCCTGAGCATCGAACTGGAGTAGCACTTCACCATCGCCTTCTTGTCAATCGTCGTTCCTGACCTTTCCCTAAAGGGAGCTATTCCATAGTAGGAGGCCAGTTTCCTAGATGATGTGATGTTCTTGAAGTTATTTGAATAGGCAATCATTGCTGTCGCGTTTACGATACCGATTCCCCGGATGGAGATAAGGTGGTCGTAACTCTTCTTCAGTTCCTCGTCACTGTCATACAAAGCCAGGATCTGCTTTTCGCAGTCTTTGATACTTTTCTCCAGTACCCGGATACTCTTCTGGGCGTCTCGGAGGATAAAGCTCACTGACCTGCTCTTGGCAGCCGTAGACTTCAGTTCAGCCACACGTACCTTCTTGGAGGTCTTCTCCTGTTCCAGCTTGCGACGATAGAGCAACAGTGCTTTCAGCTCGCGCACAGTCTCACTGGGAGAGATGTAACTGACGGCTTTGTCTATGTGGCGCATCGCATACTCTGCGATGGTCAGCGAGTCAGCCTTGTCATCCTTGCCCTTGCGAAGGCCGCTGCTTTTCTTGATCTGTAGCGAACTCTCACGCCAGATGTCAAGACCCTTGGCGTAGATGTAGTCGCACAGACTTCTGTCGTAGCCTCCGGTCGTCTCGCAGCAGAACAGAATTTCTTCCAGGGTAACACCCTTGAGGAGCCGCCTGGCCCAGACAAGCATACGACGGAAACCCATCGGGCGATTCTCGAATGCCTGATAGTCCAGTTTTAGCACTCCCAACTGGCTGTTTCTCACGTCAATCGCACTTGCATCAATCTTTTCTTTAGAAACGTCGATGCCGATAATAATTTTTTTCATACCTTTGTACCGGTTTTAAAATTATGGAAGCGATTAACTGAGAGAAAGCTGTGAGTGACTATCACTTTAATTAGACTTCGAGTCTATCTTCCTATCTGGCATTTGCAGCTTTAATCCAGAGGGCCATCAACGACTCATGGGCTTAGGCCTAGCGACAAAACTGGGTTGACCTCTGGCAGTTAATCCTTCCTTTATACAACAAAGGTAAGTAAAAACTGATATTCTTATCATATTTATCGTACTATTTAACGTTTTAATATTAAGAGTAATTAAGACTCTTAGTTTACAGCTGCAAAGTTAAAGCGACAGAGGTCAACACAGTTAAAATTCGCCCAATGGGTCAAATGATTAGGCGATTTCACTCATCCAAGCCTTTACAGTCTTTCCCATGCGCTGCTTGAAGGCGAGGCTGAAGGTGCTGTAACTGCGGTAGCCGCTGTCGCTGGCCAATTGCTGGGCAGTGAAGGACTCTTGGGCGTTGACGGCATCGCGGTAGTGGCTGACAAAGTGATTGATGCGGAGGTCGTTAATATAGGCATTGTAAGTGATGCCCTGACGGGAGAAATAGCGGCTGAGGTAGAAGCGGTTGGTGCCGACAGCCTGAGCCAACTGGGAAAGGGTCAGGTCGTGCTGGAGGTAGAGCTGCGCCTCGATGCAGTAGCGCTGCAACAACGGCCTGATGGTATTGTCACGAGCCATTTGCGAGGCTTCATCGTTTTCCATGTCATCCGCTGAAATGCTGTCAACATCTATAGGCGTGGGCTTATACTTGGGAATGGTCAGGTCGCTGAGTGTCTCTACACGCCACAGGAGATAGCAGATAAGGAATATGCCGCACAACTGAACGATGTATTCGTAAGCATCACCCCCGAACCCACTTGCATAGACGAAGAACACCAGCAGGATGATGGTCAGCGCCATAAAGCTCTGGCGAACCTCCTTGTGCTCCAAGTCTGCATAGTTGTCGCGCAACCAGCGCCCGTAGTGCCTGACCTCGCGTACCATATAGATAATCAAGCCTATGCCCAACAGCAGCAGATAGACCTGAAGAGCCGACAAGATGTCATCGCTACGGACGACAATAGCATACACTGTTCCTGCCACGAGCGGCGCAACCATGACAAAGGCCGGCCACAGCGGTCGCTGGCGGTCCTGCAGCATAGAGAACAAGATGATGATAGCCAATGGGAAAATGGTCAGGAAGTCGAGCAATACACCCACCATATTGGCCAGCAGGATATCCTCTTCGGCAGTGAGGTACAGGATAGGCATATACCACACATGGCCTAAAGCCACGGCAGCGAAGAAGGCTATAGTCCATCGCCGCAAACGTGAGGACGTCGTAACCTCGGGGGCAAAGGCATTACCCCGACGCAGCAGCAGGTAGATGCACGCAATGACGGCCGTCGCTGCTCCTTCACCGAAGAGCATGAACAGCTGAAGAAACTCGGCAGCTTGTTGTCCGTACATATCTATTCATGTTTTGCTGCCTCTGACTCCGTTACGAAACACGCCACCAGTCCGTAGGTGATGGTGGGACGTATCCAGATTTCCGTCAGCATATAGTTGGTATATTCGCTGAAGGGCTCGATGTAGATGTCGTAGTTGTAGAGCGTGGCAATGAGTATGTCGATGACACAGATGGTCCACAGGTTACGCTTGGTATAGCTCTTCCAGTTTCTGCGGGCGTAGAAAAAGGTGAGCGTACAGAGCAGCAGCACGGCGAGGACGAGACATACTACATGGAGCGCGTAGAAGGCCAAGGGCGGCGGGAAGAGGATGTCGCGCAGCAGCACCGTAATACCCACGGAGATGGAACACCAGTAGTTGAACTGGTGGGTGGTGATGCGATAGTTGAAGAAATACATTCCAATCATGACCAGACAGGCCACGTAAAACAGGTTGAGGACCAGTTCCGGCCACGCCTCCTTCAGGCCGAAATAGGCTACTCCATAGAGCATAACAGCTACCGAGAGCATACCTGCCACGGCAGTAATAACGATGTCGAAAATCTTAGTTCCCTTTTTGAATCTTGTCTGCATAGTTTATTATTTTAGGTCACACAACTTATTAGGCTATTTATGAGGCCATTTATGAGGCCTGTTCACGCATCCAAGCCGTCACACTCTTTCCCATGCGCTGCTTAAAGGCGAGGCTGAAGGTGCTGTAGCTGCGGTAGCCGCTGTCGTTGGCCAGCTGCTGGGCACTAATAGTCTGCCCATTTTGGACAGCCTCGCGATAGAGACGCATGAAGTGCTGGATGCGGAGGTCGTTGATATACGCATTGTATGTCGTGCCTTGACGGGAGAAATACTGGCTGAGATAGAAGCGGTTGATACCAAGAGTCTGGGCCAGCTGGAGCAGGGAGAGGTCGTGCTGCAAGTAAAGCTGCCCACCCACACAGCGCTCATCCATCAGTTGTTCGATATTGGCGAGAGCCTCACCACCAACCCCTTTCAAAGGGGCGAGGGGCGCAGATAGTTCTGTCGTGGATTTGCTGCTGTCTGGAAGGTCTTCACTCCCCTCTCCTATCGGAGCGGAGTCGGGGGTGAGGCTGTTGAGTTCCGGCAGCGTCTCCACACGCCACAGTAAGAGGCCGACAAGGACGAGTTCGACGAAATGTATGGAAAAGATTAAGACCAAGTTAGTTGCAAGTGTATAGAGTACAAACATCAGCATGCAGACGAGCGACACCACTTGGATGAGCCACACCTTCTTATTCTCCAAGTCGGCATAGTTGTCGTTCAGCCAGCGTCCATACTGTCGGATGGCGAATACCATATATACGGAAAAAGACAAGCAGAGCAATAGCATGTAAACGTTTGTAAGCTGCTCGATCAGTTCATTGGGATAGACCATGAACACGCTGCCAAAGACTACGAACGGCAGTATGGCCACCAGAACAGGCCATACAGGCCGGTAACGGTCCTGGAGCATGGCAAGCAACGTACCGGCAAAGGTGGTGAACAGCAGCACACAGTCGAGCATGACGCACACCAGATAAATCTTGGAACTCATGTCGCTAGCGTAGATGTTGGACAACATGTCGCCGTAGCAGATGTAGAACAGTAGCCACCATACATGCACCAATGTTAACAAAGCAAAGAACGATATGGTCCAACAGCGCAGCCGCACAGGCGGCGTGACACCTGGCATAAAAGCATTACCCCTACGTAACAACAAGTAAAGGGCTGCTATGAAGGGCACCACTCCTGTTATGCCGTAGAGGATAAAAAACAGTACTGTTTCAATAGATATGTTCTCAAATAGCATGAGCCAAAATATGTACGGTCTCGGTTTTCGTGCCGCGAGCGGGACTCGAACCCGCACAGCTGCAATAGCCAAGGGATTTTAAGTCCCTCGTGTCTACCATTCCACCATCGCGGCGACCTTAGTGACTGCAAAGGTAATAAAAAAAAGTGAAGAGTGAAGAGTGAAGAGTGAAGAATTTGCTTCCGCAACGCCTTTTTTAATATTTTTTACCTTTTCGTTCCTCACTCTTCACCGGCGAAGCCGATTCTTCACTCTTCATTCTTCACTCTTAACTCTCATCTGTGTCGGAACACGCTGAGGTGACCAAACGGTCCCGATGTAGCGGCAGCATACTTCTCTAATCCCGTGTCGCCCTCTTGTCCGTTCTGCAAGATGCCACCACTGTTCATGTCGTACTTGCGTCCGCACTTTCCGCAAGTGGCTATACCCTTGTCGCTCATGCTGACGCCAAAGGTGGGACTCAGGGTATTGCCCGACTGGCGGACGCAGTTGGGGCACTGCATGTCGTAGGCCACGAAGACGGCATTGCCGAAAGCATCGAGCACAGCATTCTGGAAACCGACGATGATGCCGTTGTTCAGACCCAGAATATACTCCGCCCGTTTCTCTGCTTCGGTCTCAATCTGGCTGCTCGTGGCGTTGTAGTTGCTCTTAAAGTTCAGATACTTCACTCCCCCGCGCACCGACTCCGTAATCAGGCAGAACATGCCAGGCACATTGACATCCATACAAGAAGACAGTGTCGCATCCTGATGGGTGCCATTGTCGTAGGCGAAACGGCAAGGCCATGTGGAGTACTCGTTGTCGGCCGCACAGGAAGTTAGAAGTAAGAAGTAAGAGGTAAGAAGTAAGAGGTAAGTGAAGAGACGTTTCATTTCAACAAATTCTTTTCTGCCTCTAATACGCGTTCGAAGGCGAAACCCTTGCGAACAGTACTCATCAATTCACAGATGCGGTCATTACAGAGGTTACCTATTGAGCCTTCGTGGGTGTGATGGATAGCCTTGTTGGGACGGAAGGTGCCAGCCTCAATGTCGAGTCCCACCTTCTTGTAGGCATCACGGAAGGGCATGCCCTCGGCAGCGAGGCGGTTGACCTCCTCAACACTGAACATGGGGTCGTACATGGGGTTGTCGAGGATGTCCTCGCGTACCTCAATCTTATTAATAATATAGGCAGCCATCTGCAGACAGTCCTTCAACTCGTCGAAGGCTGGCAGGAACACTTCCTTGATGATTTGCAGGTCGCGGAAGTAACCTACGGGCAGGTTGTTCATGATGAGTGTCACCTGCTGGGGCAGTGCCTGCAACTTATTA
>JAEEGI010002443.1_pt1 | contig 45588 bp, 42 predicted proteins | sample 8958751 | NCBI WGS metagenome assembly JAEEGI01 (sample SAMN16246545, study PRJNA631951) | gut metagenome | biome: gut microbiome; feature: rumen; material: KS-attached | host: Bos | place: Iran: Karaj | collected 2018-10
CTATGCAGTCCTGTGCAATCTGTATCTTTTCTTCTGGTGTTATTGTTTTTCTTCGTGACATGATAATGCTCCCCCTATGATGACAGTGATTTGTTATTTCACTGTCTCTCATAGAGGGAGCATATCATCTTCCGCAGCGGGATCTTTTTGTGGATCGGGATCGCTATTCGCCCTGCCTCTGCTTGACGCCGGTGCAGAACCGGCCCAGCAGCAGGGAGCCGAAGATCAGCGTCAGCCCCAGGACGCACAGGGGCAGGTAAAGCATCAGGAGCATCGTGGTCGTTTTCTCCGTCAGCAGCGTGTAGGCGCTGACGCCGAGCCAGATCACGCCTCTGAGGAAGCTGAACGCCGCCACGGGCGGGATCTTCCAGCGCGTGGGCTCGTCAAAGCGGAGCATTCCGCCGGCCATGGAGAACACCGCTGTCAGCATGGTGAAGCGGATCGTGTCGAACACAAAGATCACGACCAAAACCACCATCCGCAGATTGTTTTCCCCGAGGAACCTGGCGATCACATGGGAAAGGCCGATGTGCATTCCCGCGCCGGAGCCGGCCAGCCCGATGGAATAGAAGAGGGTGTTGGAGAAATCAACATCCAGCAGCATCAGCGCCATCCCGGCGGCTGAAATGACGGCAAGCAGCAGGAAAAGCTTCCGGCCCACACGGGCGAAGGACAGAAAGCTGTTGAACCAGCCCACGTCGTAGTTGGGCTTCTTGCGGCTGTGGGCCGAGCAGAAAAGCGACCACATGGAAACCGACAGCCACAGCGCCATGCCGATGTGGATAAAGCAGGAGATCAGAAAGATCGTACGGCCGATCTTGTCATTGGAAAAGTAGGAGTCGAAGTTGTTGGCCAGGAGCTTCTGGGTAGTGCCGAGGCTGGCTGCGCCGAGGGTGAAGCCGATCCCGCCGGCGTACAGGGTCGCCAGGATGGAACAAAAGAGCATCAACGGCGATTTTGCCAGCTTCCGAATGAACCTGGCCACCGGCAGCTCGCTGTCGTCAGCTGTTTCGTCGCTCCAGCGGGCGAACTCGTCCACCCACTGGCTGTCATTGCCGCGATCCGGCGCATTGCCGGGAAAGGGGCGGCCCCGATCAGGCTCCTGCGACCGGGTCTGGGCGTCAGCCTGCGGCGCGGCGGAATGAACCGTACCGCAAAAGGGGCATCTCTCCCCCGTCGTTTCGCCGCCGCAGTTGGGACATATCATAGATGGAATCTCTCCTATTCAAGCGTCAGTTGGGGTTGTACTGCATGACACCCTTCCGAACCCCGAGGCGCCGCATGGCGGAGCGGAATTGGAACAGAGTGATGGCAAAGCAAAGGGTGGATACAGCGCTCACGATCGTGATGATCCCGTAGAAGATCGCAAGGGTCTTGTTCATGTTCAACAGTGCCATGGTTTCCCGCAGCTCCGCAAAAACACGGATGCCGTTGATCACGCCGCCCACTGCGGCGAGGATCGTGAACACGCCCACGAAGACGGAGACCCGGTCGTCCGGCATTCCCGTGCGGATGACCCGCTTGGCCGTATTGATGCTCTTGATGATCTTGGCCATGTAGATCAACCCCAGGATCACGACCAGGATCATCACGCCCAGGAAGATATAGAGGAAGGTTCGCGGGTCGCTGCTGACGGAGGGGAACTGATAGCCGGCGCGGACCAGAATGTTGTTGAGCTGATTGACGGAGGTCTGGAAGAATTCGCTGTATTTCTTGGAGGCGATGAGCATGATCATCAGCACCACAATGAGCACCAGCGCGAGGCTCACAAACACCAGACCGATGATGTAGATCACCTTGAAGAAGGTCAGCCCGCCGGTACCTATGCGCTCTTTGGTCTTATTGGCGGCGGAGGCAAAGATGCTCCAAAGGGCGGTCACGGTCGCCACGGACAGCAGGATGCTCAGGAAGGTGCCCACGATATTGCCGATGATCTGGCCCTGCATGGAGCTTCTCTTGTAGTAATCCAGGTAGTCAAAATAGATCCCCAGATTTTTGATGTTTATGTAGGTGGAAAACAGGAAGCCGACTGTGTAGAGCAGCAGCGCCAAAAGAAACGCGGGAGAAGTGGCCACCTTGCGGAGCGCCTGAATGGCCGGGGACTGACCGAGCGCGCCGGCGGGAGCGCCCTGATAGGGGGTCGCCGGCCGGTTGGGCATATAGCCCTGGTTGGGGGCATATCCCGGATTTTGGTTCTGGTTGTAGGCAAAGCCGGGGTTGTACGGTTGGTTGGACGCGTATTCCCGGTTCTGCTGGTTGACCGGATTGGCTGCCTGGGGCGCGGCGGCTTCCGTGTTCAGCTTAGCGCCGCAGAAGGGACAGAATTTACCCGAGGTCTCTCGACCGCATTGTGGACAAATCATTCCTGATTTCCTCCTTTTCTTGGATAATTCGATTATATATGTATTTTTTTCGCTTGTCAATGATCTTCCGCGATATTAGTGGATAATTCTTCAACTCGATGCATGGATATCAGATGCCGCGCCGCAGACGGCGGGTTCCGGCCCGGGTCATTCGCCCTGAAGCCGGCGGATCCCGGCGGCGTCCCGGAACAGGAGCACGGAGAGCAGGCACGACGCAAGCCCCGTGACCAGGAACGAGCTGATCTGCAGGATGCCGTCAAATTGGAAGTGATCTCCGTATTCCGCCAGCATATAGATCCCGCCCGCAAGGAGCACCAGGCCCCGGAGAAGGGTCAGCACGGCTGCCGGGACCACCCGCCTCTGCTGGGGGCCGCCGTAGCGAAGCATCCGAACGGAGGTGGCGCACACGGTGGTGAGCAGGGAGCTTCTGGCCGCGGCCAGGAGCAGCAGGCCGCTGAGGAAGGCCAGGGTCAGCGTGGTATGCTTGGTGAACAGCACCGTGACGGCCTGGAATCCGGCGTGGGTCGCGCAGCTCAGCGTCAGAGACAGGGTCCCGTAGGAAAAGCTGTTGGTTTCGACCTCCACAATATCCATCGCCAGGGAGAGCATCGCGGCAAAGGCGGGCAGGAAGAGGAGCAAGCCCCGGATGCGGGTATAGCTCTTGCAGAACTGCAGCCCGGAGCAGCTCATGGCAAGCCTGTACCGCCCCACCGCCGACCCGATAAGCCTCCACACCGCGGCCAGCAGCCAGGCCGCCATGATCGCATGGGCGAAGGCGGTGACAATGCTGATGATGTTGGCGATCTTCTGGGCGGTGCTGTAATACTTGTAGTGATCTCCGATCTCCCCGATCAGATGTACGATCTCCTTGCCGCAGAGATAGCACATACTCAGCGCATAAAGGCTGGCCAGAATGGCGCAGATCAGCATGATCGTCGAGCCTGCCAGCCGCATCAGAAGCTGCCCGCCGGGGGACTGCCCTGTCGCCCAGGCAGGAATGTCCTGATAAACGCCCGTCTCCTGCCTGCCCGGATTGTAGCCCTGGCTCGGCACATAGCCCGGGAAAGCATACTGGCCGGGGGCGCTGCCCTGCCGGAAGCTCTGCTGGGCGTTGATCTGCCGGTAGACGTGCTCCCGATTCTGGGGATATTCCAGGCTTTGCCTGTCATTCCGGTTTTGGGCACGGCGACGGCGGGAAGGCCTGCCCTGCCCGGTCCCGGGGTCGGAAGCGGGCTGCGCGCTCAGTCTTGTGCCGCAGCCGGGGCAAAAATTTCCTGTGGCCTGGCGGCCGCAGTTCGGACAAGTCATGCCTGGATCTCCTCCTTTGTTTCAGATACTTTCATTATAGGGAATGCCCTCCCGATTGTCAACAACTCCCGGAAAAAACACTTGCATTTATCCAAGTTCCATTGTATAATACTCCAGAACTGAATCCAGTATTTCTTCAGGGCAGGGTGCGATTCCCGACCGGCGGTGAGAGCCCGCGAGCCTTTGGGCAGACCCGGTGGAACTCCGGAGCCGACAGTACAGTCTGGATGGAAGAAGAAGCTGTTCATTGCACGTCAATGGGTATGCCTGAAGATCTACCGTCTTCAGGCATTCTTTACACGGAGGTAATCAAATTGAGAGCAACAACGCAGTTTATCCTGATCTGTTTTTCCGTCGTGGCAGGGCTGCTGCTCCTGGCCGGTCTGTATGAGCACTTTTTCTGCAAGGACCGGCTGCGGCTGTCCTCGTCCAAGTACATCACCACGGTAGCTGTTTCCGCCGCCCTGGCGGGGCTGCTCATGCTGCTGGAGCTTCCCCTGGTGTTCCTGGCCCCGGATTTCTACAAGGTCGATCTTTCGGAGCTGCCGGTGCTGATCTGCTCCTTCTACCTGGGGCCGGTGGCAGGCATTCTGACCGAGTTCCTGAAAATCATGATCAAGCTGGTGCTGAAGCCGTCCACCACCGCTTTCGTGGGCGAGCTGGCGAACTTCTCCATCGGCTGCGCCATCGTCCTGCCCGCGTCCATGATCTATCACCGCATCCGGACGAAGGGCGGCGCTGTGGCGGGGATGATCGTCGGCACCCTGGTCATGGCAATCTTCGGCAGTCTGTTCAACGCGGTCTACCTGCTGCCCGCCTACTCCGAAATGTACCACTGGCCCCTGCAGGCCATCGTGGCCAAGGGAACGGAGATCAACAGCCACATCACCGGCGTCTATTCCTTCGTTCTGCTGGCGGTTGCGCCGCTGAATCTGATCAAGGGTACGGTGGTCAGCATTCTGACCTTCCTGCTCTACAAGCGCATCCGGCCCATCATGTTCAAGCGAAGCTGAATACACAACAAAAACAGCGTGCGGTTTCCGGCCGCACGCTGTTTTGCTGTTTGTTACATTTTCTCCGGGGCCTCGAAGCCCAGCAGATCGATGCAGGTCTCCAGGACCCGCTTGGTGAGGCCGATCAGGGCGATATAGCCCTTCTGCTTTTCGGCGTCCTCCTCGGTGAGGATGCGGGTCTCGTGGTAGAACTTGTTGGCGAAGCCCGCCAGCTCGTAGATATAGGCGCAGATGGCGTTGGGGGCGCAGTCCCGGTAGGCCAGCTCCAGGGCGTCGGGCAGCCGGGTCAGAGCCAGCATCAGATCCTTGGCCTCCGGGGTCTCCGGGGCCGTGATGGGCAGCTCCTCCCAGGCGCCGTAGCGGCCCAGGATGGACTTAATCCGCACGATGGTGTAAAGGATATAGGGGCCGGTGTTGCCCTCGAAGGCCGCAAAGCGATCCATGTCAAAGATATAGTCCTTGGTGGGGGCGTTCATCAGATCGCCGTATTTCAGCGCGGCCAGGGCGATCTTGGCGGTGGTGTCGGCCACGTCGTCGCCGGTGACCAGCTTGTTCTCCTCCACCTTGGCCCGGACGAAGTCGGTGATCTCGTTGATCAGGGTCTCCAGCCGCATGACGCCGCCGGCGCGGGTCTTGAAGGGCTTGCCGTCCTTGCCGTTCATGGTGCCGTAGCCAATGTGGCGCAGCTCTGTCTCCGGCTGCACCAGGCCCGCCTTCCGGGCGGCCCGGAAGACCTGCTCGAAGTGGAGGCTCTGGCGCTTGTCCACCACATAGAGGATGCGGTCGGGCTTCCAGGTCTCCATCCGCTGGCGGATGGTGGCCAGGTCGGTGGTGGCGTAGAGGGTAGCGCCGTCGGACTTCATAATGATGCAGGGCGGCACCTCCTTGGTGTCTGTGGGCTCCTGCACCTCGATGACCTGAGCGCCCTCGCTCTCCACCAGCAGGCCGCTCTGCCGCATCTCCTCCAGCATGGGGGGGATGTAGGGCTGGGCGTCGCTCTCTCCCAGCCAGACCTCAAAGCTGACCCCCAGCTTGTCGTAGTTCTTCCGCAGATCCGCCTTGGAGACAGCCATAATGTGTTTCCAGAGGGCCATATAGCCGGGTCTTCCCTGCTGGAGCTCGTAGGTGGCGTCGTGGGCTCTGCGGGCAAAGGCCTCGTCCTCCTTGGAGCGGGCGGAGGCGGCAGGATAGATCCGTTCCAGATCCGAGATGGTAAAGGGAGGCTCCGCGGGGTATTCGCCGGTGTAGGCCTCGTCAAAGTAGCACAGCTCCGGCTGCTGATCCTGCAGGGCGGCGATCACCAGGCCCATTTGCAGGCCCCAGTCTCCCAGATGGGTGTCGCCCACGGTCTCGTTGCCGAAGAAGTGCTGGATCCGCTTGATGCTCTCGCCGATGATGGCAGAGCGCAGATGGCCGATGTGCAGGGGCTTGGCCACGTTGGCGCCGCCGTAGTCCACCACCACGGTGCCCGCCTTGGGATCCCGGGCCACGCCGAAGCGGGGCGCGGTGCGGGTCTGCTCCAGGTATTTTGCCAGGAAGGCCGGAGCCAGCCGCAGATTCAGAAAGCCCGGCGCAGCGGCCTGCACCTCGGAGAAGGCCGCGTCGTCTCTCAGCTGTACGGCCACGTCGTTCGCGATCTGGATGGGGGCCTTGTGATAGGCCTTGGCCGCGGGCATGGCGCCGTTGCACTGGTATTCGCACAGGTCGGGGCGGTTGGAGACCGTCACCCGCCCGTAGGAGGATTCATACCCGGCCGCCAAAAACGCGGAGCTTACGTGTTCGGAAATAATCGTGAGTAGTTTGTCCATTTATATCACCCGGTTTTCGAAATTTACAATATATTATAGCAGAAAGCCGGGGAAAAGTAAAGGATTTTATAGCAGCCTTGCATTGCCTTCTCTATAGCAGCCTTGCATTGCCTTCCCCCTGGGGGGAAGGTGGCATCCGGCGTCTCACGGAAGCCGGATGACGGATGAGGGGGTGTCTCGATGAACGGACGCCATCGACGAAGCACTCAGGGCAACCGGCTCCACCTCATCCGCCCCAGTGTGCGCACTGGGGCACCTTCCCCTCAAGGGGAAGGCTTGTCACAGCAGCCTTGCCGTCAGGGCCGCGGCGGCGAAGCCGGTCAGATCCGCGATCAGGGCGGCAGGGATGGCGTAGCGGGTCTTCTTGACCCCTGCGGCAGCAAAGTACACCGAGATGGTATAGAAGGTCGTCTCGGTGCTGCCCAGCATGATCGCGGCGGTGCGGCCGATGAGGGAGTCCGGCCCGTGGGCTGCCATCAGCTCCGCTCCCAACGCCAGGGCGGCGCTGCCCGACAGGGGGCGGATCAGCACCAGGGGCAGGGTCTCCGGCGGCAGGCCCAGCCAGGCCGCCGCAGGCCGCAAAAAACAGGTCAGCGCCTCCATGGCCCCGCTGGCGCGCAGCAGCTCCACCGCCGTCAGCAGCATCACCAGGGCGGGCAGGATGGTCTTGACCAGCTCCAGCCCCCGCCTCCCGCCCTCCAGCAGGGCGTCGTACACATTCGCCCCCCGGCCCAGGGCCAGACCGGAAACCGCAAGCAGCAGGGCCGGGATCAGATATGCTGTCATATCGCCGCTTCCTTTCCGCATCGAAACGCAAAACGAAAAACAGAAAACGAAAAACTAAGGTATTTTTCAATTCTTCGAATTGAAAAATCATTTTATTTCGTCCCGCAGGGACACCTCAATTTTTCGTTTTGCGTTCTACGTTTTTCGTTTTTCTCACAACAATCCTGCAGCCCCCATGCGGCTAACAATCCTGCGGAAACGGACAAGACCGAGGTCACCCACACCGCCGGGAGGATATCGAAGGGTGAGGCTGACCCCAGGCTGGCCCGCAGGGCCGCCACGGTGCTGGGCAGCAGCTGGATGGACGCGGTATTCATCACCACCAGGCGGCACATCTCGTCCGTTGCCGTGTCGCTGCCCGCAAGGCGCTGCATCCGGCGGACGGCTTCGATCCCAAGGGGCGTGGCCGCGCTGCCCAAGCCCAGCAGATTGGCGGTGACGTTGCCGCTGAGGGCTCCCATGGTCAAAGGATCCCGGCGGGCGCTGGGATAGAGCCGCCCCAACACCGGCGACAGGAGCCGGGCCAGGGCGGCCTGCAGCCCGGCGCGCTCCAGCACCGCCGCGAAGCCGCTCCACAGGCAAAGGCTCCCCGTCAGGGAGACGCAGAGGCTCACCGCCTTCCCTGCTCCCTCCATGGCCGCCCGGCCCAGATCCCCGGCCCCGTTCAGCGACCCGCAGAGCAGGGAGAGCCCCAGCATCCCCACCCAGATCCAGCTCATGGCCATAGCCTCACCCCCTGGGCAAGCCTATGCCCCCGGGGCGGGCAATATGCGAGCGCCGAGCCGGCAGGCCGAAGCTTTCCGATTTTTGTGTGGCATTTTTGCGAAGCCTGTGGTATAATATGATGCGGTATGGAAGCGACGGATGGAGGTGCCCCATGGTAAACAGAACGAAGGACGCGATCAAGCAGACCTTTCTGGAGCTGCTGAATGAAAAGCCCCTGAACCAGATCACGGTGAAGATGATCGTGGAGCAGTGCGGCATCAACCGAAACTCTTTCTACTATCACTATCAGGATCTGCCTGCGGTGATCGAGGAGACGGTCCGCGAGGAGGCCGACCGGATCATGCGGGAGTATCCGAGCATTGAGTCCATCGACATTGCGCTGCAGGCCGCGGTGGATTTTGCCGCGAAGAACCGGCGCGCCATCCTGCACATCTACAATTCCGTGAACCGGGATATTTTCGAACGCTACCTCTGGCAGGTCTGCGAGTACGTGGTGAGCAACTACGGCCACACCGCCTTCCGGGATCTGAAAATCGCCGCCCAGGATCGGGATCTGATCGGCCGCTTCTACGTCTGCGAATGCTTCGGCGTGGTGCTGGACTGGCTGGATCACCGCATGGAGCCCGACGTCCACGCCCAGGTCACCCGCATCTGCACCCTCCAGCGGGGCATGATCGAGGAGATGGCAAGGCGGAGCGTTGCGGAATAAAAAGGGCTTTGGGCAAAGCGCCGCCCGTGTCTGAATTTCAGACACGGGCGGCGCTTTGCATATTTCGAATTCTCCCGGGCGGGCGTATATTGGTGACAACAGGAGGCGTGATTATGAAACAACAAATTTCCATGCGGCTGGCCCGAGGCGTGGTCAAATGCCGCATCCCGATCCTGATCCTGGCCGTGCTGCTGATGATCCCGGCAGTGTTCGGCTACGCCAACACCCGCGTCAACTATGATATGCTGACCTACCTGCCCAAGGATATGGAAACCGTGGTGGGGCAGGATCTGCTGATGCAGGACTTCGGCAAGGGAGCCTTCTCCTTCCTGATCGTGGAGGATATGCCGGAAAAAGACGTGTCCGCCCTGCGGGAAAAGCTCCAGACCGTAGACCACGTTGAAACGGTTTTGTGGTACGACTCCGTGGCGGATCTCTCCATTCCCATGGAGCTGCTGCCGGAAAAGGTCTACAAGGCCTTCAACGCGGACAACGCCACCATGCTGGCCATCTTCTTTGACAGCTCCACATCCGCCGACGTGACCATGGACGCCATCCGCGAGATCCGCTCCATCGCCGGGAAGCAGTGCTTCGTTTCCGGTATGTCGGCGCTGGTCACCGACCTGAAGGATCTGTGCGAAAAGGAGGAGCCCATCTACGTTGCCATCGCCGTGCTCATGGCTCTGGCGGCCATGCTCCTGCTGCTGGACAGCTGGCTGGTGCCCTTCGTGTTCCTGGCGTCCATCGGCGTGATGATCCTGCTGAACCTGGGCTCCAACTACTTCCTGGGTGAGATCTCCTACATTACCAAGGCCCTGTCCGCGGTGCTGCAGCTGGCCGTGACCATGGACTACTCCATCTTCCTCTGGCACAGCTACAACGAGCAGCTGCAACGGGAATCCGACCGGGGCGAGGCAATGGCCAACGCCATCCATGCCACCTTCACCAGTGTGCTGGGCAGCTCCATTACAACAGTGGCCGGCTTTATCGCCCTGTGCTTCATGTCCTTTACCATGGGCCGTGACCTGGGCATTGTGATGGCCAAGGGCGTGATCCTGGGCGTGCTGGGCAGCGTGACCGTGCTGCCGGCCATGATCCTGGTGCTCGACAAGCCCCTGCAAAAGACCAAGCACCGGGCCTTGATCCCCAACATGGAAAAGCCTGCGGGCTGGATCGTCAAAATCTTCCCGGTTTTTCTGATCCTGTTCGCAATTCTGATCCCCCCCGCCTGGATCGGTTATGAAAAGACCAACTCCGAGGTCTACTACGACATGGGCGAGTGCCTGCCCCAGGACATGGAGTTCGTCACCGCCAACAACAAGCTGCGGGACAACTTCGACGTGGCCTCCACCCACATGGTGCTGGCGGACGCAAAGCTGCCGGCCAAGGACGTGCGCGCCATGACAAAGGAAATGGAGCAGGTCGACGGCGTGAAATACGTGCTGGGGCTGGAATCCGTGCTGGGCTCCGCCATCCCCGAGGAGCTGCTGCCGGAGAAGGTCAGCTCCGTGCTCAAGAGCGAGAATTGGCAGCTGATTCTGATCAATTCCTCCTACCGTGTGGCCAGCGACAACGTGAACGCGCAGATCGACGCGCTGAACGGGATCCTCAAGAAATACGATCCCAACGGGATGCTGATCGGCGAGGCCCCCTGCATGAAGGACATGATCGAGACCACGGATCACGACTTCCAGGTGGTCAATCTGATCTCCATTCTGGCGATCTTCCTCATCATCGCCGTGGTGGAAAAGAGCCTGACGCTGCCGGTCATTCTGATCACGGTCATCGAGGCCGCCATCTTCGTCAATCTGGGCCTGCCCCACTACCTGGGCCAGAGCCTGCCCTTCATCGCCCCGATCTGCATCAGCACGATCCAGCTGGGCGCCACGGTGGACTACGCCATTCTGATGACCACCCGCTACAAGCAGGAGCGCATCGGCGGCGCTGACAGGCGCACTGCGGTAAAGACCGCCTTGGCTACGTCCATCCCGTCCATTATTGTTTCCGGCATGGGCCTCTTTGCCGCCACCTTCGGCGTGGCCCTGTATTCGGACATCGACATCGTGGGCTCCATGTGTATGCTGCTGGCCCGCGGCGCCATCATCAGTATCTTTATGGTAATCTTTGCGCTGCCCGCGCTGCTTCTGCTCTGCGACAAGCTCATCTGCAGCACCACGGTGGGTATGCGTCATATCGAAAACCGTTGAATCGTAAGGAGGTTTTTCAAAATGAAAGGGCAATGGAAAAAACTGACCTGCGGCCTGCTGTGCCTGACCATGCTGAGCGGATGCGCGGCGGCCGGCCTGCAGCAAAGCAGCGCCGATCCGGCGGAAGCCGCGGCGCAGACAACTGTGAACTATGAGACCCCCGCCACCCGGGTCGTATCCGGCACGGAGGGAAAGGATGAAACGGTCTACGTTCTGACCGACGCCGCCGGCGCGGTGCAGAGCGTCATTGTGAGCGATCGGCTGGGCAACCCGGAGGGACGTGCGACCATTCACGACGTCTCCGACCTCACCGACATCGAAAACGTGGACGGCAGCGAGACCTTCACCCAGGACGGCAGCAGCCTGACCTGGAACGCCGCCGGCAACGCGATCTCCTATCGGGGCGTTTCCCGGAAGACGCCCCCCGTCACCATGAAGGTGCGCTACTTCCTGGACGGGGCGGAGCTCTCCGCCGCGGACATCGCCGGGAAAAGCGGCCACGTCACCATCCGGTATGAGTTCAGCAACAACGAGAAGAAAACCGTTTCCATCGACGGCAAGCAGGAGACCCTCTGCGTCCCCTTTGCCGTGCTGACCGGCCTGATGCTGGATAGCGAGCACTTCTCCGACGTCACCGTTTCCAACGGCAAGCTGATCAACGACGGCAGCCGCACCTTTGCGGTGGGTCTGGCCTTCCCGGGCCTGCAGGAGGATCTGGCTCTGGCGGAGGAAAAGCTGGAGCTGCCCAGCGCGGTGGAGATCACCGCAGAGGTCACGGACTTCACCCTTGGCATGGGCCTCACCCTGGTGACCAACGAGCCCTTCAACGCCATGGATCCCGACAAGCTGACCCAGCGGGTGGACGCCGAGGGGCTGGAGGGCTCTATGGATCAGCTGGCGGAGGGCATGAATCAGCTTCTGGACGGCTCCTCCGCCCTCTGCAACGGCCTTTGCACCCTTCTGGAAAAATCCAACGAGCTGTCTGCCGGCGTTGACGCCCTGGCGGAAGGCGCTCTGAAGCTAAAAAACGGCAGCCTTGAGCTGGCGGGCGGCGCAGGGACGCTGGCTGCCGGCGCGCAGGATCTGAACACCGGGGCCGGAACCCTGGCCGACGGCGCCCAGACCCTGGCCGGCGGCGCGGACAAATTGGCCGCCGGCGCTGCCTCTCTGAATGAAGGGACTGCCGCCGTGTCCTCCGGTGCCTCCGCTCTGAGCGCCGGCGCGAATGAACTGGCCGACGGCGCCCAGGCGCTGGCCAACGGCCTTGCCGAGCTGGATGCCAACAGCGCCGCGCTGAGCGGCGGCGCGCTGCAGGTGTTCAACACCCTGCTTGCAACAGCCCAAACCCAGATCACCGCCGCAGGGCTGGACTGCCCCACCCTGACGGTGTCCAACTACGCAGAGGTGCTGAACGCCCTCATCGCCTCCCTGGACGAGGACGCGGTGTACCAGAGAGCCCTGGAAGCCGTCACCGCAGCAGTGGAAGCAAAGCGGGATGAGATCACCGCCCTGGTCACCGCAGCCGTGCGGGAGCAGGTGGAGGGCCAGGTCACCGCAGCGGTGCGGGAAAACGTGGAAGCCCAGGTCACCGCAGCGGTGCGGGAGCAGCTCCGTCCCCAGGTGGTGGCCGCTGTCCGGGCCCAGGTTCGGGCGCAGGTAGAGGCCGCCGTGCGGGAAAACGTGACTGCCCAGGTGGTCCTGGCCGCCACCGGCCTGGATATGGACAGCTACAACGCCGCCGTTGCCGCGGGTCAGATCAGCGAGGAGGTCCAGGCCGCCATCCAGGCCCAGATCGAAGCGCAGATGGCCAGCGAGAGCGTGCAGCAGACCATTGAGACCCAGACCGACGCCCAGATGCACAGCGATGCCGTCCTGGAGACCATTGAGCAGCAGCTCGAGCTGGTGATGAGCGGCGCGGAGGCCCAGGGGGCCATCGCCGCGGCAGTCGATCAGCAGATGCAGAGCGAGCAGGTGCAGCAGACCGTGGCCGCCCTGGTGGAGCAGCAGATGAACTCCCAGGAGATCCAGGCTGTGATCGCCCAGAACGTGGAGGCGCAGATCCAAAAGGCCATTGCCGATACGATGGCCGGCCCCGAGGTGCAGGCCCAGCTGGCTGCCGCCTCCGAGGGCGCCCAGAGGATCATCGCTCTGAAAACCTCCCTGGACAGCTACAACGCCTTCTACCTGGGGCTGGTCGCCTATACCAACGGCGTCAGCACTGCGGCTGCAGGGGCCAAGAAGCTGGCCGCCGGAACGGAAGCCCTGAAATCCGGCGCGTATGAGCTGTCCTCCGGTGCCTCCGCCCTGGCAGAGGGAGCCCTCGCCTTCGACGCCGGCGCCAAGGAGCTGGCCGGCGGTGCCGACCGCCTGGCCGCCGGTGCGCTGAGCCTGGCGGACGGAAGCGGCAAGCTGGCCTCCGGCGCGGCTGCGCTGCGCTCCGGCGCGGACACTCTTGCCAACGGTCAAGCCTCGCTCTATGACGGCATTGCCAAGCTGCAGGCCGCGATGCCTGCCCTGAAGGACGGCGTGACCCAGCTCCGCGACGGCGCGATGGCCCTCTCCGACGGACTGCAGACCTTCTACGACAAAGGCATCTCCAAGCTTCTGACGGCCGTGGAAGGCAAGCTTCCCGCGCTGCTTGACCGGCTGCGTGCGATCAGCTCCGTGTCCAACGCCTACCAGAGCTTCACCGGTCTCTCCCAGGATATGACCGGTACGGTGAAGTTCATCTACCGCACCGAGGAGATCAACAACTGATCCTCGGAAAAAAGCGAAAAAGCAGGCAGCCCTGATCTCAGGACTGCCTGCGCTTTTTCTATGATTGAGGTCTCGCCCGGCTCAGGCTTCCGGCCGACGTTTTGCCGCCCTGGGCCAAGGCACTACTACCCCTCTGTATGGATTGAAAAATGCCGCGATTATTTTCTGGTGTGCACCGTCCACTTGGAAAGCTTCATGCTGTTGATACCTTCGGCGATCATTTCCGTCGCCTTCATCAGGAACGGCTTATTGTAGTGGTAGAGGGTCAGCTCCCAGCGTCCCATAATGTCACAGTAGTCGAATTCGATCTTTCCTCTGTAGCCGTCGCGATACACGATCTCCAACTGATCATGCACTTCCTCCATGACAGACTTCATTGTCTTTCTGTCCTGCATTCGGTTGATCATACTCGAGGTAATCATATCACTATGACTCAGGAACCAGTCGATGAAGGTATTGACCTTCTTTTCGTCCACTTCTTCGCTGAGTTCTGTTTTACTAAAAAGACCCATGTTTCGCGCCACCTTTCTGCGTGCTTTAATCACTGTGACAATTATACAACAGGGGGTAGAGAAAATCAATCATTAATATTAAAAATAACTGTTTTATATTAAACTTTTGTTAAATATGACAAAAAATGACAAAAAATTTGATCTTCTCATGCATAAAGTCGGTTCCAAAATGCTTCGTTTTTGAATAAATTATGAACAAATAATCGCGTTATCGCATTTCCAGCTTTTCGATGTCGTTCGTCCAGCCCCGGAACCCGGCAGCGGCAGGGATCATGGGGTCGATGTTGACGGCTGTCTGACAAAAGCTTGGATCTCCCGCTCCAGAAGGCGGAAAACATTTGCGACCAGATAACCGTCGGCGATCGCGTGATTCATGCGGACGGTAAGCGGCATCATCCATCTGCCGTTCTCTTCCCGATATCTGCCCCAGTTGACAATGGGAGGGAAATACAAATACCCATCCGGCAGCTCAATGTGAAGCGCATCATAGGAAAGCCAGGAAATATAGGACGCATCAAACCAATTCGGATACTTCTTACCGTCGAAGGTGTAATCACGGGTTTTCTTGGCCGCTTCCAGATCCGCAAGGGCGTTCTGATAGAAGGTGCTGTAATCCTCGCAATACAGGGAGTGAACGGTGGTGCAGGTCTCCGTGTCCTCATGGAACACGTAATGACAGGGATGGATCACGTCATAGCAGATCAGCTCATCCGAGCGATAGAGATAATCCATTTTATAATCGTCCCGCGAGTTCAGCGTCTTGGAAAGAAGGTACAAAAAATTCAGATAAAACTTCGTATCCGTCTTTTTGGAGAACGCCACAAGCTCGGTAACATCTATCCTGGCGGTCATAGACGTCGAGCACTTGCAGTCCTCTGTGAAATGGCGGTAAACGCCTTTTCTGTAATATGTTTCCTTGTCAATAACCCTGTAATTCATTGTTCTCCACCGAATAATATAATCTCCTGCAATGATTATACCCGGTAATTGTGAATTTTTCTACCATTCGGAGCAAGAAAGCACCCGAAAATGTGCAGAAGCTTTCCCGAAGGGAATGCCGAATCTCCCTGCGCGGGAATGTCACTCGCCCCAGGCAATAAAAAGAAAGATCCCGCTGCAAGTGCAACAGGATCTTTCTGGTACGCCGGAAGGTACTCGAACCCCCGACCTACTGGTTCGTAGCCAGTCACTCTATCCAACTGAGCTACCGGCGCATACCACGCTTTCAAGCGCTCAATCATAATAGCACAGCTTTTCGGAAAATGCAAGCATTATTTTTGAAAAATGGGAAGAATTTGAAAAAACGCAAAACAGCGGGCGATCAGCCGGCGGGCAGACAGCAAACCGGCAGCAAGGAAAGCAGCGGGCGCTCAGCTCTCGTTGGCGGAGGCAAAGAGGGCGCGGATGCGCTCCATCAGAGGCTGGTACTCGGGTCTGGCCGGGAGCTCCTCCGAGCTGACGAATTCCGCCGCGGCGGTCTGGGCGTCCTGGAGGGTCTGCAGATCCAATTCCAGGCTGCCCACCTTGAACGCAGGCAGGCCGTGCTGGCGGGTGCCGAAGAAGTCGCCGGGGCCCCGCAGGGCCAGATCCTCCCGGGAGATCTCGAAGCCGTCGTTAGTCTTACACAGAGCCTTGAGCCGCTGGATGGTCTCGGCGTTCCGGTTGGAGGTGAAGAGGATGCAGTAGGATTTGTCTCTGCCCCGGCCTACACGGCCCCGAAGCTGGTGGAGTTGGCTCAGCCCGAAGCGATCCGCGTTTTCGATCACCATCAGCGTGGCGTTGGGCACGTCCACCCCCACCTCAATGACGGTGGTGGCCACCAGAATGTCATATTCACCCCGGGCGAAGGCCGCCATGGTCTCCTCCTTCTGGGCGGCCTTCATTTTCCCGTGGAGCAGGGCCACCCGGAGATCCGGGAACACGGCCATTTGCAGGGTCTCCGCCCAGGCCTCGGCGGAGCGGAGGCTCTCGTCCTCCCCTTCCTCAATGGCGGGGCAGACGATGTAGACCTGGTGGCCCTCCGCCACCTGCTTGCGGATAAAGGCGTTGATCCGGGCCCGCTTGTCCTCCCCCACCAGGAAGGTATCGATGCTCTGGCGGCCGGGGGGGAGCTCGTCGATCACGGAGAGATCCAGATCCCCGTACAGGATCAGCGCCAGCGTTCTGGGGATCGGGGTGGCGGACATGACCAGCAGGTGGGGATCGTCCCCCTTCTCCGCCAGGGCGGCCCGCTGGGCCACGCCGAAGCGGTGCTGCTCGTCTGCGATCACCAGGCCCAGGCTGGCAAAATCCGTGGCCTCGGAGATCAGGGCGTGGGTGCCGATGATGAGATCCACCTCATGGCCCGCGATGGCGCTGCGGACAGCCTTCTTCCGGGCGGGGGGCATGGAGCCCGTCAGCAGGATCACCCGCAGGCCCAGCTTGCCCAGCAGAGCCTCCAGGCTCTTGGCGTGCTGTTCGGCCAGGATCTCCGTGGGGGCCATCAGCGCGGTCTGCTGCCCGTTCCGGGCGGTGATCCAGGCCGCAGCCGCGGCCACCACGGTCTTGCCGCTGCCCACGTCGCCCTGCACCATACGGTTCATAACGCTGCCGCCGGAAAGGTCGGCCGCGATGTCGTCGATGGCCCGCCGCTGGGCGCCGGTGAGGGTGAAGGGCAGCGCGGCCTCGAATTCCCACAGCGCGGGGACGGTGAAGGCCGGGCGCTGCTTCCGGCCCCGGCTGGAGCGCAGCAGGGACAGCCCCACGGAGAAGATGAAGAACTCCTCAAAGATCAGCCGGTGCCGGGCCTGGGCCAGGGCCTCGAAGGAGGCCGGGGCGTGGATATTCCGGTAGGCGGTGACTGCGTCGCAGAGGCCGTATTGTTCCCGCAGCTCTGCGGGCAGCAGCTCCGGCAGCTCCTCCAGGCAGGCGTCCAGGGCCTGCTGCACGGAGCGGGAGATCATGTTGTTGTGGAGGCCCGCCGTCAGCGGATAGATGGGCATGATCCGCCGGGTCAGGACCCCGGGCTTTTCCACGGGCTCAAAGATGGGGTTGGTGACCTGGTAGCCCATGTAGTCCCCGTTGAGGGTGCCGTAGAAGTAATACTCCCGGCTGTATTCCAGGTTGTCCGCCACGTAGCTCTGGTTGAAGAAGGTGAGGTTCAGCTTGGCGGTCTCGTCGGCTACGGTGAGCTTGGTGAGATCCAGCCCCTTGCGGATGTGGGCCGTCCTGGGGTGGCAGGTCACAAAGGCCCGGAAGCAGGCGGGCTCATCCACCTGCAGCTCCGAGATGGGCAGGATCCGGCTCCGATCCTCGTAGGCCCGGGGGAAGTAGGAGATCAGATCGTAGAGGGTGGTGATGCCCAGCCCCGCGAAGGTTTTTGCCCGCGCCTCTCCCACGCCCTTGAGATAGCGCACCGAATCAAACAGCTTTGCCATGGATCGAGCCTCCTTGGGTCAGAATCCTTTCATTATATATATTATAGCAGAAAATGTCCTGCGAAGCAAATGGAAATGCGTCTTTCCCCCAAAGGAAGTGGGGGCTGTTTAGACATTCTCTCCCGTTTGCTCAAAAATCAGATATTTCGGCCCAGATGCCTATTCCCTCCGGCCCCCACGGGCGCTATACTTGCATCGAAGAACGAAAAGGGGGCACAACTCATGCATACTCGTTCCACAACGCCCATGTGGGCCGCGAAGGTGGGCTATCTGCTCAGCGCGGCCGCGCTGATCGCCCTGGGCGGCCGGATGCTCTTTTCCCCACAGATCGCCGCCGAGGCCTTCGTGACGCTGCTGGGCATTCTGACCGCGGTGTTCGGCGCGGTGAAGCTTCTGGGCTATTTTTCCAAGGACCTCTACCGTCTGGCCTTTGAGCAGGATCTGCACGGCGGGATCCTGCTGCTCCTGCTGGGCGGGATGCTTCTGATCCGGCCCGAGACCGGCACCGTGTTCTTCTGCGTTGTGTTCGGCTGCCTGATCGTGCTGGACGGGATCCTGAAGCTCCAGATCGCCCAGGAATCCAGGCGCTTTGGCATCCGCAGCTGGTGGCTGCTGGCAGCAGAGGGCGCGCTGGCCGCTGTGCTCGGCGCGCTGCTGATCTTCCGGCCCTTCGAGAGCGCCGCCGCGCTGACGGTGCTGTTCGGGCTGAGCCTGCTCTGCGAGGGGCTGCTCAATCTCAGCGTCGCGCTGACCACGGTGAAGATCGTAAAAAATCAGCTCCCGGACGAGCCTGGGGACGGAAAGGGACGGTAAGCCCGTCCCAGCGTGTCAAAAAAGTTGAAAGTTGAAAATTGAGAATTGAAAGTTGTGGTATCGTTCAAATTGCCATTTGACCGATGAGAAGAAAAGTGGAGAATTCCAGCTCAATTATCCCTTTTGTTGTGTATCTCAGGTCAAAAAAGCGGAAAGAGCCTGTTTCGCAGCTTAGATTTCCTTTTTTTAAATGGCAATTTAAAAAACCCCTTCATTTTCAACTTTCAACTTTCAATTCTCAATTCTACCTGCATCCGGGAAAAATGAATGCGGGAAGCTCTTTGACAGTCTGGGACAGGAACCCCGTCCCTTTTCCTTTTGGCACGAAAAACCTTTTGGCACGAAAAAAGCAGTGTGCTCTCGCACACTGCTGATTTCTGCATCGTTATCAGATAGCCCGCTCAACCTTGTTGGAGCGGAGACATCTCGTACAAACGTATACATGGCGGGGAGTACCGTCGACGATCGCCTTGACGCGCTTGACATTGGGCTTCCACATTCTGTTGGCACGTCTGTGGGAGTGGGAGACCTTGATACCGAAAGTCACGCCCTTGCCGCAAATATCGCACTTAGCCATCAGCTGCACCTCCAATCCATCGGTGATATTACGCAAACGGGTTGCGCTTAACGCATCGGGCTATATGATAGCAGATGAAAGCGAAAAAAGCAAGAGGAAATTACATTTTTTTCAAAATTTTTTCTAAGTCTTGTCTTGAGCCTCCGAATTTGGTATAATAATAGGTACGGCGCGCGGTGCGCACCACATTATTTTTCACGGAGGACGGCCATGAACAATCGAAGCGTTCCGCTCAGACAGCTGGTGGAGGAATTCAAGCTCTCCATCGCCTACCAGTCCACGGACTACGACACGATCTGCGTGGAGGTGGACGAGGTCTCCCGCCCCGGTCTGCCCCTGACCGGCTTTTTTGAACACTTTGAGCGTCTGCGCGTGGAGGTGCTCGGCTACGTGGAGATGACCTTTCTGGAGGATCAGACGCCGGAAAAGCGCCTGGAGATCTTTGACCGGCTCTTTGCCTACCGGATCCCCGCGCTGGTGATCTCCCGGGGGCAGCAGCCCCATCCCGAGTGCATCGACATGGCAAAAAAGCACAACATCACCATCCTGCTGGCCCAGGAGACCACCTCCTACGTGATTTCCAATCTGATCTCCTATCTGAAAAGCGCCCTGGCCCCCCGCATCACCCGCCACGGCGTGCTGATGGAGGTCTACGGCGAGGGCATCTTCATCACCGGCGAAAGCGGCATCGGCAAATCCGAGACCGCCGTGGAGCTGCTCAAGCGCGGCCACCGGCTGATCGCCGACGACGCCGTGGTGCTGAAGATGACCTCCTCCTCCCAGCTCACCGGCAGCGCCCCCAGCCTGATCCGCAACTACATCGAGCTGCGGGGCATCGGCGTCATCAACGTGGCGAACCTCTTCGGCATGGGCGCTGTCAAGGAAGAAGCGGTGGTCAACCTGGTGGTGAACATCGTGCCCTGGGAGGCCGGCAAGCACTACGACCGCATGGGTCTGGAGGATCAGACCGTGGATCTGCTGGGGGTGAAGCTCCCCTGTGTGACCATCCCCGTCAGCCCCGGGCGGAATCTGGCTGTGATCCTGGAGGTGGCCGCCATGAACAACCGCCAAAAGCGCCTGGGCTACAACGCGGCGCTGGAGCTGAGCCAGCAGCTGGACCGGCACTTCGATCATATCTCCAGATAACCGCAGAAAATCTCCCGATCAACGCAGAAAACACTTGACAATCGTCGGGTTTTCGTGTAGTATATATCAGCCTGCGAGCTGCAGGCAAAATCCCCTTGCCGCTGAGGGATTCAGCGGCCGAAAGACCAAAAGGAGGTGCAAACAAATGGCAAAGATTTCCGCGAAGTACGAGGTTCTTTACATCATCGATCCCGATCTGGGCGAAGAAGGTATTGCAGCGCTCGTGGAGAAATTCAAGGCATTGGTTGAGGCAGAGGGTACCCTGACCAACATTGAGGAGTGGGGCAAGCGTCGGCTGGCCTACCTCATCAACGACAAGCCCGAGGGCTACTACGTTCTCATGAACATCGAGAGCAAGCCCGAGCTTCCCGCTGAGCTCGACCGCGTGTTCAAGATCACCGAAGGCATCATGCGTTCTCTGATCACTGTTGTAGAGGAGTAAGATATCGGATGCTCAATCACATCGTTCTCATGGGTCGTCTGACCCGTGACCCGGAGCTCCGGCGCACCCAGTCCGGCGTTCCCGTTGTGTCCTTCTCTCTGGCGGTGGACCACGACGTCCCCAACAAAGAGACCGGCGAGCGTGGCGTGGACTTCATCGACATCGTCGCCTGGCGGCAGACCGCGGAGTTCGTCAACAAGTTCTTCTCCAAGGGCCGCATGGCAGTCGTCTCCGGGCGGCTTCAGATCCGCAGCTGGACGGACAACACCGGCAACAAGCGCCGCGCCGCTGAGGTCGTAGCAGACAACGTCTACTTCGGCGATTCCAAGCGCGACGGCGACGGCACCGGCTCCTACAACGGCAGCAGCTATGCCGGCGGCAACAACAGCAATTATGCCGGCGGCAACGGCAATTTCGCCGGCGGCAGCAACAACGGCTATGGTTACAACAATGGCCGACCCTACAACGACAGCTACAACGCCCCCGCGGCTCCGGCCGCCCCCGCAGCGTCTGATTTTGCGATGCTGGAGGACGAAGACAGTGAACTGCCGTTCTGATTTGAATTTTTCCGCAAGACTGAAATACTGAAAGAAGGAGGATCCTCTCATGGCGAATGAAACCAGAGTCAGACCCCACAAGCGCAAGAAGGTTTGCCTGTTCTGCGTGGATAAGGTCACCAGCATTGACTATAAGGACACCGCGAAGCTGAAGCGCTTCACTTCCGAGCGCGGCAAGATCCTGCCCCGCCGTACCACCGGCACCTGCGCTGCACATCAGCGTCAGCTCACCGTGGCCATCAAGCGCGCCCGTCAGATCGCTCTGCTCCCCTACGTGGAAGACTGATCCAAACTGCCAACCGCCTTCGGCAAGCCTGCCGGAGGCGGTTTTTTCGCAAAAAACATCGGAGCCTGCCCCATGGGCGGCTCCGATGCTTTTTTCATTGTTACGGCGTCTCCACGCGGATATCGCCGCTGACGGTCTCCACCCGGCAGGGATCTGCGGCGGCGCGGTTGTTGGGGACGGTCACCTCGCCGGAGGTGGTGGAGGTGCTGACGGCCTTCTCCGTCAGCAGCGTCGCCGTCACGTCGCCGCTGATGGTCTCCAGATCCAGCTGCCCTGCGTCGCAGGCCTCCAGAACGATCTCGCCGCTGGTGGCTTCGCAGCGGATCTCGCCCGCAGTCACCCGAACCAGGTGCTGGTCACCGGAGACGCTGGACAGGGTGAGCAGATCGGGGCTCATTTCGGAAACGCTGATATTACCGCTGACCGTTTCCAGCTCCAGCTTTTCCGCCGAAAGGCCGGGCTTCAGGCTGAGCTCGCCGCTGACCGTCTGCACGTTGACGGTCTGATAGACCGCCTCGGGCAGGTAAATCGTGGTGGTCCCCAGGTCTCCGCCCACGGAGCCGATGGAGATCAGCCCCAGGTTTTTCTTGGTCCTGCGCTCCAGGGTGAGGGTGCCGTTCTTCACATAGATCTCCAGGGGCTCCCGCTCCGTCTGGGAATAGACGATCCTGCATACCCCGTCCTCGGCGGCCCGGAGCTCCACGTCCGCGGAGATCTCGTCGATCACGATCCGGTCAAAGGCCTCCTCGACGACCTGTTCCTTCTGCTCCGCCTTCTCAAAGGCCTTTGCCGTGGGCAGGAAGCTGCCGCTTCTGGACGCCCCCACGACCCAAAGGCCGATGCCCACCACCAGCAGCACAGAGGCTGCAAATACCGTAATTCTCAATGCCTTGCTCATACGATCTCCCCCATTCTGTTCTGTTCCGATCTTTTCAGAAAGCATTTCCGGACCAGCGCGGAAATGCCCTTCGCACAGCGAACGCCAAGGCCCCATCCGGCAATCCCCAGCAGGGTGCCCAGGCCGATCAGGGTCATGACGATCCCCGCGATCATCAGCGGGTCGCCCTCTCCGTAAAGCACCACGGCAACGCTGCTGATGGCCACGGCAACGCCGGTGACCAGCACGGCGAACAGCACCGCGAACACCGTAACGATAAGGCTGAAGCCCACCGCGCAGGCCGCGATCATCAGCGGCAGCCACACCGGCGCGCCCAGGATCAGCAGGGCGAGCTCCCAGCCCCGCAGGCTGCGCTTGGGCCGGACCCGCTCCTTCACCAGGGTGGTCAGCGGGACCTCGTCCAGGATCTGCCGGGCGATCTCCTCCGGGCTTCCCAGCTCCGCGATGGCCTCCTCCTCCGAGGCGCCGTCCTCCATGCGGTCGAGGATCATGCCGCGGTAGTCCTCCACGCAGCGCTCCCGCTCCGCCTCAGGCAGGGCCTGGAGCCGCAGGCGCAGCGTCTGCAAAAAAATCTCTTGATTCATTCCGAAATCCCCCTGTTCACAATATAATCGTGGATCGCCTGCAGCTCCTTCCAATCTGTGAGGAACTGCGACAGTCGCTGTCGCCCTTGGGGCGTGATGTGGTAATACTTTCGGAGTCTGCCGTTGTGCTCCGCCGAGCGTACGCTCAGGCAGTCAGCCGACTCCAATCGCCGCAGGATCGGATACAGCGTGGACTCTGAGAGTTCCACATAGGGCTGCATATCCTTGATGATCTGGTAGCCGTAGGAGTCCTCCTGCTCGATGGCGGCAAGCACGCAAACGTCGAGCAGACCGCGTTTCAGTTGAACGTCCATGTTCGATACCCCCTTACGCGTTATACTATACGTCACACAGTATGATATGTCAAGTAGTATTTTTCATTTTTTATGTTAGTTGCAATTTGGGGACCCGGAAAACACAATCACACGATGCGCTGTTCGTACCGGGCAATAGGCACCAGGCATCAGGCATCAGGCACCGCTTATAGAGGACAGCGCCATCGAAGCCCCACACCCCGTTCGATGGTGCTTTCATATCAGAGGTAATCCAAATAGTGTAATCGCTCAGTATGATCGCAGTGACCGCTGAACAGTTTCCGAACGGGGCAAATACCCACAGGAACAGACGCAGTTGCAGGCGGTGCCTGATGCCTGAACTCGAAGAGTCACGGAGTATGCCTATTCACTGATGCCTCCGTCGGCGTAATTGTTTTTTTGATTAACAAGTCTCACTTTGCGACTAATGCCAAAATTTTTTCGTCACGCCCTCCGGAGTGCCTGGGTATCTTGACATTTTCCCTTGCTTTCCTATATAATGAAACTACCATGAAAGGAGGAATGAGCTATGTTCTGTCCCAAATGCGGCAAGCAGGTCTCGGAGGGGGCGGTATTCTGCAATTTCTGCGGCAAACCGCTGAACCGGGCCCAGCAGCCGCCTGCCCAACAGCCCCAGGCGCAGTACCGACAGCCGCCTGCTCCGCAGGCACGGCAGCAGGCCCAACCCCGGCAGCCCAATCCACAGGTTTCCTACCGGCAACCCCAATCCTCCTATCCCCAGGCTCCGGCCCGGCAGCCGAAAAAGAGCCACACGGGGCTGATCGTCACGCTGATCGTTCTGCTGCTGGCGGCAGGAACTGTGCTGACCCTGTTTCTGACCGGCGTGATCGGCAAAAAGGGCGGGGAGAGCCTGGAAAGCAAGCCCTCCAACGAGCCGGGGGTGACCCAGCCCTCCGTGCCCCAGATGCCCACCGACCCGGACAAGATCGAATCTCTCTCCGCGGTGGCGGAGAACCCCACCGTGCAGAGCAAAACCGGCGTGGAGGTCACCCTGTCCCCCTTCCTGTTTGACTACACGGAGGACGAGAGCCCGGTCACCATCAGCGACCTGGGCACCGAGACCGCGGACAACGGCGACTGGAAGCAGTCCGTCTACGACGTGGATCTGGGCGGGCAGCATGAGCTGGACGCGTGGATCGACATCCGTATCCCCTATGACGCCTCCTTCCTCGAGCCGGGAGAGGACGCGGCCCAGTGCGTGGCCGCCCGCTACTTCAACGAGGAGACCGGCGAATGGGACGACGACGTGCTCTACGACGTGGACACCCAGGCCGGCTGCGTCGTCATCCACACCGACCACTGCTCCAAGTTCGCCAGCTTCACGGTCCGCAAGGCCGGTATGCGCTCGGCCTACATCAGCAGCGTCACCGTGGATCTGGAAAGTCTGAGCCAGCTGGTGGATCTGCAGAAGTCCGCTGCGGCCATGTCGGAGTACGCGGAAAACGGCGGCTCCTACGGCCAGAACTGCTACCAGCTGGGGGAGCTGGCCATGCAGAGCTTCTTTGAGGACGTGCTGCTCCAGTCCGCCAACCAGGGCAACGACGTGGTGGGCAACGTGGGCAACGCCCTACAGCTCTCGGACGTGTTCTTTTTCACCGAGAAATACGCCAAGGCCAACGAGACCTTCTGGAAGCGGATGAGCCAGGTGGGCCTGGCCCTGGGCGCCATCAACCTGGGCGTGGAGATCATGAAGCCCAACAAGACCGACGGCGAGATCATGAACATCTACAAGGACGCGGGCCTGTACGCCCTGAACGTCGTGGGCGACACGGCGATGGGCACCGCCCTGGTGGGCGTGACCCTGCTGGACAAGTCCATCCAGTCCTTCGGCGAGGCCGCCAGAGGCTACGTGGCGGAGCGGATGGAGAACTGCTACCTCTACTACAACGAGAAGGCCAACTTCGGCCAGCACCACGCCCGCACCTCCAAGGAGTGGCGGCAGATCGTGGCCGACTGCGTCAAGGCCTCCGAGGGCGACGAGGACAGCTTCCGCACCATGCTGGAAAACAACATCGACGAATACGCCCGCCGCTTCTTCGCCCTTCCGGAGGACACCAAGTACGAGATCCAGAGCGAATTTGCCGAGCACTTCTCCGGCGGCCGTCTGGGCGTCCTCACCAAGGCGGAGGAGGAGGCTCTGATCTCCCGCTACAAGGAGCGGATGTATCAGCGTCTGTCCGGTGCGATCCTCAAGGAGATGCAGAACGAGTACCTCCGCAAGATCCAGGCGAAGCTCCAGAAGGCGATGAACGAGGTCAAGAACGAGCTCAACCAGCTTGCCACCATCGAGCTCTACGAGGAGCTGAAGGAGGACGAAAAGCCCGCCTACGCCGGCTACTTCTTCCGCTTCGCCCCCCTGTCCAAGGATGCCGAGGCCCACAAGGATTCCTGGACGGATAAGCTGGACAAGGACGGCAAGGCCTCGGTCAAGGTGCGGGTGATCGCCTACATTCTGGCCGGGATGCCCGACCGGGTTGACCTGTATCAGACGGAAAAGGATCTGGAGGAAAACAAGCTTGCCTTCTCGGTGAAGGTCAAATTTGCCTACCCCAAAACGGAAGTCCCGCTGATCGGCGAGCAGTATCCCACCCTGGAGGAGATCGTGGGCTACTACCAGGACGGAATGCTCACCGTGGAGGATTTTTACATTCCCCAGGAGCTGCTGGACGCCATGAAGGCCGCCAAGGAAAACAGCGAGAGCGAAGACGGCGAGGGCTGCGATATCAACATCGACCCCAACGAAGTCATCGGGCAGTCCCGGTCGCTCCCCTTCACCCTGGAGCAGTCCGGCCCGGACGGTGCGATCATGCGCTTTGAGTCCGGCGACGAGGACGGAAACTTCCTGGCTGACCGTGTGATCCATTACGACGATAAGACCGGCGTCCTGCTGCTGGAGCCCTTCACGATGGATTCCGAGGGCGAGCAGGCGACTGTCAGCATGACCCTCAACTGCGTCTATGCCGACGAGGCCCACAGCGGCGTCCGGGTCTCCGGCCAGCTCATTGAGGAGTTCGGCGGCGAATACGCGGGCATTCGCATCGTGATCGGCATCAGCGGCAGCAAGCCTCTGGAAAGCTGAGATGCTGCCGGAGATTACCCTGCTCAGTCTGAAGCTGAGAAGCTATTCCCTGTGTGCAGCCGTGGCGGCGCTGGTCTGCGCCGCCACGGTGTGGGCCCCTCTGCGCCGCTGCGGCTACACCCGCCGGGCCGCCCTCCTGTCGCTGCTGGCGATGGCCGCAGCCTTTCTGATCGGGGCCCGGCTGTGGAACGTGGCGATCTATCCGGAGGCCTACGGGCCCCAGCGGCCCTGGTACAGCCCGCGGATGGTCGGTCTGAGCCTCTACGGCGGGATCGCCGGAGCCGCGGCTGCCCTGCTGGTCTCTACGCGGCTGGCGGGGGCAAAGCCCCTGGCCGTGCTGGACGCCTTTGTGCTCCCCTTTGCCCTGGCCTTCTGTATCGCCCGGGTGGGCTGCTTTTTGAACGGCTGCTGCGGGGGGATTAAAACGAATCTGCCCTGGGGCGTGGTCTTTCCCTCCGACGCCGGGCTGATGCCCCGGGCGCTGTTCAGCTTCCCTGCCCCGGCCGTCCATCCCACCCAGCTCTATGAGCTGGTCCTGGCCCTGGCAGGCCTCCCGATCTGCCGCCGCCGGGCAAGAGACAAGCGCCCCGGCGGCCTGTTCTTCTGCTACGCCGCCTGGTTCAGCGCCCTGCGGCTGCTGATCCTGCCCCTTCGCTCCCTGCCCTACCCCGGCTGGGTGAGCTATGGGCTCTACCCGGCCCTGTACCTGTGCTGTATCTTCCTCGCCCTGTGGGGCGCAAGGCGCAGGCGGGCGTAATGGGCGGCAGCCGTGCCGCACACAGAAAAACAAGCTGAGAAAACGGTCCTTTGACCCTTTCTCAGCTTGTTTTTTGCACAGCTTCGCCCCGGTGGGAGCAGCTTCGCCGGCCCGGGCCCCTGCGGGCGCCTCAGCGGACGTCGTAATAGAACTGATCCGCAGCTTCCCGATCCTTTCCGGTGAAGATCCGCTTGGTCAGCGCGCGGTTTTTGATCAGATACCAGTCTCCGAACTCGTCGAATTTTCGGGCGGAGGTCAGCACCTGGGACCGTTTCAGCGTTCCGTATTTCCGGCCCGATTGTTTGCCGTATTTCTTCAGCCGGGCAGCAAAATCCATATCCTCCAGGCTCACCAGGCTCTCGTTGAAGCCGCCGATGGCCTCAAAGTCCCGCTTGCGGAACCAGAACATGGCGCCGCTGAGGTAGCCGCCGTTGCGGAGCATGATCGGCAGCAGCTTGACCGCCACGTACAGCGCCGAGCAGGCCATTCCCAGGGACATCCGGTCAAATTTGACGTTGGTTCCTCCGCCGATATAGCGCCCGCCGTCCAGCTTTTCCCCGATCTCCGCCAGGGCTTCCTTCCCCATCCGGCTGTCCGCGTCGATGGTCACCACGATCTCCCCTCTGGCCGCTCTGGCCCCCGTGTTCCGGATGGCCGCGATGCACTTGTCGTCGTTGACCAGCACCCTGGCGCCGCCGCGCTCGGCGATGGCAGCGGTTTGATCGGTGCATCGGTTGGCGACCACGAGGATCTCCACCGTCTCCGGCCCAACCGTCCGGGCGGCCTGATGGATGGAATCCAGGCATTTCCCGATATATTGGGCCTCGTTATGGGCGGGAATGACCACCGAGTATTTGACCTTTTCCATGGGTCTGCCTCCTCGACTCCGATTGACGTTTGCAGCTTTTCCCACCGGATCAAAAACGCTGCCCGTGGGAAGGCGGGCAGCGTTCTTCGTTCAGCAATAGAAATCCTTGATCTTCTTGGCGCGGCTGGGGTGGCGGAGCTTGCGGATGGCTTTGTTCTCGATCTGGCGGATCCGCTCCCGGGTGACGCCGAACTTCTGGCCCACTTCCTCCAGGGTGTGGTTGCGGCCGTCGTACATTCCGAAGCGCATCTTCAGCACGTCGGCCTCCCGCTGGGTCAGAGTGCTCAGGATCTCTGCCAGGGCCTCGGCCAGCATGGTATTGGAGGTGGACTCGGCAGGGCCGGGGGTGTTGTCGTCCTCCACGAAGGAGCCGATGGTGGTGTCCTCCTCGTCGCCCACGGGGGTATCCAGGGAGAGGGTGTCGGCCGCGGTGCGGTTGGCCTCGATGATCTTCTCAATGGGCAGGCCCAGCTCGTCTGCGATCTCCTCCAGGGTGGGCTCCCGGCCCAGCTCCTGCACCAGCTTGCGGTTGCAGCGGGTGGCCTTGTTGATGACCTCCACCATGTGGACCGGCACCCGGATGGTCCTGGCCTGGTCGGCAATGGCGCGGGTGATGGCCTGGCGGATCCACCAGGTGGCGTAGGTGGAGAACTTGTTGCCCTTGGTGTAGTCGAACTTATCCACGGCGCGGATCAGGCCGGTGTTGCCCTCCTGGATCAGATCCAGGATATGCAGGCCGCGGCCGGAGTATTTCTTCGCGATAGAAACCACCAGGCGAAGGTTGGCCTCCGTCAGCTTTTTCTTGGCTTCCTTATCCCCGGTGGAGACCTTCTGGGCCAGCTCCATCTCCTCCTCGGGAGAGAGCAGGGGCACCTGGCCGATCTCCTTTAAGTACATCCGTACGGGATCGTCGAGATTGTACTCCGCGGCGAGCTCCACGGGGTCGATCATCTCTTCCTCCTCCAGGCCGGGCAGATCCAGAGGCGCGTCGTCGTCCAGATCCAGCTCAGCGCCGACGATCTGGATCCCCATGCCCTCCAGGGTCTCATAGATCATCTCGATCTGCTCCACGGTGCAGGGGATCTTCGACAGTTCGTTGTTCAACTCGCTGGCCAGGAGAACGCCTTCCTTTTTGCCCTTTGCAACAAGTGCGGTGATGGGGCCGGTTAACGCCTCAATAGCAGGGTTTGAATTCTTCTTTGCGGTAGACATAATACACTTCCTTTGTATCATTCGAAAGGGTAACCCGTTTCGGCGCTGGGCAAACAGGCCCCCGGGAAATTCAACTCATTATATTACAATCTTCCTTGCTTGGCAAGCCCTTTTCCGATTATTTTACAATTTCTTTGCTTTTTCTCTTGTAAAACCGCTCGCCATGTATTAGGATAAATCAAGAACCCCCGGGAGGTGAAATTGCTTTGACTGACACAGATTTTATGCAGCGCGCCCTGGAGCTGGGGCGGCTGGCGGCAGCAGAGGGAGAGGTGCCCGTGGGCTGCGTGGTGACGCTGGGCGACCGGATCGTAGGCGAGGGCCGCAACCGCCGGGAGACCGCCAAAAACGCCCTCTGCCACGCGGAGCTGGAGGCCATCGACGCCGCCTGCAAGGCCCTTGGGGGCTGGCGGCTCTGGGAATGCACCCTCTACGTGACGCTGGAGCCCTGCCCCATGTGTGCCGGCGCCATTGTCAACGCCCGGATCCCGCGGGTGGTCTACGGAGCCGCCGACCCGAAAAACGGCTGCTGCGGCTCGGTGATCGATCTGTTTTCCCTGCCCTTCAACCACCGGCCCGAAATGCAGGGCGGGGTCCTGGAGGCGGACTGCGCTTCCCTGCTCAGCGAATTCTTTGAGCGCCTGCGGCTCCAGCGCCCCCGCAGAAGGCATTGGACCCGGGACGCAGAATGAAAAAGCAAAAAAAACGAGCTCCGGATCGGAGCTCGTTTTTGATTGCTGTTGTTTACTCGGCAAAGTACGGGGCTGTGAGCTTGATCAGCTCCGTGACCTTGTTCTTTGCGCCCTCGATGGTGACGGGGCCGTTGCAGACCACGCTGATCACAAAGCTGCGGTTGGCGTTCTGCACCACACCCATGGCGCAGACGCAGACGCTCGACTCCACATCCACCACAAAGCCGTAGCGCAGATCCTCGCCCAGGAGGCCGGTCTCGATCTCCAGGCCATCCACAGGGGTCAGAAGGATCTCCAGCATCTGGCGGGAGGCTTCCTCGCTGACCAGCTCGCCGCGGCAGATCATGTTCAGCAGCTTGGCGGTCTGCTCCGCCTTGACGTAGTTCTTCTGGCTGCCGGAGCCGCTGAGGGAGCGGTTGAAGCCCAGCTGCAGGCCGTTGGCCACAGCAAAGGCCTTGACTGCCTCGCGTCCCTTGGAGGCGTCGCCGGAGCCGATGGTCTCGGTCAGCCGGTCGGCCGCGTAGGTATCGTCGGTATTGATCATGGCCTTGACGTCGTCCAGCACCGAAGCAAGCTCCAGCTTGCCGTCGGCGGCCTGCTGGAACACCGTGCCCATAATAAACACCTGGGCCATGCGGTTCGCCGTCATCCAGTCTTCCCCGCGGCAGTTGACGGCGGAGCCGATCTCGGTGTTGAATGCGGGATCAATCACCATGACCTGCCACTCGCTGGTCAGACCCCGGAGGGATTCATCCAGCTCGCTCTTCAGCTGCGCGTCGTTGATGGGAGAAAGATCCTTCGGGGGCTGGGTGGGATGCTCGGTGGAAGGCACCGACTCTGTGTTGTTCGGCGCTTCGCTGCCGCCCGGGAAGGGGTTGGTGGCATCCGTGCTGGCGATCTGGGGCGGCTCCGTGGTGGTGGTTTCGTTCTTGCTCTTTTGCGTCTTCAGGATCAGAATGCAAAGAACCGCGGCCAGGACAAGCATACCCATGGTAATGCCGAGGAAAATATCAGGTTTTTTTGTTTTCATGAAAGTACCACTCCATTCAGCTGGTTTTTCCTTCAAAATGCAGGGTAGTTCTACGCCGGACAAGTCCCGCATAGAGTCTGGGGAGATCGGTTCTTCCCCTTATTAGTATTCATTCTATCACATAAACAGCCATTCGTCAATGGTTTTCCAAAAACAGGAGGTAAAATGCGTCAATCTGTTCTTGCTTCTCTGGCCGCGGCCCTGCTCTGGGCCTCCCTTGCGCTGCTGCTGCTTCCGGCCGGGCAGTCTGCTTCCGGCAGCGATCCGCTCCCCGCTCCCACCCGGGAGCCGGAGGCTGCAGCGACCACGGAGTCCAGTGCGCCGCCCGCATCCGAGCTCTGCGCCGCCCCGGCGGAGCCGGCGGCCTTTGACACTGGCTGTCAGCTGGCCGTGCTGACCGAGGACGGCGTGGTGCGGATGGATCTGGAGCGCTATCTCACCGGCGTACTGCTGGCGGAGATGCCCGTCTCCTTCGGCCGGGAGGCGCTGAAGGCCCAGGCCGTGGCGTCCAGGACCTACACGCTGAGCCGCTGCCGGAATCCGCGGCACACGGAGGCGGCGGTCTGCACCGATTCTCACTGCTGCCAGGCCTGGCGCGACCCGGCGGAGGCGGAGCCCGAGGCCCGGGCCCAGGCGGAGGCCGCCGTCCGGGACACGGACGGGCTGGTGCTTCTCTATCAAGGCAGGCTCATTGACGCCACGTTTTTCTCCTGCTCCGGCGGCAGGACGGAGGACGCGGCTGCGGTTTGGGGCAGCGAGCTGCCCTATCTCAAGGCAGTGGAGAGTCCGGGGGAGGAGGACGCGGCCCATTACACCGACGAGCTCCGGGTCTCCCTGGCGGATTTTCAGGCAAAGCTGGAGGCCCTGGATCATGAAGTGCAGCTTTCCGGCGATCCCTGCGCCTGGGCGGAAGCCGTGCAGTACACCGCCGGGGGCGGCGTGGCCTCCGTCACACTGGGCGGACGAGCCTTCCGGGGCACGGCCCTCCGCAAGGCGTTCGGCCTGCGCTCCACCGCCTTTTCGCTGTCGCTCTCAGCCGATGGCGTTGTGTTCACCACCCGGGGCAACGGCCACCGGGTGGGCATGAGCCAATACGGCGCCGCTGCCATGGCCCGGGCCGGGAACGACTTTGAGACCATACTCAAATGGTACTACAGCGGCGTGGAGCTGGCCCGCGCCGAGGAATAAGAAACCCGGATCCGAGAATAAAAGGGGTCTGCTCCGGAGTCGCTGACGACCCGGAACAGACCCTTGATTATGCTGGATCGGGACAGATGCTTTTTGTCTCAGTCCTCAAGCAGAGAGGTCTTGTAGAGGAAGGTCATGATCTGCGCGCGGGTGCAGGTGTTGTTCACACCGAAGAGGCCGTCGCCCACGCCCTTGGTGATCCCGTTCTCCGCGGCCCAGAGGATCGACTTGAAGAACCAGTCGTTGGGCGTCACGTCGTCAAAGGGGCTCTCCGTCGAATTCGGTGCGGGCTTGCCCTCGGAGGCCCAGAGGAAGGTCATGGCCTGGGCGCGGGTGCAGCTCTGGCCCACGCCGAAGATGCCGCCGCCCATGCCGCTTGCGATCTTATTCTCCGAGGCCCACATAACAGCCTTGAAGAACCAGTCGTTGGGCGTCACGTCGCTGAAATTGCTTTCCGTTGTCTGGGGCTCCGGCTTGCCGTTGGCAGCCCAGAGGAAGGTCACGATCTGCTCGCGGGTGCAGTCGGCGTGGGGGGAGAAATGGGTATCATCCGTGCCCTTGGTCACAGGGGGCTTCTGGCTGATGGCCCACATCACGGGCTTGAAGAAGTAGTCTCCCGCCAGAACGTCCACGAAGGGATTCTCCTTCTTTGGGATCGTTTCTGTTTTGGTTTCGTGGCAGCGCCGGCAGCTATACATGATCGAGCCGTCGTCCAGGTAGGTCGCTTCCTGAAGCACCGTACCGTCGTCCCAGTCGTGCCCCAGCTTTGCGATGGTCTCCTCTCCTGCCAGTGCGCCGGTGCGGAGGCCCACATAGGCCTGTTTGCCTTCCGTGGTGCAGCCGGGCTCCTCAATGATCTGAATGGGTGCGGGCCAGACGTCGTCCTCTTTGGTCGCCACAAAGACGCCGTTCTCCAGCTTGACCGCGTAGACCACGAAGGCGTTCTCCTCGGATTCCTCGTCGGGAGCGGGGCGCATGGCGTCGTCCACGAAGGACAGGGGCGCGGTATGGGCGTCGGTGGCCTCCAGGCTGAATGTGCCGTTGCCGTTGCCGAACATCACGGTGTTGGCGCTTTCGGTGTTCAGGGTGATCTTGTAGTAGTTATGGCCGCGCATTTCAGTGCCCTCAGCCTCGGTCATGGGGCCGCCGGGATAGCCAAGATCCTCAGCAGTCTCCATCATACCGTCTCCGACGGCACCGTCGTAGCAGTAGACGTACAGGCCATCCGTGTCCATCTCGTCCACAAAGTAGATGTCGATGTCCTCGGAGGTTTCCTCCGCCTCCCCATCTTCCCAAACGGGGGCGCCGATGCTCTCCTGTGCGGCAGCAGTCAGGCTCAGGCCGCTGAGCAGCGTAACGAGCATGGCAAGGATAAGGAGCATACTTACAGAGCGTTTGTTCATAGCTGTTCCTCCTCAAGAGTGTGGTAATGGATCCCGGCAGCCTGGGGAAGCCGGAGGTCTGCCGCGGCAAACACGGCTTTTCCTTTTTCGATTATACCAAAATCTCGCTCCTTTTTCAATCCTTTTCTCCGATTTGCACAAATAATATCCCCGGTGCGCGCCCGCTCCCCCCGCACATATCCCGGCGGCCCCGCGCATAGGATGAGAACCGGGAGGGATGATCATGCCGCCATGCAGATATACGGATCTGAGATGCAAGGAAGTCATCAACGTCTGCGACGGGTGCCGGCTGGGCTGTGTCTGCGATGTGGAGGTGGAGCTCCCCGAGGGCCGGGTCTGCGCCATCTGGGTGCCGGGGCCCTGGCGCTGGCTGGGGCTCTTCGGTCACGACGGGTACTACCGCATTCCCTGGTCCTGCATCCGGCGCGCCGGAGACGACATCATTCTGGTGGACGTGGAGCTCTCCGGCTGCCGGGTGCGCCGGGAATGGCGGAGGCCACGAGGGTGAATGCAGAATGCAAAATGCAAAATGCAGAATGCAGAACGCAAAAAACATGAAAAAATAGCGGGAACAAATGCGGTTTTTCATCGTCTAACCCCCATCCAGATGAGGGAGGAATCATCCATGAAAAAACGAATTTGCATTCTGCTTGCCGTTCTGATGCTGCTGGGCCTCAGCGCCTGCAAAGCCAATGAGGCGGCCGAAAAGACCCGCGGCGTATACGCCGAGACCTCCGCCCCCCAGCGCGTTGCGGAGTACGAGGTGAGCGACGACGTCTTCTACGGCAATGCTGCCTCCGGCGAAAACCTGAATACTTATTCCTATTATTCCCACAGCAAAAGCTACAACGAGACACCCGTGAGCGCGACCGACCGCAGCACCGAAACGCCCGCCGCGGAGACCGGCCGGAAGCTCATCCGCAAGATCAGCCTGATCGTGGAGACCGACGACTACCAGGCCTTTCTCGACGCCATCACCGCAAAGCTGTTGGCGCTGGGCGGATACATCGAAGACATGGAGGCCAGCAACTCCGGCAGAACGCCCAGGGCGACCATCATCGTCCGCGTTCCCGCCGACCAGCTGAGCACCCTCACCGAGAGCGTCTCCGGCATCGGCAACGTCACCTACAAGCACGAATCCCAGCAGGACGTCACCCTGCAGTACGCGGACACCGAGAGCCACATCGCGGCCCTTCGCACGGAGCAGGATCGGCTGCTGCAGCTCCTGGGCCAGGCGGAAAACCTGTCTGAGATCCTGGAGATCGAAGACCGGATGACCTATGTGCGCTACCAGCTGGAGAGCTATGAGCGCTCCCTGCGGGCGCTGTCCAACCAGGTGGAGTACGCCACCGCTACCATTGAGGTCACCCAGGTGGAGGTCTTCACCCCCACCGAGGAGCCGGGCTATTGGGAGAACATCGGAAACGGGATCCTGGGCAGCTTAAAGGGTCTGTGGGAGTTCGTGACGGAGCTCTTCAGCGACTTCATCATCTTCCTGCCCTACCTGCTGCTGTTCCTGGGGATCCCGCTGATCGTGCTGATCGTTCTGATCAAGCGCTTCAAGCACAAGCGGCGTGAAAAGAAGGCCGCACGGCAGGCCCAGAGCGCTCCGGACGACTCTGGGGAGCAGCCGCGCTGAGCCCCCGGCTCGCCGCGCCCTTCCCCCGCGCTTCGACACATTCGGCAGCCCGCGGAAAAAACGCCCGCGGGCTGCCGATTATTCTTGATTTTTTCTTGATTTTTCCGCTTTTTCGCAAAAAAATGCTTGCAATCCGGGAGCCAATCATGTATAATGTGTCGGCACGGTGAATCAGCCGTGACACTGTAACTCACACACCCGGGGATTTTCGTCTGTGTGCCGCCTGGGGGCGGTCAGCCGAAAAGATGATCGGGGTGGAGGAAAAACAAAAAAGGAGAATCACAAAATGGCAGTCGTATCCATGAAGCAGCTGCTGGAAGCCGGTGTCCACTTCGGCCACCAGACCCGCCGCTGGAACCCCAAGATGGCGCAGTTCATCTACACCGAGCGCAATGGTATCTATATCATTGACCTCCAGAAGACCGTGAAGAAGCTCGAGGAAGCTTACGCCTTCGTGCGTCAGCTGGCCGAGAACGGCGAGAGCATCCTCTTCGTCGGCACCAAGAAGCAGGCCCAGGACGCCATCAAGGAAGAGTCCGAGCGCGTCGGTATGTACTACGTCAACGCCCGCTGGCTGGGCGGTATGCTCACCAACTTCAAGACCATGCGCACCCGTATCGACCGTCTGGCTCAGCTCCGCAAGATGGAGACCGACGGCACCTTCGCCATGCTCCCCAAGAAGGAAGTCATCAAGCACCAGGGCGAGATCGAAAAGCTCGAGAAGTACCTGGGCGGCGTGAAGGAAATGAAGAAGCTCCCCGGCGCCCTGTTCATCGTTGACCCCCGCAAGGAGCGCAACGCCATCGCCGAGGCCCGCAAGCTCCACATCCCCATTGTTGCCATCGTTGACACCAACTGCGACCCCGATGAGGTCGACTACGTGATCCCCGGCAACGACGACGCCATCCGCGCCATCCGTCTGATCGCTTCCACCATGGCCAACGCCGTGATCGAGGGCCGTCAGGGCGAGCAGCTGGAGATGGCTGAGGAGGCCCCCGCCGCCGAGCCTGTCGCTGAGGAAGAAAAGTAAGCAACGTAGGGGCCGATGCCTACATCGGCCCCATTTTCGATAAAACTTATAATTGGAGGAAATACAAATGGCATTTACCGCTGCTGATGTGAAGACCCTGCGTGAGAGAACCAACGTGGGCATGATGGACTGCAAGAAGGCCCTCACCGAGTGTGACGGCGATATGGAAAAGGCCATCGAGTGGCTGCGTGAAAAGGGCCTGGCCAAGGCCATCAAGAAGTCCGGCCGCATCGCTGCCGAGGGCATGGCTTACGCCGTGGTCGAGGGCAACGTGGGCGCCGTGGTGGAAGTCAACTGCGAGACCGACTTCTGCGCCAAGTCCGCTCCCTTTGTGGAGTTCGTCAAGGGCATCGCCCAGGTCGTGGTGGAGTCCAACCCCGCCGACGTGGACGCCCTCAAGAAGTGCCCCTTCCCCGGCACCGGCCTGACTGTCGAAGGCGTTCTGCCTGAGAAGGTCATGTCCATCGGCGAGAACCTGCAGATCCGCCGCTTCGCCCGCTACAGCGACAATACCTCCGTGGCTTACGTCCACGCCGGCGGCAAGATCGGCGTTCTGGTGAACCTGAACGTGGAAGGCGGCATCGACGCCACCGAGATCGGCAAGAACATTGCCATGCAGATCGCTGCCCTGAACCCCCGCTTCTGGGACAAGAGCGACGTCACCCCCGACGTCCTGGAGGAGGAGAAGAAGGTTCTGGTGGCTCAGATGGATTCCGACCCCAAGATGGCTTCCAAGCCCGCCGAGGTCAAGGAGAAGATCGCTGCCGGCAAGCTGAACAAGTTCTACGAGGAGAACTGCCTGCTGCAGCAGGACTTCGTCCGCGCCGATCTGTTCCAGGGCTCCGTGGAAGGCTATATCGCCTCCGCCGCCAAGGCTCTGGGCGGAAAGATCAGCTTCGTCAAGGCCGTCCGCTTCGAGAAGGGCGAGGGCATTGAGAAGAAGGTGGAAGACTTCGCCGCCGAAGTCGCCGCCCAGATGAACATGGGCAAGTAATTCCAGATAAACCACGGGACGCCGGAGCAAATCCGGCGTCCCGTTTTTCGTTTTTCCATCTGCTCTCCGGTAGCGGCGCACACCGGTGCGCCACGGCACAGGCCCCCGCCCGTAGGGACGGCACCCTGCCGTCCGCACGCCTCGCCCGTAGGGACAAGCAGTGCTTGTCCGCCCACCCCGCCCGGACGCTGAATGCAAAATGCAAAGTGCAAAATGCAAAATATCGGAAACACTCCGAATATCGCACCCGGTTTGCGGGCAGATTGCCCGCGCTGCGTTGTTATTCTTCCCGCACTACGTAGGGGAAGCGCTCGATTTGGGTGAAGCCCAGCTCTCGCAGGGCGGCTTCGGTTTTGGCCTGGTCGGCCTCGTCGTTGTAGCCCGGGATCAGCGGGACGCGCAGGTGGAGGCGCACCGGGTCGAAGTGCTCCGCCAGGTAGCGCAGATTCTCCCACAGCGGGCCCTGTTCCCTGCCGGTATAGCGCCGGTAGACCGCCGGATCCAGGCTCTTCACGTCGATGATAAAGGCGTCAAAAACAGCGGCGGCCCGGATCAGATCCCGGGGCGGCAGGTTGAGACAGGTCTCGGCGGTGAAGCGCCAATCCGGGCAGAGGGGCCGGAAGGCCTCGTAGAAATCCAGGTGCAGCAGGCTCTCTCCCCCGCCGAAGCAGAGGCCGCCTCCGGTGGCCCGGAAATACAGGTCGTCGATCCGGGTCTTTTCCAATAATTCTTCCGCCGTGACCCAAGTTGGGGCTTGCCGAAGGACCTTTTTGTTGATACAATAGGCACAGCAAAGGGGGCAGCCCGCGCCGGCCACCAGGGTCGTGACGCCCTCCCCGTCCACCTCCATCCGGTGCCGGGAGAGGCCCAGCAGGGGGTAGCAAGGCGCTTTCCCGTCATTCCGAGCGCCCTGAGGGACTTGCTCCGCGGCGCAGCGAAGGATCCGCTCTCCCTGCGGCGAGGTCGCGGACGGCAGGGTGCCGTCCCTACAGATCCCCTTCCCGTCGTTCTGCGCGCCCTGAGGGACTTGCTCCGCGGCGCAGCGAAGGATCCGTTCCTCCATGCCGCTCATCGGGCCTCGGTGGTCTCTGGGGTCTCATCGGGCGCACACGAATCGGGCAGATATGCCACATCTCCGATCAGCTCCACCGGCTCCCCCTCCAACTCCTCGGACTCCGTTTGGCCTATCAGCGGCTCCTCCGTCTCCTGGGGGAACTCCCCTTTCAGCACCTCCTGGGTGGAGACAGGGGGATTCGGCACCGGGAGCGAGGGATCGTTATTTCCGGCGCTGCCGGAGCCCTTGCCGGGGACGCAGGCGGCCATGGAAAGGCTCAGCCCCGCAGCCACAGCGGCCACGGCCACAGTCTTTCCCAGGCTCCGGCGCTTTTCCAGCTCCTGCTCCAGATAGCGGAGCTCCGCCTCGCACTTGGGGCAGGTACCCGTGCACTCGCCCTGGTAGGTACATTCCCGGGTCACGTAGGGGATATCGTTTTCATCCGCGATCTTCTGGCGGATCTCTTTCAGAATCTTACATTTATTCTTGCCTTTCATTTGGAATGCCTCCTTTCCTGTTCATCCGTTAGACGAACAAAAAACGAAAAAGTTCCCTAATTGCGGGCAGATTGCCCGCGCTACATCGTTCTTGCACGGCGGGCAGATTGCCCGCGCTACAATATTTGGATCAGGTGATACTATGATAACCGAAAAGCTCTATGAAAACAAGCCCTATCTGAAAGAATTTGACGCCCAAGTGCTCTCCTGCGAGGCGGGCAAGGGCGGCTACGCCGTGGTGCTGGATCGCACGGCCTTCTATCCCGAGGGGGGCGGCCAGCCCTGTGACCTGGGCACCCTGGGGGGCGCCTGGGTGCTGGACGTCCACGCCCGGGAGGGAATGGTGATCCACACCGTGGACGCCCCCCTCTCCGGCACCGTCCACGGGGCCATCGACTGGGAGCGCCGCTTCGACCTGATGCAGCAGCACTCCGGGGAGCATCTGATCTCCGGCACCGCCCACCGGCTCTACGGCGTGGAAAACGTGGGCTTCCACATGGGAGCCGAGCTCATCACCATCGACTTCGACAAGGTGCTTCGCATGGAGGATCTGGCAGTGGTGGAGGCCCAGGTCAACGCCGCCATCTGGGCCGATCTGGAAACCAAAATCAGCTACTACGACAGCGAGGCAGCCTGCCCCATCGACTACCGGAGCAAGAAGGCCATCGATGGGCGGCTGCGGCTGGTGGAGTTCCCCGGCGTGGATATTTGCGCCTGCTGCGGCACCCATGTGGCCAGGACGGGAGAGATCGGCCTGGTGAAGCTGCTGAGCGTGGTGAAGTTCCACCAGGGGGTGCGGATCGAGCTGGTCTGCGGCAAGCGGGCCTACGAATACCTGGCCGCCGTCACCGCCCAGAACCGGGCCGTCTCCGGCCTGCTCTCCGCCAAGCCCCTGGAAACGGCAAAGGCCGTAGAGCGCACCCTGGCGGAGCTGAACCAGGTCAAGCAGGAGAAGGCCCGCTGGGAGAGCCGCTGCTTTGCCGCGCTTTCCGAATCCCTGCGGGGCGCGGGGGACGTGCTGCTGTTTGAGGAGGGGCTGAGCCCCGATTCCCTTCGCCGTCTCTGCGTGGAGCTCATGGCGGTCTGCGGCGGGCGCTGCGCGGTCTTCTCCGGCAGCGACGAAGACGGCTACGCCTATGCTCTCGGCCTGGAAAACGGCGACCTGCGGGCCTTCGTCCAGGACATGAACGTCGCCCTGAACGGCAGAGGCGGCGGCAAGCCCAACTTCGCCCAGGGCCGGGTGGCAGCAAAGCGGGCGGAGATCGAAGCCTTCTGGCGCAGGCCGTAGATTGCCCTGCTGCGCCTACAGTCCGGGGCAGGCAGACCCGCCCCGCCGAAGCAGAGAGCAGTCCCGCAGAAAAATTAGTTTGCATCCTAAATATTTGCAGAAAAAGATTGAAACTTGGTATAGATTTGTGGTATAATATGCTGTAGCCTCGGCGGTTTCCCCGCGTAGGGGCTGGCGTCCCCGACAGCCCAAACCTGTCTGTTTCGGTGACGCGCGGGGCGTCGAGGCGCCGCCCCCTACAGCAGCATCGGTAGGAGATTCCCATGGAAGAAAAGTTATGTCAACTTGAAAATAAATATGAAGAGCTCTGCGCCCGCTCTGAGCAGCCGGATTTCTACGCGGATCCCAAGCTGGCGGCCAAGTATCTGAAGGACCAGCGGGAGCTGGAGCCGGTGGTGACCGCCTTCCGGCGCTGGAAGAAGGCCAAGGCCGACATGGCGGAGGCCCTGGCCATGATGAGCGAGGAGCCCGAGATGAAGGACTTCCTTCAGAGCGAGTACCAGGCCGCCAAGCAGGAGGCCGCAGAGCTGGAAGACCGGCTGCGGATCCTGCTGCTGCCCAAGGACCCCAACGACGACAAAAACGTCATCGTGGAGATCCGCGGCGGCGTGGGCGGGGAGGAAAGTGCCCTGTTTGCCCACAGCCTGTTCCGGATGTACTCCATGTACGCCGCCTCCAAGGGCTGGCAGCTGGAGCTTTTGAACTACAACGAAACCGAGCTGGGGGGCGTCAAGGAAGCGGACTTCCTGATCAACGGCGACGGCGCCTTCTCCCGGATGAAGTTTGAGTCCGGGGTGCACCGGGTCCAGCGGGTGCCGGAGACAGAATCCGGCGGCCGGATCCACACCTCCACCGCTACGGTGGCGGTGCTCCCCGAGATGGAGGCCGCCGAGGTGGACATCCGCCCCGAGGACATCGAAATGCAGGTCTACCGCAGCTCCGGCGCGGGCGGCCAGCACATCAACAAGACCTCCTCCGCCGTCCGGCTGATCCACAAGCCCACGGGCATTGTGGTGGCCTGCCAGGAGGAGCGGAGCCAGTTCCAGAACCGGGAAAAGGCCATGAATATGCTGGCCTCCAAGCTCTACGAGATCGAACAGGAAAGGCTGGACGCGGCGGTGTCCGGCACCCGGAAAAGCCAGGTGGGCATGGGAATGCGGAACGAGAAGATCCGCACCTACAACTTCCCCCAGGATCGGGTCACGGATCACCGCATCGGCCTGACCCAGCACAACATCCAGGGCTTCATGGACGGCGACCTGGACAGCATGATCGACGCGCTGACTAACGCAGCCCAGGCTGAGCGTCTGCAGGCGGGAGGAGCGGAGGCATGAAGTATCCGCTGGCGCGGATATGAAGTGTGCTTCGCACAGGAAGACGCTTCGCTTATGAAGTATGGCTGCGCCATATTTGACACAACGGGAAGCTTTCCCCACTGATCAATTCATTTCTTTTTCATCTGTTTATTCGCAGAATTAACAGATACCGCAATATGTGCAAAGCACATACTTCATATCTCCAAAGGAGATACTTCATATTCCGCAAGGAATACTTCATATCGCCGTCAGGCGATACTTCATTCCGCACCGGAGGCTTCCATGAAAACGCAACTGTTATCGACAACGGAACAGGATCTCGAAAAAGCCGCCGAGTTGATTAAGTCCGGTGGTCTGGTGGCCATCCCCACGGAGACGGTCTACGGCCTGGGGGCCAATGGGTTAAACCCCGACGCGGTCAAAAAGATATTCGAAGCCAAGGGACGGCCCCAGGACAATCCCCTGATTTTACACATCCACGACCCGGAGCAGCTCCGGGATTACTGCCGGGAGGTGCCGGAGGAGGCCTGGCTGCTGGCAGAACACTTCTGGCCCGGCCCCCTCACCATGATTTTACCGGTCCGGGACTGCGTGCCCAGGACCACCACCGCGGGGCTGGACACGGTGGGTATGCGCTGCCCCGACAACGCCGCCACCCGGGAGATCATCCGGCTGGCCGGGGTACCCATCGCGGCCCCCTCCGCCAACACCTCCGGCAAGCCCTCCACCACTACGGCGGCCCATGTTTTGCATGACATGGATGGAAAAATCGACGCCATCGTGGACGGCGGCCCCTGCCGGGTGGGGGTGGAATCCACCATTGTGGATCTCACCGGCCCCGTTCCCCGGCTGCTGCGGCCCGGCGGCATCGGCCCCGAACTGCTGGAAGAACTGCTGGGTGCGCTGGAGATCGACAAGGCTGTCACCGGGGAGATCGCCCGGGACGCCGTGGTCCGGGCCCCCGGCATGAAATACAAGCACTACGCCCCGGCGGCGGAGGTGCTGATCGTAAACGGCAGCACGGAGGCCGCCGCCCGCTACGTCCGGGAACGCTTTCAGCCCGGGGACGCGGTGCTCTGCTTTGCGGAGGAGCTGGAATGCTTTGCGGGACTGAATCCCACGGCCTACGGCTGGGAAAGCGACCCCGCTTCCCTCTCTGCCGGGCTCTTTGACGCCTTGCGGTCCCTGGACGAGGGTAAGGTCAAGCGCATCTTCGCCCGCTGTCCCACCGGGGGCGGCATCAATGTGGCCACCCGGAACCGGCTGCGGAAATCAGCGGGATTTCACATCGTAAACGCGGAAACAAGTGACAAGTGACAAGTAACAGGTGACTGGGAACCATGTACATCATTGGCATCACCGGCCCCTCGGGGGCCGGGAAGACTACCGCTCTGCGGGTGCTGGAAGCCATGGGCGGGCGGGTCTTTGACTGCGACGCCGTTTACCACGAAATGCTGGAAACCGACGGGGAGCTGCTGGGCCGGATCGAGGCCGCCTTCCCCGGAGCGGTGAAGAATTACGCCCTGGATCGGAAGGCCCTGGGGGCAAGAGTGTTTGCCGACCCCGCCGGGCTGGAAAAGCTGACCGCCATCACCCAGCCCCTGGTGGCGAAACGGGTGATGGAAGAGATTCGAGGGTCGGAGCACCCCTCATCCGTCACCAGTGTGCGCCCTGGTGACAGCTTCCCCCCAGGGGGAAGGCTTTGCGCTGCTGCGGCGGGCGGGCGGCCAATGGCCGCCCCTACGACGGGTGCGATCCGTTTCTGTCATTCTGAGCAGCGCGAAGAATCCGTCCCCCCGTCCCCGGATACCCCTCTGGAACAGGCGACGGGCCGGCAGATTGCCGGCGCTACAGGATTTGCCGTCATCGACGCCATCGGGCTCTTTGAGAGCGGGCTGGGAGAGAAATGCGGCCTGACGGTGGCCGTGGTGGCGGACCCGGAGGTACGGGTGCGGCGGCTCATGGCCCGGGACGGCATTTCCGAGGACTACGCCCGGGCCCGGATCGCCGCCCAGAAGCCTGTGGAATTCTACACCGCCCGGGCGGATCTGACCCTGGAAAACAACGGCACGGAGGAGGCCTTCGCGCAGCAATGTCACAGCGTATTTGCACAGAAGCTCCACAAGCCGAATGAAACAGAAAAAGCAAAAATCAACATAAAAAGTAACGAACGGAGGTCAACAACAATGAGTGAGAAAACCGAAGAACTGAGAAAGAGCCTGCTGCGGGCGCCGAAGAACGGCTACGACCGCATCAGCGCCGCAGATCGCGCCGATATGGAGCGCTACTGCAAGGACTACATGAAGTTCATGGACGCCGCCAAGACTGAGCGGGAGGCTGTGAGCTACACCATGGAGAAGGCGGAGGCCGCCGGCTTCGTGGCCTTTGAGCCCGGCATGGAGCTGAAGCCCGGCATGAAGATCTACCGCAACAACCGGGGCAAGAGCGCCATCTTCGCCGTCATCGGCAAGGAGCACATCGACTGCGGTGCCCAGATCGTGGCGTCCCACATCGACTCCCCCCGCATGGACATCAAGCCCAATCCCCTGTATGAGGACTCCGGCATGGCCTATCTCAAGACCCACTACTACGGCGGCATCAAGAAGTACCAGTGGACCACCATTCCCCTGTCCATCCACGGCGTGGTGGCCAAGAAGGACGGCTCCGTCATCACCGTTCGCATCGGCGACGAGCCCGGCGACCCCTGCTTCATGGTCACCGACCTGCTGATCCACCTCTCCGCCGACCAGATGAAGAAGACCCTGGCCGAGGGCGTCACCGGCGAGTCCCTGAACATCCTCATCGGCTCCGAGCCCATTGCCGACGACGACGGCGCCGACCGGGTCAAGCTGGGCGTGATGAAGCTGCTCAACGAGAAGTACGGCCTCATCGAGGAGGACTTCCTCTCCGCTGAGCTCACCATGGTCCCCGCGGACAACGCCCGGGAGGTCGGCCTGGATCGCTCCATGATCGCTGCCTACGGCCACGACGACCGGGTCTGCGCCTGGGCCTCCTTCGAGCCCATGCTGCGGATGGGGACTCCCACCCACACCGCCGTCTGCATGCTGGCGGACAAGGAAGAGATCGGCTCCGTGGGCGTGTCCGGTATGCAGAGCCAGTTCTTTGAGACCTTCATGGCCGACATCTGCGAGTGCCAGAAGGGCCAGCTGCGCCGCTGCCTGGAGCGTTCCTTCTGCCTGAGCTGCGACGTCTCCAACGCCTTCGACCCCATCTACGCCGAGGTCAGCGACAAGCGCAACAACTCCCAGGTCAACTACGGCATCGCCCTGTGCAAGTACACCGGCTCCCGGGGCAAGAGCGGCTGCTCCGACGCCTCCGGCGAGGTCATGGGCCGCATCCGTCGCCTGTTTGACGACAACAACGTGGTCTGGCAGATCGCTGAGCTGGGCAAGGTAGATCAGGGCGGCGGCGGCACGGTGGCTGCCTACATGGCCAACCGCAACATCGACACTCTGGACGCCGGCGTGCCCGTGCTTTCCATGCACGCCCCCATGGAGATCGTGTCCAAGCTGGACTGCTACATGACCATGAAGGGTATGCAGGCGGTCTACCATGACTGATCCCCAGGGCCGGCCCGCCCAGCGGGTTTCCGGCTGGGTCAAGGTGCAGACCCTCCTGCTGGCCTCGGTCCTTGTCCTGCTGGCGATCCTGGTGCTCGTGGTGGGCATGACCGCGCGCCGCATGGAAAAGGGTTTGGATCTGGTACAGGCGGATCTGGAGTCGCTGGAAATGGACAAGGTCAACACGGCCATCGCCTCCCTCAGCGAAGCCGCTGACCGGCTGGCCGACGTGGACATCTCCCGTCTCAACGACACCGCCAAGTCCCTCAAGGCAGCCGCCGAAAGCCTGGCCGACGTGGATATCCAATCCATGAACGAGGCCATCGTCTCCCTCAAGGACGCCGCCGACACCCTGAAAGGCCTGGACATTCAGTCCTTGAACGGCGTCATTCAGAGCATCGACCGGGCCGTCCAGGGCCTGGAAAACGCGGTGAACGCGCTGAAGAGCCTGTTCGGACACTGATATATCTGCAAAAAGCCCGCCCCGGAATTACCCAGGGTGGGCTTTTCAGCATGTCAAAAAAGTTGAAAGTTGAAAATGAAAAGTTGAAAGTGGATGTATCGTTCAAATTGCCATTTGAACGATGAATGGTGTTCGGGTCGGGAGTAACTAACCTCAAAATGTCGGGAGATAACGACCAAACGTAGTCGGAAAAGAAAAAGCCACTACCATAACTCTTTCACGCTCTGTATACTGGAAAGTGCCAACAACCCAGT
>JAEEGI010002449.1_pt1 | contig 45555 bp, 34 predicted proteins | sample 8958751 | NCBI WGS metagenome assembly JAEEGI01 (sample SAMN16246545, study PRJNA631951) | gut metagenome | biome: gut microbiome; feature: rumen; material: KS-attached | host: Bos | place: Iran: Karaj | collected 2018-10
TAAAGGAGATTTTCGGGGAAGAAGGGTACCAGGCCGCCTTTGAAGTGGCCGGCGTAGAATCCTCCATCCAGTCGCTGATGGCAACCATCGAGAAGGGAGGCGACATCGTGATCGTCGCGGTTTTCGCGCACAATCCCGTCATTAATATGGAGCATCTCGGTGAGCACGAGCTCAATCTGATCGGCACCCTGATGTACAAGCATGAGGATTACCTAAAGGCCGTCGAGGAGGTGCATAAGGGTACCATCAACCTCAAGCCCCTCATCACCGACCGCTTCCCCCTCGAGCAATTCGACAATGCCTACAAGTTCATCGACGCTCACAAAGAATCCTCGATGAAAGTGATGATTGACCTGGATACGCCTGTTTAGCAAGAAAGGGGTTTAAATGGTTCGCAAGGGTATCATAGCCGTCGGCAACTGGATTGTCGATAACGTCAAATTCATCGGGGCATATCCCCGGAAGGGGAACCTCGCTACAATCTTCCGCCAAGAGGAGGGACTGGGGGGCTGTGCACACAACGTCCTGGCTGATCTGGCCGCTATGCGCAGCGGCATCCCTCTTTTTGCGGGCGGCTGCATCGGGGCGGACAGATATGGCCAGATGTGTTTAGACGCCTGCGACAGGCTCGGGATTGACCGTACCCATCTTAAAGTCCTCGAGGGGACGGCTACGTCTTATACGGACGTGATGTCGGAGACGGGCGGGGACGGATCACGCACCTTTTTCCATTGCCGCGGTGCCAATGCGAAACTTACCGTGAATCAGGTCTTCTCCTGCAAGTCCCCGGCGCGTATTTTTCATCTTGGATACCTTCTGCTGCTGGATGCCCTGGACCGGGAGGACCCGGAATATGGCGTGGCCGCGGCGCGGGCGCTGGACGGCCTGCAGCGGCAGGGCTATGAAACGTCCGTCGACGTCGTGTCGGAAGAAGGCGACCGCTACCGCAAGGTCGTGCTTCCCTGCCTGAAATACACCGATTATCTGATCATCAACGAAGTGGAGGCTGAAAACTGCCTCGGCACACTGCTCCGTCGCGACGGCCGTCCGGACGTGCCGGCCATCGAGGGCGCCGCCTTCGCTCTGCTGGGTCTCGGCGTCCGTAAGCTCGTCGTTATCCATTTCCCGGAAGGAGGCGTGGCCGCTGACCGTGGAGGTGAGGTCTGCTATGTCCCTTCCTTCCTCGTCGACCGTAGCGAAATCGTATCCTCCGTCGGTGCCGGAGACGCCTTCTGCGCCGGTGCGCTCTATGCCATCCACGAAGGATGGGGGCTGGAGGAAATGCTACGCTTCGCCTCGGCGAGCGCCCGTTTCAACCTGTTCAGCGCCACATCTACGGGAGGCGCCCCTTCGCTGGAAACCATTTTGTCATTCTTAAAAAGCAGCAAATGTTAGTAAACCTTCAGGAAATCCTCGCACTCGCGGAGCGGGACGGAAAGGCGGTCGGAATGTTCAACGCCACGGGCTTCGACTCGCTGCAGGCCGTGGTGGCTGCAGCGGAGGAACTCGACGAACCGGTCATCCTCGCACACGCGGAGGTGCATAACGTGTTCAACGACATTTCGATGGTCGGTCCCGCGATGCTTGCCGTGGCGCGTAGCGCGCGCGTACCGGTCTGCGTGCACCTCGATCACGGAGAGTCGCTTCCGATGATCGAAAAAGCCGTGGAACTCGGCTTCACTTCGATTATGATAGACGCTTCGGCGAAGCCTTACGCAGAAAACGTGGCGCTTACACGCCATGTGGTGGAGCTGTGTCATCCCAAGGGGATCGGCGTTGAGTCCGAGTTGGGGCGTCTGGCTACCCGGGAAGACGGATCGGTCAATCCCGAGGATTTCTATACCGATCCGGATGAAGCGGCTGGTTTCGTCCGGCAGACCGGCATAGATGCCCTTGCCATCGCTTTCGGGACGGCGCATGGCTTCTATAAATCCACTCCTGTCCTGGATTTCGATGTCATCGCATCCTGCCGCAAAAGCACCGGTATTCCCCTTGTGATGCACGGAGGGTCCGGCGTTTCTCCGGAAGACTACACCCACGCCATCCGGGCGGGAATCCGCAAGATCAATTACTATTCCTATATGTCCAAGGCGGGGTACAATGCCGCCGCCGAAGTGATTGCTTCCGGGACTTCGTCCTACCTTCACGATGTTGAATTCGCCGCGATGAAGGCGATGAAGGAGGATGTTTGCCGTGCCATCCGAGTCTTTTCAGGTAAATAATGATGAGAAAAATGAAAAAACACTGGCTCTTCGTACTGGCTTATTTCTTTCTGGCCGCCCAATGCGGGCCTGTCGAGAAATATCCGTTCAACAATTATGAACCGGTCCCGGAAGTTGAACCATACTTCCTCCCCCATAACAATTTCAGCCCCAAGGGATACTGGCACGTCGTCCATACTGATTATGCCAACCGGGAGAATCCCGGAAAGTACAGCGCCGCCGGCGACGGTCTCCAGGGCTATCTGCTGATGCATTCCGTCGTCGGGCTGATCAACAAGGCGGCCGTTGAAGGCCGGATCGATTACTGCGCCTGGATGGAGAAGGGCGACCTTGCCTATGATACGGAACGTGCGCTGTTGGGGACGCGTCTCGGCAACAAGACGGCGATACAGATGGTTACCGATTCGCAGTTCAAAGGTCTCTTCGAGGGGTATGTCCTCACGGACCTGAAGAACAATCCCGAGAGCGGGAATGTCGCTGCCGTCGCCTCCCACGTGTACAATGCCTTGATTGCGGATGTGGGGAACGAACAGTTCTTCATAGATGCCGGATACATGCTGAAGTGCGACTGTCGCAATATGACGCTCGCCCAGGCCTTCGAAAAGTTCAAGGATCAATGCAACAGGAATGCACTTGTGCTGATGCCCGTCGGCGTTTCTGGACGGACGGATATCCCGGCCGGGGAACTGCGGGATTATGCCATTGCCAACAAACTTTTTGTGGCAGACCTTACCGGCGGCCTGGAGGATAATACGGCGACGTTCAACGATATTCTTGACTGGCTGACCCCGGGATCCCAGGTACTTGGCTGGGAGAATAACAGTCTTATCAGCGAAGACAAGTTCGTCGACCCCGTCTCGCGGTACGGGCATATGATGCTGGCGGCCGACTGGAGTTACAACCATACGCTGACGTCCCGCAATTATAAGGAGCGCCTGCCTTCCGATAAAGCCGTGGGCATCAACCCGCGCAATATCCAGTTTGATGAGGAAGGAAACTATCTGTCTTTCTTCCTGACCGACGGCGACAGTTACCAGTTTATCATTACGGATTCGTTTGTCAACGATTATTACACCCTCCCGTCTGCGACTACGACAAAAATCGCCTATGAACTGGGCTCCCAGTCCTTGATCCAACTTGCTCCTACCCGGTTTAGTTATCTTCTCGGCCGGCAACCGTCCCCGGAGTGTACGATTATGGAAACTTTCGGCGGCGGATATTACTATATCGACACCTTTGCCACGGAAGGCAAGGCTGCCGAAAACCGGCAGGATTTGCTGAAAGAAGTAGCGGAACGGACGGCCGCACATATGCGTCAGCACGGAATCAAGATCCTGCACGTGATGGCCAAAAACTTCTCGGACCCGAAAGGGCAGGAGATGCTCCAGGCATTCGTGGATGCCAATGACCAGCTGGAAGGCATTACGGGGGTAGAATACAATCCCTATGACGGCGGTGCGGGCAAGATATTCTGGTTTACCAACAAAGCCGGATATGACATTCCGCTCATCACGACCAAGTATATGCTGTGGGACGGATTGTCCAGTCCCGCACAGGCGGCACAGAAAGCCAACGCCGGCGAGCCGGCAGGGACTTCGAGTTTCAATATCGTCGCGGTGCACGCCTGGAGTACATTCAACGGCAAGCGGGCCGCCAATGCAGCGCAGCTGATGATGGATGAACTCGACGATCGTTTCCACATCGTCTCGGTCCAGGAGCTGATCTGGCGTCTGCGGATGCAGGAGCGCGGAGAGCAGACCCGCAAAATCCTTTATCTTGACTAAGTGTATGAAAAAACCTGTCATTATCGGTGTCGGTGAGATTGTCTGGGATTGTCTGCCGGAGAAACGGGCGCTCGGCGGCGCGCCGGTAAATTTCGCCTACCACGCGATGCGGCTGGGGGCGGACAGTTATCCGGTGAGTGCCGTCGGTAGGGATGAACTTGGGGAGGAGACGCTCTCGGAATGCCGCTCCTACGGGCTTCGGACTGACTTTCTGCAGCAGAATAACCTTCCCACCAGCCGGGTGCTGGTAAGCCTGGATGACCGGGGGATTCCGACCTACCGGATCCTGGAGAATGTCGCCTGGGATGACCTCAGGGCTACCCCGGAAGTGCTCGGTGTGGCCGGGCATGCCGATGCCGTCTGCTGGGGCAGCCTGGCCCAGCGGTCGGAGGGATCCCGCGCCGCGATCCTTCAGATCGTTGACGCTGCCCCGACGGAAGCACTCAAAGTGTTTGACATCAATCTCCGGCAGTACTATTACGACAAAGCCGTCATTCAAGCATCTCTCGAGCGGGCGAATATCCTCAAACTGAACGAGGATGAACTCCCCATCGTGCTGCAGATGATGTCGCTGGACGGCATTCCCGCGATTGTGAAGCAATACGGCCTGGACTATCTCATTTATACCTGCGGGGCCAAAGACAGCGAGGTATACGGCCCGGAGGGTCTCATCTCCCATATCGACACGCCCCGCGTCGATGTCGTCGACACCGTTGGGGCCGGCGATTCATTCACCGCGGCGTTTGTCACCGCCATCCTTCACGGTGAAACACCTGCCTCGGCCCACGCCAAGGCCGTGGACCTCTCTGCCCGGGTATGTCAGGCCCGGGGTGCCATGTTTGGTTCCGTTTGATTTGTTCGGAGGCCGATTGTAGCCGAAAACGTAGGAATCAGTCCTTTTCCAGATATCTGGAGAGAAACACATTATATACGCAATAAGTATCTTTACCACCGACGGTCTCGAGAAGTACCAACTCTTTTTCAATCAGGGACTTTACATTTTTTGAAACCGCCGCCCCGGAGCCAAGATGATACCTTTGAATAAAAGAGGATGATGTCGGATGCTGAATGCTTCCCTCTTTGGCAATTGCTTTCAGAAGTTTCCACTGCGCCGCGGTCAGGAGCCGCTGCAATTCAAGAAAACGGTCCCGGTTTGCATCAAGAATTCTTCTTTCCGCTTCGAGTATATCCGTTGTTGTTACGCTTACTGAACTTCTTAAAAACACCTCGTTGCAAAGCATCTGGGTATAAAAAGTATGATCCCGCGTCCAGGCAATAATATGTTCCACACTTTCCGGATCAATCGTTTTTCCGTTGGCGAGGAATAGATTTGTTATGAATTTCTCATAAACAAGGATATCCAGTTTTCCAAGCGGAACGAATGTGGTGCTCTCATAAAAGGGCTTCTTTGCATTGGAGAAAATATCCGTCATTGTATGTTTCTTGCTCCCGCAAAAGATAAACCGCACGTTGTGAAGGGGTTGTATATATGTCCTAAGGAGAGCCTCCATATTCACCATTTCATATTCCCGGATCTGCTGAAATTCGTCTATTGCCAGTACAACCCTCTTATTGTGTCTCTCCAGATATTGAAAAATACCTTTTAGTGTGAGTGTTTTATCGATGTCGTTCCTGTATGTAATACTAACCTCCGGCGCCCCGGTCAAGGCATCATAAGATAACAAGGGCCGAATTCCGCCAAGAGCCTTAAAGAAAGACGATATCTTATTTTGCCGCTTCAGCACACGAGCGATGGATTCAGCAAGAAGCTTTATGAAATCCTCAAGACTTTGTGAAGAACTTATATCCAGATAGAAGGTATCCGTATCCTTTTGTCTTTCACCTATTTCTTCGAATATGCGATATATCAGGCCCGTTTTCCCAAGGCGCCTCGGCGAAATCAGTGTAATGTTCCTGTCATTGTTAAGGTATTCAATAATTTGTTCTGTTTCCACCTCACGGTCACAAAACAACTCTTTATTCCTGTAAGGTTCGAGTATAAACGGATTCGGCTTCATAAGCTTTTATTTTTCGCAAATATACGCTTTTGAAAGAAATTAACCAAGAGTTATTAACCAAAAGTTAAATTTTGGGTCAAAACTGGATTATATCCAAAAGTATGTGTTCATAGTTTATGTCTGATAAGCACGATGCAGGCCTGCCCGAAAGGTGAAGGCCGCCCAGACGGAAAATGGCGGCAACCCGTATCTGTACTACATCCTTTCCCAGGCCTACCACGACCTGAGCAAAGCGGAGAAAGTGACCAAACCTTTCTCCACCACCGAGGAAATGTGGCCCATCATCGCCGCCCAGGGCAAGAAGGCCGTGGAGGAATGCGGATTCGACGGCGTCATCTCCACGGTCTTCGAGACCATCATCGGCCCCTTCAACGGCAATATCAAACTCGACGGCAACTCCTACCGCACCGCCGGTGACTCCGAAGGCACGACGGCTATCACCAACGCCCGTGCCCCGATCGCCCTCAAGGCCGCAACCTTCTACCTCGCCTTCTGCCGGAACAAGAAAGGCGACGTCCTCGTCAAACTGGTGTGGAACGGCGATGAAGCGACTCCCCGCTCAGCTTGTAAGTATACCAGCACACCCCGGGGAAGAATCCGCTGCACCACCAGTGGGTATCGGAGAGGACAAGCTCTCCATTCTGGAAATTGCGGGGCAGCGTATCCTCCGTCAGGGACTGCTCCATGATCGTGCACTGCCTGACTGCGAGGGAAGAGATCTCATCGACGGGAACCGTTTCCTGATAGCGGCAGGATGCCATCAGGCAGGCCGTTCCCAACAGAAGGGGAAGAAGAATTTTCGTGTAAAAAGGCCTAAGACTCTTTGGCGGCGATGCGGTCCATGATGAGGGAGATGGCGCCGTCGCCGGTGACGTTGCAGGCGGTGCCGAAGGAATCCATCGCGATGTAGAGCGTAATCATCATCGCCTGGGCCTGGGCGTCGAAGCCCAGCATGCTGCTCAGGATTCCAAGGGCGGCCATAATGGCTCCGCCGGGGACGCCGGGAGCGGCGACCATCACGATGCCCAGCATCATAATGAAACCCAGCAGCGCCGGGAAGGACACCGGCATCCCGAGCATCAGCATCAGCGCGATGGCGCAGGAAGTGATCTTGAGCGTACTGCCCGACAGGTGAATCGTGGCGCATAGCGGAACGACAAATCCGGCGACGCTTTCCCGGACACCGTTGCCGGTCGTGCAGCGGAGGGTAACCGGAATCGTGGCGGCGGAAGACGCTGTCCCGAGCGCTGTCACATAGGCCGGAAGCATTCCCCAGAGCATCTTGAAGGGATTCTTGCGGGCGACAAGGCCCGCCACGCAGAACTGCAGCACCAGCAGGACAAGCGTCATCGCAAAGATGACGAGAACCAGCACGAGGAATGATTTCAGCACCGGAACGACCTTCCCCGCCGCCGTCATGTCCAGGAACAGGCCGAAGATGTAAACGGGCAGGACCGGGATGATTACCTTCTCTATGCTCCGGACAACGATGGTCCGGAGTTCGCCGAACCCCTTTCCGAGCACCTCAGCCTTGCTGGCGGCGATGCCGATCCCGAGAAGGAACGAAAGGACCAGGGCTGTCATCACGTCGGTCATGGGCGGGATGGCAAGGGTGAAGTACGGTGCGAAATCCACATTGGCGGCCTCCAGGGCGGTCAGACTCCCCGCTCCGACAACCTTCGGGAAAAGGGTGCTGCTGAAAAGGTAGGCGAACAGGCCCGACAGGACCGTGAACGTATACGCGATCGCCACGGTAATCAGAAGCATCCGGCCGGCCTTCGCCCCCACGTCAGCGATCGCGGGCGTTACGAGGCCGATGATGATCAGCGGGATGAAAAATCGCAGCAGCTGGTCGAAGATGCCGTCGAAGGTATTCATCGCGCGGACGATAAATGCCGGGGCCACCAGGCCGATGAGAATGCCCAGGACAATGGCGATGAGGACCCTGGCCAGAAGGGGAATGCGGATTTTTTTCATACGGTCGCGGACGGGGTTAGACGGTGATGACGCGGACGCCTGTCTTTTCGATGGCCTTGCGGGCGGAGTCGGAGATGCCGGAATCGGTAATGAGTACGTCCACCTCGCCCATCGCGCAGATCCGGCCGAATCCCTTGAATCCGATCTTGGAGGAATCGGCCAGAACGATACTTGTCGCCACGACGCCCATCATCTGATGGAGCAGTTCAGCCTCTTCGATCGTAGCGCAGGTCGCCCCGAAATCCGGATCGATGCCGTCAACGCCGAAAAACAGCTTGCTGCAGTGAAGATTGTTGAGCATCCCCTTGGCCTCGGACCCGATCACGCAAAAGGAGTTGCCGTACAGGATGCCGCCAAGCTGCATCACGGAGATCCCGGACATGTCGCCGAGGGCCATCGCGATATTGACGGCCGGCGTGACGACGTTCAGGCGCCCCTTGGGTTTGATTATCTCGGCCATTACGCCGACGGTGGATCCCGCTCCCATGATGATAGAATCGTTCTCCTGCAGCATCGCGATGGCGCGGGCGGCAATCCGTTGTTTCTGCTTGAGGTGGATCAGGCGCTTGGTGTTGAGACTGATGTCCATTACCGGGGCCGCGGTGGGAAGCGCGCTGCCGTATGCGCGGTAGAGCAGTCCCTGTCCCTCCAGGTAGGTGAGATCCTTGCGGATGGTGGTCTGGGTGACGGACAGTGCCTCGGCAAGGTCCGCGACGCGGACGAATCCGTTCTGGAAAATATTGTCGAGAATGTACTTGCGCCGTTCTGCGATACTTTTCATAAAAAAGTGGGATTTGTACCTTCGCAAAGGTAAGTAATTCTATCCCAAAAAACAAGAAACGAAACAAAACGAAATTTTTTTCGGCAGAAGTATTGGTTAAACGAAAACAATTGCGTACATTTGAAACCAGTTAACCATACGAACCTCCAATATGAGACTCAAATCCTTTCTGATGCTTCTGACGGTATCGCTCCTGACCCTCCTCGGCGGGGCGGCCGTCTCGGCCCAAAACAAATCGCTGACCGTCCAGGGTGTCGTCTCGGACGCGAACGGCGACCCGCTGGCCGGTGTAATGGTCTACGTGCAGGGCAGCAGGAGCGGCTCCGCCACCGACCTTTCCGGACGCTACACCCTGAGCGGCGTAAAGCCCAATGCCACGCTCACTTACAGTATGATGGGCTATGAGGAGCAAAACATCCCGGTCGAAGGGCGCACCTCAATCGATGTCGTCCTCAGAGACGACGCGATGGTGCTGGAAGAAGCCGTCTCCATCGGCTACGGCAGCCAGCGCAAGGTAACCCTGACGGGATCGGTGGCCACGACCTCCGGCGCCGAACTCGTCAAGAACTCCTCCGTCAACCTGTCCCAGGGCCTTGCCGGCCGTCTGAGCGGCGTAATCGTCAACAACCGCTCCGGCGAACCGGGAAAGGACGATGCGGTGATGTTCATCCGCGGACGCAGCACCCTCGGTGACAACTCCCCGCTCATCATCATCGACGGCGTGCCGGGACGAGGGGATGAATTCGGCCGCCTCACCGGCGACGAGATCGAGAGCGTGACCGTACTGAAAGACGCCTCCGCCGCCATCTACGGCTCCCGGAGCGCCAACGGCGTCATCCTCGTCACCACCAAGCGCGGCCGCTTCAACGAAGCGCCGAACGTCACCTTTACCTACGACCTCGGCATGCAGCAGCCCACCCGCCTCGTGAAGATGGCCGACGCCGTCCTCTTTACCAAGGCGTACAACGACGAGCTCGCCATTACGGGCGCCGCGCCGTACTACAACGAGACCCAGCGGCAGCACTATATCGACCAGGACGACCCAATCCTGTACCCCAACACCGACTGGTTCAAGGAAATCATCAAACCCGTCTCGCTCCAGCACAAGTACGGCGTAAGCATCAGCGGCGGCGCCAAAAAGGTGGCTTATTTCGTCCAGTTCAACGGCCAGTACCAGGACGGTATCTATTACAAGAGCGCCACCAACTACAGCCAGTACAATCTGCGCTCCAACCTCGACATCCAGGTCACCAATAACCTCAAGCTCGGAGTGGACATCCAGGCGAGGCGGCAGCAGAAGAACTACTCGGCCTTCCCCTCCGACAGTTACGGTATCTTCTACACCGCGATCCGTATGAAACCTACCGGAGCGGCGTACTACCCGAACGGCCTCCTGCGCGGCGGCACGAACCCCGCCGTCCTCGTCCAGGACCTCACCGGCTACGACCGTACCACCTTCAATTCCATCAACACCACCCTCAGCGCAAACTGGGACCTTCCTTTTATCACAAAGGGGCTCTCGGTCAACGCCAAGGTCGCCTACGACCTTACCTCCCGTTTCCGCAAGAACTGGCAGCAACAGTGGAAGTACTACAGTTACGACGAGATCACCGAACTCTATGAGGAGTTCACCACCTCGTACTGGACCACGCCGACCCTGCACGAGTACCAGACCCACTGGCACACGCTTACGGTCAACGCCAACATCAACTACGACCGCACCTTCAACGGCCACCACGTGAGCGCCCTCGCGGGCTTCGAGCAGAGTTCCTACCGCCTCGACTACTTCACGGCCGGCCGGAACAAATATCCTACCGACATCCTCGACGAACTGTTCGCCGGCGATGCCGACCGCGAGTATTTCAGCGCCACGGGCTATGCCCGCGAGACCGCCCGCCGCTCCTTCTTCGGCCGTGTCGGCTACGACTACAACAGCAAGTACCTGTTCCAGTTTATCATGCGTTTCGACGGCTCCGAAAACTTCCCCAGGGGCAAGCGCTGGGGCTTCTTCCCTGGCGTGTCGGTGGGCTGGCGCATTTCCGAGGAACCGTTCATGAAAGAGAACGTCCCCGACATCACCAACCTCAAGATCCGCGCTTCCTACGGCGAGCAGGGCAACGACCAGATCGCAGCTTTCCAGTACATGCCGAGTTACGAATATACCTCCAAGAACAGCTATAAGCTCAAGATGGACGGCAAGGACGTCAACATCATCGTTCCCGGCATCATCCCCAATGAGAACGTCACTTGGGAAGTCGCCCGCACCTGGAACGTCGGTATCGACGGAAGCATCCGGAACGGTCTGTTCACCTGGGAGGCCGAATTCTTCCACACCCAGCGCAAGAACATCCTCTGCACCCGCAACGCCTCCATTCCCTACTATACGGGTATGACAAGCAGCCTGCCCGACGAGAACATCGGAATCGTCAACAACACCGGCGTCGAGCTCCAGCTGGGCCACGAGTACAGGGTCGGAGAATTCTCCTACCACATCACCGGCAACTTCATGTATGCCCGGAACAAGATCGTCTATATGGACGAAACGCCCTGGCCGGAAGGTCACGACTATATGAAACTCGAAGGGATGCCGATGGGCTCCTCGCTGTATTACCACGCCATCGGCGTATTCAAGACACAGGATCAGCTGGACAATTATCCGCACATGGACGGCGCCACGCTCGGCGACCTCATCTATGAGGATCTGGACAAGGACGGCAAGATTACAAACCTCGACCGTCAGCGCATCCCGCTCACCGTCGTTCCGCAGATTGTCTTCGGCCTGAACTTCGAAGCCCGCTGGAAAGGCCTTGACTTCTCGTTCCTCCTCCAGGGACAGGGGCTGGCCCGCTACTACTATTCTCCGCTGATGGACCCGGTCTCCGGCAACCTCGAGCGGGAAGCGGCCGAGAAGGCCTGGACGCTGGAAAACACCACGTCCGACTATCCGCGTATCGGATCGACCGTCAGCAACGGCGGCGTCAACCGTTCCGACTTCTATTCCCGCAACGCTTCCTTCATCCGTCTGAAGAACGTTGAACTCGGCTATACCCTTCCGCAAAAGTTGTTCGGCACCAAATTCCCCTGCAAGGGAATCCGCTTCTACATCGCCGGATACAACCTCCTCACCCTGTCCGAACTCAAGAACGTCGACCCCGAGACCTCGGACGAGAGCTACCAGACCTATCCTCAGATGAGGATTTTCAACACGGGTGTGAAAATTATGTTCTAGCAAAGGAGTCACCATGAAAAGGATCATTACCATACTGACCGTCGTCCTTGCCGCCGCAGCCATCGTGTCCTGCAACAAGGAAAAAGGGTTCCTCGACAAGACCCCGCTCGACAAACTTACGGAAGAAGCCGTCTTCTCCAGCATCGGTCTGGCCGAAGCCCACGTAAACAGTTTCTATGTCGTACTGCCCGACCCTTACCAGGAGGGCAACATCGGCTGTATCAGCGACGAAGGATTTTTCCGCTATGGCGGTTCTTCCACGCGCTACATCGCTTCCGGAACGATGAATCCGGACAATATCATGTATATGAACGAGGGCGGATCGGCGCACAACACGCGCACCACCATCCTCAACATCTGGAACCGCTCCTACCAGTTCCTCCGCAATATGAACCGCTTCATCAATACCATCGAGGCGGACACCGGAAAGAAGGGCGACAAGAACTGGAACCGGCTCCTCGGCGAGACCTATTTCCTCCGCGCCTGGACATACACCAACCTCATCGAACGCTATGCCGGCGTACCGATCATCAAGGACATCTATACCTTGAGCGACGAATTCTCCGTCAGACGCGACAAGTTCGACGACTGCGTCGATTTCATCCTCGATGACCTTGCCAAGGCCGAGAACCTCCTCCCCGAAAAGAACGCGGCGGGACGGGCCACCCGTGACGCCGCCCTGGCCCTGCACAGCCGGGTTACCCTTATCGCGGCCTCTCCGCTTTTCAACGATCCCGAGAAGCCCGAGGGCGGTATTTTCCGCGGCACCTACAGCCGCGACAAGTGGCAGCGGGCATACGATGCGGCCAAGGCCATCGTCGACCGCGCCGACATCGACGGGGCCTACCGGATGGAAGACACATACGACGCTTTCTGGAAGAATGTCGATTCCAAGGAGAATATCTGGTGTAAATTCTTTGTCGCCAACTCCTCCTCGGATGACAACTACACCAAGAAGGCCCAGCTCCTGTACTCGGTCGTGTACTTCAACGGATGGACCTCGATGGAGCCCACCCAGGCGATGGTGAGCGACTACGAGATGATCACCGGCAAGAAGTGGTTCGAGGAAGATTCCGGATACGATCCCGAGCATCCCTTCAGGAACCGCGACCCGCGCTTCTACAAATCCGTCGCAGCCCCCTTCAGCCTCTACGGCAATATGAAGGGCAACTCCTATTCCGAGGATGTCCTCGAACTTTATCTCCTCTGGAAAGACAAGACGAGGGATGATTTCAGCAAGGACCGGACGAGCAAGATGCCCGACTATACGGCCAAGGGCAAGCATCTGTGGCATGCGTCCACTACGACGGGTTATGAACTCAACAAATGGTACATCCCGACCTCCCCGATCACCGAGGCCGAGACCGGCTCGCTGCTGTACCCGTGGTTCCGTCTGCCGGAATTCTACCTCAACCTCGCCGAGGCGGCCTATATGCTGGGCGAGGAGGAGACCTGCCGCAACTATATCAACAAGATCCGCGACCGTGCGGACGTGATGATGCCGCACGTGACGGAGAGCGGCGAAGCCCTCTGGGACCGCCTGGTCAACGAGCGCCGCATCGAATTCGCCTTCGAGACGATGCGCTACTTCGACCTGCGCCGCTGGAAGATGGCCGATTTCTACGAGAACATCCCCTTCGCGGGAACGCAGACGATGCTTCTTGAAAAGGGCGGCGTGATGGATACCGTCTACCGGATGCCGCGTCTGTACGACCCGTCCAAGAACGACCGCATCTACTACGAGGAAGGGGCTGTATATGAGTACAAATGGCTCGGCAAGACCTACAAGATCGACTATGGCGACTGCCCTCTCGGAATGAGCCCCACCCAGAAATACTTCCCCGAGGACGGACGCAACTACCTGATGCCGATCCCGCGCAACGAAATCACCAAGAGTAAGGGTACCATCGAGCAGAATCCGGGATACTAGGCCATGAGAAAACTGGGAACGATTATTCTTGCGACGGTGCTGGCGGCATCCTGTTCGCAGGGCGGGAAACTGACCTGCAACTATAACGCGGCTGACATCTCGACCCTTGAGGGAGAGGCGACGATGCTGGCGGGATTCGCCGCCCGCAACGACCTCTCCACGGGGATCCATCTGCCGTTGAACACCCATTGTCTCGTCATCTCCGACGGCTCCGACAAGGTCTGCATCATTTCCAATGACCTGATGGAGATCTCTCCCGAACTGTCGCTGGAATGGCGGAAGGAGATCGCGCAGAAGAGCGGGCTGCCGCTGGACAGGATCTTCATGCACTGTATCCACACGCATTCCGCGCCCCGCAACGGGGGCTGGCGGTCCGAGCCGGGCGGGAGCAATTACGCCCATAAGGAGCGGCTGCACAGGACGCTGGTGGAGAATGCGGTCAGGACCATCACGGAGGACGCCGCGTTCCGCCCCTTCCGCCTTGAGGTCGGCAACGGCACCACGACCATCAATTACAACCGCTGCGAGAAGACCTCGGGGCCTGTAGACCGGAATGTCTACGTCGCGCGGATCATCCCGAAAGGGGAGGACAAACCCCTTGTGAGCATTGTCAACGTGGCGTGTCACCCCGTCTGCATGGGCCCGCGGAGCCTGCTGGTATCATCCGACTATCCGGGCGTGACGGGCAGGATCCTGTCGGAGGCCTGGGGCGGAGATGTCTTCCAACTGACCGGTGCGGCCGGCAATATGGACCCGGCAAAAGGCCCCAAGGACTATCTGTATGCGGAAGAAACCGGCCGCTGCCTGGCCGACTCCATCCTGAATATCCGTTTCCGCAGGGTCCCCTCTTCCGGGGAATTCAAGGTCGTGAACGATACCGTCTCCCTGCCGTACCGCATCGCCGAGGTGACGCCGGAAGCGGTCATCGCCCACGCAGAGGAGATTTCCCGGTGGGACAAAACCGTTTCCGCTTCCTGGAAAGAGGACGTGGCTGGGTGGAAGGACCTGATCCTCTCGCGTTTTGCCGAGGGGGAGGTCAAGAGTTCGCTCGACTTCACGATGGGAGCCGTCAACATCGACGGCGTCATCTTCTTCTTCACGCAGGGGGAGCCGTTCTGCGAGTACCAGGAGGCGGCCCGCGCCCGTTTCCCGGACCGGGATGTCTTCTTCGCCGGCTATACCAACGGCCAGAATTCCTATCTGCCGTCGGCCTATGCTTATGAGAAGCATACCGGATATGAATATGAAATCGACCAGATGCACGTCTATATCAAGGCACCCTATCCGCTCTCGCGCGAAATGCCGGCGACATTCAGCGACGCCATCGACAAAACCATTGAAAAAGCCCTATGAAACGATTCTTTCTGACTTTGTCCGCCCTGCTGGTCGTGGCTTTTGCCGCTTTGTCGGCTCCGCGCTATGACATTGTCCCGACCCCGAAGAAGTTGACGGAGGCCCCGGGCGACTTCCTGCTCTCGAAGACCGTCCGCCTGGTCGTTGAGGACCCCGCGTTCGCGGAAGTGGCGGCGGATTTCAAGGCCCAGGTGACGCTCGCCACCGGATTCGGCCTGCAGGGAAGCGGGAATGCCATCCGGCTGGTCCGACGCGAAGGCTTCGGCAAGGAAGCCTACAGGATGCGCGTGGCGCCGGAAGGCGTCGTCATCGAGGCGACGGAGGTCAACGGGGCATTTTACGCCCTTCAGACGCTCCTTCAGTTGTTCCCGGCGGAGATATACAGCCCGGTACGCGCCAAAAAGGTCAGGAAGTGGGCGGCGCCCTGCTGCATCATCGAGGATGAGCCGGATTTCTGGTACCGGGGATTTCTCTTCGACAGCGGCCGCTTCTTCTTCCCGAAGGAGGAAATCCTGAAGTTCCTCGACTTGATGGCGATGTATAAGCAGAATATGTTCCACTGGCACCTCACCGAGGACCAGGGCTGGCGCATCCAGATCGACAAGTATCCCCGCCTCACCGAGGTGGGGGCCTGGCGCAAGGAAACGGCCTGGCACAGCGGCATCGGCAACGGCATCCCCCACGGCGGATTCTACACCAAGGACGATATCCGCGAAGTGGTGGAATATGCCCGGAAGCGCTGCATCACCGTCATCCCCGAGGTTGAGATTCCCGGCCACAGCACGGCAGCCATCGCGGCCTATCCCGAACTCAGCTGCTTCCCGGATCGGCATTATGAAGTCGAGACCCGCTGGGGTATCTGGAAGAACCTCTATGCGCCGACGGCCACGACCTTTACCTTCCTGGAGGACGTGTTTACCGAGCTGTTCGAACTCTTCCCTTCGCCGATCTACCATATCGGCGGCGACGAGGCCCCCAAGGATGCCTACCGGGAAAGCCGGTACTGCCAGGACCTGATGAAAGTCCTCGGCATTGACCGGGAGGAGGAACTCCAGACCTTCTTCGTCAAGCGGATGGGAGACTTTCTCCGGAAGCACGGCAAGACCGTCATCGGCTGGGATGAAATCCTCGACGGCGGCCGGCTCGAAGATCCCATCGCGATGTCTTACAGGGGGCACGCCCCGGCGGCCCGGGGCATCCGCCGCGGCATCCGGGTGGTCCTGACGCCCAACCGTTGGTGCTACCTTGACAACAAACAGGAAGACCAGGCTGACAACGTGGCCCAGGAAATCTTCATGCCGCTCAAGAAGGTGTACAACTACTATCCTGCCGTGGATTCCCTCCCGGATCTGAGCAAGAAGTACATCATCGGCTACGAGACCTGCCTATGGACGGAATACGTTCCCGACAATGCCACGGCCGAATATCAGGCATACCCGCGCAACGTCGCCGCGGCCGAGGTGGGCTGGACCGCCCGGCCCAACAAAGACTGGGAATCGTTCCGGCGGAGAATGCCCAAGATCCTGAAGACCCTGGACCTGAAAAACATAGGATACTGCCCGGTGTATCACGACGTGATCTTCGACTACGACCGGCGGCTGGACTTCCCAAAGCCGATGAATCTCCAGCTGGATAACCCGGAGGGAGAAGTGCATTACACGCTCGACGGCTCCGAGCCGACGATCCGTTCGCCCCGCTACGACGGCAAACCGTTCGTGGTCGATAAGGGTTCCGTCATCAAGGCCCGCGGATTCGTCGCCGGCAAGCCCATCGGCAAGACCGTTACCAAAACCTTCGCGAAATGATCCGCTTTACCTCTCTTAGCGCCCGACGGGGCATGATCCTCGCCATCCTCCTCCTGGTGGCCTGCGCCGGGAAAGAGCCCGCCCGCGAGGTGCAGGTCATTCCACAGCCTCAGCACATTACCCCGCTGGAGGGATTCTTTACGTTTACCCGGGATACGCGGATCTGGCTGGACGAGCCGGATTCCGGGCGGATTCGCACGGCGGAGATGCTCAACGAGCGCCTCGCCGCAGCGGCAGGAATGACGCTGGCCATCGAGGAGCAGATGCCCCGGGAACAAGCCGTATACTTCATGTCCGCACCCGGCATTCCCGCCGAGGGATATCACCTCCGCGTGGAGCCGGAGCGCATCGTGATCGAGAGCGCGGACGGCGCAGGCGCTTTCTACGCCCTGCAGACCCTTCTCCAGATGATGCCGCCGGAAATCTTCTCGCCGTCACGGGCCCCGGGTATCCGCTGGAGCATTCCGTGCACCGACATCGAAGACGCCCCCCGCTTCCCCTACCGGGGAATGCATCTCGACTGCTGCCTCCACTTCTTCAGCGTTGATTTCCTCAAGAAGTACATCGACGTGATGGCCCTCCACAAGGTCAACCGATTCCACTGGCACCTCACCGAGGACCAGGGCTGGCGGCTGGAAATCAAAAAGTATCCCCTTCTGACCGAAAAGGGCCAGTGGCGCAAGGAGACGGTGGTCGGCTCCCTTGCTTCCGGCATCTATGACGGAACGCCTTACGGCGGCTACTATTCGCAGGAAGAAGTCCGGGAACTGGTGAAATATGCCGCCGAGCGGTATGTCACCATCATTCCCGAGATCGAGATGCCCGGCCACGCGCTCGCGGCGATCGCCTGCTATCCGGAGCTCAGCTGCGGACTGGAAGACCATTACGAGACCGCGACCAAATGGGGCGTTTTCAAGCAGGTTTACTGCCCCAGGGACGAGACCTTCGCCTTCCTCGAGGATGTGATGGACGAGGTGTTCGAACTCTTCCCTTCGGAGCTTGTGCACATCGGCGGGGATGAATGCCCCAAGGCCAGCTGGAAGCAGTGTCCGCACTGCCAGGCCCTTATCAGGGAACAGGGGCTCAAGGATGAGTTCGAGCTGCAGAGCTGGTTTATCCGGCGGATGGAGAAGTATATCAATTCGAAAGGCCGCCAGATTATCGGCTGGGACGAGATCCTTCAGGGAGGACTCGCCCCCAACGCCAAAGTGATGTCCTGGCTCGGGGAGGAAGGCGGCATCAAGGCGGCCCGGCAGCACCACGAGGTCGTGATGGCTCCGTATCCGAAATACTATCTGGATTACTGGCAGGCCGACCCGGACAGCGAGCCGCTTGCGATGGGAGGTCCGACGACCCTGCGCACGATGTATGAATACAACCCCGTTCCCGAGGTCCTGACGCCCGAGGAGCAGCAGTATATCATCGGCGTGGAGGGCTGTGTCTGGACGGAATACATGCCCACGCCGGAGCGGGTGGAATATATGGCCTGGCCGCGGATGTGCGCCATCGCGGAAACCGGATGGAGCCGGGCTCCCAAGGACTGGGACCGCTTTACCCGCTCGCTGGAGACGCATCTCGGCCGGCTCGACCGCCTGGACGTGGGCTATTGCAAGGCCTTCCGGGACCCCTTTATCGAGTTGCATAAGGATACGGAGTACAGCAAGGTCGTGACCATCAGCGTGGACGCTCCGGGGGCCGAAATCCATTACACGCTGGACGGAAGTGCACCCACCGCGGCCTCTCCGCTCTATACCGGCCCCTTCGTGATCAACCGTCAGCAGACGGTCTCCGCGGTCGCCGTCCGCGACGGGGAATGCATCGGAAATGTGAAATACAAGAATTTTTAACTATATTTGAAGAACTTATGGCTATCAGACTGACAGAGCAACCCTCACTCTACGATCATCTTGAGAAGAAGAGCGTAGCAGAATTGTTGCGGGACATCAACAACGAAGACAAGAAAGTACCCCTCGCCATAGAGAAGGTACTGCCCGACATCGAGCGGCTTGTGAACGCCATCGAGAAACAGATCCGCGCCGGCGGCCGTTTCTTCTGGCTCGGCGCCGGGACCGGCGGCAAGCTCGGTGTCCTGGACGTGCTGGAAGTGCCCAATACCTACGGCGTCGATCCGGAGATCTGGCAGGCCGTGCTGGCGGGCGGCAACGAAAACCTCGTCCTCGACCTCGAGGAGGCCGAAGACGACGTGGAAGAAGGATGGCGGACTCTTAGCGAGAAGCACCACATCACCCCGAAAGATATCGTGGTAGGCATCTCCGCGAGCGGCTGCACACCGTATGTAATGGCGGCGATGAAGGCCTGCAAGGAGCACGGTATCCCTTGCGGATCCATCTGCAACAATCCCGATTCCCCCATCTCCCGCTATGTCGATTACCCCATCGAAGTGGTGATGGGCCCCGAATTCATCACCGGCTCGACCCGGATGAAGTCCGGCACCTCGCAGAAACTCCTGTGCGACATGATCAGCACGACCCTGATGGTCCGGCTCGGCCGCGTCGAAGGCAACCGGATGGTCTGTGCCAACCTCATCAACAACAAGGTCGTCGACCGCCTCACCCGGACGATGGTCGAGCGCCATCCCCAGTTCTCCTACGACTACTGCGAAGGCCTCATCAAGAAAACGGGCGGCCTCAAGAAAGCCGAGGCTTACCTCCAGGAGCAGGGCATACTTTGATAATTACATATTAACCATTTAATTCACAGCATTATGAAAAAATTTTTCTTTATCGCCATCGCGCTTTGCGCAGGCATTCTTTCTCTCAACTCGTGTAAGGAGAAAGAGGACCCGCTGAAGCCCGGTGAAAACAAGGTAGCGCTCAACAAGGTCGTTGCCGCAGCATCAGACTTCTATGCCGCCTGGGAAAATGAGCGGACGATCCCCGCGCAGATTGCCATCGACGGAAAAGATTACGCGATCGGCCAGTTCATCGCTGCCGAGGCGAACGCGCTCATCAAGGTCGCCGGCGGCAAGACGGACGACGTCCTCATCAAGGACTACAAGAACGCGTCCAACCCCGAGAAGGACAGCTATGACAAGAATGAGATTGCCGTAAAAGACGGCCCGAATGACGGTAAGGGTGTCCCCGAGGACCTCGTCACCATCGCCGGAGCCATCCTTAAGAAGGCGGAAGAGAACAAGCAGATTCCCAACCAGTCGATCGTTTACAGAGGGACCAACGCCCTGGCCTATTCCACCGACCGCGCTACCGTAACCATCGCCCGCGCACTGGCCGGATATGCCACCGAGGGTAAACTTCCCGCGAGCGTCGAGACGGATTATCTCTCCGCTTCCACTTCGCTCCAGGCCTTTGCCCAGCAGTTCGTAACCTACCTCGACGTCTGGGAGCAGAATGTCGCCGACATCCTCAGCGCCGACGGTGACGCCTGCGAAGACAACAACAACGCCTGGGAGCGGGTCCACTTCATTCCTATCCCGCAGGATACCCGCAACGACTGGGTCAAGCAGGGCTCGCAGTTCGATCCCAAGTACCAGCCCTACCACACCATCAACATCGAGGGTACCGAGTACACCGCCGCCCAGTGCTGGGAGATCGCCATCCGCGGTATGATGAACCTCTGTACGACCGAGGGCGAGGCCTTCCTCAACACGATGGCCCGCAACACCCCGATCCCTTACGGCAACGGCATGTCCCTGACCAAGGCTCCGATCAGCCGTCCTTCCGCCGCCTGCATCTGGGGTAAATATCCCTGGTATGAGAAGAAGGGCGACGGCGGCCCCGTCACCTACAACGGACAGAAACTCGAGCAGGTCGGCATCGACTTCATCCTCAAGTGCTGCTCCTGGCACGTCACCCGCAGCTTCATCAGCAACGACAACAACTCCCCGCTCGGAATGATCGGCAACTTCCAGCAGTTCGGCACCGGCAGCGGCACCCTCAATCTCGAGGGCTACGAGGGAATCATCTGCCCGATGAGAGAGTTCCTTATCCTCGCCCGTTTCTACAAATACATCCTCGACCACAACATTAACTCCAACGTCTATGACGCCCTCAAGGACGTGAAGGTCGATTTCGAACTCTACAACCAGGAACTGCCCGTCTTCGTCAGCCCCGAGAGCCTGACCTTCGAGGCCACGCCGGACGGCGCAAAGACCATCACGCTCACGGCCAAAGAGGCATGGACAGCCACCACCGAAAACGAGTGGATCCATCTTGACAAATCTTCCGGCGCCGCCGGCGATGTCACCATCAGCGTCACCGTCGACAATTACACGGTAGAGTCAAGCCGCACGGGCATTGTCACGATCGCGGCCGGAGATTATTCCAAGAACGTCTCCATCACCCAGAATGCCTGGGTCAAGCCCGCCGAGGCCACCATCAAGGATTTCGCCACGGCTTTCGTCGGCTGTCTCACGGTCTGGCAGAATACGGTCGGTATCGTCGATGCGGACGGTACGCACAACGGAGCCGGCGCCTGGCAGAACGTCCACCTCATCCCGATCGTCAACCCGAAGAACCCTTATAACAACGAGGGTAACCAGTATGATCAGAAATATGCTCCGTTCTGGACGGCGAAAGTCCTCGACAACGAGTACACTTCCAACCAGTGCTGGGAGATTGCGCTCCGCGGCCTGATGGACCTCTGCACCGTCGAAGGCGACGAGCATCTGGTCAATATGGTCTCCAGGAACAACAATATGTACACGCTGGGCAACGGTGTCTCGATGAGCGCTCCGATGCCGAACTATTCCTCCAACAACTGCTGGGGCGAATATCCCTGGTACGAGTCCAACAATACCGTCAAGTACAACGGCGCCGACATTACCGAGGTCGGCATCGAGTTCCTCCTCAAGTGCGCCTCCTGGCACTGTGTCCGCGGCCTGATCAAGAACAGCGGCAATACCAGCCCGCTCAACAAGATCGGCAACTACCAGGAATTCGGCACCAACACCTCCGGCACGCTTGTTCTGGAAGGCTACAGCGGCTATATCGCCGCCATGCGCGAGTTCCTCATCATGGCCCGTATTTACAAGTACATCCTCGACAACAACATCGAGAATAATGTCTATGATGCCATCAAGGATGTCAAGGTAGATTTCGCACTCTACTAGTCTTTTTATTCCCGGAGGGCGGTGATACGCCCTCCGGGACCCAATTAAACCAAACTGACATGAAGAAAATTCTCGTGCTCCTGTGCCTTGTCGTCTTAGCCCTCGGCTGCAGCAAGGACCCGAAACCCGGTGAACCGGACACTCCCACCGCGCCCGCCTGGGAGGATACTAGCGCCGGCTGGCTCGTCCAGTCCCTCGCCGACGCGTATTCCCGGTGGGAAGAGGATAACAAACTGCCGACTACCGTCAACTGGGAGGGCGTGAATATCTTTATAGGAGAATATGTCCGGGCCGGCATTTCGCTGGCGCTCAAGATGATCGACCACCCCCGGGACTGGATGGTCGGGAGTGTGGATTATCCTTCCGCCACCTTCGGCCTGACGACGGACGCCCCCTTCCTCCCGCAGGAAGTACCTTTCTCCGCCTTCGTGGAACTGCTGCGCAAACAGTACAGGAATATGGAGGAAAACAAAGCCGTGGCGCTGAATATGGAGATCCCGGGCTATGAAGGCAGCAACCTGTCCACGACAGGCCTCGCCGTCATGCTCTGCCGCGGATTTGCCTGGTGGGTGGAGCACGGGGCTTTCCCGGAGAATATCAACACCTGGGAAGCCTCCTACACCCACGCGACCAGAAACTGCCAGGTTTCCTCGACCGTGGTGAAAGCCGCGCGGGATGCAGCCTGGACAAGAGCGGGTGTCACCGAAGCTTCCACCGACCGCGAGAAGGCCGTCGCCATCTTCAATTACGCCCGTGATGAATGGACCTGGCTCGATTACGCCAACACGTCCAGGGGCGCCGAAAAGACCATCAACGACAAAAAGGGCAACTGCTGCGACCTTTCCCACGCGGTTATCGCGATGGCCCGCCTGAGCGGCATTCCCGCCCGCTATTTTCACGCCCAGTGCCACTATTCCAGCGGATACATCGGCCACGTCGTATCCCAGATCTTCGTAGAAGGAAAGTGGTATATGGCCGACGCCTCCAACGACGGCAATACTTTCGGCAATGTGAAGTTTACAGATTATACCGGTTTGCATTATTATGAAGAGTTGCCTTTCTAAACTGATTCTTTGCATTTTTTCCGTCCTGATCATTCTTCCCGCCTGCGAAAGGCAGGGAAATGATGCCGCCGCCGACAAGATGGACGGCATCGTCATCAACGAAGTGTCTCCTTCCCCGGGAATCGGAAAGGAAGGATGGGTGGAACTCTACAACAAGAGCGAACACACGATCCGGCTCAAGGGCCTCCGTATCCTGCTCTCGACCAATGAGTTCATCGAAGAGAAAGTGGCGACCCTCAAGGAGGGCGAAATCAAGGCTGGCGGCTTCTACCTCGTCAGCACCGAAGCGGTCGAATTCTCGGTTCCCTTCCTTCGCGCCACCTTTACCGAACTCGGCATCGCCGATGCCGACGGCTACTCGCTGGACGTCTTCACCCCGTCCATCGACATCGGATCGACCGAGAAACCGGCGGACGGCGGAAGTTACGCCCGTCTCCCGGACGCAACCGGCGACTGGACGCTGACCGCGACCGCAACCCCGGGCAGCCCCAATTTCAAACTGATCCCCCATACGCTTACCAGCCTCGTTATCAACGAGGTCTGCCCCTCGGGCAAATGGATTGAAATCTACAACGCCGCCGCCTTCGAGCAGAACCTCGAATACGCAATGCTCACCAGCCCCGGAAACGTCCTGCTCTGCCAGATTCCCGCCGGCGTAACCATCGAGGCCGGCGGCCATCTCGCGCTTGACTGTGAAGGAGAGGATGCCAACTTCAGCAATTTCACCTTCTACGACAACACGGGTTCCAAGAAGATCGTGGAGTTTTCCGCCTCCGGACTCGGCACCCTGCCGGAGGGTGGCGCCTGGTGCCGCCTTCCCGACGGCACGGGAGCCTTCCGCACGACAACAAGCCCCACAAAGGGGGCCACGAACATCGTCGAAAGCAATTCGCTGACGGGCCTGGTCATCAACGAAGTGTCCCTCGCGGGCTGGGTCGAGGTGTGTAATTCCTCCATCGAACAGATCAACGCCCCCGGCCTCGTGCTCAAGTCCGGCTCCACCACCGTGGGGACCAAGGGGGCGACCTCCATCCCCGCAGGCGGCAAAGTCGTGTTCGACGTGGCCGTCACCGGCAACGAGACATTCAGGCTCTGCGGAAAGGACGGCACCGAGGTGAGTACTTTCTCCAAGGGGGATGTGAAAAAAGATTCCCGCACGGCAAATGCAAGCACCTCCTGGAGCCGCCTCCCCGACGGCACCGGCAATTTTTACACCGTCCCGACCCCGACCAAGGGCGAGGCCAACTACGGCATTGAGGAAGGCAACACCATCGCCATCTGGGTGCGCCGCTCCGACGCGATGACCTTCGACCTGGAAGGGCTCTGCAAGAACGGAATCGGCAACATCATCCTCCACGAATGGGCTCTCAAGGACAACGGCACCGCAAAGGTCAACGCCATCTGCGCCAGGGCCCACCAGCTGGGCATGCGGGTCCACTTCTGGCTGCAGTGCTTCTGGTGGAACGACGACATCAAGTGGCGGCTGCCGGTGATCGACCGCAGCGGATCCACGCCCGCCCGCTACAACCAGGAACTCTTCGACGAAGTGATCGGCCGCGCACTCGGATATATGGACCTCGACATCGACGGCATCCACTTCGACTACATCCGCTTCGGCGGGACGGCCAGCAAGCACAACTGGCCCGAAGACGGCATCACGGGCATAGGAGCCATCACCGAATTCTGCCGTCAGGCCAACAGCCGGCTCAAGGGGAAGGATCCCGACATCATCCTCTCCGCCGCGTTGATGGGAGAGCGGGGATCGCAGAACGCCTATGGCCAGGATCCCGCCCAGATGACCCAGTATATCGACGTGATCCTCCCGATGGCATACATCTCGTCCTACAACTACTCCCAGAGCGTCAACGTGACCGTGGCCAACTGGTTCGCCGACCGTTGCAATGACAAACAGTGCTGGCACGGCATCTCGACATACAATTCCAACACGCAGGGCCTCAGCAAGGCAGAACTCCTGCGCGACTGCTCCAATATCACTTCCTCCCGGGCCCACGGAATCGCGCTGTTCCGCTACGGACTCGGCGACATCCCCAACCTGACAGGAATGTTTGCCAGATGATGAAAAGACTACTGTATCTGCTTGCCTTCCTCGCGGCGCTGGCCGCCTGTACCCGGACCTCCGTGAGCCCTCACGGGATCTGGCTATGGTCGAAGTATATGAACGAGGTGGATCTCGATTCCCTCGCCGCCAGGGATATCGATAATATCATCCTCCACGAGGTCTCTTTCGAGAAACACGGGGAGGACTCGACCCTGGCATTCATACGGGCCGCACAGAAAAAAGGGCTTAAGGTACACATCTGGTTCCAGTGCTTCTACAAAGACGGGAAATGGATCAATCCCGTGGATGATTCCCTCAACCGATATAAGCAGGAATACTTCGACGAGGTCATCGACCGGGCGGAAAAATATGCGAAGATGGGCGTAGATGGCATCCACCTCGATTACATCCGCTTCGGCGGGACGGCCTACAGGCACAATCCGTCGGATTCCGTCACGTCGACCGGCTGCGTCACCGAATTCTGCCGGCAGATCCATCTGCGGCTCAAGGCCGTCCGGCCCGATATCGTCCTCTCCGCCGCCCTGATGCCCGAACCCGACAGCGAGTACTACTACGGTCAGGATCCCGCACAGATGGGGCAATACATCGACATCCTGATGCCGATGATCTATTATCACACCGGCAACTACCGCAAGAACGGTCTCGCATGGGCCCTTGAAGTGGCCGGTCATTTCGCCGAAAAGGGGGCTCCCGCCAGGGTTTGGGCCGGTCTCACGACCTATTATGATACCGACTCCACCCAGGTTGTCCCGATGACTGCGGACGAAATCCTCGAGGACTGCCGCATCTTCGCCGACTCCACCCGCGCCGAGGGCATTGTCCTCTTCCGGTACGGTATCGGCGAATTGCCCGATTTAAATAGTTTAAATTCCAAATAATGATGAAAATCACGTACACATCCCCAACGCTACAAGTAATGCGGCTTGCAACACAAGCCGTGATCTGCCAGTCCGGGCAGCCTCAACCTTTCATCGACGACATGACGATTGAAGATGAATTACCTTTCGATTAAAGCAGGAGACGTTATGAAAAAGATTCTTTTCACCTCGATTGCCGGTGCAATCCTTTGTATGGCCCTCTCTTGCCAGAAAGAGAATTTTATTCCCGCCGACGATATCAATAATTCCGATGTTCCCACAACGGGGTCAAGCGTCATCACGGCCGGAGTCGAAAAAACGAAAACCGCGCTCCAGGATGCCGGAAAGGTGTACTGGACCAACGGGGATGCCATTTGCGTAAATGGCATCACCTCGGCCGCGCTCGAATTGACCGAGCCCGTCGCCGCGGCTTCCTTTACCTTCGAGGGAATCCTTGCCGAGGAGAAGAAGGCCGTCTATCCCGCCACCGCCTGGACTTCAGACGGGACCGTCACGATTCCCGCCACGCAGGATGCGGGAACCAACGCTTCGTTCGCGGCCGGTGCCCTTCCGATGGTCGCCTATGCCGCCTCGGGCAACGACCTCACCTTCAAGCATACGGCCGCCGTCATCAAACTCCAGCTCAAGAAGGGATTCACGTCCGACGAGATCGCCTATGCCGACTTCTTCGGCAACAACGACGAGCAGCTCAGCGGCGTGTTCTCGGTGGATTATGCGACCGGCGCCCTGACGCCCACCTCTACCGCCGCAGCCGATAAAAAAGTCCGCGTGACGATCGGCAAGACCCTCTCAAGCGAGGTCACGGCCGTCTACATTGCTGTCCCTGCCGCAACCTATTCCAACGGCTTCAAGATCAAGGTTGTCGACATCAACGGCGTCACGATGACAAAGCGTGTAGGGACTTGTACATTGAAGAAAGGTTCCATTTATCCCACCCCGATCGACACTTTCGATGCAGACAATACCATCAAGGCGTTCGTGAAGTCCTACGTAAATGTTCTGAAAGTCTGGGAGAACACGACCGGTACTATTGATTTGTTGCAAGGGGAAAATTATTCCGGCGGTAGCAATAATGTAACGAATGCGCATTATATTCCTTCAACTACCACTATAATGGTTGGTGAGAATGTCTATAATACCGGCGATATGTATGAGCTGGCTCTTCGTTGCTATCTTCTCGTGCGGGGATACGATGGCCTTAATACGACTAAATATGGTAAAAACTCCATTCCTGCGCTGACCGGCGGGGCTGTCGGGATGAGTGAGACCATAATTCCCAATACGCATGATTATTATTTTGGGACATGGCCCTATAGTGAAACACCTGGGAATGGTGGATATTTTTACACCCTGGACGGGAGCACTAAACTCTATCATACTGTAAAAGTAGCTGCTCTTGACAACTGGGCGATGCGTTCGCTGAATTTCCAGTCCGGCCATCCGACCACCAATATTTGTAGTTATTCAGGAACACAACTTTCCGGTTTCGGCGGAAGTTTCTGTCCGATGAGAGCACTTGTTACTTACGCTTTCTTCTTCAAATATATGCTTGATAACGGCTATGACAAAGGTACAGAGGTCGGTGACAACGTTTTACTCCGTTCCGAACTCTTTGGTAAAGAAGGTAATTATTGATATGATTCTGATCGCTGACAGCGGCGCGACCAAGACCCAGTGGGCCTGCGTGAGTCCGGACGGGAAGAAGAAGACCGAGTTCTTCAGCCAGGGATATAACCCCAATTATATCTCCGGGCCGGAGATCGTGGCGGATATCCGGGCCACGATGCCCGCGGAGCTGGAGGCGGACGCCGTCCGGGAGATTTATTTCTACGGAGCGGGCGTGACGCCGATGCAATACGGGTTTATGGAGGAGACGCTGCGGAAAGTTTTCGGCAAGGCGGACAGGGTGTTCATCGCGATGGACACCCTCGCCTCCTGCCGGGCGCTGCTGCAGCGCGAGAGCGGTTTTGCCGCCATTCTGGGCACCGGATCCAATTCCTGCCTGTACGATGGTGAAAATGAGGGGCTCAATGTGGATTCGTGCGGATTTATCCTCGGCGACGAAGGCAGCGGCGGCTATCTCGGCAAACGGCTCATCACCGATTTCATCCGGGGCAACATGCCCGCGGCGGTGCACGAAATGGTGGGAAAGGTCATCGGGAAAAGCAATGAAGAACTCATTGACACCATTTACACCAAGCCCTTTCCGAACCGCTTTTGCGCGCAATACGCCCGGCTCATCAGTGAGAATCTTGACTTCGACCCGTACTTCCCGGAACTGGTGAAGGACGCCTTCCGGAAATTCTTCTCCCGGATTGTCACGCACTACCCCGACTATCAGCAGTACGCCTTCAACGCGGTAGGGTCCGTCGCATACTACTTCCGGCCCCTGCTGGAAGAAGTGGCGGCCGAATTCGGGATGAAGGTCGGCACCATCCTCCAGGCCCCGATGGAAGGGCTCATCCAATATCATCTGGCAAAGTAGCGTATGGCTAAAAACAAGTATCTGATCCCTTTGGCCTTCATCGGGTCAATGTTTTTCACGGTGGGATTCGCCGTGGGCATCAACGGCTACTTCGTCCCCTTCCTGGAGAACAACCTCAGCCTGACCTCCGCCCAGTCGTATCTGGTCATCGCGGCGACCTTCCTGGCCTTCCTGATCTTCAGCTTTCCGGCGGCGGGCATCATCGCGAAGGTCGGATACAAGCGGACGATGTCGCTTAGTTTCTTCCTGTTCGCGGCGGCCTTCGCCCTGTTTATCCCCGCGGCCCGGCTGGAGAGTTTCCCGCTGTACCTGGTGGCCTGTTTCCTCAGCGGAACGGCCAACACGATCCTGCAGGCGGCCATCAACCCGTACGTGACCATCCTCGGCCCCATCGACAGCGCTGCCCGGCGGATCAGCATCATGGGCATCTGCAACTCCTGCGCGCTGGCGCTCCCCTCGGTCTTTATCGCAGCCGTGACGCGGAAACCGATCGAAGCCGTCGGCCTCACCGACCTGGACCTTCCGCTCTATATCATCATCGGAGTCGTCACCCTTCTTGGCGTCATCACCTTCTTCGCTCCGCTGGAGGAGATCAAGGCGGAAGGAGAGGAAAACGAAGAGGACTGTCCCTACGCCGCCGACAAGAAGAGCATCTGGCAGTTCCCGCACCTGATACTGGGAGCCCTTGCCCTGTTTGTCTATGTGGGCGTGGAGAATCTGGCGCTCCTGACGGTACTGGACTACGCCCAGGACCTGGGGCTTCCCAATCCGGAGAAATATACCGTCTGGCCGGGCATCGGGATGGCCGTCGGATATATCATCGGCATCATCTGTATTCCCCGGATCATCTCCCAGGTGAAGGCGCTCCGCATCTGCACGTGGGTGGCCGTGGTGGATTCGCTGCTAATCGTGCTCACCCCTCCCGCCGTATCCGTCTGGTGCGTGGCGCTCCTGAGTCTGGCCTGCTCGCTGATGTATCCCGCGATCTGGCCGCTCGCCATCACCGAACTGGGGAAATTCACCAAGAAAGGCTCCTCGCTGCTGGTGGCGTCCATCGGCGGCGGAGCGCTGATCCCGCTGCTGTTCGGAGCCATCAAAGACTGGCTCGGCAGCCAGAACGCCTACTGGATCTGCCTGCCGTTCTATCTGTTGATCATGTTCTATGCGTATTACGGGTATAAGATACGCAAGTAGCCTGCTGGCCGCGCTCCTGCTGGGAATCCGGGCCCTTGCCTGTACGACCGCGGTCGTATCGGCGGGGGCGTCTGCATCGGGACGTCCGATGCTCTGGAAGCAGCGGGATGCAGGGGATGCGTATAATACCATCGCATACGTCCGGGGGGGGAAGTATGGATTCACCGCCCTCTTCCCCACGGCGGATTCGCAGCATACCAAGGCCTATGCCGGCATCAACGAGGTCGGATTCGCCATCACCAACAACCTCTCCTACAACCTCCGCCCGGAAGGACAGGGCTACGGCGACACCCGGAACGGCCTGCTGATGGCGGAGGCCCTCGGTCGCTGCGCCACGGTGGAAGAGTTCCATGCCCTGCTGAAAAGCCGCCCGCACCCGATGCGGCTCTGCGCCAATTTCGGGGTGATCGACGCGGAGGGCGGCGCCGCCTATTTCGAGGTGTCGGACGAGAAGATCGAGCGTTTCGACGTACCGGAAGGGGGCTGTCTCTTCCGGACCAATTTCTCGCTCTCGGGCGAATCCGGGCGCGGAAAAGGATACGAACGCTACGCCACGATGGAGACCTTGACGGCCCGGAAGGCATCTGCCGGTTTTGACGCCGCGTTTTTCCTTCACGCGGGCCGGAGTTATATCCGTGACGGAAAGGATATGCTCCGCCAAAGCAAGACCTCCCGGATAACAGAACATAACTTCATCCCGCGGACCACGACCACCGCCAGCATCGTCATCGAAGGAGTTGGAAAGGGGGATGCGGCCGGCAGCGGAATGATGTGGTGCGCCGTCGGTTACACGCCCTGCTGCTATGCCGTGCCGGTCTGGGTGGCGGCAAAAGACGATCTTCCGGCCCTGCTTTCCGCCGACGCCCCCGCAAATCTCCTGGCCGTGAAATTATACTCGGTTCTCCACGATGGCGACCAGGTGGACACGAAAGCCCTCCGGCGCATCATCCGCCGTGTGGAAAAGGCGGAGCGGCGGGAAATGAGCGCGGGACAGCGGCTCGACCGCAAATGGCGATCCTCCGGGCTTGACCGCGAGGCGCTCCTTCAATATAACCGATCGGCCGAAGAACGCTTCCGCCGGTTCAAAACTGGCGTGCTATGACCTTTTCTCCCTGGAGTCTGCTGGTGGATGCCGGCATCATTTCCCTGCTGCTCCTGCTGGGAAAACTGCTGCGCTCCAAAGTCCGGTTCATCCAGCGGTTCTTCATCCCGCCGAGTCTGCTGGCCGGACTGTTCGGCCTCGTGCTGGGGCCGGAACTGCTGGGATGGCTGCCGCTGTCGAATCAGCTCGGTACATACGCCGGAATTCTCATCGCCCTGGTATTCAGTTGCATTCCGTTCACCTCCTCCCGGGCCGCGCAGGCGAAGGGTGAGGCCCGGATCGGCAGGATGTGGGCCTATTCCCAGGCCGGAATGCTGCTGCAGTGGGCACTCGGAGGCGGGCTCGGGCTCTGGATCCTCTGCAAGTTCTGGCCGCTCGACGGCGCTTTCGGCCTGTCGATGCCGGCCGGCTTCTGCGGCGGGCACGGAACGGCGGCCGCCATCGGGGAATCCTTCGCCAACTACGGTTTCGAGGAGATGCAGTCCCTCGCAATGACAGCTGCGACGGTGGGCATCATCGCCTCCGTCGTGCTGGGGATGTGGCTGATCTCTCTGGGTGCCGCCCGGGGGAAAACCTCCTTCCTCTGCTCCTTCAACACCCTCGCCCCCGAACTCAAGACCGGTATTCTCCCCAAAGACAAACGGCTGAGTATGGGAGAGGCCTCTTTCTCCGCCATTTCGCTCGACTCGATGTCCTTCAATTTCGCCGTCATCGCCCTCACGGCCCTCGGCGGCTACGGACTCGCCAAGGGCATCGCCGCCCTGGTCCCCGCCCTCAAGCTGCCGGTTTTCAGCTGCGCCTTTATCGTGGGGCTGCTGGTCAGCCGGATCATCAGCCGGATCCGCGTCGAGGAACATCTCTCCAAACCCATCATCGGGCATTTCAACGGGGCCTTTACCGACTACCTCGTGGCATTCGGCGTCGCCTCCATCCGTCTCGAAGTCGTCGGACGCTACATCGTCCCGCTCTCGATTCTCCTCGCCGTCGGCCTGGTCCTCACACTGGTATATGTCTTCCGGGTGGGCAGCCGCATCCATCGGAAATATCCGTTCGAGAAATCCATCTTTACATGGGGATGGTTCACGGGCACGATGGCAATGGGCATCGCCCTGCTCCGCATCACCGATCCCGACGCCAAAAGCGGCACGCTGGACGACTATGCCTACGCCTACCTCTATATAGCCCCCGTGGAAATCGCCCTGGTGAGCCTCTCGCCACTTGCCTTCTACTACGGCTACGGATGGGCTTTCGTCACGGTCTGCGCCATTCTGGGCGCCGCCATCCTCGCCTTCGCCGCCCTTCGCGGCTGGCTGAAAAAACCTTCCGGAAATGAATAGACTATTTATCATCCTGAGCCTGCTGTGCCTCGCCGCGCTTCCCTCCGGGGGTGCCCGTCCGCCCAAAAAGGCGGCCGATCCGGGGATGCGGCATCTCGAAACCTCTTTCCACCTGTACGATTCCCTTCAGAAGAACATCTTCAATTATGCCGAAACGGCTTACAACGAGACGCGGAGCGCGGCGCAGTGGATCGCCTTCCTGGAGGAGCACGGATTCAAGGTAGAGAAAGGCGTCGCTGGCATTCCCACCGCTTTTACGGCCAGTTTCGGGAGCGGCGCGCCGGTAATCGGAATGATGGCCGAATACGACGCCATCGCCGGGATGTCACAGGACACGGTGCCTTATCGGAAGGTGCTCGTCGAGGGGGCTCCGGGGCACGCCTGCGGGCACAATCTGCTCGGAACGGGATCCGTCGCCGGGGCCGTGGCCGTTTCCAAATGGCTTGCACAGGGACACAAGGGCACGGTAAAACTGTTCGGATGCCCGGCCGAGGAAGGCGGAGGCGGCAAGGCCTATATGATGCGGGAAGGGGTGTTTGACGGGCTCGACGCGATGCTGGACTGGCATCCCGATACCCGGAATACGGTCAACAAGACATCCGGCCTTGCCAACGTGCAGGTCCGCTTTACCTTCTACGGCAAAAGTTCGCACGCCTCGGGGGCTCCCGAAGCCGGGCGCTCCGCCCTGGATGCCGTAGAGGCCTTCGACCATATGATGAACCTGATGAGGGAGCACGTCCCTCAGACTTCCCGCATCCATTATGTCATCACGGAAGGCGGCAAAGCGCCGAATGTGGTCCCTGACAGGGCGTCGGTCCGGTACTTTTTCCGGAGTCCGTCCCGCGAGACGGTCCGGGATATCCTTTCCCGCGCCATCAAGGCTGCGGAAGGAGCGGCGATGGGCACGGGGACCACGATGGATTACGAGCTGCTTTCCGGAAACTATGAGCGTCTGCCCAACGAGGCGATGGCCGGCATCGTCCAGCGGGCGCTCGACAAGGTGGGGGGTATCCATCTGGATGCACGGGAAATGGCCTTTGCGCGGGAAATGGCGTCTGTCTCCGGCATCGACGCGGCGCTGATCGACAAACTCTCCGTCGTCGTCCCGCCCGCGGAGGAAGGCTATGAGGCCTATGTCTCCAGTGATGTCGGCAATGTGACCTGGGCCGTCCCGACGGGCAGTTTCCGCTATGCCTGCTTCGTTCCCGGCGGCGTCGGGCACAGCTGGCAGCAGGTCTCCGGCGGCGGAACCACGATCGGGACCAAAGGGGCGCTGGGCGCGGCAAAGGTGCTGTATCTCTCCGCCTTGGAATTGCTGAAAGATCCGGCCGCTCTCTCCGGGGTGCGGGAAGAATTCCTGGCCCGCAGGGGAAAGGACTTCCGGTTCGAGCCGATGATGGGCAACCGCCGTCCGCCGTTTCAGCCTGCGGCGACACTTTCAAGGACGATGCCCTCAGACATCACGGCAAAGGCGGAATTCCTCCCCGGCGGCATCACTTCCAAAGTCCCGGTGCAAACGCCCCGGGCCACGACTTCCGGGCTGACCGTCTTCTTACCATCCCCTTCCGTAACCGATCAGGGCAACTCCGGCCGCTGCTGGTATTTCGCCACGGCGAATCTCCTGCGGGGTACGCGCACGTTCTCCGTCGTCTATCCCTATTTCTGGGATATGATGGAAAAGTCCAACCTGTTTCTGGTCAACGTCTGGGAGCATCGGAAAGAGCCGGTCGACAGCCGCTATAACGAAGCGCTGATGCGCCGCCCGACCTGGGACGGCGGACATATGATGAATGCGCTGTACCTGATCCGCAAATACGGCATCGTCCCCGAAGAGGCGATGCCCGAGACCGCGACCTCGCAAAATACGGCCCCGCTCCTGCGCGAACTCCGGAAACTCCTGCGCGCCTACGGGCTAAAAATGCGGGAGACAACCGATCCGGAAGGACTTCGCAGAGAGGCCCTGACCGATGTCCGGCGCATCCTGGAAGCCACGCTGGGAACGCCGCCCGAAACCTTTACAGACAACGGCATTGTCTATACCCCGGATGGCTACCGGGACGCCATCCTGCCCGAAGGCGCTACGGAGCGTTACGTAATGCTGATGAACGATCCGCGACTCGACTTCCACAAGATGTACCGCGTAGAGGGGTCGCGCGCCGCCGCAGACGACGAGGAGTGGACCTTCCTCAACCTGCCCTGCGAGGAACTCGAAGCCCTCGGCGTCGCCTCCCTCAAGGGCGGTGATCGCTTCTATTTCACCTGCGACACCAACGAAGACGGCCTCCCGGCAGAAGGCGTGTACGATCCGGCGCTCTTCCCGGTAGACTCTCTCCTGGGGGTAAGGGCGGGGATGAGCAAAGCGGAACGGTTCGAAAGCCGGGACCTCGTTTCCGCCCACGCGATGGCGATGGCGGGCGTCGGGATATCCGAGGGCCGCATCGAGAAATGGGTCAGCGAGAACAGTTTCGGCACCGGACGCGGAGAGAACGGCTACATCGAAATGTCCGCCTCCTGGTGGCGCGCCTACCTGTTCCGGATGGCCGTCGACCGCAAATACCTCTCCCCGGAGCAGCTCCGCCTCACCGAAGGGGTCCCCGAGACCATCCCCTGGTGGAACTTGTATTAATTTTGATTAATTTTGTAAAAAATATACTGCGTTGATTATGTGTGACCAAAAATTCCGTCTCGAGAGCGATCTGCTCGGCGAACTTCAGGTACCCTCCGACGCCTATTACGGCGTACAGACCCAGCGGGCCCTCAATAATTACAAGATTTCCAATACCCGGATGTGCGACTATCCGGAATATGTCATTTCCATCGCCTATGTGAAGATGGCCGCGGCGGAAGCCAATGCGGAGCTCGGGGTGCTGGACCGTGAGATCGCGGATGCCATCGTGGCGGCCTGCAAGGAGATCGTAGCAGGCAAGTTGCACGACCAGTTCCCGGTGGACATGATGCAGGGCGGCGCCGGCACGTCGGTCAATATGAATGCCAACGAGGTCATCGCCAACCGCGCCCTCGAACTGCTCGGGCACAAGAAGGGCGAATACCAGTTCTGCTCGCCGAACGACCACGTCAACTGCGCCCAGTCCACCAACGACGCCTATCCGACGGCCTTCCGCTACACATTCGTCCGGATGAACAAGAAACTCGTCGGCAACCTGACTCGTCTCATCGCGGCCTTCCGCGCCAAAGGAGAGGAATTCAAGGATATCATCAAGATGGGCCGCACCCAGCTGCAGGACGCCGTTCCGATGACTTCCGGCCAGGAATTCAACGCCTTCGCCAACAACCTCGAAGAGGAGATCGCCAACCTGGAGCGAAACGTCGTCCTCCTCAAGGAGATCAATATGGGCGGCACCGCCATCGGCACCGGCCTCAACGCCGTTCCCGGCTTCGCGGAACTTTGCACCAGGCGGCTCAGCGAATTCAGCGGCGACAAATTCATCAAAGCCCCCGACCTCGTGGAAGCCACGCCGGATACGGGCGCATATGTGAGCTACAGCGCCGCGCTCAAACGGCTCGCCATCAAACTCTCCAAGATCTGCAACGACCTCCGCCTGATGGCCTCCGGTCCGCGTTGCGGCCTGGGCGAAATCAACCTTCCGCCGATGGCGCCCGGCTCCTCGATCATGCCCGGCAAGGTCAATCCCGTCATTCCGGAAGTGACCAACCAGGTCTGCTTCAAGGTCATCGGCAACGACACCACCGTCGCCTTCGCCGCCGAAGCCGGCCAGCTCCAGCTCAACGTGATGGAGCCGGTCATCGCCGAATCCATCCTCGAGAGCGTCACCTGGCTCTGCAACGTGATCGACACCCTCCGCACCAAGTGCATCGAGGGCATCTCCGTCAACGCCGACCACTGCTACGAGATGGTAAAGCATTCCATCGGCATCGTTACCGCCCTCAACCCCTATATCGGCTACAAAGCCTCCACGAAGGTGGCCAAAGAAGCCCTGGAAACCGGTCGCAGCGTGTACGACCTCGTGCTGGAGCACGGCCTGATGACCCAGGAGAAACTCGACGAAGCCCTCGACCCCAAGGCGATGACTTCTTCTCACGAATTCCTCAAATAACTCCGCCCGATGAAAAAACTGTATCTCCTCCTCGCATTCGCGGCTCTGGAAGTGATATCGTTCCCTTCCTCCGCGCAGGTCGGCAAGACCATCCCCAAACTCGAATTCTCCGTCGGCGGAGGCGCCGGCGTATTCGGATATGTCGCATCCATCGAAAAAGATTCGTGGTTCGACCGGATGAACATCGCCGGCAAAGAGCAGCTCTTCGGCCCGCATGAAGACCTGCCGTGGGGATCCGCGCACGGCGGATTCTATATGGATTACCATTTCACAGACCACTGGGGGCTGTCCTCCGGGTTGGAATTCGCCTTCTATGAGTATGAATATACCTTCCCGGGGAATGTTTTCAGCGTGAGCAGTACGACCGTATGGTCAGGTCGGGGAGAGGTGGAAGTATGGACTGCCAGCCAGAACAGCCTATATGAATCCCAGCGGGTCTTTTCCCTCCAGATTCCCATCATGGTGAAGTATATGGTGCCGGTTTCGCGGGCCAAAGGCCATCAGTATTATGTGGCGGCCGGCGTCAAACTCGGCTTCCACCTGCTCGGCCAGAACTATATCGAGATGGACGATGCGCGGTATAAGTTCCTGAACCACATTACTTATCCCGATCAGGAAATCAATCCGGATAAACAATTCGCTCATATCGATGGCGTGTATACCAGCACGGAACGGGGCGAATATTATCAGGGGTGGGAAAAAACCAAGTACAACCCCGTCGACGTGCTGACCGGCATCGATACCGGATTCCGCTGGAATCTGGGCCGCGGCATGGGACTGTACACGGGCTTCTTCTGCGACTTCGGCCTCCTCCGCCCGATAGCGCTGCAACCCGGGAAGAAGATCATCAACTACGATACGTCGCAGATTTCCCTGCTCCCCGAGGCCATCAGCTTCGACGCCGCCGAAAAAATCTCCATCTTCGCGGCCGAGGCGCCCGACCTCTACGTCAAGGGAGATTCTAACACCCCGGAATACATCCACAACGACAAGCCCTACATCAAGAGCCTGCACAACCTCTCCGTCGGCATCAAGCTCCGCTTTGCCTTCGGGCTGAAATAGCAGGCAAAACCGGTCCGTCTCAAAATTTTGTCAACTTCTCCGCCGCCGCGCGTTGCAAGTTCAAAAAATATAACTATCTTTGCAGTCCCGTCCTATTTTGACGGGAATTCAGGATTACGATCCCGGAGAGGTGGGAGAGTGGCTGAATCCACAGGTTTGCTAAACCTGCATACGGGAAACTGTATCACGAGTTCGAATCTCGTCCTCTCCGCAGAGAAATCGCCGTATTTAATTGATTTTCAATTATTTACGGCGATTTTTTATAAGTCCGTCTACTAAAAAATCTACCAAAAAAGTGCTGATAATTTAACGTAGCGCGCCGAACTTCCCGAAGGCGTCTGCGCTGAAGAGAATCCCCTCCTCCGGGCAGAAGCTCACCAGCACCTCGGGCCGCCTTGGCCGAAAGGGCGATTTTGAGCGCCGGAAACTCCGTGAGCATCCAGCCGACAAGGCCGCTGTGATCGGGCTCCAGATGATGGACGACGAGGTAGTCGGGCATCCGGCCGGCAAGGGCCTCGGAGAGATTCGCCTTCCAGGCTTCTGCCTTCCTTTCGTCCACGGTATCGAGGACGGCCAGTTTCTCCCCTTCCAGGAGATAGGAATTGTAGGCCATTCCTTCTGGAATCACATACTGGCTTTCAAACAAGTCGAGATCAAGGTCGTCGACACCGATATAACGGACGGATTGTGCGATGTTCTGTATCATATGCGCTTATTTTTTCACGCAAAGATGGCGATTTTGTCCGAAAATGCGTAAATTGGTCATCCGAAAAACTATCTCACATGGCAGACGGCACAAAACGATATACCCCCTTTTATTCCCGGGCACGGGATGTCTATAACCTGGACGGCTTCCACCCCGAAATCATCGACGGAGCCTATCTCGAAAGGCTCGGCGTCAGGACCATCCCGGCGGAGGAGACCCTCGACGGCCTCAGGAAAGGGTCGGAGCTGCTGATCCGCGGCCTGCAGGACCATACGCTTATCCCGGAACCCGTTTACCGCAACGTCGAAATGGATCCGGATGACATCCGGACGGAAATCCACAACTATACCGGCCGCTGCCCGACGCTGACCTACGAGATCAATCCGGTCCTCGGATGCGGCGTCGGCTGCCAGTATTGCCTCGTCACCGACGGCAAGCACCGCCAGGAGCTCACGGCTATCGACAATTATCATCTGTACGTCCGGAAACTGCTGGAAGAGAAGAACGGTACCGGCTCGGAGAACGCCCCGCATTATTACTATTTCTCCCCCAAGACAGAGGCCTTCCAGGAGGCTACGCTCCTGACCGGCATCGCACATCGGATCCTGCACGAATTCATCGGCCACTTCGCGCAGCATCCCTCATCGAAGGCCCGCCTTTTCATCGCGTCCAAGGCCGGCGCGAAGCATCTGGAATATACATTTAACGGGGATTCCGTCCTGGACCTTTTCGCGCAGCTCAAAGGGAAAATGCAGTTCAACACCAGCGTTTCGATCATGCCGGATGCCTTCCGGGACATCCTGGAGCCGTACGGAGCCCCGCTGGAGGAGCGCCTGCGCGCCGTAGGACTCTGCCGCGAACGGGGCATTCAGGCAAATTCCGCCCTCGTGCAGCCGATTTTTACGCCGTACCTGACCGACAGTCATATCAAATCCTTCTTCGATGCGCTCCACGGTGCCGGGATCATCAATTACAAGCCCGAATTCCTGACGGCCTGCATGGAGAATCTCGCCCTGCTCGGACAGTATCTGGGCCATTTCGACAGGTCGCTCGAACGGCAGCTCTACGAGGATTATATCCGGCCCGACAACGCCGACCACCGCAAGCAGCGCGGACGGACCGCCCCTTCCCGGGACCTGAGCATCGCTTCCGTCAAGCGGATGATGGCCTATACCGACACCCTCGGCATGAGTGTCAGCATCTGCTACTGGGTCCGGAAGCAGCTCGGCATCGCCGAAGACTTCATCCCCATCATCAACCGCAACGGCTTCCAATGCCTTGGGTATCAAAGCCAATTGTTTCAATAAACGCTGTCGCCATGCAAAGGATCAGGTCTGAGAAACCTCCGAACCTTCGGTTCTCCGTCCCTCCCACGGACATCCTGTCCGCGGGCCCCTCCCATTCATGCGGCCATGGGCGGCCACAGTTTTCAGACCTGACCCCTTGCATGGCTCCTCCTTATTTATGTACACGGATTTAGCCTCATATTACCATCGGTGGTATCATCCGAAGCCGGTACTGGTGACGCCGGAGCGGCGGGAAGAGCTCCGTACGCTGCACCGTGTACTTTACCGTGCCGTGGAACGGCTGGTGACGACGGATTGGCGCCCTGTGGTGGAGCGATGGGGCTTCAGCGAGAAGGAAAAAGCCATCCTGGAAGAACAGGCCCGCCACCCGTTCCGTGCCGGGACCTGGCGCCCCGACTACCTCATCGGAGCCGACGGTTCCCTGAAAATCTGCGAAATCACCTCCCGCTTCTTCGCCCACGGCATCTTCATGTCCTGGTTCGGCGACCGCTTCGCCCGCTCCTTCCTGGAGCGGGAATTCCCGGATCTCCCCCACCGCTCCCGCTTCGCCGAAATGATGGACTATATGCTCGGCCTCGTCGGAGACCGGGAGCGGATCTTTGTGCTGAAAAGCGCTGACAAGACCAACGAAATCCGCCTCTACAAGCGCTTTTACGAGGCACACGGCAAGACGGTAACCGTGCTGGAGGCAGACGAGATTGAGCCGCGGATGGCGGAATGGTCGGACGGCGCCTGCCTGCTGGGCGCACTCAATCAAAAGGACATCCTGTCGCTGAAGGACCGTACCCTGCAGGCGATGATCGAAGCCCGAATGATCAGCGATTTCCGCAACATCTTCCTCATTCACGACAAGCGCTTTATGACACGCTGGTTTGAGGACGGCTTCCTCTCCGGACCGGATGCCGGATTCCTCCGGGCACACGCGATCCGGACCTGGGATACGGCAGACCCTTCCAGCGCAGCCGCCGTCGCCGACGCCATCCGTCACAAGGACGGCTATATCTTCAAACCCGCCCGGCTCGGCAAGAGCGAGGGCGTCATCGCAGGCCCGCTCACTTCCCCCGAGGCGTGGACAGCATTGTGGGAATCCTCTCCCAAAGGCATCCTGCAGCCGTTCCTACGTCAGCGGCCCTTCCCGACCGTCTGGGAAGGGACCCCTTTTGACGATTACCTCTGCGGCATGATGCTCTGCGTCGACGACAAATTCTTCGACAGCGGTTATTTCCGCGGATCCAGCCTCCCAGTGACCAATGTCGGCGATGACCGCAAAGCCGCGGTACTGCATGCATCCGATGCCGAAGAAACCGCCCTTCTGGCTCCTTATTGCGATATACTATGATCCTCAGCGCCAATCAGCCCTACTTCCTCCCCTATTTCCCGTGGTGGCAGCTCATCGCGCAGGCGGATCTTTTCCTCATCGGCGACGACTATGCGTTCAAGAGGCACGGCTGGATTTCCCGCAACCGGATCCTGATCAACGGACAGGTCGTGTATTTCCGGATTCCGATCCGGGACATGAGTTGCAACCGTACCATTGCCGAAACGGAGCGCAGGTCGGCAGACGTAGCCGATAACCTCCGGATGCTGGCGATGGCCTACCACAAGGCGCCTTTCTTCGCGTACGGATATGCGCTCGCAGAGCGCATATTTTCCTGTAAAGAACTGAATTTAAGCAGATTCCTCACGCATTCCATCCATGAAGTCTGCGACTACCTCGGCATCAGGACGCCCTTGGGACTCACCTCCTCTCTGGAGGGCAACGCCAGGTTCAGGCGCGAGGAGCGGATCTACGACTTCTGCCGGCGGAACGGGGCCGATATTTACGTAAACGCCATCGGCGGCCGGGAGCTCTACGACAAGGCCGAATTCGCCGCCCACGGGATCGAGCTCCGCTTCCTGCAGACGGAGGTATCTGAAAATCTGTCGATTATCGACACGGTCATGCACCATTCCCGTGACGAATTGCACGAGATGCTCGGGAGGTTCCGCTATGTGTAAAGTATCGGTCATCTGCCTGACATACAGCCATGCGCCGTACATTGCGCAGGCGCTGGACAGTTTCGTGCGGCAGGAAACTTCCTTCCGGTACGAGGTCATCGTCCACGACGACGCCTCTACCGACGGTACGACGGACATCCTCCGCGAATATGCGGCCCGCTATCCGGATATCATCCGTCCGGTCTTTGAATCGGAAAACCGCTACAGCCAGGGCATCGTGATCTCCCGGGACATCCTCATGCCGCTTGCCCGCGGCGAATTCATTGCCTTCTGCGAAGGAGATGACTTCTGGACCGATTCCCGCAAACTCGAGAAACAGGTCAGGGCGCTCGAATCCCATCCCGAAGCGGATATCTGTACACATGCCGCCGCAGTCGTCAAAGACGGCCGTCTCTGGAAATACTACGCCCCTTCCATCTGTAACCGGACCATCCCTGTGGAAGAGGTCATCTTCGGCGGCGGCAACTTCGTGGCCACGAATTCCATTCTCTGCCGCGCATCCGTCTGGAAAGCGCCGGCTCCCTTCAGGGACGTGCTGTTCAATGATTATTCCCTGCAAATCCAGGGCTCGCTCCGGGGCGGAATGGTCTATCTGTGCGACTGCATGAGCGTCTACCGGCCCTATCTTCCCGGATCCTGGACATCCCGTCATATAGACAAGGCGGACAGGATCCGCTTCCACCAGGCTGATAAGGCGATGCTGGAGGCTCTGGACCGGTACACGCGCGGACAATATTCCGAAGCAATCCGCCGCCGGTGCACGCTCTATGACGCAGAAGACAAGCGCACAAAACGGATGGTCCGCCTTGCGCGCTCGGTAAAAAAACGGTTGATCGAACTCTACTACCGCCTGCGCGGCAGCAAGTTTACATCTTAGGATCCCAGACGGGCCGGATGTTGCATTTCTCGGACCGGGGAATCTCCAGGAAATCCGTTTCACTCATCATGTGGGAGTCATACATGAATCTGGCCACATATGCATTGGTATCGTCGTCGGTCTTGCTGGTCCAGTAAAAACCGTATGTATCACTCTTATGGGTAGTTCCGCTGTAATAACCGTTCATGATAAACGTGATACCGTCCGCTTCAAAACCGGGCTTATTGCTCTGGCCGTAACTTTGCCCAAATTCAAAATTCTCATCCGGCGTCCAATACGCCCATGCCATGGAATTATACAACTCCTGATACTCCTCAAACGTAGGCATACGCCACTTGCCCCCGAACCGCTCATGCACCGGATCGGAATCGCTCCAGGCATAGAAATCGCCGGGCGTGTAAACCCAGTCTTCCAGAATCTCGTCATAGTGATAATTCTCAAGACAATCCACTTCCGGATCGAGATCATTGAAAAAAGGATCAAAATGCATGTCAAACCTGGCCCAGTATACACTGAGTCCAAGGTCGACGGCAGAAGCAGGGACATAGTGATACCGCATCTTGATACGCTTCGGAACCGCACGAAGTACCTCCCAGACTTCAGAGTCGAGGTCGTACCAGGCCAACTTTGCCGAATTCTCCGTCACATCATAAAAGTAAAGATGGTCCTCTAATTCATTCTGGACGTCCCAGACCTCGCCTTTCGCCTCATCGTGTAACTTGACGACGGAGCGGATCTTGACGATATGGGAATCATCATACAGAATCTCGGGAGCCAGAAGCGATTCTGACGTAATGTACCTGTACACAAATTGTTTTTTTGAAAAATCCAGAAGGGCATACGTATAATCGTCTTCCTGAGACATCACCTCCCATTGCCCGATGAGAGGAGCAGCATCCGTGAACTTATCCTTTTTACAGGCGGCGCACGCTGCCATGATGACAAGCAGTGCTACATTCAATATTTTTTCATAGAATCCGTGATTTTCAACAAATATACTCTTTTTTCTTTAACCGGCTATTGCTAACTTTGGCAGAAATGACAAAGAAGAAAGAAATATCCGTCACCCGGACGTCGCTTCCGCCCTTCGAGGAATACTGCGCGGCAATCCGGCCGCTCTGGGAGAGCCGGTTGATGACTAACATGGGTGCGCTGCACGGGCAATTTTCCGATGCGCTCCGGAGCCGGTTCGGATGTGGCGTCACGCTCTTTTCGCACGGCCATCTCGCCCTCGAGGCGGCGCTGGAAATACTCGCGTGCAGAGGCTCCGAGGTCATCACGACGCCGTTCACCTTCGTCTCCACCGTTCACGCCATCGTCCGCCGCGGGCTGACGCCGGTCTTCTGTGATGTCCTGCCGTCCGACGGCACCCTGAACCCGGCCGGGCTGGAAGCCCTCATCACGCCCCGGACCGCCGCCATCCTGCCCGTCCACGTGTACGGGAACCCATGTGATGTCGACGCGATCGAAGCCGTTGCCCGCCGGCACGGTCTTCCCGTGATCTACGATGCAGCCCACGCATTCGATGTCCGGTACCAGGACAGGCCGCTCGTCACCTTCGGCGATGCCTCCATCCTCAGTTTCCACGCCACAAAGGTTTTCTCGACCGTCGAGGGCGGCGCCGTATGCTATGGCGAAGACGCCGCCGGCATGAGTGCGGCGGAATTCGCCGTACGGCTCGACGACTGCAAGAATTTCGGAATCCGCGATGAGGAAACGTGCGTATTTCCCGGGGGAAATGCCAAGATGAACGAACTCCAGGCCGCGATGGGGCTCTGCAACCTCCGGCATTTCGACGAGGCCGTCGCGGCCCGCGGCCGGGTCTTGACGCAATATCTCGACGCGCTGACGCCGCTCCTCGCTTCCGGGGCGGTTTCCCTGCTTCTCCCCCGCGAAGGGACCCGGCCCAATTACGCCTATTTCCCGGTTTTGTTCGCCTCTCCCGAAGCCCGTGACAAGGCGTACACGGCCCTCCGCGAAGCCGGCATCCATCCCCGCAAGTACTTCTGGCCGCCCGTCACCGACACGCAGTGCTATCGGTCTGCCCGCTATCCGGGCGCGGATGACACACCCGTCGCACACGATCTTTCCGCCCGGGTTCTCTGCCTCCCGCTGTATGATTCCCTGACCCCGGAAGACGTCCGGAGAATCGTCCGGACGGTTGCTGGAGAATCCGCAGTAAAATGACCCGGGTTGTTGAAGTGAACCCCAAAAGTTGGACGGATTAACTAAAGATTTGATATTTGGAGAGCTCGGTATTGTGCCGGGCTCATTCCGCCCAATCGTAGTTTGATTCTGTCTTTGTTGTAATACTCGATATACTCATCAAGCGCGGTCTCGAACTCATCAAGCGTATTCCAACGATGCAAATATAACAACTCAGATTTCATTATCCCAAAAAAGTTCTCCATCATCGAGTTGTCCAGACAATTTCCCCTTCGGGACATACTTTGTACCAACCCGTTGTTTTTCAGTCTATTCTGATACATCTTATTCTGGTAATGCCATCCCTGATCTGAATGGAGAACAAGCCCCTTAGGTGGCTGCTCGCGAGCAATTGCATCATCCACCATTCTCAAGACAAGTTCCAAATTTGGATGACGAGATCTTGCATACGCCACAATCTCTCCGTTGTTCATATCGAGAATCGGTGACAGATATCCTTTTTCTTCATTTATCTTGTATTCCGTGATATCTGTAGCCCATTTCTGGTTTACCCCCGTGGTCCTGAAGTCGCGATTAATTACATTTGGTGCGATTCTGCCTATCTCGCCTTTGAATGAACGATATTTCGCACGCTTAACTTTTGCTTTAAGTCCTATGTCTGCCATTAGCCTTTGAACCGTCTTGTGGTTGATGGTGACGCCTTCATTTCTTAATTGGAGTGTTATCCGCCTATACCCGAAACGTCCCCTGTGCTGCTTGTAGATGATGCAGATACGTTGCCTTATATCTTCGTACTTATCTGGCTCTGACAAAAGAGACATATGATAGTAGAAAGTGGATCTGGCCATCCCTTGTATCCGGAGCAGGAGCTCAAGATCGTGTTTATGCCTTAGTTCGTGGATGGCTTCTGCCCAATCCCTTTTAGATGGGCATCCTTTGCTTCGACTAATGCTTTCACTTTTTTTAACAGAGCATTCTCGGCTTCCAGGTACTCGACTCGGGCCCTGAGATCTTCCAGTTCCGAAAGAGATGTTT